>Ga0209205_1000156_pt1 | contig 9117 bp, 6 predicted proteins | sample ZodSprso05mmetaG_FD_184133 | JGI IMG/M metagenome (GOLD analysis project Ga0209205, IMG submission 184133) | Hot spring sediment microbial communities from Zodletone spring, Oklahoma to study Microbial Dark Matter (Phase II) - Zodletone Spring... ... | reverse complement strand
TCGGCGAGAATCAGTCCCTTGCTGGATATTTCAGCCTATGATGTCAGGAGAAATATCATTCCCTTTGCCCTGGAAGCAGAAGGAATGGGAGATCTGAACACCGGGACAAGACAGAATTTACAGGATGTAATGGAATTATACCTCATCCATAATCAATCGGTTCTTACCGATAGCAGATTCCTTGGATTCCCTTTTCACTATTTCTACACGGCAGTATTCCTGTTGATACTGTTTATCGGGCTTTGCTGGATCTATTGTGTGAGAATTGATTCCAGTAATAAACGACTGGAAATAGCCGATTAACCCTCTAAAAATTCTGAAAAATGAAAAAGATATATATTCCTTTGCTCCTGGCTTCATTTCCTTCCGCATTACAGGCTGCTACAGCAGCTACACAGCTTGAGGGGAGTTTCAAAGTTGGCCCGGCGATCATCCTCATTACCATCCTGGTGCTTTTTGTCTTGATCGGGATCTTCTTCAGGGCCAAGGATACCACCGATTTCTATGCCGCCGGCAGAAGCATTTCCAAGGTGGGCTCCGGTATGGCAATCGCTTCCAACTGGATGAGTGCAGCTTCCTTCCTGGGTATGGCTGCCCTGATGTATGGATCCGGTTATCATGGCTTGGCTTATGTGGTGGGGTGGACCGGGGGATATGTGTTATTGCTTATCCTGATGGCGGGTCAAATTCGTAAGTATGGCAAGTATACCGCTGCCGATTTTATCGGTGACCGTTACTACTCTCAATCCCTCAGGGCAGTGGGAGCAGTTATCGCCATTTTAATATCCATTGCCTACTGTGTCGGTCAATTCGGCGGGATCGGCCTGATGTTTCGATGGATCCTGGGTCTCAACTACGAAATATCCGTCATCATCGGAGGGGCAGTGGTACTGTCCTATACGCTTATCTCAGGCATGCTGGGAGTGACCAAGAACATGCAGGTTCAATATGTGATTATCATCATATCCTTCCTTATTCCGCTATTCATCCTGACTGCAAAATTTGATTATTTCTGGCTTCTTCCGCAGATTGGCTATGGTTCAGTGGTCACTGATGTGATCCATGGAATACCGCTTTCTGAAAGCACGCAACTGTTCAATTCCCTCGGCCACGAATTTGCCATGGTCCCTGCACCTGAATACGCGATGCCCTGGGATCCTGCGACCGGTCAGACTTTTTTCCAGTGGATAGCCATTGCATTTAGCCTGATGATCGGAACTGCCGGACTTCCCCATGTCATTCAACGCTTCTATGTTGTTCCCAAGGCCAGTGATGCCCGGTGGTCGGTTGTGTGGGGTCTCTTCTTCATCTGTATCCTTTACTGGAGCGCTCCTGCATTCGCTGCTTTCGGAACGATCCTTTCAGCAAATCCGGAAGTCGGAAAACTGGCCAAGGATGCCATTGTCGTATATACCGCGCAACTGGGATCTGTACATCCGCTTATCGTTGGCCTTCTGGCAGCGGGAGGAGTATCAGCTGCCTTTTCCACGGTATCGGGATTGCTTGTGGCAGGCTCCTCTGCCTTTGCGCACGATCTGTATGTGAAAGTGATCCATCCAACGGCCAGACCCAAAAGTCAGCTTATCGCAGCGCGCCTCGGAACAATCCTCATGGCAGTGATCGTTACCCTGCTTGCCCTGAAAAACTGGGCCCTGATCGGCCAGCTGGTTGCGGTAGCCTTCTCTCTCGCCGGTTGTACCATATTCCCATTATTCTTGCTGGGTATCTGGTGGAGCGGTTCGAACAAACAGGGGGCCATCGCAGGGCTCATCGCCGGAGGCCTGGTCTCCGTCATTGCGATTACCTATTTCATTGCAGGCAGGGAAGGACTGGAACTCCCGTTCCACAGCTTTATCAGCTACTGGCTGGAGGCATGGTATTTTGCTGTCTTCGGCGCTCCACTGGCAATCATTGTGCACATTATCGTTGCCAGATTAACCAAACCTACTCCGATTGAGATCCGGAAATTCCTGATAGAAAACGTGCATTCTTAATGATAAAAATGAAAAATAACAAAACCAGGATCCTCATCATCACGATGACGATCCTGGTTTTTATCGGTATTTTGATTGCATGGTCTTATTACAGGGGAGTCAATAAAGCTGTTGATCCGAGAATAAAAGATGCCCGGATACTGTATGAAAAATACAATGAATTCACCCAGCTGAGCCAGTATGATTCCATCTTATGGCTGATGGATACCATTGAAGCCGTATACAGTTCCATTGATCATTACAGGGATGGTTATGAAATTGCCGTTCTTTACAATAACAGGGCCGCCATGTATCTGTCCATTTACCTGCAACCGGGAAATGAAATAGTCATTGGTGATACGGGGGTATTCATTTCAAAAGCGGAAGATGCCGTACGCAAAAGCCTTCAGATGTACCAGGAATGGTTCGGAAAATTTGAAGGGTTGAATGAGACTGCGATCCGGGAAAACATCGAAGCAAGTTTTCTGAATGGCATGGAGCAATACAGTGAAGATGAAACAGAACAATTTCTGGATAAAAGAATCCAGGAGATTGTGGAAGCACAAACCGAGAACCGGCGAAGACTTTCTGTAAGTTACACCAACCTGGGGCTTATCAAAAGACATCAGCATCAGTATGACTCGGCCGCAATCTTTTACGCAAAGGCCATTGATCTCTGGGAAAGAAACCTTACAGCCGAAAACAATCTCAATATGTTGCTTAACCGGCCTTTGAAAAAGCGCAATCTCCTGCAAAAGCTGTTTCCACCTGAGAAATAAACTCCAGTGATTTTAAAAAAAACATCAGCATTATGAAGCTTAGAATACTCATGTTGTCTGTGATCACCGGTTTTGGATTCAACTTTCATTCATTTGCCCAGGATGAAAATCAGAACTTCGGGATCAGTTTCAGCGGATTTGTGAAAAACGATTTTTTCCTGGATTCACGTCAGACTGTATCGGTCAGAGAAGGGCATTTTCTTTTGTATCCGGCCGATGCTTTGCTGGACAGAAATGGAGAAGACATCAATGCTCGGGCCAACTTTAACTTTCTGGCAATCCAGTCGCGTCTGACCGGAAAAATATCCGGTCCGGACGCTTTCGGGGCGAAAATTTCCGGGATCGTGGAAGGTGCCTTTTTCGGAACAATCAATTCGGACATCAATGGATTCCGGCTCAGGCATGCCTTTGTGAAATTAAATTGGACCAGCACAGAATTGCTCCTTGGGCAGTTCTGGCACATGATGTTCATAACCGATTGCTTTCCGGGCACGGTTTCTTTTAATACCGGTACCCCATTCCAGTTTTTTTCACGTAATCCACAGGCAAGGATCACGCAGAGAATTGGGGATCTCAGCATTTCCGGGATGCTTGCTGCTCAAAGAGATTTTGCCAGCCCGGGAGGTCCCGATGTTTTAAGAAACGCTTTGCTGCCCGATCTGCAGGGACAGATCAGTTACAGCACGGATCATTTTCTTGCAGGAGTAACAGTTGGTTATAAAAAGATTGTACCCAGGATCCAAACCGACAGTCTTTATAAAACCACAACCGGGGTGGGTGGATTCACCGGGGAAGCATTCCTCAAGTTTGTAACCAGCCCGGTCACTTACAAATTCCAGGCAACATACCTTCAGAACGGTTATGACGGACTATCTATCGGAGGATTTGCGGTGCAATCGATCACGGATCCTGTAAGGGATTATCGCATCTATACAACGATAAATGTCCTGAATGTATGGACGGACATTCACACCAATGGAAATAAAATCCAGGTTGGGATTTTTGCCGGATATTCCAGGAATCTGGGCACGAGCGAAGCGCTGGAAGATGTAAGTACATTACCCATGTATTCCAGGGGCCATGATATTGCCATGCTGTACCGTATTTCGCCCCGGTTCATCATCAACAGCGGGAAAACGCGTTTTGCTTTCGAACTGGAACACACCGGGGCTTATTATGGAGATTCCGTAAACAGCATGGGGATACCCGGGGATCTGAGTCTACAGGTGAACAACCGGTATCTGGTTGCTGTATATTACTTCTTTTAGTATTATTGATGTAAAGCTGTGCCTTGAGGGTAGCGATTATTTCAGATATACACGAGGATATTAACAACCTCGGGAAGATCATAACCAAAATCGAAAAGAAAGGTTATGATCAATTGATTTGTCTCGGCGATATTTCCGGTTTCAACCTTCCTTATTATCAATACCATAAAACCCGGAATGCACATGCATGTCTTTCATTGTTGAGAGATAAATGCGATGTGATTATCCCTGGCAATCATGATTTTCACGCAGCGCGCAGAATCCCTGAACATTCGGCAGTATTTGATTTTCCTTCAAACTGGTATGAACTCGACTTTCAGAAAAAATCCGAACTTGTGAACGGTGAAATCTGGCTGCATGAGATGGATGACCTGGATCCGCTGTACTGTAGTGAGGATATCGCGTTCCTTCATTCGTTACCAGAATATCACATTTTAAAAACCCCGGAGGCCAATATTCTTTTCAGTCACTATGCCTATCCCAATCTTTCAGGATTCAGAAAAGGATTTTATATACAGGAAAAGGAATTCCGGCAACATTTTGGTTTCATGAAAGAAAAGCGTTGTGATATTGGTTTTACGGGACATGCCCATGTCAGGGGTTTTTATACGGTTGCACCGGATCATTTCAGGCATTACAACTATGGTAAGCTAAAATTGAAAACTTTCCCAATTTGCATTGGAATTCAACCGGTTACCAGTCATAAAAAAAGAAGCGGATTTTGTATCTTTGATACGGACAGTTTTCAGTTACAGGCGATAAAAAACTGAATATGCCCGAGAAAAGCATCAACCGCTTCTTCATCTCAATTGTTTTGCCTTCCATCCTGGCAATCGGGTTCTTTATTGTTACCATTTTCGTCGTTATCCTTCCTTCTTTCGAAAGGAACATCATGGATGTGAAAAAAGAGATGATCTCGGAGCTTACCAAGGCAGCCTGGAGCTTACTGGAAGAATACCACCGGGAGGTTGTTCAAGATAATATGCAGGTGGATTCAGCTAAACATTTGGCAGCAAATAGGATAAGGGAGATCCGTTATGGAGATGAATACAAAGATTATTTCTGGATCATCGACATGCAGCCGGTGATGATCATGCACCCTTACAGGCCTGAGCTTATCGGAAAGGACCTGAACGATTATAAGGATCCTGAGGACAAATTACTTTTCGTTGAGGCTGTAAAAATTTCACAGGGTGAAGGCGAGGGCTATATCGACTATATGTGGCAATGGAAAGACGATTCAAGCCGGATTGTACCCAAACTATCTTTTGTAAAGGAATTTGAACCCTGGGGCTGGGTTGTGGGCACCGGGATTTATCTCGAGGATGTCCGTGAGGAGATCCGTATTCTCAAGAACCGGCTTTTAAGGATCGCATTGCTGATCACGCTCATCATAAGCATTATCCTTGCCTTCATCATACGCCAGAGTCTCACTATCGAGAACAAAAGAAAAAATGCCGAGAGAAAACTCCGGCTTTCCCGCCAGAAATATAAATCACTTGTGGAATCTTCAACTGACGGAACCCTGATGTTCCAGAATGGAGAGATCATATTTTCCAATATTAAAATCAGCGAAATCACCGGCTATGATCCCTTTGTGATCCGAAAACTCAAGTTTGAAAATATATTTGAAATTAGCTGGGACGAACTGGTTGACAGCTTCGTTGATCCAAAAAAGTCAATCTCACTCGAAACCCGCTTGCTCTGTGAAAATAACGCCAGGAAAGAGGTTGTCATTTCTGCATCAAAGATACCTTATGCCGGCCAGACAGGCTATGTTATCATTGTGAAAGAGATCAGCGCCCAGCAAAAATTTGCAAAAGAAAATGAGCTCCTGTCACAGGAACTTCAAACTTCTCTCCTGCTGATGGATCAACCTATCAAATCGCTCATCGAAGAGATGAAAACATGCCCGGCTCAGACCCCTGTCCATGAAGCTGCTTCCATCATGACACGCAAGCAAAAGAATGTATTGTTCATCAGCCAGGAGGAACAGATCATCGGGGTAATCAATAATAACGACCTGAAAAAAAGAGTGCTGGCGAAAAATGTCAGCCCGGAAAAACCTGTTGCGGCGTTCATGACCTCACCTGTCCTCCATATTTCTGAAAGTGCTCCTCTTTATGAAGCCCTTCTCAAAATGAAGACCAATAACGTCTCACATCTTGTTACACTGGATGCGGACAATAAGATCAGCGGGGTCATTGGTTATGAAAAGCTTTTTGAACTTCAGCACAATGCCATCAGTTGCATGATCAGGGAAATTGAAATAGCTGAAAACATCACCCAGATCAAATCAGTCTATCAAAGGCTTCCTGTACTTACCAGCGCCCTGATCGAAAGCGGAGCCAGGACGCTAAGCCTCACCAATATGATTACTTCCGTCAATGATGCGGTGCATAAAAGAGTGATTGAACTGGCCATTGAGGACCTTGGCACCCCTCCCTGCAGGTTTTCATTCATGGTTTTGGGAAGCGAGGGAAGAAAAGAACAAACCCTGGCCACCGATCAGGATAATGCAATGGTATTTGAGCATACCAACAACCAGATTGAAACGGATGTGAAAGCGTATTTTCTGTCACTCGGGGAGCGCGTGAACAAGGATCTACACGAAACAGGATATCATTATTGCAGGGGTGATGTGATGGCTAAAAATCCAAAATGGACACAGTCCCTTGCGCACTGGAAGAAACAGTTCACTGGGTGGATCAATACCAGTGATCCCGCTGCGGTCATGGAGACAAACATTTTTTTTGATTTCAGATCTGTTTATGGAGATGAAGCCATGATCCGGGAACTCAGAGATCATGTGAGTGAGACCGCTGAAAATAAGGCCGTGTTTTTCTACCACATGGCACAAACAGTTCTGAAATTCAAGCCTCCGCTGAACATTTTCGGCCATATCGTCGGAAATGATTCTGACGCAGATGAAATTACCCTGGACATAAAAAAAATCCTGTTCCCGGTGATTTCTTTCATTCGTCTATACGCAATCAGGGAAAAGATCCATGAAACCAATACCATGGCACGTGCCAGCCTCCTGCGTTCCGGAGAGGTAATCGATCATGAAACTTACGAGGAAATCGTGCATGCATGGAGCTTTCTGACCAACCTGCGTTTGAGATCACAGGTCAACAGCATCACTCAAAACGAAGCACCCGGGAATATGGTAAGCCTTCATCAGCTTTCCCGAATGGAACAAAGCACGCTGAAAAAGATCTTCACAACAGTGAGCGAATTACAGACACAGGTTGGATTCAATTTTAAGGGAACGGAAACCTAGTGCCGTATCAAGGAACACGGTAATTCCCCGATTCTGACCGATGGCGCGGCAGATTAAAAAAAACCAATCACCCGGTACAATAACACTCCTTCCTGTAAGTTAGTAAATTGAACCTGAGCGGGATTGATTCTCCCCGCAGCAAGCTGCGGGGAACCTTTAGCTCGCCGAAGGCAATCATCGATCCAATAATTATTTTAATTGTGCTCGCTAACCCCGAAGTAGAACTTCGGGGAACCGAGCCTGCGAGCTCGGCGCAGCCAATGCGCGAGCGGGATTCAAAGATCTGCTTGAAACCTTTAAAAATTATACTTATGCGAACATTCCTGATGGTTATTGTCATTTCCGGATTAATAATCATCCGGTTAACTGCCCAATCCGTTCAACCGGAAAACGGCAGGGAGATCTATTTTTCCATGGATCCGATCGGGACGAAGGCGTACGGGATGCAGTACAAAACCGGTCTGAATGAAAACACCATGCTAAGATTTGCCTTCTCCAGCTTCAATGCAGCATTTTCCAGTACCCGTCCGGCGCTATCCTATAACTACCCTTCCACCCAGCTGGATATTGGCGGCGGCCTGGAAGCAGGCCTGGAGAAACGCGTGCTTCTCACTGAAAAAGTTTCCGCCTTTTACGGAGTGGATTTCGTGGCTCAAATGGCATACACACACCAGCGGAGTGATAATCCCACTTTATCGGAGGATATAAGAGCGCTCAACGATGTTACCCTCTCGCCGGGTTTTGGTTTCAAATCAGGGCTCCTGCTTCATCTGAAGAACGGCTTTTTCGCCGCAGTCGAACTTTCTCCCCGGCTGTTTTATCAGTTCTCATCCGACGAGCAGCGAGCGGGAAACCATGTTGCTGCCGACAGGCATCACACCTTTGGATTCAATGCGGATGTTGAAGCCATGAAGATCTCCCTGGCTTATCGCTGGCATAAATCTGTTCCTTAATAAAATACGACTTATTATTTAATTTATTAATTTTATCCGTAAGGTCGAAACTGGTTCAAAACAACAAAACATGAGAGGCCCGATCATCGTATTGATCCTTGCCTTGTTATATGCTTGTGAAGACACTGGATTTTATGACATCTCTGGAAAGGTATCATATGACAATGGGCGAGCAGCATCCAATGCGGAAATCTATCTTGATGGCATATTGAAAGACAAAGCCGATCATGAAGGCAGGTTTACCATCAGCGACGTAAACGCAGGGAATCATACTTTGAAAGCAACCAGTACCGATAGCATCGATGGATATTCAGAAATCGAAACGGATATTACCCTGAGTGGCGGGGACCTTGACCTGGAAAGCTTATTACTACCCGTTCCTGTTCGCTTGCTGGAGCCAACCGAAGTTACATCCAGCTCTATCAATCTGATCTGGAATAAATGCGGTGCGGATGATTTCCGGGAATATAAAATATATATCCATCATTCCAGTGCCCTGGATGAAAGTACCGGGACGTTACTTCACATAGCTACTGATATTTATGATACGGTTCTTTCAGTGAATGAGGGTGATTTCTGGTGGGCCGGTTCGACCCTGATGCCAAACTCGACATACTTTTTCAGGGTTTTTGTGATGAACGCATTTGGACGCATGTCCGGCAGTAATATTCTGAAGGTCTCTACCGATCTCTGGGACTATCCGTACGAATTCACGCATAATTATACCATTGAACTGGAATCAGCTTTCGCCGCCCAGGGAAATTTGACCGGAATTGCATGGGATGGGAGTTATTACTGGATGATGTACTATGAAGAACTCGGGGGATTCTATGATAACAACCAGTTGACCCTGGTAAAATA
>Ga0209205_1000155_pt1 | contig 9146 bp, 7 predicted proteins | sample ZodSprso05mmetaG_FD_184133 | JGI IMG/M metagenome (GOLD analysis project Ga0209205, IMG submission 184133) | Hot spring sediment microbial communities from Zodletone spring, Oklahoma to study Microbial Dark Matter (Phase II) - Zodletone Spring... ... | reverse complement strand
TCAACCCGAGGTATGTATCGATGTTTTTTTCTGAAGCGCCGGATACCTGTCCGCACCAGGACCAGATGATCACATTCACACGGAGATGGTTTTTCAGGTAACTCCTGGTTTCCTGCTCCCAGTTCGTAAAATCCGGGTTCCCCAGATCCCCGCTCATGGCGTAATCGTGCAGGTCCAGCGCCCCGCCTGTTCCGCCGTTGTTCCATGCGTATTTATCTCCCCTGAAGCTGGCCAGTCCCGTCATTCCTGAAGTAAGCTGACTGCCATGGGATGTGTGTCCATATGCGATGTGAAGGGTCTCTTTTGCCTTTCCGATCCATTCATCCGGTATGGATGGCAGGTCAACACACGTATGGTCTATGATCATTCCATCCCCGGGAACCGGATCCTCTTTTTCACACGCGGTCATCAGAAACATCACAACGCATAGAAACGGCCATAGCTTTTTCATGGTCAAAAAGGTTTCATTTGTTCAATCATGACTGCAAACCCGGGTGAGAAGGTTGCAGCGCCTGAACAAGGATGGACGTAGTCCATGGTCTCCGGGTCCCTGCCCCTGGCGTAAAAAGCGGATCCCACAGAGAGGCCCGCAAGCAGGATAAGCTTACATGGGATCATTCCGCAAACCAGCCACCGCTAAAAAGTACCGCTGTTCCATCCGAACATATGACGCGGTGCATCCGAGAATTCAATATAAACCCGCTCCTGCGAAATTCCGAGATGCAGGTGAAGGGACTTGCAGATCGCTTCAGATAATTTCGGGGTACTGCCGATAGGCAACCCGATACTTTTCAGTTCAACAAAGGCTGCGGGTTCATTATTCCCGCCGAAATACATGTCAGCAACTGGTTCCACAGCAATCATGATGTACTTTTCGGGCTTGGCCAGCAGATCCACCAGGAGACCTGTCATTTCTTTCATCAAGAACTCTTTGTCGGCCACTTCCCTGTTCGTCTGAATTTTAAGATAGGGCATGGTATTGTTTTGGGTAAAGATAATCAATCTGATCTCATTTCCCCTGGCAGGTTTAGAACGTGACGACTTTGTCACTGTCCACAACCCATTGTGCGAATTCAGCCATTGTACTCATTTCTGCACCCTCAATCAGTTGAAGATCTTTGAGTCCTCTGGCCTCCGAACAACCCCCGCATATTTTAACCTTTCCGCCCTTTGAAAGCACAGCTTTCATCATTCGTTCGATATTATAATACCCGTTGGGGGTATGCTGTCCCGCAATTGCACAAAATGCAGCATCTGCCATTAGAAATACAGATACCTCTGTTTCAGGATGCGCTTTCCCAAGTTGCATCGCCAGCCGCATCGCATTGTAAGCCTTTTCTGTTCCGTAGGGTGCATCGTTTACCAGGATCAGGATTTTTTGTGCCATGTAATGATGATTTGATGGTGTTGATGAATAACAACAAAAATAGAAATAATGATTAAGATGACGATATTCGGCCAGTCGATGCCGGACGTGCTTGGAGGCAACCGGGATCACACAATGATCCTTTTCATCAACGGAAAAACAGGATTTTCACCTCCGTTTTCCTGACATCGTGTCCACAAAGCCCTGGATGCCTGGTTTTTTAGTCCAGGACCTTTACCATGGCCGCATTGTCGAAAAGCTCCGCTGTGGAGGGATGACACGTGAAAACCAGGATCTGCCTGTCCGTGCCGAATTCCTGCAGGATCGCGGTGACATGTGCTGCCCGTTCGGGATCAAAATTTACCAGTACCTCGTCGATAACTACCGGCAATGGTTCGGACTGTTTCTCGTATTCCCGGATAAGACCAAGGCGGAGACTGATCAGCAACTGCTCCCTTGTTCCCCTGCTGAGCTGTTCAATCCTCTTCGAAGCTCCCCTGGAATCGGATACCAGGATATTCCTGTCATCCACGGATGCGTGGATCCCGGTATACCGGCCGGAGGTGATCCGCTCGAGAAAAACCCCTGAACTTCTGATCAGTTCCGGCTGTTTTTCCTTCTCGTATTTGCCCTTGACCTCATCCAGCAGAACCAGGGCCGTTTTGTTCACCAGCCATTCCTCGTAAGCTTTCTGCAAAAGATGCCTCCGGGTTTCAAGTTCGGTAAAGCTTTCTGCAAGCTCTGACTGGCCTTCAATCCTTTCGAGTTCACTCTTGGCCTTCCCCACCTGTTCCCCTGCCGAACTGATCTCCTCCTCCGCTTCGGATATCCTGGATGTCAGTTCGCGCAGCTCCTGTTCGATGGCTATCTTTTCATTTCGCTCCAGGTATGCAATGACCTCCTCCGCTTTGTTCTGGCCTGCGATCATTTCCATGTTCCTGATGGCAGATTTCCTTTCTTCCAGCCATTCTCTGATCCTGCTGTTCTTGTTATACTTATCCAGAAAGGTTTCACGGTCGCTTACGCCTATCGAAGCGAACAACTCCTGCTTCCTTCTTTCGAGGACTTCCATTTCAGCTTTAATGCTTGAATACGCTCTTGTTTTCCGCTTCAGGTCTTCCTCCAGACTTTGCTTTTTACCGCGCAGGGTTTTGTTGTTTTCGAATTCCTCGAGGATGCTGTTTACCAGGATCTCCACGTTCCCATCCCGCGGCGATGTTGAGAATTTTTCCCCCAGGCTGTATACCTGTGCCTCGAATGCTCCTATTTTCGGGGTGCGTTCATTTTCAATCCGGTCTTTGATCCTCTGCTGTTCGGCGATCTCTTTTTTCAAAAACTCAATATGATCGAGCACTTTCAATGCAGATTCGGGAGTGATAGCCGGGGTTAGCTTTACCTTTTCCGAAAGGTAATCACCGTATGAGCGTTTCAACGCTTCCTCCTCATCCTGCAATTCTTCAATCTGCGTATCATAAGGATTACGGGACCTGCCGCCCACCAGGTATTTCCTGCTGAAAAAAGTAAGAAAGGCAAGAAACAGGGTGACTCCTCCCGGCACGTAAAAGCGATAGTAGAACAGCAGGGCAGAACCGCAGAGAAGAAATATGGATAACAGGATGGCCAGATACTTCATATTGATTACCCCCCGGCTGGTCAGTATTGCATCCGCTTTCGCCTCCAGTTCTCTTTTTCTGTCATCGATCCTGTCGAAATGATCCCTGAATTCCCGGATCCTGTCCAGGTGGACGGTGATGTCCGTGAAACCCATGACCTGTTCCTTTGACCAGCTGCCGCTGATGTCCGAGATCCCGGAAGAGATGGTGCGTTCCATTTCACTGACCCTGTTCTTATCTTTCTCGTTCTCCTCCACATTGAGCTTGTAGGCTTCCAGCATCTTCTTCAGGTAATCCACCTTGTCCGCCTCCGCCAGCAGGTCCTCATTGAACGAAATGTTGCCGATCTCCCTTTCCAGTTCATCCATTCCCTCCTCTTCCCCGGAACCCTCTTTGAGTTCGTTGATCCTTTTTCTGTATCTCTGCCATTCCTGCTCTAGAAGCTGAAGCTCTCCCGGTCCGTTTTCTGGATAGTCGGCCGCATCCGGTAATGCTTCCAGTTCTTTATCGGCTGTGGATATCCGGATGAAGCTCTCAAAGCATCGGAGGTAAATTTCCAGCCGGTCTCTTTCGCTCTTCCAGTCTGCCATCTGTCCGCGTTGCCGTGAGAGACCGGCCTGCTTCTCCGCAATCTCTTTCTTCAGTCGTTCGTATTCCGGTATGCCCGTCCTGATCTCAGAGATCCTTGCATGGATCTGATCAATCTCACCCAGGATGGAGGCCACGGTATGAACCCTTCCTCTTCTTTTATAAATATTATCAGCCTTCTCTGAGATCTTGCCTGCGATCTCACCTATCGACGTTTTTCCCAGTCCCAGCCCGATACTGAAGATCTTATCCTGCATGCCCGACTCGTCAAGCGAAGCGATGCCGGTCAGTTCATCCAGTGTAAAAGAATAGATATTGTTATAAAGGTCTTTATGTGCATGACCCAGTAACTGGTCCCACAGGCTTTGATTGCCTGACGGGCTTCCCTGCCAGGTCAACAGGATCTCCTCGTTCCCCTTGCGGTCAAAGATCACTTCCTCCCCGGAAGATAGCCTTGCCACGATCCTGCCGCCATGGTTGCCCCCGTACAATGGCGGCATGCGGTCAACATGCCATCTCGGATAACCGAACAACGTGAAACGGATAAATTTCAGCAGTGTCGATTTCCCGGCTTCATTGTTGCCGAGGATCACATTCACACCCCTGTCCAGCCCTTCGAGTGCGTAATCGGTGAAGATCCCAAAACCATCAATGTACAGATTTCTGATGATCATTTTGTGTCAATTAAGAGATGATCCAGCAGAAGCCATTTCGCCCTCTCGAGGATCTCCTTTTTCTCCCCGTCTGAAAGCGGATCCAACTCCCTTTTTGCATTCGGACTCACAAAATCTTCATCCACACTGTCAATGAGGGCCGAAAGCTTTGCTTCGTCTTCCCCGTATCCCTCGAGAAATTTCAGGATCTCGGCGGTAAAATCTGCTCCTTTTCTGATCTTATCCAGGTCAATATCGGGCCTGGTCCGGATCTCGATCCGGTCGATCAGGGTGAACCTTGTCTGATGGATCTGCCCTTCATTGAATTGTTCCGTTATCTGCTCCATTTCCCCGGGACGGTTTAACAGTGCATGCAGCGTTGTCCTCCCCCGGACGAGGACCCTGACGATGTAGCTGGATTGCTCGTTGTAGCCGTCGATCTGTGTGATGGCATCGTTGATCAGCAATGGGATCCTGTCGATCCGCTCTTCCCCGGAAAGATCAAGGAGGACCTCTTCAAACCGGATAGACTGGGTTTCAAGAAACTTGATGCCGGGCGGGCGATTTTCTTCAATTTCAACAAGCAGGCACCCCTTCGGTCCGGTCTCCCCGAAATCCCTGCCCTGAGGGTTACCGGGATAAGCAATGGCCGGATTCGCAGCATGCACAACCTGCCGTTTGTGAATGTGTCCCAGTGCCCAGTAATCAAAGCCTTTGTGTTCCACATCCTCAAGTGTAAAGGGGGCGTAATTTTTGTGCGGACCTGTCGCTCCGACCGATCCATGCAGCAACGCAATGGAGACCGGCGCCCGGTTTTTGGATATTGTATACCGTTTGGACAGATTTTCGTTCACCTCTTGAACAGCATAGCTAATCCCCTGTATGTCTGCCAGCAAATGTCCGTCTTTGCTAAAACCATACGTTTCGATTTCCCCGGACCCGAACCTGAAAACATGCCCGGGCATTTGCAGTCCCTCCATCCAGGAATCCAGCGGATCGTGGTTCCCGCAAATGAGATACGTCGCTATTCCATTTTCTGACAGCCGCTTCAACCCGGAAACAAATCCCAGCTGGGCTGCAAGACTCTGTATCTCACTGTCGAATATGTCGCCGGAGATCAGCAGGAAATCCACACGGTGTTTCAGGCACAGATCAATAATCCTCCTGTAGCTCTCAAAAGTTGCATTCCTGAGACGTTTCGCCAGGTCGGCGTTCCAGGTTGCCAGCCCCTTGAAAGGCGTATCCAGGTGCAGGTCAGCAGCATGTATAAACTTCACTTTGGCCATGCGAACTTGATTGGAATTCGAAGTTATGTTGCTATCGATCGGTTAATTTGAATATTTTTGGATAATTATTCCAATAATATCGGTTATTTTTAAAAATTCTCTCTAAAATTATCCCGGGTACCCCCTGGAAATTGCTTCTTATGAGGGTGGGGAAGATTGCAGGTGGGTGTTAAATATTTGAACTGCAAAGTTTCAGGTAACATCGGACCGATCTGACAGTGAAACTGTCAATTTTTCTTTCATTTTCTTAAACTGCGGGGTGTCCGCCCGGCGCTTTTCAACCGGTTCGCCAAAACTTTCATGGGCCAGGATCTGCACCGGGGGATGGCTGAATACCACGATTTCGTCGCCCAGGAAAAGGGCCTCATCAATGTCATGGGTCACGAAAATCACCGTACGCCGGTCCGCTTTCCAGATCTGCGTGAACCACCGTATCATATTTTTCTTCAGGGTAATGTCCAGCCCGCTCAGCGGTTCATCCATCAGGATGATATCAGAAGGGGCGGCAAAGGCACGGGCAATGGAAACCCGCTGACGCATGCCCCCGCTCAGCTGCGCGGGGTAATAATCAACAAATCCGTCGAGCTCGACAAGTTTGATGAGCTGTTCCGCCTGCTTTTTCCGTTCGGAGGCAGGCATGGACCTGCTCAGGACAAATTCAATATTCCCCCTCACCGTCTTCCATGGCAACAAACGGGGATCCTGGAAAATATAAGAAAACAACTTGTCCTCAAAACCAATGAGACTGCCGCTGTCCGGGAGGATCGTTTTTCCAATCAAATTCAGCAGGGTGGTTTTCCCGCATCCCGACGGTCCCAAAATGCATGTGATCCGGTCCTCCGGGAAGGTGATGTGAAAGTCCCTGAAGAGGGTCACTCCGTTGAATTTCTTATTCAGATTCCTGATTTGCAGACCCATGATCAAACTTTCCAGACAACAATTTTACGTTCTCCCAGGCGTATCAGTTTTTCAAAACCGTAACTTATCAGCACGGCGATCAGGGTCCAGGCGATGAGCGCATCCACATTCAGAAAAGTCTGGGCTTCCTGCATCCTTGTGCCAATGCCGTAATAAGGCTGACTGAGCACTTCCCCGATGATGATCGCCCGCCATCCGATTCCCATGGCGCTTGATGCTCCGCTTATGATAAACGGGATAATGGCCGGTATATATACCTCGCTGATGATCCTGCCGGCGGGCACCCTGTACAGGCGGGCCATTTCCGTAAGTTCCGGATCCACACTCCGGATGCCGTCGCTCACATTGGTACAGATAAAGGGGAACATGGTGAGCATGGCGATGAAAACAGGAACGGCATTGGGACTGAACCAGATGAGTGCCAGAAGAATGAGGGAGATCACAGGCACAGAGCGGATGGTGACCAGAAACGGGGTTATAAATGCATTGAATCCGGGACTGATACCAGCCAGTATTCCCACTGCCATCCCCAGCATGCCTGATATGATAAATCCGGTGATCCCGCGCAGGATGGTTGTCCCGGCGGCCGCGATGAAACCGGCATCGGTGAAAAGCTTTACGACCGTGACGAGCGTATCCTCGGGATGCGGAAGAATTAAGGCAGAATCAAGGAACAGGGCCAGGATCTTCCAGATCAACAGCATCACGATGATCGCTGCAAAACTGATGTACTGCTTTTTAGTAAATGAAATCTTCATCGGGCAATTTCCCTCCAATGATATCAGGATTCATGTGATAAAAGATCTCCAGGTACTCCGCGATCTGTGATCGAATACTGCCGGCCCTGACAAAATCCAGATTCGACCTGGGGATGGACTGCAAGGCCACTTCCTCATCGGGCAGGATATTGTACTTCACGATGAGCGCCGCCGCGCTGTCGGGATTCTGGTTGACCCACCGGGATGATCTTTCATAGGCTGAGATCAGCTGCTCCGCCTGTTGCGGGTGCTTCAGCATTTCCGTGCTGCCCAGAAAGGCCGTCTGGGCCATGGGGATACCCTGCGCCCTGTCCCATTCAAGGTTCAGATCGAAGATGGCCCGTATATTTTTATTTTTTTGCATCACCAGGCTCACCAGGGGCTCGGATATCACCGCAAGTTCTGCCCGTCCGGCAGCAACAGCATTCGCCAGGTCAATGTGGGTGGGAAAACTGTAATCAAGTGTGATGTCTGTATCGGGACTGATCCCATTTTGTCCGAGCAGGTAGCGGAAAACCACATCGGGTGTCATCCCCCTGGCCATCGCATATATCCTTTTATTTCTGAGGTCATCCCACCGGGTAATGGTTGTATCGCTTCCAAACAGGTACAGCGTACCCCACACCGGAATTGCGATCAACCTGTAATCCAACCCCTTGTTATACAATATGGCAGCCATGGTGGTGGGAAGGATGGCATAATCGGCACTTCCGTCCAGCATCATTTTCCGGACCTGCATGGGCTCGTTCAGGATCTCTATCTTCATATCCGGATGACCGGCCCTGCTGATGCTGTCAATCAGCCGGATCATCCCCATGGAGGAAGGTCCCTTCAGCGTGGCGATCGTACAGGTTGTACCAGCGCCGGTATGTTTTGCAGGATTACCGCAGCCCAAGAGGAAACACAGGAAAAACAGAAGCAAGATGCTGCGCATGGTTCCAAAACTTTGAGCAAAAATATCTAATTCATGGAATTTAGGGCATGATTCATTCAATTCAATTTTATTGTTAACAAAATAACACTACTTTTGTGGAGCGATTCACAATTGGAACCGCACATGTACTGAGATTCGGAATTTTATTCTTAATCAAGGTTTTATTAAGTGTTCACATCTAATCCAGAGGTATTCTGATGGAAAAGAGAAAATGTAAGTTTTACCCCGGGGCAGCCATGTGCCTGCTCGGGTTCTCATTGGCCGTATACGGTCAGGATTCGGTCTCCCTTTTTGCAGACCCCATTCCTTTGGGCGAAGTGGTGGTCTCCAGTCTCAGGATCGACAGGGAAGTAAGAAATATTCCGGCCTCGATGGTTGTGGTGAAACCCCATGACTACCAGAAGCAATCGGCGCTTTCCCTTTCCAGCGCCCTGGACAAGGAGCCCGGTATCACCGCAGGCGGTGACGGGATATGGGCCACCAACATCAACATCCGCGGTATTGGCGAAAACCGCCTGGTTTCCCTCATTGACGGCAACAGGGTGGAGACAGCCACCGATCTGACCGCTTCTCTGAGCATGGTGGATATCAATGATATCGAACGCGTCGAGATCATCAAGGGAGCGCAATCATCACTCTACGGAACCGGGGCAATGGGAGGGATCATCAACATCATCACCAAAGACGGTCATTTTGCCGATAAACCTTACCTGTCGGGTAACATCATTTCGGGCTTTGCTTCGGCCAACACCCTTTTTTCCAATCACGCGGCCATCCAGGCAGGCTCCGGGAAATGGTATCTCAGGGTGAGCGGAACCCGCAGCGATGCGGATGACATACGCACCCCGGAAGGCGATTTGCCCAACAGCCAGTATACCATGAACAACGCCGCTGCCAGGGTCGGCCTAAGACCCTTTGCCAATCATGTATTAAAAATACAGTACCAGCGCAACTGGTCTGCCGATGTGGGCATTCCGGGAGGAGATGCCTTCCCCGGTCCGGCCGAAGCCACCTATACGGATATCAGCAG
>Ga0209205_1000154_pt1 | contig 9159 bp, 10 predicted proteins | sample ZodSprso05mmetaG_FD_184133 | JGI IMG/M metagenome (GOLD analysis project Ga0209205, IMG submission 184133) | Hot spring sediment microbial communities from Zodletone spring, Oklahoma to study Microbial Dark Matter (Phase II) - Zodletone Spring... ... | reverse complement strand
GCGGAAGTCATTCCACCTGGAAAGATAAGGGCTGGAAAATCGTGCAGGCTCTGGCGGAACTGCGCGATCATGGCGATGAAATGGACAGGTACACGCTGGGGAAACTGCAGCGGGATGTCCAGGCGATGAAAGCGCGGGCGATGCCTGAAATTACAAAGGGCATTGTCCAGGAAATACGCGATGCCAGAAAGGACGTGGAACTGGCCAGGGGAAAACGCCAGCAGGCTGCAGTCGCAGAAGTTAACAGCTGGTCTAGCGCGCTGCTCGGCGATGAACTGCGCACCATGCAGGCGCTGATCACGCTGGCGGTCAATACGCCAGGCGGGGGCTTTTCTACTGGATCCCGCGCGGGCGAAAAACTGCAGGAAATCTGGCAGGATGCGCTGGCCAGCGGGGATAAGCACCAGATCCGCGCCATCAGTGAAGTCCTGGCGGTCGTAACCCCAAAGGATCCGGACGCTGTGCGCGCAGCCAACCAGATCCGCGCGCTGGCGGAAAGGAAGGTCCAGGAACTGCGCTACACGCCAGAACTGCAGGAAGCGGACCACCAGCTGGTGGAAGCGGAAAACTACTTGATCCGGACCGTTGACGCGGAAAGGGAAAGTCTGCAGCTGATGGGCGAACCGGATCCGCTGAATTTTGGGACCGGTCCTATCGCTGCGGAACTGCGCGCGATCCATATCGTGCAGGATGGCACCATCGAACTTGAACCAGTAAAAGGGGTTGAAAATGTCAAATGATGAACTGATCGAAACGATCAAAACTTATAACCAGATCGAAACGGAACAGGCGAAGCGCCTGGAAGGGATCTTCCTGGAAATGCGCCAGCGCACAGGGTACCGGGAAATTGTTTTTTCATCCGGGGATAAATGGGGACCAGGGGCGCTGGATCCTAATATCGATGTAAAAATGGCTGTTCCGCGGATCGTGGGGGACATGACCAGGACCATCACCAGTCACAAGCTGGGCACCGGATAACTTACATCGCGCTGCGCACTACTCCCGCAGCGGTCGACCAGGCGGGTCAAGGTCATCCCCGCCTGGTCCTATTTCTTTGTACACGTGTTCAGTATCTTCGCCGCGCCTGGGTGCAATACAAACAGGGTCGGTGAAATGATTTCACCAACCATTCCATCCCCGCGCGCCTGGGTGCAATCAACCTCTGTACAGGCTGTACAGAGGTTAGAACATTCCAACCCCGCGCGCCTGGGGTGTATGGCATTTGTTTTTTCATTAATGAAAACACCGGCATTCCATCCCCGCGCGCCTGGGGTGTATTTACGAATTGTCATGCCGGCATGACAATTTATCATTCTATCCCCGCCCGCCTGGGGTGAATGGACCTTGTATGCAGGTGTTGGGATTCCTGACACATTCTATCCCCGCCCGCCTGGGGTGAATACCGCGTTAATCTTCTGATCGTTTCTTGAACCAGCGTTTCCAGAAGGGCTGGGCCAGGTCATCTTCCAGCCTGCGGATCCTTTCCTGGTCCGCCTGGCGATCCTGGCGCAGCTGATCCAGATCATTCTGCAGGCTGCTAAAACGTTGATCCAGCTGGCGGATGGCCAGCGCCAGCGGGCTGGTTTCGCTTTCCGTTTCTTCCTGGTCAACGTCTATGACATTTTCCAGGCGCTGGGTCAATTCCCCGCGCACCTGGTCAACGGTCAACCGGTCCGCCAGCATTTCCCTGGCCAGGCGCAGCACTTCCAGATCCTTATTCGTGAACCGCCTGCGCCTGGACTGCTTCGGGGACAACTGATCAGAAAACTGGCGCGCCAGCCTGCGCAGCGAACTATCCGGGATGTCTAGAATTTTAGATGCTTCTGCTGGGGTGTATGTTTTCATGACCGCCTGCTGACCGGATGATCGATCATCGCAATGGTGATTATGACCGCCATATGACCGGAAACCTGTTGTAAAATCACTGAACTGGTATATACTATTTTTTATCGGGCGATGGCGGATGACATAACCATCCGCCATTACCCTGACCTAACCAACCGCGGGACGGTTGATCAGGCTGGGCAAATTATACAGCCAAACCATCCCCGGACCTAACCAAAGGACCGGAAAATGAATCCCAAAAGTAAAGTACAACTTGATCCGCCTGATCCAGGAAATTATCAGCACCATCAAACAAGGGGCGATATCTTGAAGTCACTATGCGAATTTCAGCGCAGCAGTGTGCTGCGCCAGCAGGAATTCGAACGCCAGTATTATCAGGCGCTTCAGCAGGCGGAAGCTGATCTTCCGCAGGCGCGCGAAAGGATCAAACGGGGATGAATTGGAATGACAATGACCGGGATCTGAAAACGATCATCCATCAGCCCCTGGTAAAACATAACAGCTGGATCGATGGCGTGCTGGTGCCTGGCGCACAGTGCCTGATCACTGGAACGCTGGCGGGTTTCTGCGCTGCAGTCATCGCTGGGCTGGCTGGCGCGGTCTGGTGGAAGTGGGGACTGGGGACCGCCAGCCTGATCACGCTGATCAGCTGGGTCACCTTTCGCGCGGACTGGTCCGCCAGGCTGGAAAAGATGCTGGGGATCGATCTTAACCTAGATGGCCAGATCGGACCAGCACCAGCGCCAGCTGCAGAGCATATCCGGATCGATCTGGTCCAGGATGGCGACTATCCATCCGGGCAATTTATCGACCTTCCAGCGCCTGCGGAAAAGATCCGCGCGCTGGCCAGCGGGCTGGCAACTGGCCGGGAATTTTCCCAGACGGTCTGGATCGGATCCGGGGGAATATTTTCCCGGTCCGAATTCGACCGCCTGCGGGATGAACTGATCCGCAGGGGGCTGGCAGTCTGGAAAAACCCAGACCATCACGCGCAGGGGGCAGTCCTGACCAGTGCAGGAAAAGCGGTCATGCGAAAGCTGGCCAGCCATCCCCCCACCCTGGAAGCGGATAACCATCGCTAGCGGGGGACCGTTCCGCGCGTGCGCGTGCGCGCGTGCAAGGGGAAAAAATGGAAATAAAAAAATCGAACTACCTTTCAGGCTGGGCGATGCTGGCCAGCGGGCTGGTCCTGTATGCACTGATCGGGGGGATCCAGTCGTATGATCCAGACGCGCTGCAGCTGGTCGGATGGCTGGCGGTCCTTTCTGGGATGATCCTGGGGAAAATTTTTCCTAAAAATAACCGGTCATGATCCGATCATGGCGCTAGGATGCCCGTAGAATGCGCCAGAAACCAATTTCAGCCAATTTCTGACAGAATAACAGCGAACCATACCCCAGAAGCCCGTAGAAACGATCTACGGGCTTCTGGGGGCTTGACTTTGGTCTGTAATGTCACTACAATAGACTTGAAAGGAATAAACAACATGGGCGATCGAAGGAATAAACTGGGTAGCAGAAAGAAACCCGAAGAAAAGTTGTCAGAATACATCCAGATCCGCGTTTCACCCGAAACGAAACGGAAGCTGGAAGAAATTGACGCGCAGAACTACGGGGGAACGGTTTCCGCGTACCTGCGCCAGTCTATCGAAATTCTGATCAATAAAGCAAGCGATGATCAGGACAGCGGAAACACTGCAGGCGCAGCATTACCAGGGGGCGGAAATGAAAAGCCCAACTAGAAAAAAGAATTCACCCGATGCGAAGCTGGCGGGCGGGACATCGGGTGAAAAGGGAAAGCGGGCGCAGGATCGCGCACGTTCTTTACATTCCCAGTATAACATGCCCGTCAACACTATCGATGAAACTGGGCCAGAATGCGAAATCTGCGGATCCAGACCAGCCTGGGCGCAAGGCGCTGATCTGGTATTGTGCCAGGAATGCAGGCGCATTTTCGGGAAAAAACCATGAATGCCATCCCGGACGAAACCGGAAAGCGCCTGCTGCAGCACCTATCCCGCGGGGGCTGGATGAACTACTGGAATAAAAACGCCATCCCGGTCTGGTGGCCAGCAGGACAACCTGCGCCAGTGCCAGGCTGGAAAGATGTTTATTTTTCAGTCCATCCCCGCCTGACCAGGCTGCAGGGGAAACAACGCGGGGGAAACCAGGAAGTCGCCGCGGTCAATTGTCTATATGCGGAAGTTGACCAGAAGGATGGCTGGACAGCGGAAAAGGTCCAGGCGCTGGATCCTGCGCCTTCCGTGGTCGTGGCCAGCGGGGGCGGATGGCACCTTTATTGGCTGCTTCCTGATCCAGTGCTGGTAACCGATGAAAACTACACCAGCCTGATCGATCTGCAGTATGACTGGGTGGAATACATCGGGGGCGATCCTGGCGCGCAGGATCTGGCGCGCGTGCTGCGCGTGCCAGGGTCGCTGAATTCAAAATACAATCCCCCCAGACCGGTCAAGGTCATCCGGGCGGACTTTGCTTGTCTATACAACCTGGACCAGCTGCGGACCTTCATTCCCCCGCCTGCGGATGCAGACAAGGGGATCGATCAAGAAAGACAGTCCGCAGGATGGCAGGATGGCGCAGCGGGTCACCAGAATGATGGTGACTTCTGGCTGCAGCGGGCGCTGGACCAGGCGAAGTCCACCGGCAGGAATAAAACCGGTTTCTGGCTGGCGGTCCAGCTGCGCGATGCTGGACTATCCCGATCGGAAGCGGAAGGGATCATGATCCGCTACCAGGGTCTGGTCGATGGCTGGAAGGATCATCATTACACCACCAAGGAAGTCCAGGACAGCCTGGGCAGCGCCTATAAAACAGGACCGCGCGAACCTGCCCGCAAACCTGGCAAGGTCGAAGCGCGGAAAGAAGGAAATGTGACAACACGACAAAATACACCACCAGCACCACCGGAAGAACAGCAAGCGCAGCGGGCACCAGCAGGAATAAAATTTTCCACCTTCGCGGATCTGGAAAAGATGCTGGGACCAATCACCTGGTCCTGGCCGGGCTGGTTGCCCAATGGGTTTCTGACCATCCTGGCAGCGGAACCAGGGATCGGAAAGTCCAGTCTTATGATGCACGCCTGCGGTCCTTTCCTGCTGGGGAAAGACTGGCCAGATGGCACGCCTTACACCGGGGAACCCGGCGCGATCGTTTGGGCGGAAGCGGAAGCTGCGCAGGCGCTGAACTGGGAACGCGCGAAAAGATGGGGTTTTCCCTTGAACCGGATGTACTTCCCCACAGAAGATCCGCTGGGGGACTTCGTTTTCGATAACCCCAAACACCGGGACAACCTGCGTGAAATGGCGATGCTTCCAGACGTGCGCTTCGTGGTGTATGACAGCCTTTCCGGATCGACCAGGCGGAACGAAAAGGACAGCGAAATTAAGGGGATCAGTCAATTTCTGGCGATGGTCGCGCGGGACAGCGGAAAACCGGTCATGCTGGCGCACCACCTGCGCAAGAAAACCGTTTTCGATCCCAATTCTGTCACCGTTGACCGCCTGCGCGGGTTTTCCGGGATCGCGCAATATGCCAGGATGATCTGGGCGCTGGACATCCCGAACCAGAACCAGCCTGAAAACATCCGCCTGGCGATGATCAAGTCAAACCTTTCCAGACGCGCGGATCCCCTGGGCATGCAAATCACAGAAGAAGGAATCACCTTCGGGGATCCACCGGAAGAACCGAAAGTCCAGACGCTGGTCGACCAGGGAATCGATCTACTGCTGGCACTGCTGGCCAGGGGGCCAGAACTGCAGGCGAAGATCGAACAGGATTTCAAGGGGAAAGGGATCAGCGCCATGACCATGCGCCGGGCGAAGAAAGATCTACGCGTGGTTTCGTTCCGCCAGGGTGACCGCTGGTACTGGTCACTTCCTGCGGGAAAGGATGAACCTAATTAATGGTAATTACTACTGATATATATATGATCATCTTGATTATGTTGGATCATGTTGATCACCTTGAACATGTTGATAACATTATCAAGATGATCAAGATGAACATGTTCTTATGATGATCACAAGTATGCAAGATGATCACCTTGAAAGTCCTGCGCCATCCCCTGCGGACTTCGGATGGTCTAGAAACGCGCCTGGATCCCCCGGAACGCTGCGCCAGGCGCGCGAAATGTTGCCTGTTGTAATGGTCCCTGGATCGTGCTATACTTACGTAAATGGATATATACGTAAGTATCATGGCACTGGAAAGGGGCTGAAAATGACTGGGAAACTGGCGAAATTCTACGATCTGACCGCACTGGACCGGGCGCAGCTGGGGGAACGGACGCGCGCGAAATATCGCAGGGAACTGGAAAAGGCGCTGATCGCTGGGATCAACCTGGCGGATCCGGTCCAGCTGGCGGACTATGCTGCAGGACTTCCCCGGTCATCGCGCGCATTCCTGAAAGCTGCGATCCGGGTTATCACTGGCGAACTTGCCAACCAGATCAAGGCCAGTGTAACGCCTGAAACGCTGCAAAATGCGCAGGCTGCGCTGCTGCGCCTGGAAGCGATGAACAGCACCATCCAGGTCAAGGCTGCGCAGGGTGAAAAGGCGCACATTTGGTTATCACAGGCGGAAGTCCGCGCGCTGATGGCCACTTGCGATGACAGTCTGACCGGGCGCAGGGACTGGGTGATCCTGGCGCTGCTGGTCGGGGCTGGGCTGCGCAGGGATGAACTGGCGGGGATCCGCTGCGAAGATCTGACCGATGTTCCGGGGAAAAATGGGAAGGTCCGCTGGCTGCTGACGGTCACCGGGAAAGGCGAAAAGTCCAGGGTGATCCCGATTAACCCAGTCCTAGCGGACCGCCTGCGCGCCTGGTGCCAGGACATCCAGCAGGGGCTGGTGGCCAGGTCGCTGGGGCGAAAAAAGGAACTGGGGGACAGCCTATCCGAAATAGGTATTTTCAACATAGTCCGAAAGCATGGCGCGCTGATCGGGAAACCAGATCTGGATCCGCACGATCTAAGGCGGACGTATGCGCAGCTGGGTTATGAAGCGGGGATCCCGATCACCCAGATTAGCAGGCTGCTGGGGCATTCCAGCGTAAAGACCACCCAGACCTATTTGAACCTGGATCTGGACATCGAAACGACTATTTCAGACTTTATACCGTTAGTTTAGGGGTGAAAAATGGCGAACAAAGGAAATACATATGCTTTGAAACATGGCGGGGCTGCAGGGGTCAAGGCGCTGGCCAGCGGGGATGAACTGACCGGGCTGGCGCAGGCTGCGCAGCACCAGGTCCAGCGGGATCTGGCGGAACTGGGACCGGGCGGGATGGTCCGCAGGGACGCGGAACGCCTGGAAGCGGTCGCCAGTCTTTATTACCAGCACCTGCTGGGGGAAACGGATGTCGACCGCCTGACCGCGCTGGTCAAGGTCTGGGGCTGGATCCAAAATAGTGCGGTCAGAACCTGGAAGGATGTCGCTCAATTTGAACAGGCGGACCGCCAGGGGCTGGACGCGCAGCACATCCTGGACGCGATCAAGGGGGTGAAGGATGACAACGCCAGCGCGTGAACTGATCGAAGTCTGGCGCAGCTGGGGGCCAGCGAAATGGGCGCAGTCTGATCATGGCTGGCTGGTTGACGGTCAACCGGTCACCCTGGAACCCTGGCAGGCTGCAGTCCTGGATGCCTGGTGGAATGACCGGGAAACCATCAGCACGCTGACGATCAGTAATGTCAAAAAGACCGGAAAGACGTTTTTGAATTCCCTGATCACCTGCTGGCGCTGGTTGACGCTGGGCGGGCTGCACATCTGCGCAGCGAACGATCTGGATCAGGCGCAGTCCAGGGTTTTCGCTGAAATATCCGAAATGGTCCAGCGCCATCCTTACCTGAAAAACGTTGTCAAGGTTACCAGGAATTCCCTGTTCTTCGAACCGACTGGATCCAGCCTGCTGGCGGTTTCATCGGATGCTGGATCGAACGCGGGCAGTAATCACTGGACCGCCAGCCATACGGAAGCCTGGGCGATCATTCATGAAGGATCGATCCGGGCATTCGAAGAACTGACCGTTCCACCAGGAAAGCTGCAGGGACTGCCTGCGCTGCGCGTGGTGGATAGTTACGCGGGCTTTGATCTGGAAAGTAAGGTCTGGCATTCACTGGTCGACCGTGGGCTGGCGGGCGAACGCCTGCCAGGGGACTGGCCACTATTCAAGGCGGGCGGGCTGCTGCTATTTCACGCGGAAGGCGCGTGGGCGCGTGAAAATTGTTTTCGGGGCACGCCTTCGGAAGCGGAACGATATTATGCTGATCAGCAGGCGCAGCTGCGATCTACCGCTTTCCTGCGGATGCACGACAACCAGCGCACCGCGGGGGAAAGCGCATTCATTCCCCCGGATGCATGGGACGCCTGCGCGGATCCAGACCTGCGCCTGGTCCAGCCTGGGGAAAGGGTGAAACTGGTGATCGGACTGGATGCCAGCACCAGCAAGGACTATTCCGCAGCGGTCGGGGTGACCTATGATCCGCGGGCTGGCGTGACCAGTGTCAGGTACCTAAAGATCTGGAAACCGCGTGTAATTCTGGGGATCCGGGCGGGGAAACCGACCATCGATCTGGCGCTGATCGATGGTGAAATCCGCAGGCTGCACCAGGCTGGCCAGCTGCAGGCGGTCATCCTGGATCCTTACCAGCTGCATGCTTATCTGGTCGACTGGCAGCGGGCAGGGATCAAGGTTATCGAACTGGCGCAAGGCCAGGGGCGGGTGGATGCGGACATGGCGCTGCATACCGCCATCACAGATCGATCGATACGCCATCCCGCGCTGGCGGAACTGGACCAGGCTGCAAGAAACGCGGTCGCGATCGAAGGGATCCGGGGGTTTCGGATCAGCAAGGAAAAGGCCAGCAGAAAGGTCGATGCACTGGTCGCGCTATCGATGGCGCACTATCACGCGCGGGTCACCCTGGCCAGGACTATGCAGACCGGACCGGGCTGGATCCCGGATCCATTCACAACCAGCGAAGATGATCCCGATGACCTGCGGGTCATCATCGACTGGGAACTGCAGGCGGGCCAGCCATATGGCGGAAAATGGCACGTTTGGCACGATCCCCACCCTGCCGGCGTGGACTGGACATCCTGCCCGCACAGAATGGACGGATGCCTGGCGTGCTACCAGGAACATCAGGGGGCTGGGCTGGACTGGTCACCAGCACCGGGCGAAGTCTGGGGATCGGGTGGCCAGGAATGGGATCAGCTGCGCGCTGCGCAGGAACATTATCGGGCGTCACTGGATGGTCAGGTCAACCAGCGGACGGTCAAATTATTTTGGGAA
>Ga0209205_1000153_pt1 | contig 9204 bp, 9 predicted proteins | sample ZodSprso05mmetaG_FD_184133 | JGI IMG/M metagenome (GOLD analysis project Ga0209205, IMG submission 184133) | Hot spring sediment microbial communities from Zodletone spring, Oklahoma to study Microbial Dark Matter (Phase II) - Zodletone Spring... ... | reverse complement strand
GGTGAGTGGTACACAGACCTCAGACCTAACGCCGTGGTCTCCCGCGATGTAGCGAGAGTCCGAAGTTACATCCGGAACGTTGAGTGGCTGCCCGGTCATGGCGACCCACCCGGTTATGCCCTCACCCACTCCGGGTCGGATTCTACTGACGATGTCCGGTGAGTAACCGGAGCCGGCTGTGATCTGGAGCCGCTGATCCGCTTCGTCGATGAGCATTATGGCCAGGTTGGACAACTGCAGCGTGTCCTCCAGCGCTTGCACGATGCTGGCCAGGGTCTCTTCCAGGTCCAGCGTGGAGGCGGCAGCCACGGATATCTGATGCAGGGCCGACAGTTCGTCAAGCCTGGCAATGGTCCTCTGATAGAGTTGCGCGTTCTCAATGGCCAAGCTAGCCTGGTTGGCCAGCGCGGTGAGCGAAGCAAGCTCCTCTTGAGCCAACTCCGCCCTTTCCGTGGCTGCGCAGAGGGCTCCAAGAGGGCTCTCCTCCAGCACCAGGGGGACGGTGACGAGGGTCCTGAAGCCCAGGAGTTCCTGAGCTACCTGGCAGAGGGTCTCGTCCAGCAGGCCGAACAACTGGTGCAGGCTGTGACTGACCACGATCCTTCGTTCAGCCATAGCGGTAGACACGATGCCGTGGTCCTCGGCCAGGGGAAGGCGCAATTCCGCCAGGCGAGTGCCCACTATACGTTCGAGCTCCTTGAGCTGCGCACTGGTGGGACCACTGACCACTATGTTCTCCAGCGTTTGCCCCGTCGGTGCAACAACGCCGATGGCGGCCGCGGAATAGCCGAGCCCCTGCACAACCCCTTCCACGACGGCCTGCAAGACCGGCTGGAGGTCCAGCGTGCGCGCCAGAGAGGCTCCCGTTTGCTGTAGGGCCACCAGTTGCCTGTTGGCGGCCTCCAACCTGTCCAGGTGTGTCTTGCTTTCTTCGTACAGGCGCGCGTTGCGCATGGATACGCCGAGCTGGTCGGCGATGGTCTGCATGGACATCAGGTCTGTCTGATCGAAAGCGTTGAAGTCTGCCGATTGGATATCGAGAGCGGCGACCACCCGGCCATCTACTTTGATGGGAACGACCAACTCGGAGTTGGTGAAAGGAGTTGCCGGAAAACCCTCCAGGTAGCGGGGGTCCCTGTTCACGTCGTTGACCAGGACCGCCTCACCCTCCCTTACTGCCCACCCGATGAGGCCCTCGTCTTTGCCCTGGCGGTAGTCAGGCAGATGCATGTTCTCGTGTCGGCCGACATCGGCTCGCTGGACCATCTCTTCTGTGTCTTCGTCCACCACCAGAATGGAGACGAAGTGGTAGCTGAAGGCTTCCTGAATGGCCACAGCAGTCTCCTGGAGTAGTTCATCCAGATGGAGACTGGAAGTAGCTCGTCGACCCACTTGATTAATGACGCTCAGTTGGATGGCTCGGCGTTCCTGGCGAGCGTAGAGCTGCGCGTTCTCGATGGCCATGGCTACCTGGCTCCCTATCGCTGTCGCCAACTCCACTTGCTCGGGGGCAAACTCGGAACCCTCCGACGTGTAGTCGAGAGCCATGAGCCCGATGATTTCCTCCCTGGCCACCAGGGGCACTAGAAGTACGCTTCTGACGCCAAACTGAGTCCTCCAAACTCGCGGGAGTTGCGATAGACTCTCCCCGACGAGGATCGAGGTCTTTCCCTCTCTGACCACCTTTGCTATCGGAGGCAGATCGTCCACCTTCTCTGCCAGAGACTTCCTCTTGAAGATCCTCCAGAGCCTCTCGTGAGGCTCACCGGAAGCAAACTGAGACATCATCGGTATCAGGGTCTCTCGTTGCTCATCCAGTAGCATCAGACTACAGCGCTCCGCACTGCAGACCTGGGCTGTTTTTTGAGCCACTAGCTTGAGGACCTGTACCAGGTCCAAAGTGGTTCCGATGGTCTGTCGGATCTCGTTCAGAGCCGACATCTGGCGGGCGCGGGTTTCTCGCTCCTCGAACAGTCTGCTGCCTCGGATGCCAGCGGAGATGTGTCTGGCGATGAACTCCAGAAGTTGGGCGGTATGTTCGTCGAAGATGCGCGGCTGAGAGGTCAGCAGGGTTATGGTGCCCAGCTTCTCGCCGTTGAGCAACAAGGGCTCACAGACCAGCGACCGGAACTCCTCACCCCCCATGTGGATCGGTGTGTCGGCGGCCAGGGCGAAGTCTTCGATGAGCAGCGGCTCCCCCGTTTGCGCCACAATGCCAGGCACTTGTTCTCCCAGCCCAAGGCTCGCGTGTCTATTGAGGTATTGGGTGGAGAAACCTCGTTGTGCGTGGAGCAGGAGCTGCTGACCGTCCGGGCCTGCTAGGTGGATGGCTCCTTTGTCGGCCCGGAATAGCTTCAGCAACTCGTCGAGAGCCGTGCACAGGAACCTGTCGAGTTGCGGGATGCCAGCAATGGCGGTGGCTACCGCGGCGATGCTGGCGAGGTTCTTGCCCCTGGATGGCAGTTCATCTCTTGAGCGGCCTGGTCTACGCAAACGGGTCTTCATGGGAGAGTCCTTGCCAGCAGAGAGAGCGACTCGGGAAAGGCTGGCACCAGGAACCGCCGGACGTTCTGGAGGCTGCACGCTCCCGTTGCCATGGGGCCCAACCCGGCAGGCACTCCCACCAGAAACCGAAGCCTGTCGGGACCTGTGTTCGTGGCTCTATTGTGCATGCCCTGACAGAATACCATGGGAATGCTCTATAGAGGGCGCGGCCAACGATCGACGCCCGCGCCCTTAGTCTCCGCCGCCCAACAGACTCTCTAGCTTCTCGTGGAGTTCTTGCAGCTTCAACGGCTTCGCCAGGTAGTCGTCCGCCCCGGCACTGAGTATCTTGTCTATGTTCTCGTCGGTGGCGAAGCCGGTGATGGCGAGCACCTTGACGTGCTGGGTGGCCTTCTCTTTCTTGACTCTTGAGCAGACTTCGAAGCCATCCATTCCGGGGAGCATGATGTCCAGGATGATCAGGTCTGGCTCGAAAGCAACAACCTGCTGTCCGGCCTCGAACCCGTCCATGGCCACTGCCACCTCGTACTTGCCTTCGAGGAGGAGAGCTCCTTCTATGAAGCTGACGACTGAGCTCTCATCGTCCACGATGAGGATACGCTTCTTGCTGCTAGCTTTGCCGAAGTAGGAGTGGTCGATGAACATGCCGTGACGCTGCAGGAAGTCCTTGAAGTCTGCCCGCAGGATCCGGTAGTGGCCGCCTGGTGTGGTGAACACCGGCAGCTTGCCAGCGTCGATCCACTTGAGGACTGCGGCGCTGGTGACTTCGCAGTAGTCAGCTACGTCGCCAGTGGTGAGGAACCTGTTCTTCCTCATATCCCGTCGCTTCTCCCCTTCGTATTTGTGACAGTTGGCCAGGACGGCATAGTTTGTATTCTTGGCTTTGTACCGGTTGTTTTCGCTTGCTGTGATTGTACCGGCATTCTGCCGATCTGGCAATAGGAAATAGGTACCGCTTTCCGCGGCTGCCGGAGCTGTGTTAGAATATCGGGCGGCTTCGGTGAGGAGGTGCGATGTTGTCAACGCTGTTACTGAGCACGTTGTACGTGGGGAGCGGACATGGTGTGGCCTATGCTACGGCCGCGAAAGTCGTTGAGGCCCTTGGAGGGGCCCTTGCGCAGGTGGCCCCTGATGTAGGTCTATTGGCGGCTGGTCTTGCCTTCTTAGTGCCTGCGGGGCTGATTATGGTCGCCGCAGGAGCTAGTAGCGAGTCAGAGGCGCCCAATGTGGCGGCGGTGGGAATCGCCAGCGTGGCTTTAGCAGTCTTGGCCTACACCATGGTGGGGTTTGGCCTGCAATTCGGGGGTGTGGGCCTCATATCCGATCTGGGCGGTGCTGAATCCCTCCGAGCGGAGTGGTCTCCCCTGGACGTGGTCGCGGGTCCTGGGTGGGGCATAGTGGGCCTGGATGGCTTCCTTCTCCGGGAGGGGTTGTTTGATCAGGAGGTGCTCGCCCTGGCCTTCTACCACGCAGCTCTGGCGGCCGCGGCGCTTTGCATACCGGCCCTAGCCCTATCGCGGCGTTTTGGCTATCCGGTGCTGTTGAGCCTCGGTCTGTTCTTCGCGTTGCTCGTGTACCCCATCTATGGGAATTGGGTGTGGGGTGGGGGCTTTCTGTGGAGACTGGGGGCGACGCTGGGCATCGGGCACGGCGTCGTGGACTATGCCGGCTCGGGGGCGGTGCACGCCCTCGGCGCCTTCTTCGCCCTGGCCGTCGTCCTGGCTGTGGGCGCCCGGAACCAGGAGGCTAGTGTGGATCTTGGTCTGCCGCCGGCCCGTTCCCCCCTCCTGGCGGTGTTGGGGGCATTCTTGCTTACGGTGGGCTGGTTTGGGGTGCTGCTGGGCAATCCGCTGGCTCATGGGCAGGTTCCTTACACGGGCGTGCTCTTCAACGCCCTGGTGGCGGCCTGTTCCGGGGCGCTGGTTAGTTCGTTGTATGTCTGGCTGGTCGCCAGGTCGGCAGACCTGTTGATGATCGCTCGGGGTACGATAGCCGCCCTGGTGGCCGTTAGTGCCTGCTGCCCCTTCGTATCGCCCTGGGCGGCGTTAGCCGTCGGCGCGGTGACGGGGCTTCTGGTACCCCTCAGCCTTTATCTCTTTGAGGTGCGGCTGGGTCTCAGGGACTCGGCGGTGGCCTTGGCCGTGCATGGTGTCCCGGGCCTGTGGGGGCTGTTGGCCGTGGGCATCTTCGCGGACGGGAGCGTTGGCCAGGGGTGGCATGGGGTGGGTGTCGGTCCATACCTGGGGGTTCCCGGCCAGGGGGTATCGGGTCTGCTGGTGAGGAGCGGGTTTCAGCCTGACTGGCCTGGACAGATGGCCGCCCAGATGGTAGGCATTGTGGCCCTGATGGTGCTGACCCTGTTCCTATCCTGGGCCCTGCTCAGGGGCGTGGGGACACTCTGGGAAAGGGGGAAGGCGGGCAGCGCTGACCTGAGAACCGACATCCAGCCGCACGGGGCTGATCGGGCAGCCAAGCCGGGCGACGGCCCTCAGGCGCCCTCCTGCTGATTCTTCTGCAGGAGGGATTTCACCTCCGCGTCAGTCGTCTGGTCGAAGACGTTGTAGAAGGCCCCCACAGCCCAGAAGATTTCCGGCGCGTGCAGGCAGATCAGACGGTCGACTTCTTGTCTGAGGGTCTCGATGCTGTCCCTTGGTCCCACAGGCACAGCCAGGATCAACTCGGCAGGCTCCTGGGCCCTGATCGCTCTGATGGTGGCCATGGTGGTGGCGCCTGTGGCCACGCCATCATCAGCGAGCACGATGACTTTGTCCTTCAGCTCCGGCGGCGGTTGGTCTCCTCTATACTCCGCCAGGCGTCTCTCGATCTCCTTCTTCTGCCTCTCGGCTTCCTGATCGAGGTAGTCCTGAGGCACGCCCAGCCTCTTGGCCAGTTGATGGTCGATTAGCAGGGTACCGTCACTGGCTACAGCGCCGATGGCCAGCTCGGGATTGTGGGGCGCGCCGATTTTGCGCGTGATGTAGACGTCGAGGGGAGCGTCCAGGGCCCGGGCAATCTCGTGTCCAACCACGACGCCCCCGCGCGGGATACCCAGCACCAGCAGTCCCGGTTTTCCCTTCAAAGAGGCCAGCTCCTGAGCCAACGCCTTTCCTGCCTCGCGGCGGTCTTGGAATAGCATGCCGGATTCCCTTTCCTACTCGATGGACAGCGCGAGGGCCTTCTCCACAGCGTCCGTGGGGTCTGCGGCGGGAGTTACACCGCGGATCCCCTCCCAGCCCTCGCCTCCAAAGTCCCCGGAGCCCAGGCCAACCACCGGGATCCCGAGCTTGAGGGCGTGCGCCACCTCCGAGAGGGTGCCGTATCCTCCGTCAATGGCGATGACGGCCTGACCACTGCTCACCACTATCACGTTGCGAGCCTCTCCCATCCCGGTAACCACCGGGACGACGACGTAAGGATTGGCGTCACCCCGACTGCGGCCAGGCAGGATGCCCACAGTCAATCCTCCAGCCGTCTGCGCCCCTCGACAGGCGGCCTCCATGACCCCGCCGAGCCCACCGCAGACCAGTACGGAGCCCCTATCTGCCAGGAGACGCCCCACCTCCTCGGCCTGCCGGGCTACGGTGTCGGAGCACGACCCTGCTCCCACGACCGCGATTATCACTCTCCTCCTCCGAGCGGTATAGCGGCCAGACGGGTGTATCTGGCCCCCGCGGGTGAGAGATCACTTCGTATCAGGCTGACCTCTCGGGCCTGCATCTCTCCCAGGGAGTCCACCCTGATCGTCCCCGTCAGCTCGCCAATCCGTCGCCTCTGTCTGGAGTCGACCTGCTTTCCCACCCTACCCAGGGTCAAATGAGGCGTGTACTCACGTCTCTCGGGGGCAAAGCCCAGTGCGGCGAGACTGTCCTCGATACCCCTCTGGAGAGCGGCCAGTGGTCCTAGATCGCCTTCCACTCCAACCCAGATCACGTTGGGCCGGGACGGGGTCGGAAAGCAGCCCAACCCGCGGAGGGCGATCTTGAAGGGCCCAGCTCCCTGGCTGGCCTGAGCGACGGCCATCTCAACAGACTTGATTTTGTTGGCAGGTACACTACCCAGGAACTTCAGGGTGAGGTGCATCCCTGCCGGCTTCACCCACCGCACCAGGTCCTCTATGCCACCGTCGCTGAGGGTCCTCTGGACCTGGCGAAGCTCTTCCTTCAGTTCGGCTGGCAGCTCTATGGCCACGAAGCTCCTGATCTCTCCCATGCGTTACCTATTGAGATTATATCACAACAACCCGACGGCCTCCAAGCCGTCAGCTTTGGCCTGGGGGTCCTGGATACTCCTGGGCAGAGGGCGCCAGTAGCGCTCGGCCAGGCCGTCGGAGGGACAGATCGCTCGCGCGTACTCGGTGATACGGAGCTTCATCCCTTCGGGGCCCCCGAAGAGGCTAGACAGTTGGGATTGATAGGCACTGATGGCCTCGATCTTGGCCTCTATACAGCCCACTGTCAGGGGTTGGAGCTCGGCACTCCACCTTGCCTCCCGCAAGTCCTCCAGCCTTCTTGTCAGCGCTCCTGGCCGTTCAACGTAAGGATAATCCTCGTAGAAGGTCAGCCGGCCCGCCTGCGGGCGAAAGGCGAGAGCGGCAGCGGCGACCACTTGGTGATCCACGTGGTTTCCCACGCCAAGAGGTGCGTAGAGCGAGGATACACCGGGGGAGAACAGGTTGGAGATGGAGCGGGCAACCTCGTTCGCAAGTGCTACCTCCGAAGGGTGGATATGGCCGAAAAGGTCCCGTTCACAGGCGTAGAGATATTGACCGCCGTCAGAACGGTATATGGCGTCATGATAATCAAGATGGTAGGTCCTGGCGCCCAAGGACTCCATTGCTGACTGATCCTCTCGCCTGCGCTCTGAGACCATCTCGTCCTCGCTACCCCAGTGGGCGTGCAACGATGCGGCGAACGGAGAGAGTTCGTGATGAATCGGCCGTCCCGCGAAGATAGTGATCACCGTCACCCGCGCGCCGTTGAGCACCTGCTGGCGGATGAGGCCTCCGCACGAGAGGACAGCGTCATCGAGGTGAGGCGAGAGGTAGGTGACCGATACATCCCTGCTGGGTATCCAGCTAGGAAGAGTAGCACAGCCTACCAGCAGTAGCTAGGAGGGTCTGATGCCAGAGACCCATGGTCGTCTGCCAGTCATCCTTGACTGCCGGATTGGCTCCCGCCCGGGCCTGTCTGGTTGCCTTGTCGATACGCTTACGCGCTACTTCAGGTCGAGTCCTTGCTCATGTGGGCGCTGGCGCTTGACATTGGGGGTGACTGTGGTAAGATAGTTGGCAAAACGGCGGAGGCATCAGGAAAGGTGAAGAGGACAATTATTGCCCTTCTGGGCATAGTGCTCGTGGCTGCGGCGTGTAGCGCCCCGGAGGTTCCTACGGCGCCGTCGGGTATTCCGTCGCCTCGACCCCGGGGCACGGACACGCCAACGCCAGCCAGCGACGAGGAGGCCGTCTTCCAGTTGCTTGGTGCAGAGGCGGAGAGCGTGGTGTCGCAAGACATCGATCGCTTGATGGAGATATGGCATGAGGATGGTGTGGTCACGGACGCCAATCACACTCCCGATAACCCCTCGGACGACAGGGTGTGGCCGGGAATAGCGGCCATCAGAGAGCGGTACGTTAATGAGATATTTCCCTCCGCCCCCAGCTCGGTGACTCATCCCGACGCAGAGGTGACGGTGGAAGGGAACACGGCAACGGCGATAACTACCACGACCATAGGCATAGATCACGCCCCGGGTGGGGATAGGTGGACCTTCGCCAAGACGGATGGCCGTTGGCTGATCACCAGCTTGACTTTCAATCTCGAGCCCCGGTAGTTCCGCCGGCTGTGTTCCGGGAGCCTCGATGAGAACACCATGGCGGTGGGGAACTGCCACATTCCCTGCCGCATTTTTGCATCCGCTGCTGTTCGCGAAAGGGGGCGCGCCATGGCCGGACTGGACAGGATGATCGCGGTCGCTCGGGGAGAGGAACCGGCGGAACTCTTGCTCAGGAACGGCCGCCTGGTCAATGTCCTGTCTGGAGAGATCCACCAGGCTCACGTTGCTGTGTCCGACGGCCACGTGGTAGGACTCGGCGACTACGAGGCCAAGGAGGTCATCGACTTGGACGGGGCCTATCTGTGCCCTGGTTTGATCGACGGCCACATTCACATAGAGAGCTCCATGTTGCGCATTCCCGAGTTCGCCAGGGTGGTGGTGCCCCATGGAACGACCACCGTGGTTGCCGATCCGCATGAGATAGCCAACGTCCTGGGCCTTGATGGCATCCTCTACATGATGGAATCGAGCAAAGGTAGCCCGCTAGATGTCTACTTCATGTTACCGTCGTGTGTTCCGGCCACTGAGTTCGAAACGGCTGGCTCCAGGCTGATGGCCTATGACCTCTCACCTCTGCTAAGGGAAGAGTGGGTGGTGGGCGTGGGCGAGGTCATGGACTATCCCGGGGTCCTGAGCAGGGACAGTGAGGTGCTGGCTCGTATCGCCATGGCCGACGGCAAACGGGTGGACGGCCACGCACCGCATGTATCCGGGAAGGACCTCAACGCGTACATCGCGGCGGGCGTCTGTTCCGACCACGAAAGCAGTTCGCTGGAAGAAGCCAGGGAGAAGCTGCAGCGAGGCATGTACGTGATGATCCGTGAGGGCACCGTAGCGAAGAACATGGAAGCGTTGCTCCCCCTGGTT
>Ga0209205_1000152_pt1 | contig 9380 bp, 7 predicted proteins | sample ZodSprso05mmetaG_FD_184133 | JGI IMG/M metagenome (GOLD analysis project Ga0209205, IMG submission 184133) | Hot spring sediment microbial communities from Zodletone spring, Oklahoma to study Microbial Dark Matter (Phase II) - Zodletone Spring... ... | reverse complement strand
CCCGGATGAAGCAGGTGCCGGATCCGGCAGACGGAAGCTGAAACTCAGCGATGTGATCATTGCCATGCTGGTGGTTGTCATATGCATCCTTCTCTATCCCAAGATATTTCATGTAAACAGACTGGAGAGACTGAGGTTGTCGGACGAACGGATCGCGGTGGCGGTCATGCCTTTTCAGAACATGACCAATGACACCTCCTGGAACATTTGGCAGAGTGGCCTCCAGTTCAATGTGATCACTGCCCTGTCAAATTACTCAAGTGAGTTGAAGGTCAGGGATTCCGAGTCCACCAATTATTTGATCCGGAATGAAGGGATCAGGAACTATGCATCTTTGTCCCCTGACCTGGCCGGCATGGTCTCCAAGAAACTCGATGCACATGTGTTTGTTTTCGGGAACATTGTCAAATCTGGCTCCACAATACGGCTCAGCGCTCAATTGATCGATGCGGAAACGGAAGATTCCTACCGGTCATTCCAGGTAGATGGAAATGAAAAGGATATCCTGTTTCTCATTGATTCCCTTTCCACCATGGTAAAGAATTCACTGATCATCACCAGATTGACCTATGAGTTACCGCCAGGGTTGAGGTATCATCCGCTTACCAATTCCCCGGAAGCCTACAGGTATTACCTGTACGGGGATCAGGCCAGAAGCCGGAGAGATTATGAAAGGGCGAAAGGTATGTTCTCACAGGCGCTGGCCATCGACTCAAATTTCGTGATGGCCACACACATGCTTTCTGCGACCTGCGTGAATCAGGGATTGTATGAGGAAGCCCTTCAATGGAGCGATAAAGCATACGAAAAACGGGACCAGGTGCCCCTGAAGGTGAAACTGCTCATCGAGCAGAATCACGCCAATTTTTATGAAACCCCGCTTGAAAAGATCGGTTACCTGGAACAGTACCTGGAAATAGATGATCTGTATCCCGGCACTTATTATGACATAGGTCTTGCATACTCCAGGCTGCATCAATACGATAAGGCTGTCCCAAAATTTGAAAAATCACTGGAGCTTTATGATAACCTGGATGTGAAGCCCTGGTGGGTATATAATTACACCGAACTTGGATACGCATATCACAACACGGGTCAGTATAAAAAGGAAAGAAGACTTTACAGGAAAGCGGAAAAGGACTTTCCCGATGATCCAACCCTGACCTGGAGGAAGGCCATCCTGTTCCTGACTTTAAGAGATACGGTGAGCGCAGGCGGGTGTATTGAAAAATATAAATCCATCTACAGGGACAATGCATGGCCCGAAGCAGCACTTGCACGAAACCTTGGCTTAGCCTATTCCCAGGCAGATATGCCTCACCGGGCCGAAGATTTCTTTCGCAGGGCAGTAAGACTGGAACCCGATAATGGTTTCTGGTATTATTACCTGGCAAAACACCTGATTGATGAGGATATGGACATCGATGAAGGCCTTGAACTCATCAATAAAGCCCTTGAGCTGGATCCGCATGATGAAAGATATTTCCTTGCCTGCAAAGGCTGGGGTCTGTACAAGAAGGGCCGGTATGAAGAAGCGCTGGAATTACTTGAAAGAAGCCTGGAACTGAATGTTTACTATAACCATGAGCTTATCCTCCGCATCGGGGAGGTGAAAAAAGGTTTTGGCAGAACATATAAATAAACCATCCCGCCGGGATGGTCCTTTCCGAGCCTCTCAGGGGACTCGAACCCCCGACCTGCTCATTACGAATGAGCTGCTCTACCGACTGAGCTAAAGAGGCGAATCATCTTTTTCTGCGGGCCTTGTATAGAACCGCTGCGTGGGGTATGCGAACTCGATGTCTTTGTGCCTGGCAAAAACCTCCAGTACATCTTCCCAGATCTCGTGTTCCGTGGTGCGCCGCTTTCGCGCATCACAGATATACCTCATGGTGAGCAGTATGCCGCTCTCCTGCACAGAGGTATACACGATGGGGGTAAGATACTGATAAAAGATCATATATTTTTTGCTGGCTTCGATAATTTTCCGTTCCGCATCGGCAGACAGCGATTCGGCATGGTCATTGGCGATCCGCTGCAGAATCTCTTTTGCGCTTTTCCAGTTGCTTTCGAATGTCACCAGTACCGGGATCTCGTTCCAGATGAACTGGAATCCCGCGCTGTAGTTGGACTGGGCCTGTGTAAAGATCACCGCGTTGGGGATATGGATGATCCTTCCGGTGCTCTGGTCCGCCTGCACCCAGTTGCCGATCTCCAGGAGGGTGAACTGGAACAGCCGCAGGTCGATCACATCGCCTGCATGCTCGCCGATCTGGATGCGGTCGCCCACCACAAAGGGTTTTCTGGCCAGGATGAACATCCACCCGGCAATGTTGGTCAGGGGATCCTTCAGGGCAATGGCCAGTCCCGCGGTGAAGATCCCCAGGAAAGCGCCGAACTGCCCGATGGCCTTGATCCATACGCTTCCGATCAGGATGATGGTAAGGAACCCGATGGTAAATGACACGGAACGCTTCCAGGTGTACCTGGATTTGGGGTCTTCCGTAAATCTCCATACAATCTTCAGGACGGCGAAGCGGATCGCGCCGAGTACCACCAGGATGATGACCGAATAAAGGATCTTGGTCTGGTTCCCGGGACTGATCCCGAGCGATTGTTCCAGGATTTCGGTGATCCGGTTCATCAGTTTTGCAGGAGGTGTTTCATGAGATGACTAATCTAAAAATAATGAATTTAATTTAAATGCGCGCAAGGGCCATGGTGGAAGCGTGCAGCGAGACGGTGATGAACAGGTACAGGTTCCGGGCAGTCTTCGGGGAGAGCCGGAAGAACCTGTACTGGATGGACCCGGCGTGACAGCTGGCCACGCAGTCCCCGCAAAGGGTGCAGGTCATCCCCGGCTTCCCTGCCGCGATGTCCTCCCGGTTCAGCGCATCGTACTTGCAGGAACGCTTGCAGGCCATGCAATCCGTGCAGGTGGTGCGGTCAATCCGCATCCTGAAGGGATTCACGAACCGTGCAATATTCACGATGGTGCCGATGGGACAGTAGGCCGTGCAGTGCACCATCCGGCCTTCCCGCCGGGAGACGATCAGGATCAGGAAGAGGCCCACTATTCCGAAGCCGCCCGCGATCAGGGTGGCAGTCAATACGGGCACGTCCATCCATCTGAGGGCGATGGCGGCCGCAACCACCAGAAGGAACACGGTGGATTTCAGGGCCCATTTATTATGGAACGGCGCCCTGGTCGTCCTGCCTCCGGCTGCCATGCCGTCAATGGCCCCGAAATAACAGATGTGGCTGCACCATGCCGGTCCCGACAACAGCACCGTGCTGAGGAAAAGGATCGTCATCACCGAAATGTGTCCCCTGTAAACCGGTCCGGCAAGGATCATCATGGGGACAGGCAGGTGCAGTTCGCCGGTCATCAGGAACTTTTCGGCACCGATCAGTCCCAGTCCCAGCTGGGTAAAGAAGAAAATGGAGAAGGCAAACCAGGTGTATTTTCTCCAGGCCTGCACCTTCGCCGGTTCCTGCATCTTACCGGCAACCAGTGCTCCGTAACCGGCGATGAGGATGATTTCGAACCAGCCTCCTCCCTTCACCAACCGCTCCAGCAGCAGCATCGGGTTCTGCACCTTCAACTGAACCATCACCAGGATGAATGAAGTGAACAAAAATACAGCCAGTTGCAGTCCGAACCGGTGTTGCATCCTTTTTCCCATATCTCGTATTGAAGCGTTCAATGCCGGAGCAACAAATATAGCCCCATCCTCGTAAAAAAGTTAACAAAAATTTAATGTGCTTCAAGCAGGGCCCTCTTTTTTATTACTTTTGGGATTCAGATTTAAGATCGCATCATGGTTACACGAATAAAACAGTTCAACCAGGTTCTGCAGATGGCTGCCGGCATGATCATTCTGTCCATTGCTGCCGCTTCCTGCACCAAAACGGAGGGAGAGGGCGGTACCGGGTCCATCTCCGGGACCCTCATGGAACATTTTTACAATGATGACTATTCACAGCTGATCCATACGGCCCCCGCTGTGGACGAAGATATTTTTATCCATTATGGGGAAGATTTGGCACTGGGGGACAGGATCCGCACGGGTGCAGGCGGCGGTTTCAGGTTCGATTTCCTGTACCCGGGGAGTTATTCCATATTTTATCTGACACAGGATTCGACTGCCGGCATCAAGAATGAAGAGGTGGCAAAACTGGTCGAGGTCGAGCTGGACAGGGGGGGAGAGGTTGACCTGGGAGAACTGGTCAGGCTGACCACCCTGGATTTTGATGACGGCCAGGCGGTGATCAAAGGGGTGGTGAAGCTGATCGATTATGTGGATGACTCCAGGTGGCCGAACCTGGTGGTGGATTTCATTGCCTATGCCTATGAGCAGGAGGTATACCTTACCTACGGCAACCATACTTTTTACGATGAACGGATCAGGACCCAGCATGACGGGTCCTTCGAATTCAGGAACCTGATCCCGGGAGATTATCTTGTGGTTCTTTACTCGGAGGACGTGACCCGGGTGACGGATAAGGTGGCCCTGAAGTTCGAAACCACCATCACGGAGATGGACCAGGTGGTGGACCTGGGTGAGATTACAATCGAAGAGCGTTAAACTGTTGATTATGAAAATAAGGATGATTATTCCCGCCGGGATCGCCCTGCTTTCCCTGGCAGGGACTCTGAACGGGCAGGGCAGAAAGACCATAGAGGAAAAAGGGATCATGCAGCAGACCGTTCATGAATATTTCCTTGCGGAAGGCATGAACAAGCCTGTGGTGGAAAAGATCGAAAAGTACAACGAAGAGGGGGAGGTGATCGAGATACAGGAATTCAACAAGCTGGGTGAGGTGCAGTTGTGGGAAAAATATGTTTACGATGAAGAGGGGAACCTGGTGGAGGAGATCTTCCTGGATGAAAAGGGGAAGGTTACCCGGACCGAAAAAAGCATTTACAAAGACGGATTGAGGGTTGAAAAGCAATTTTTCGATGAGCGGGGCAGGCTTTTCAAGAAGAAAGAGTATCTGTATGAGTATCGGTGACCGCATAGAGGAGGTTCTGCCCGGCTTCCCCGGAATCAGTTTAAAAGAGTTGCAGCAGGCTGAATTGATGCGAAGAAAGGATGCCAAGTTCCTCTACAGGGTGGTCCATATCCCCGGCATCCTTCGCTCGCTGGTGAACGAATACAATGTGCTTGAAGTGGATGACAGACGCGCACAGAATTACCAGACCATTTACTATGACACCCTGAATCTGGATATGTACCACATGCACCACAGGGGAATGGTGAACCGTCACAAGATCAGGTTCCGGAGATATGGATCCGGCGATGCCGTATTCCTGGAGGTGAAGCGGAAAAATGCCAAAGGGGTAACCATCAAAAACCGGATAAGGACGGATAGTTCGGAAGCAATGATCCTGAGCAAGGAAGAGGAATTCCTGACTTATTATACGCCTTACGAGAACAGGCAGATGCTGCCCGTACTTGAAAACAGTTTCAAACGCATAACCCTTGTGAGCCCCGACCAGGAAGAAAGGATCACCATCGATTACCACCTCTGGTTTTCAAGTCCCCTTTCCGATAACAGCATTGAACTCCCCGGTATCTCCATCGCGGAGATCAAATTCCAGGACCGTATTTCCAATTCCCCGTTTTACAGGGCACTTCGCCGGCAGAGTATCCCGCCCAGCCGTTTCAGCAAATACTGTATCGGCATGGCCCTGTTGAACCCGGGACTGAAGCAGAACCTGTTCAAGGAAAAGATACTCCGGGTGCACAAGTTGAACAGCGAGTACTTAAACAAATTAAACCAGCCGCATTATGCCTGAATTGCTGAACATCGAACTGATGAACTGGGAGGATTTTTTCGACCTGATCCTCAGAACCGTCTTTAACCTGGGAGTGGTCATCTTCCTGGTCAGGTACCTCTATTACAGGACAACACCCAGAAAGGACTACCTTTTTACCTATATCCTCATCAGCCTGGTGGTCTTTTTCATGTGCTTCCTGCTGGAGAATATCAAGCTGGAACTGGGATTTGCCCTGGGACTTTTTGCCATATTCGGGATCATCCGTTACAGGACCAGGCAGATCCCCATCCGGGAAATGACCTACCTCTTCCTGGTGATCGGTCTTTCCGTGATCAATGCCCTTTCCAACGCCAAGGTCAGTTATGCGGAGCTGATCTTCACCAATGCGGCACTTATCTTTATTACCTACCTGCTGGAGAAAGTATTCCTGCTCAGGCATGAATCGAAAAAGGTGATCAATTATGAAAATGTGGAGCTGATCAAGCCCGAGCGGAGGGAAGACCTGAAGCATGACCTGGAAGAGCGGACCGGACTGATCATCAATCGGCTGGAAGTGGGCAGGGTGGATTACCTGAGGGATTCGGCCAGGGTGATCATTTATTATTTCGAGGACGAAAACTGGGTGAGCCTGGGGGATGAGGACCAGCAGGCCAATGGCGATGATGATGACGATGATTGATCGACAGAAAACGCTATATCTTCTGATATTGCTTCTGCTGGTCAGCACAGTGAAATCGGTGGGTCAGCAGAAGGATTTCCAGTCCTGGTATGAACTGGAACTGAATAAGGATTTGAAAAGCGGGATCGATCTCTCCCTGGAGGCCGAACAGCGGTTCGAGAACAACAGCATGCAGTATGACCGTTCCGTTCTGACCCTGACAGCCGATTATGACCTGCTCGATTTTCTCAATGCTGAACTGGGTGTGCGGGGACTGGTCAGGATGGACCGGGAGCGCCGACTGACTCCCAGGTACAGGCTGCATGCCGATGCCACCCTGGAACAATCCCTTGCCGAATTTGACTTCAGTCTCCGCTCCAGGCTGCAATACGGGTTTGATGAACTGGGTCTGGCAAGGGATGCGGTATACAGCAAGCTGGTAAACAGGAACAAACTGCAGGTGCAGTATGACATTTTCGGGACCAGGTTTGCGGTTACAGCGTACGTGGAAAGCTATCACAGGCTGAACAGTACTGCCATCCGGTCCTTTTACAGGATGCGCTATTCGGCAGGGATCCAGTACACGCTTGGCTTCCGTTCCGCCCTGAACCTGAAATACATTCTGGAAGACGAGTTCAACGTGACCGATCCCCTTCAGGCCCATATCCTGGTGGCCGGGTTCTCCTATGATTTTTAACGCAGATCTACCCTGCCTGCCCGGATCACTTTTACCGTTTCCCTCATCCCTGTGTCATCCGAAACCTCCAGCAGGTAAATGCCAGATGGCAGGAATGACAGGTCGGGAAGCTGCAGCGGCTGTCCCCCGCCCGGAAGATCCATTACCGCATGATAGACCATCATACCGTTCATATTCATCAGCCGGATGTGCAGTCCCGCTGAAGCGAGATCGCCGTGGACGGAAAGGTAGGTGCGGGACAGATCGGACGGATTCGGGTACACCTTCAGGGCGGCAGGATGCGTGATGATCCTCCCGGGATCATCCGAAACTGGAATACAGCGGCCTGCCCAATGGCTGTCCATCCATGTGAGCCGCTCCCGGATCCATAAACGGAGGTAGGCCTCTTCATCCGGGTAGCTGTCCCCCACGTAACTGTTGGGCCAGACATATTTCCCCAGAATGGGCCACCGCTGGAAATTCCTGTCGATGGCATCTCCCATTCCGGTGATGCAGCTGTCGATCATCCCCTGGATGTATTCGTTGCGCAGGATGCTGGCGTAGAGATCTGCCCACCTGCAGTAGAGGCGGTTCCGGAACCAGGGATCCTCCATTGCCCGGGTCCACCAGTAAATGTTAATGAATTTCGTATAGACCCAGTTGGACGGGCTGTTCAGGTCTCCTGCGAAATCATTGTTCCCGAAAGTGAGGTTATAGTCCCACGGGGGACCGTTCACCAGTTTGCCGCCGTTGATGTCATTCTCCTTGTAGAAGTAATGGCTCAGCCTGTAGGCATCCACATCCTTGGTGACCTCGTTGAGGATCATCATATCCGTAAATGAGGGGATGTCCAGGTAGGGCCTGTAACCGTAGACCGGATCCGTGAATGCGTCTGAAGAAAACACCTCGTCGAACCGCTGCATGTAATCCCTGATATAGTCCCGCTGTCCGGGGGTGAGTTCATCATAGCCCGGGTCATGATACTGGTAGGTGATGTAATTGAATCCCGGCACACCCGGAGGTACGGGCGATTTCCAGTATTCGTAGGGCTCCATCCCGGAGGTTTTATCCACCCGCAGGATGTACCCGCCCGAAATGTCAGGATAAGTGATGTCCCCGGGCGTGATCTTTGCGATATCCACGCGGTTCTTATCCTGCTTGATCAATTCGGTGAGCACGTAGAGTCCCTTGTAGTCCCCGTTGACCACCAGTTCCATGAACCTTGTCCCCGGGGAATAGTGCCCCATCTTCCCGTACAACCCATAGGAGATCACATTGCGCATCAGGCTTTTGTCACCATACGGTGCATACAGCACATAATCGTTCTCGGGGGGAAGGCCCAGCAGCGATACATTGTTGTTGGTGCCGCTGTCTGTCTGCGTCTCTATCCTGTAGGATTTTTTGGGGTAGAGATCGAGGGAAGATTCACCCCGCATTTCGATGGAGATCTGTCCGTCGTAGGCGTTAAACGCATCCCCGGTGATATTGTAATTCCCCGGACCGTTGTCGATCAGACCCATATGCGCCGTGATCCGCGGCTCGTCTGGAATTTCCTGTCCCCGCGTATCGATCACCATCAGGGGTAGATGCGTGCTGTCGAATTGGAACGGGGGACTGAACCATCCGGGGGTTTCCTTGAAGATCATTGTTCCCACGGAAATACCCGCGTGCAGGAAAACGTTGGAGGAAAGATCGGAGGACGAGAGGGACTGGTTGTGCACCCGGATGGCCAGGACATTCTCTCCCGCTATCAGTTCAGAGAGCAGGGAATCATGCAGCAGGATCCTCATCGGTTCGCCGCCTGAATAAAGTTCCGCCTCGTGCCAGTCATCTGCAGGCCGGTCCCAGGCTACCGGGCTCCCGGACGGGCCCATATGAAACCTTGCCAGCTCGGTCCCGTTCAGGCAGGCCACAAATCCGTCATCAAAGTCCACATCCAGGACCAGCTGCCGGATCACTGCCGGGTCGGGAACCGTAAATACATACCTGCAGCAGACCGAGATGCAGGGATCGATCACCGTATTGTCATCTTCATCCCCGTACCCCACGCCGCCGGTTCCCGGCATCCACAACGCATCATCAAAACCGGGTTCGCACCACTGCGCATCGACCGGCTGGGACGGCACCAGGTACCGGCACGGATCGCCGGTCCGGATAATGGATTCCCAGTGGTCGGTTTCCTGTCCCGTCACAAAGGCGGAAAGGCAAATGAATGCGATGAAAGAGAATATTTTCAGTTGATCGGTCATGTCCTTCAGGCG
>Ga0209205_1000151_pt1 | contig 9472 bp, 12 predicted proteins | sample ZodSprso05mmetaG_FD_184133 | JGI IMG/M metagenome (GOLD analysis project Ga0209205, IMG submission 184133) | Hot spring sediment microbial communities from Zodletone spring, Oklahoma to study Microbial Dark Matter (Phase II) - Zodletone Spring... ... | reverse complement strand
ATTGCTGAACGTCTTGTATAGCCATATGACAGTATCTCCTGCATTTGCAACATATACAGGTGGATAACTGTACCAGTGTGCAGCAAGGCAGATCGTATCGGTATGAAATGCACCATCGGAATTAATGTGATCACCTCTGTCGAACGGGACGATTTTGAATGCTGGTGAAACTCTGACAACCGAATCTGTATCACTCATCCTGTGACAGGTATAATCATGGTACAGGTATTTCTTAAAGGTGCCATCACCCTCTTCCGATACGTATATTTCCCTATACAGGAACAATGTATCGGAGGTGAAACATCCCGATAGCGCCACATGTGGATGCAGGCATCGGATCATTGATTCCGGGATTTGTCCCATCCCGGGAGAACCCTGGATCCAGCTTTCAAACTGAATGTCATCGGTGCCGTCATTATCAAGATCAAGGTTCAATACTGCCGGGCTGTAATACCCGCCGGTCAGGGTTGTATCATAAAAATTCACGGTCATATTCTGATATTCACCGATCTGGATCTCTGACCGGGAGGTGATGTACTTTTCACAACCTGCCAGTGATATGATTCCTATCAGAACAATCGGTAACTTGTACATATTTAAGGCCTTTCAGCTGAAATGTATTCGGCTTGCCCGGTATGGAACTGAAGGGTTATTTTCAATCCTTGAATGAACATGTCCGTCAGTAAGTCAAACCTTCATCAAATTTAAACAAAACATATTGAAAATTTTCCATATAGCCGGGTACATCCGGTTGCTGTATCAATACAGTCTCCTCAGAGACAGGGGAGGAGTTGGCATTCTCCCGGGTGGGGCAAAGCAGAATTTCCCTGTTATAGGCATAGGCTACCTGTCTGTATTTTGTACCGACCGGGAAGGAATAATGGGACCTGAATCTTGCATCTTGAGTGGTTAAGTTTCGGTTTACCTGACTGCGCTTTGGTTTAGCGTCGCATTCCGGCACATCACTTTTGGATGTAAGAGCCGCGAAGCCCACGGTCAGAAAAATGTCCGGCGAACGCCTAACTGAAGGCCAGACCAACATTACTTTAGCAACAACATTTGACGTGACTGGCTGGCTGCTCCTTTACCAGTATTGATTTCCAATCTGTATATGTAATTTCCGGGAGTTACACGTACGTTGTTGTCGTTGCACCCATCCCAGCTGATTTCAAATGTGCCTGCAGATTGATGCTGATCGACGAGCGTACGCACCTTTTCTCCCTGCAAATTGTAGATGCTCAAATTGATATCGGCAGTAGTGGGCAGCGAGTAGCATATGGTGGTTGATGCACCAAAGGGATTGGGAAAATTCGCCGAAAGTGTAAAAGTGTCCGGGAGATCACCATTGGTAAGTTCAACAGCGGTTGGGGTGCTGTTTAATATCTGAAGCAACTCAATACCTTCACCAGTACCCAGATTGCGACTGTACTGTTTGTCTGCGGGATTGTTCCAATGCTCGTGTACACCAAGGCTCTCCAGGGGCATTCCGTCGTTTTCCGGGTCGTAGACCGTGCCCGAAGGTGGACTGTCGGCCTGGGCCGCTTCGTGGAGGTAATTGTCTGCCGTACCTGAAGGCACAGCCTCCTCGGACCGTAAAAAATCCAGCAGGACCGACTCAATTGCAACATTATCCTGGCTTATGAATAAACTCGAGGCGGGCCCGCCATTGAAGGGTGGGGCCGACCAGTAGCGATACCGAATGCACTCGGCCATGAACAACAAGGTCTTTCCGCCAAGGTCTTTATGGCCCATCAGGTCGACCAGGACATTGTAAGATCCCATGGGGCGCATGGGTATGTCCTGGGAGAAATCGAGGGCAGCTACCGCCTTGTGCATAAAGGCCGGGTGCCAACCGTGGTAGTAGTCATAGATTGTCGGATGCCATACAGATCCGAAATGGTTCTTGGCGCAGAAGGTGACACCTGCCAGTTCATGGGGGCGCGGCAGGGCGATGTTGATGAGATACTTTGCTTCTGATACAACCGTGGGCAGGCAGACCGTACCGCTGCCCTGAACGAGTTCCGGATCACCATAATAAACCACACAGTGCGGATCGGGCACCACCTTTTCCCGGGTACCGGGATCATCGCCGGGACCGGATTCATAACCGCTGCGATCCGTTGCATCGCCTTCGGCCCAGCGCACGCCGGGAAAGTCTGCATGGCAGTACTGGTAGACCGGGTCGCCATGATAAAAAATGCAATCATACAGCGTGATGTCCTCTTCCGGTACACCGGCCATGTGTACCAGTTGCCAGAGCAGCGCATGAACCATTTGCGGACAGGGCCGGTTATCCTGGCTGCTGGTCCATTGGTAGGAACGGGAGAAGATGTTGTTGACCTTGATAGCGATCCTGTCACCGTCCTGGTAACCTGCATCGTTCTGGTCGTGATGTGTTCGGTTGAAATATTTAAAGAGGGCGTCCCATGACGCAACCGGATCGTCAGTGCCGGTGAGGTTGAGCAATGCCTGGGACATCATACTCCGGGCCACTGCCGGATCGGTGCGGTGATCTTCCCACCACCAGCCGCTCGTGCTGCCCTGATCACAGAGCAGGCTGTCATAAACCCAAACGACGCGACCGGGATGAATCCCTTTTGCAATACCTACCGGACTATTGGGCAGATCGGTGGGGACAAAGTTCGCAGCTGAGCTTAAGGCTGACGCGGCAACGTCACGTGTATCGCCCAGGGTGAAAAAGCCAAGCAGGACCGCCGATGAAAAACAGATCGCTCCCACCATATACCGTTGTTTTTGAAACAGGCTACGGGCCCGTCTCATGATCAAGGTGGACCCGGCGAGTCCCAACAGCCAGGCAATAAAGCTGGCGGCCAGCGGCTGAGCCACCTTCTGGCAGGGATAGGTCGCACGGCTGGGCTTGGGTACCACCCGGATGAGAACCCAGATAACAGCGGACAGACCCATAATGATCCAAAGCCACAAAGTGGTTTTTCTTTGTACTTTTTCAATTCCGATTATTTTACCAGTGCGGGGGCAAACAGTGAACTGTTTTATTACCAGTTGTCTGATTTTTGAAAACATGGATTACGCTCGTTTATACTATGACATTTTCGGTTAGATTGTCAAAGTAGCAAATGTTTGTATGAAGTACAAGCTTTTTACCATTCAGCTTAAATTACTACCGGTTCAGCTTTTTTCTGCGTGAACTTACCCTACTTGATCGTACGAATCGATGTTCAGGTCATCTAACAACACAATCAAAACACAAGTTAATCCCACTTCTCTTGTGATCTTCTACAACTCTTGGATTATCTTCACACAGGATTACATCAGATAGCTGCACCTTTGTAAAATCTATGGTCTTCTTGGTATTAAGTTTTACATCGTTGTGGTTGACTTTGTAAACCTAAGCCAAGAAGACTTTATTCAAATACCTGTCTCAGATATACTTTTTGGGATACTATCATCAAATTCCCTGACAGTAGGCCAGCATATAGCTTATAACAGTCGGTGTATGCGCCGTTTATCGGCGCAGGTTTCGCCTACTAATGGTTTGTGGGTTATATGTGGTCATGGTTGCAAAAGCTTTGATAAGCTATTGTGGCGTATACACGACAGCTGACAAGATAAAACCTACATTGATCCAAGTAAAATTACAAACCCAATGTCCAGTCCTAAAATGCCGGATATCAGTCTCTCATTATTTTCGTTATCTTCGCTAAACTTCACAGATGAAGAGTGATATCCTGCCAAGACATCAACCATAACTCTTTCACCTAAAGGCGCTGCCAATCCAATCCCTCCTCCATAATTTATAATACCGGTTTTATCAACTCTGTCCTCACCGTACGTATTATCAATGTTAATAAATTTTGTATTCATCATGCCAACAGAACCACCTAATTCAAAAAACGGCAAAACTTTTAAAGCAGGGATATAATATCTAACAAAAGGACCAGCACTTAAAGATGTTGAAGTATATTTATGATAAGTTCCATTATTGCCCGTTTGTAATCCAACACCCAGATCTAATCCTATCGCCAGGTTATCAATAAGAAAGTAGCCTATTTTAGGCGAAAGATTGACATTGAAACTTTCACTCGCTTCTTCAGATCCATTGGTATCACTTATGGTTTTTAAGGTAGTAAATCCCAGACCAAATATATCAGAAGATAGACTTAGTATTAGTTTTCCTTGATTTGTTTGTGCATTCAGAAATCCGATACTTATTGCAAACAAACCGATCGTTAAAAATGAAGGCTTTTTCATGATTGTCTGTTTAAGGGTACCTACTCTTGCGTTTTTCGGTTTCCACTCCTTACTTTCTTTGGCATTTCAGGAATCTCCTTGAATTATGTTGGTTATTGTCTTTTGATTACTTGCTGCTCAAGTTAACGTGCAAATACCGTATGATGTGTTATGGCGAGGCTTTTGCCCAGCCGGGCTCCCGGTATTATTCGTCTGGATTTAACCCGCAAAAGGCGTGACATTCCATATAGTATTTCGGCATATTAGTTGCAGAACCTATTTACTTTCCCATACGAGTTCACCATCATCCCTATTGTATAAAGCAAAAGGACTCATGCTGCAAAGACCAATATATCCATCATTTATATCCCAGGTACACAATTCATTGCACTCAGAATCGTACAATCTAATTAGTCCATCATTGTCACATTCTCCCGGAGTAAATAAATAGACATTTTTATCAACCTGATAATATTTCCACACCGATGCCCCTTTACATCCTTCATCAGATTCTCTGAAATTATCTACCAACAGTTCTATGCATTCAGGAACATCAGTTTTAAGATCATTTTTTTCGCAACTTACTGTTGCGATGATTAATATACCTGTTATAACTATCAAGGCTGTTTTCATTTGGTATTGCGGCTAACGGTCAATTGTATATGCAGTAGCCGGTCCAGAATCCTCGGGGTGGCGTGCTTTTTGCTTACCTCTTTTACTGCATTTATGTTTCATGTATACGTATACTTTTTTCTATTCTGTTCCAGCGCGGGCCCTCGGGCCCATAAACCACTTATGTTTTTTGTCAGTCTGTCGTCAGCGAGGGCACTGCAAAAAGCATAACACCGGCTATTAATTATACCTCACATTATGGCCAGTTACTTTTGATGTTATTTAAGGTAATCATATTCAACTTCTCCAAAGCCCAAAACATAATCATATACAAAATAGGAGGCATCAAGAATTTTTAGAATAGGAATTTCTCCAATAGATCCATCAGGTATGCTGTTGATTTTCAGTTTGGCTTCAGCTTCTTTAAAAATATGATAATTGCAGTTACTCAAATAAACTGAATTTATTCTTTTGACATCAATAGTACCTTGTTCTGCTGATGGGATGAACTTTTGAACAAAAATCAACGGATCTTCAGCCTTATAGTTTTCAACAGTCTTTCCCAATTTTACATCTGCTTCGATCAGTAATTTACTATCCTTGGATATCTGAGCAAAAATTTGATCAGGTTCATTTTGGAAAGTAATTTCAGCATCGAATTTAGGGAATCCCCATATTTCTCTTCCTCCTGTAATTGCTAAAACATTGTTTAGATACAAAAGTGCAGCGTATGAACCTGTTTTACCATTAAATTCAACAGGAATTGACAATATCATTTCATGATAATAAAGTCCCAACTCCATTTTTTGAAGACCAATATCAAGAACAATTAATCCCTGTTGATTTGCATTCAATGGGGGAGGGACAAGTCTGTTTAAAACATCTTGGGTAGTTACAAAATTAATTCTTATAAATTCACTGCCTTTGTACGGGAATGGTTGAGCTTGAGTAAGAGAGCAAATACACAAAAATGCTAAGAACAAATGATTTTTTTTAGTTTTCATGGCTTCCTATTTAAGGTAAAGGTCATAAAGATTATAATATTTATTGATCCAAATGGAGCTAATTTATCATAAGGGTCGGCGGTATGATTAGTGGGCGATGGCCCCCAGTCCTCGAGGGCCGTGGCGCACTTTTTGCCGGACCACCGGAGCTACAGCGAAGGTGGGCTGAGAGCTACGCGGGCCGGTTAGTCATACCGGATTCCGTTCATTTTATTGTTTTGGTTGCTATATAAAGTTAATAATTTTTGGGATAAGGCGGGTTGGCACTCGGGGTAATAAACCTCTTGCAGTTTTTTCGGGCTGTCTTGGCGGGACACTTTCAAAAAGTGTGACATAAGCCAATTAATTATACCGCATGTAAGCCATCGTTTTTTAATCAATATAAGTTTCCTTTAGAACCGATTTTACTTCTTTTATCTCTGGTGCTGATAATTTAACTAGGACCTTTAAAATTCTTTGTTTATCTACGGTTCGAATTTGATCAATTACTACCCACCCCAGCTTTCCTTCATGTTGGACTTCAATCCTAGTAGGGTATTTTCTTGATCTTGTTGTCATTGGGGCTATTACTATAGTACTTAGGTATTTATTCATTTCATTAGGAGAAATGACAACACATGGTCGTGTCTTTTTTATCTCGCTTCCAACAGTAGGATCCAGGTTTACCAAAACTATTTGATATTGAATTATTTCCATTCTTCAAGATTTTCATCGTCGAAAACATCATCAAAAAGTAGTTGATCATCACCTGCTTCACTCATTTTCCGAAATTGTCTTTCCCAACCTTGCCTTGGATTATTTATTGGTTTAATTATGATATGCCCTTTCTCAAGAATCAATTCTACTTTATCCTTGATATTATATCTCTCAAGTAATGTCTTACTTAACCTAAAACCCTTCGAGTTACCTATTCTTATGATTGGTATTTCCATAATAGTTGTATTTTGTTGTAATTACAAAGTTAATACAATTACTCTAGATTTACAAGCCTTGAAATGATGGCTAATGCGGCGCTAAACGAAGTTCCGCACCTGAGGGCGAAGGCTGCCGGGCAAGCCCGGGCAGACTGTAAAGCCCGCAAGGGCGGATCCAAATTGCGTTTAACGGCATGTTCTGGAACGTTCGTAACTTTCGTTTGATCAAAGTTATGCATTTTGTGCGGCGTTGTACCGGTTTATCTAAATGCGATTTGGTTTAGCGCCGCATTCAGGCACATTTCTTTTGGATACAGGAGCTGCGAAGCAGCGGGCAGACAAAAGTTCAGCGCTAGCTGAACCGAAGGCCAGTATGCTGGCCGAGTTCGACAGAGTCAATGTGCCTGAACGGCCCGGCAATATGGGGAGGTTGTGTTACCAGACGAAAGCACCGGGCAGTGTCCTGATACTTTAGCCAGAAAGCTGTCACGGTGCAAAGAGGGTACGGCACACTTTTTGCCGTCCAGGTACAAATTTTATGGAGCATTACGCGTGTCGCGGTACAAGTTTGATCGGAGCCAGAAAACTAACACGGTACAGGATTGAAATTGGGGGCACTGGCGCAGTGTCGCGGTACAAACTGTCTCGAAACCAGAAAGCTGTCAAGGTGCAGGAATTATATTGCTTGCAGTTGCGCGTGTCCGGGTGCATGAACAGTTGCAAATTTGTCTTGAGGGCAGGTGCAAAAGCAAAAAGTGTGACAAACAACTTACCCATATTGTCCGTGTTATAGCGCGTTATTTATATATCCATTCTGTAATTGCGTTTGTTAACTCATCTTTTGCATTACTGAAGTAATGATCTGTTTCAAAGGTTTTTATATAAACGCTTTTGGATCCCAGATTCTGCAGTTTCCGATAAACCGGGATAATATATTCCTCCATGGGGCTAAGAGTATCTTGCCAGCCAGTCAGAAACAGGATTTTTCTGTTTTTAAGCTTATCTGCATTTAACACAAGGTCATCATTATTAACATCAGGAATAATTTCATCAAAGTAATTATGCAGACTAATTGAATCTCCCTTTATGGGTCCCTTTGGGCTATATAAATCTGCAATCCTTTTTTCAAACATTGTTCGATAAGCCGGATCGTCAGCCATTCTTTTTAGAATAAAAGATTTGTTATTTCCTGCGGCAATAGCAATTATATTTTTTATTTCAGGATTGTGAACTGCAGAAGTCAAAGCTATTGAACCTCCTGTGCTGTAACCACAAATAATAATTCTGGAAGTATCAATTGCAAATTGTTTGATATTTCTTTCTTGTTTTAGAAAGTCTAAGGCAACCACTAAGTCATTTGCACAATTATCGTAGTTAAAAACACCTTCACTTTTAAAGGTTCCCTGATAATTAAAAACCAAAATATTAATCCCGTTTTGGTTGAGCCCTTCTGCTAATCCTAATGGATTATTATCGCTCCCGGGAAATCCATGCAATAATATCATTGTGGGTGATGGTTTATCACTTTCAACAGGATAAAACTTTGCATTTAGTTTGTTTCCATTACTAATAAGGATAATTTTAACAGGAAGAGTCTGAGATTTAATGCCACTTACAGAAAGAAGTGCCAGTATAAAAATTATTAGAGTTTTCATCGGACAATGATATTAGATATAATAAAAAGACTATATAATCGCCAACGGTTGCGTGTAAACGACGTTTGGTTATGGAGCTTTGTTTTGGGTTTTCATGGAATCCGGTTTCTAAGTTATGTTTTCGTATGCAAAACACGTGACTTGCCAAATGGCGTTTGACACAATGTTAGATGCTGACAGCGTCTTTATCCAATTGAAATATTCAGGTTCTTTCCAAGACCAATTTCAATAAGCTTATTGTAGGTTGAGATTTGAATATCACTCTTACCACGTTCAATCCTGGAAATATAACTTTTCTTTGTGCCTGTTTTTCTTGCCAACTCTTCTTGGGTGATATTAGCCTCCTTTCGGGCCTCTTTTAGCATTACACCGAGTCTAAATGCAAGAGATTCTGCATCGTACTTATCCCTCTCAGGAGTTCCCTTTTCTCCATATTTTTTCTTTAGAAGGTCCTCAAAACTGGTTATATCCTTCATGATGTTAGCCTCCATATTTTTCGGTTAAATACTCCTTCTTCAAGCGTTCAGCCAGTTTGATCTCTTTCCTTGGAGTTTTTTGTGTCTTCTTTATAAAGCTATTAATCAAAATAATAAGATCACCCTTGTCGAAAAAGCACAAAATTCTGATGTTTTTAAATGTCGTTATTACCTTAACCTCATAGATACCATCAGTGCTCTCCAAATATTTGAAAAACTTGACTGGAACCCGCTCTTCAAATCTTATTAAATCAAGAACATATTCTATCTTTTCTTGGACTTTGTCGTCTTGCTCATAATAGAAGTCTAGGAAGTAATTCCTATATGCAAAGACGTTTCGTGCCATAGCACAAAGTTAACCAATTAGTTTACATTCTCAAGGTTTTTTGCAGGTAATTTCTATAATTTAAACGCTATTGCATATAATGCGGCGCTAAACGAAGTTCCGCACCTAAGGGCGCAGGCTGCCGGGCTTGCCCGGGCAGACTGTAAAGCCCGCAAGGGCGGATCCAAATTGCGTTTAACGGCATGTTCTGGAACGTTCGTAACTTTCGTTTGATCAAAGTTATGCATTTTGTGCGGCGTTGTACCGGTTTATCTAA
>Ga0209205_1000150_pt1 | contig 9476 bp, 9 predicted proteins | sample ZodSprso05mmetaG_FD_184133 | JGI IMG/M metagenome (GOLD analysis project Ga0209205, IMG submission 184133) | Hot spring sediment microbial communities from Zodletone spring, Oklahoma to study Microbial Dark Matter (Phase II) - Zodletone Spring... ... | reverse complement strand
TTGTCTTCATTAAAAAGTGTAAACGAGGTGCTGATATATTACAGTTAGGTATTCCTTACATTCATGAATCTATCATATCGTGACATCCTTTCCATGGATCTTTTTAATCTTACGAGCAGTCTTCCACGAAGCATATTTCCCAATCAGTCTTTTAAGGAAATAGGCCTTTCTTCTCAATTCATTTTTATTCACCTTATCCAGGTTTAATACCAGGGATTCTAACGCTTTTGCGACGGGCACTAAACGCTCAAAGCAGACATGCTCTCTTTTGTCGAAATCAACAAGCAGGTATACAGGGTTTGATATGAGGTTAAAAACCGGTATTCCTTCTAAATGAAAATCACCACCATCTGTGGGAGGAAAAGGTCCAAGAGGTCCTTCAGCAGGTAGCAATAAGGTTGGATCAATATTATTCACCCTTAATACTTCGCTACCCAGTTGAACGCATTTTTTATTATATGGAACGAACAGGGCCATGGGTTCGGGATTATCCGCGATTTCCAATTTACCATTTACTTCTTTTGCTTCTAAACCAATATGTTCAATATGTATCTCGGCAACAGTGTCTTTTATGATCTCAGGGTGACTATGGATGAAGGTCCTTGTCCCTATTGAACCATAGAAATGACCACCAGTTGCCATAAACAGAAGGTTCTTCTCAGGTTTTATACCTTTATCGACCAATGACTTGGCTATTTGAAGCACAACACTCATTCCGGATGCATCTTCCACTGCACCATCAAAAGGAGAGTCGTGGTGGGATGCAATAATGATTGTTTCATTAGTTTTTCCATAAATATATCCTAGTATGTTTGCGGTATGGCTTTCCACACTTTTTCCCTTCAGATCAATCTGAGCCTCTCTTCCTCCCCTGGCCATCTCTGCCAGTTTTTTGCCGGCATCCCGGCCTACCCAGAAACCTGGAATTGGTTTCTTATGAATCGCATCACCTTCCTTAAAACCGTATGGAGCATAATATGAATCAAATCCTCCAGGCTGATTGACCAGAATCCCGATGAAACCTTTCGCCCCTGCAGCAACTGCTTTATGGTAAACATGCCAGGCAGGACGGATCCATGTTGCTTCATGCACAGGCCCGGCAGGTAATTTCTTTTCAGGATCAATTACTGACAGGGCAAGTTTGGAAAGTTTCCCACCCTCCAGCATCGGGAAAGGAAATTCAACAACAACAATTTTATCCTTAAAATCCAAACCCTGGATATCCGTTATTTTTCCTTCCCCTGCATAGATCAATGGTGCCGTAACAGGTTGATCCGTAAAAGTTGTATAGGGTATAAAATGTGAAGGTAGTTCTTTAAATGCTCCTCCATCAGTTTTTATCTTCAGAAACCACGATGACTCAATCCAGTTCCTTATGGGGATCTCTTCCTTTTTTACATCCTGAAGGCCTATATTCCTGAAGGCTTTTCCCAGGTAATCTTCTGTTTGGTGACCGGCATCCTGACCTGGTCTTCTGGGTCCAAAACTCAGTAGATCATCAATCCACTGAGTAAGTGAAGTTGGTTCCATTTTGTTAACATAAGTTGTTGAGGATTTAATCAATGAATATACGATAATTTCCTCAAAAAAGCAATTACGGATTACCAGGTGAACCTGCTGATTTCATGAGGTTAACGCTTTAACTGGATTTCCAGATTAAATATTTAAATAGCCAATAATTTCAGCCAAATCTTTCAACAAATCCAGGTTAGATATTTCAATCGCATAGTCTACTGCCAGAACAAAAGAACCCTTGTAATACAAGCTATTACAGGGGTTTCATCATTTTAGGTGCGGCGTGAGGTGCGGTTATTTGTCTGAGTCTAATCAAATAAGCATACCAAGAAATAGAAGAAGGCCTACCAATGAATAACCGAATAGTCTTGCATGGTCTAATCTTATGACAACTACTTAATGAAAGTCTGATTTAAATACGTTGGCCCTGCATTATAACCAGGATAGTTGACTCATATGTTTAAATCCGCTAACTTGCACATAACTAAGCTAAACCTGCATGCCAACCAATCCCAATAAGCTACCCCCTGCAGTACTCATGGAAGCTTTCAGATATGGCTTACCGGGAAAGTTTCTTTCGATTTTCCTTGTCTTTGCATTTCTAAACACTCTAGGAGGATGCTCCTATTACAAAGTAGTAACAAGTGAAGATCCCTATCCTGAAGTAATTAGTACCCAGCAGGAGGCAGCAAAATTTATCATCTTACATTCTGGAGAGCAGGCATGGAAATTCTCAGATATTATTATAAGTGATGATACTATTGTTGGGCAAATTTCTCCTCTCCTGGGTCATGAATATTATAAAACTACTCCCCATAAAACAGCAAACAGGTATAAGGTCCGACCGAAAAAAGACGAGAGTGAAGTAATCAATGAAGTGCACATTACCATCTCAGAATACAATGCTGCAGAAGGAAATGAGATTTCAATACCTTTCGAAAATATAGAGAAGATTGAGATTTATGACAAGGACCTCGGAACCGGTGGTGTAGCCTTTGTATTTAGTGCAATACCGATAATTGTTGTATTGTTTTTTGTGCTCTGGTTATCAACCGATACGTCTTTTAGTTGATATGATGTGCTCTGAGGGACTCGAGCTTATAACATCACATTTCATAAAACGAATCTACCCAAGTTACTCCAGCGTATTGAGTCCTTTTTGGTCCTTGACATGTAGCCTTACCTGAAAATGAAGACTTACCCGTTTTAGGACATACCAATTTTCGACATATTCATTTTTATGGTCGGTTGCAGTGTTCCACTTTGCGTATTCATAAATTATTGACATTAAGTTATAAATGATGTAATTTGCTATAATATCTATCAATTTTTATTCAATTGGTAAGTTCTGCAAATGGATAAAGAGATTTATTATAAGCTGGCAAGATATCTTGATCGACTACCAGCCGGTTATCCAGAAACAAAGAGTGGCGTAGAAATAAGTATCCTAAGACATCTATTCACACCCAAAGAAGCGGAACTAGCTTTACATTTAACCTTGATACCTGAAGCTCCCAGGGTCGTTGCGCACAGGGCTGGGATTTCATTAGAAGATGCTGAAATGCAATTACAGGAGATGGACGAAAAAGGGCTCATCTTCAGTATACGGCAAAAAAATGGGGAAACTTATTATCGGATCCAACAGTTTGCTATTGGGTTCTGGGAAGGTCAGGTTAACAAACTTTATCCCGAATTGATCCATGATTACGAAGAATACCTTGATACCTTCATTGATCTTGATTTGTGGGAGAAGATCCCGCAAATCCGCACGATTCCTGTGGAAGAGAGTATTTCTGTTGATTCATTAGTCTTACCCTACGAGCATGCTGAAGAGATTGTAAAAACTCAGACTGTACTGGCATTGAACAATTGTATTTGCCGTCAGGAAATGCATTTAATTGGTAAAGGATGTGACAGGCCTGTCGAAAGTTGTCTAAGTTTTGGGCAGGCAGCCGAAAGAAGCATACGCCAGAATCGTGGAAAGTCAATCACCCATGAGGAAGCAATTGAAATATTGAGACAGGCTGAAAAAGACGGGCGCGTATTGCAGACCACGAATGCAAGAAAGGTTTTGTTTATATGTACATGTTGTAGTTGTTGTTGTGCAGTGTTGCGCACGATAAAATTAGACCCCCATCCGGCGCAACGAATGTCAAGTCCGTTTATATCCAGCTTGAATGCAGATACTTGCATGACCTGTGAAATTTGTGTAGATCGATGTCCGATGGATGCAATTGTTTCCGAAAATGGAACAGTTGCTCTGAATATAAACAGGTGCATAGGTTGTGGATTATGTATCAGCACCTGTCCAACAGGGTCCTTAACGCTGCGTCGAAAGGCAAAAGCAAAGCAATCCTATGTCCCGAAAACTCTTCTCGGAACTTATTTAAGGCTGGGACATATTAGCGGGAGGATGAAATTAGCATTATTTATCCTCCTGAAATTCAGATCTATGACAGATCGTTTGAAGACATCCCGTATGGTAGGAAGCATTATAAAATTCTAACTGATGCATGAACTGCCTGTTACTAACAGCATATACAAGATCGTAAGAAAACATGCGAGGAAAAACAGGGTAAGGAGGGTAATAACGGTGAATCTGGAAATAGGGATACTCAGTGACCTGGAGCAGGAGTGGATTCAACAATATTTTGACTACCTGAGCAGAGGAACTTTCCTCGAAGGAACTAAAATAAGTGTTAGCAGGGTTCCGGCTATTTTTTTTTGCAATGAGTGCTTGCAAAAGTTCCAGGTTGAGTCGTTAATTACGCAGGATTTATATTGTATTTATTGCGGTTCAGGAAACATGAGCCTTGTAAGTGGGAAAGAATATACAATTAAAAATATGGAGGTCGAAGAATGACAAAAAAAATCAGACTGATAGATATCAAAGAGGAGATACTTTCAGAAAACAAGGGTCTGGCTGAAAAAATAAGAGCGTCTTTAAGAAAACAAAACGTACTTCTGATCAACATTATGGGATCACCCGGATCAGGTAAAACCAGCCTGATTCTGAAAACTCTTGAAGAGATCGGGAGTAATTACAAAATAGCGGTTATTGAAGCTGATATAGAAACCATGATTGATGCTGAAAATATATCAAGAATAAACGTTCCCGTGGTTCAGTTGCACACCGGTGGTTTTTGTCACGTGGATGCAAACATGTTAGAAAAGGCAATTGAATCACTGTCGCTGGATAAATTAGACCTGGTTATCCTGGAAAATGTGGGTAATCTTGTCTGTCCGGCAGAAAGTGATACAGGTGCTTTAAAAAACATTGCAATATTAAGTGTGCCAGAAGGTGATGACAAAGCTTTAAAATATCCATTAATGTTTGCGGTATGTGAAGTTATTGTGATCAATAAGATTGATTACCTGCATTATGAAGATTTTAACACGGAGAAGGTCATGGAGAATATCAAGATTTTAAACAAAGACAGTGAGATATTCCGACTTTCCTGCAAGACTAATGAAGGATTGGAACACTGGTTGAACTGGCTTGAAAAAGAGATAAAAGATGCTTCATCTTGAAGCTCAAGGTAGATGACCAGGAATTCAGACCACCTCTGTCCGGTAAATATTTGTACAATGGGTCATTGAAGTCTATAGTCTTCCTTACTATGTCAATGATTTCTTTATCATGCAGACTTCTTTTGACTTTTAGAGCATTTGCTGATGTCCCCAGGTTATAATCATTTAATACCTCTTGGGATGTTAGCTTCTCTTCTTTATTGATAATTGCGTTTAAGAAATTAATCTGTCTTGTTGTGAGTCCATCGGTAAGGATCTGGAATAGCAAACCAAGCTGCATTACCAGGTCTTCAAAAGCCAGTTGAACTGTTTCCGTTTCACAAGCTCCCTCTGTTCGTAGCCAAACCTGCTGCGACAATTGCTGCACATAATAGGGGTGATTCTCACACAGCCTGGCAATTCTTTGGGCTGCCCCATTCTGTATAGCTTTGCCTGTTGCTTTAAAACGTTCAGTAATAAAAAGTTATCCATTCCTCTTCTTTGATTTTCTCCAGGAAAATTAAATCACCAAATTTATAGAAGGGCATGGAGGGTGAACTAAACACTTCCATGAGCATATGTCTTTTACTGCCATATATGCAGTAAGAAACATGTTGATGCAATTGCCAGTGAGACCTTAGTTTTCTTTGAAAACCAAGTGAGTCTTTGAATTCTGCAATATTCTGAAATTCATCTATACACAGGACAAGTTTCTTCTTTGCCTTGATTGCAATTTTTTCAGCAAGGTCAAGTATATCATCCGGATCTTTTTTTACCTGTTCCCAATCCATTGATAGTTTTAGTTCCGTGCCCGGATCTGGACTGAAACTAAGATTTGGAATAAATCTTACCAAAAGGTATGTTACTAAAAGGTAAGTTACCTGATGGGAATGAATTTGTGACGGCCAGGATGCCCCGCATGAAATCGAAGTTAGATATTTCAAACCTATTGTCTACTAAAAGAAACCTTGCACGAATGTGCAGGGTTTTTTTATTTGTACCCCTAAAATATATTTGCATTTAGAATTAAGGAACTGTATTTAATTGACATTCTTTATAATAGGATGTAAATTTGCTATTAGACCATCTTTGAATTACTATTAATATTGGAGGTTTCTAATGTGGCTCAAGAGGGCTTTAATTATTACAATATCAATTCTTTCTCTATTTCTATTGACAGGATTGAGTTGTATTCTTAACACCACAAAGGATACTCAGAGAGGTATCATTTACAGAAATCCACGGGTGTATAATGTGGAATATACATTCGAGCTTTGCCCGGATGGGGACAGTATTGATCCATCGAAGGACCTTAAGTTGTGGATCCCGATTCCCCGTGAATGGGATTGTCAGAAGGGAGTAAAAATTATTTCTGTTGAACCTGAACCACATGGGACATACACCGACCCTGAATATGGCAATCATATACTTTTCTGGGATTTTGGGGCGGTGCCTGTAAAAGATATCTACATGGTTAAGATTAGATACCGCGTCGAGGTATTTGAAATCTATACAGATATAGATCCGCAACAGATAGCTTCCTATGATAAGAAAAGTGACGAGTATTCACTTTATACTAGATCAACAAATACAACAAAAATAAATCCTGAAATAACAGAGATCGCCCGTTCAATAGTGGGTGATGAAGAGAATCCCTACATGAAGGCTAAACGGATCTTCAATTACGTGGTGAAAAATATGAGCTATACAGATATCAACAGGGAAAGGGGAACTGGTATTGAGAGCATATTAAATTACGCTGTTGTTGATCCCGTGACAGGCGAAAAACATTTTGAAGGTTTATGTACGCATTATAGTGTGTTATTTGTTGCCCTTTGCCGCGCAGCCGGAATTCCGGCAAGAGGTGTGTGTGGATTTACTAGCTGGGGACCATGGATTGAAGAAAAAGATTTAAAGCTTCGCAACAATAGGCATACCCTGCTTACTTCAGAGGGCCTGGCGGCAACAAGACTTTACGGACCATTTGGTGGACACATCTGGGCTGAGTTTTACCTGCAGAATATTGGATGGATCCCGGCCGACCCTACATGGAACCAATTCGGTTACCAGGGTAATACAAAATTAACAATCACCAAAGGCCGTGATGTGAAAATAGGTCCAAATTTTACAAAAATGGATAATGGGGTATATGGTGACCAGTGGATTCCTCTGCAGAACGGTAGAGCAAATACAGTAGGATGGGGGGTATGGAACATTGCAAAGATTCGTGTTGCAAAAGCAAAAACACTTCATACCTCAGATCCCTTTCCAGCCGATGCGTATGCTGAATATGCCCAAAATCTCTTTCCTGAAAGTGAAAAGAAGGAGAAGCTTAAGAACTGGAGAAAGGAACATTTGCTTTCTTTCTATAGTGCAAGGAAAAGAATTTCAGCCAAGGACGATATATTGGAAACAGATCGGAGGCTCAGAGCTGTTCGTGAAGCATATATGTGCCAGGTACTATTTGATATTACAGGAGAGGAAAAATTCCAGAAGATTTTCGATGCCTATCTGAAACTTCGTCTTACCAACGGTAAACCTATTTCAACTGAGAAATTCGGAGAGATTTCAGAAAAGGTTTATGGAGATTCTTTAGGATTTTTCTTTGAAGAATGGCTTGTCAATACATCATTGCCCCAGTTAAGCCTGGATCATGTCGTGGCTGAAAAAAGAGAAAAGGACTGGAGGGTATATGGAAAGATTATTCAGGCAGATAGGGCCTTTCACATTCCAGTTGAACTGACTCTTGAAACAGACGACGGGCATGAAAACCAAAAAATCTGGCTGGATGATATCACTCCTGGCTTTGAATTCATCACTTCAAATAAACCTGAGAAACTGACTGTAGATCCTGATTATCATATCCCGACTGTCCGGTGGATGCCGCCTCGCCTTGGATACCTGTGGAATTCTTATCCTGAACTTACTGTAATTTTCGGCACATTGGCAGAGGCTGACGCAAACAAAAAAGCTGCAGAGCGTTTTATCGATGAATTTGCCGGATTGAGTCATGAACATATCAAAGCAGATACTGCAGTTAAAGAAAGTGATCTTCAGAAGAGTCTTATTCTTTTCGGGCGCCCGGAAACCAATAAGGTCGCCCTTCGATTTCATGACAGTTTTCCGGTGAAATTTGGAAAAGACAGATTCACCTGGCAGGGAGTTGTTTATAACAGGCCTACTCAGGGAGTTGCACAAATCATTGAAAATCCGCTTGACCATAAGAATACTGTTAACTTATATGCGGGTTTGAGTGGTGATGCCACACTGAAGGCTTGCGACAAATCAGAATGGCAGCAGGAGTTGGATGGTTACTATATAATAGACTTAAATACTTCATATGTCATATATGATCAGCATAATAAATTAGCCTCCGGTGATTGGGAAGATTCTGACAGTGACTTGGTGTGGAACTTTGAATGATATGTGGTAGGTCAGAAACCCTGAACGTTCTTACAAATCATTGTTTAAAGTTGTAATAGTGTTTATCGCCAACGATATACGAAATACAAATGGCGAAACGCAGGATGCGAAAAAATTATTGAATGAGGAGTTCTTACAGATAATCAACAACTTTCCTTAATCCCTTCACCAAATCAAGGTTAGACATTTCAATCACCTTGTCTACGAAAAGAAACCTTGCACGAAAGTGCAGGGTTTTTTTATTACAGGGCGTTAAGCATGCTTATAAGCCCTTGATTAAAAAAGCACTGAAGGGGCGAAGCGACTCAAGGTTTCTTTTAGTAAAACATCCCCTCCCGGACTCGCGATCCGCCGTTGCCGCAGGCTAAGGCGAAGAGCAACACTGCCCCCGCTGCAAGGAAAAAGAGGATCATGAGCGAATCAAATAATACAATAACAATGGGTGAATTAACTGTATGATACTTTTACCCGGAATTATTACTTGAACGAATATTCTACAACCTCTCTCCAATTATAATGAGAATGTAAAATACCATTGCAGCTATAGACTCCAGTGCCAAATGTCTCTTCTGAATCCGAACAAAGTCCGGTGTTGCTGCTTCACCTTTTACAGGAGCAAGCTTGATAAACTTAGGCTCGGTAACCTTGTCTATTAAAATTCCTAATACCCAGACAACTGCAACAAGAACAAGTTTCACAATCATAGTATTTGAGAAACCATACCCCATAATCAGCCAGATAATACCAGTTAAAGTCATGAATATCAAACCCAGTACCAATATCTGAGTTAGAGGTTTCACAACCTTAAGATAAGCAGGAATGAATGTGACATCCCTGTAGCACTTCACGAGAAGAACTACTTTTGCGGTTGCAAGACCGACACACATTGTCAGGCCTACAAGATGTATCCACATTAGAATAGACCAGAATGATACCATAGTTTTTCCTCCATTAATTTAAGTTCTTATTAAAATCAGAGTTAAATTATGATATTATATTAACCTGCCCCGAGTGCACTCTAATTCATC
>Ga0209205_1000148_pt1 | contig 9570 bp, 6 predicted proteins | sample ZodSprso05mmetaG_FD_184133 | JGI IMG/M metagenome (GOLD analysis project Ga0209205, IMG submission 184133) | Hot spring sediment microbial communities from Zodletone spring, Oklahoma to study Microbial Dark Matter (Phase II) - Zodletone Spring... ... | reverse complement strand
GGAATACAGGCACCGTCCGTTCCAGTTTACCTTCATGTTCCCTCCGTTTAGCTCCAATGGGGCGGACAATGTCAATATCATTAATGATGTTTCTCTGAATCTTTTTGTGGGGGTATCCGGGGGAGTGGAGATCTTTGAAGCCGGTTCATTCATCAACGTAGACAGGTTTTATGTGAAGGGCATCCAGCTGGCGGGCTTCGGAAATACGGTGGGAGGAACCATGGACGGGCTCCAGTGGGCAGGATTCTATAATGTGGTTGGGACCAGGGCGAACGGGTTGCAGGCAGCCGGGTTTACCAACGTGGTGGGGTCCGGCATGAACGGTATCCAGGCAGCCGGGTTTGCCAATGTGGCGGGAGCATTCATGAACGGTATCCAGGGAGCAGGATTCATCAACATCTCGGGTGGAGCGATGAAAGGAATTCAGGCAGCCGGATTCATGAACATCGCGGAAGCATCCGATAAAGGGATACAGGCAGCCGGATTCGGCAATATATCCGGAGAAGGGACCACCGGTTTCCAGGGGGCAGGGTTCTTAAATGTGGCAGAAAGGGTGAAAGGGTTGCAGGCCGCCGGCTTTCTCAATGTCGCCGGGCATGTGAAAGGCGTCCAGCTCTCCGGATTCATCAACGTATGCGATTCCATCGACGGGGTGCCCATCGGGGTGATCAGCGTGGTCAAAAAGAACGGGTACAGGAAACTGGCTCTCTCGGTCAGCGAGGTGCAATATGCGAACCTTTCCTTCAGGCTGGGGGTCAGGCAGTTCTATAATATCTTCTCCTTCGGCAAACCTTTCGGTCCCGGAGGCCGCTGGATGTATGGATGGGGAGCGGGTACGGAAGTGGACCTGACCGGGAAGTCCATGCTCAACATCGAGGGCATCATCCACCACGAGTTCTGGATCCCCAATCCGGAAAACAGGTATTTCTTTTATTCGGACCGGACGAACCTGTACAATTCAGCCAGGTTCCTTTTTGGTTGGGAGACGGACAACAGGATTTCACTGCACCTGGGACCCACGTTCAATGTGGCTGTGGCCCATACCAGAGCGGACCTGTCGCCCAGGGCATGGCATGAGATCGCACCCTATGCCATCTTCAACCGCACCGCGGACAATTACAGGGAGACCAACGTACAGATGTGGTTCGGCCTGATGGGCGAGATCAGGTTCTGAGCAACCTGACGCTCTCTGCATTTGACCGGGGACAGAACCTGAGCGAGCACACCCCGCCCTATGACACAATTGTCCTGGAACAGATTCTGTTCATTGCTGTGAATTAACTCTATTTGCTTGATGAACCTGTCAGTTCATGTGGTTACCATGTTGGAACAAGACAGCATGTTTAGGAGTTAAAAGCGCTTCGGGGTATAATTTTTCCAAAGCAGAATGCAATATCTGCTGGAGCTATCAGTGATGATAGTTCCGGTCAGGCCAGGGTCGAACAATTTGGCCTGTGCTGCGTCAGATACCTGATAAGAACGAAAAACCATTTCATATGCCAGTAAAAGCATTCGACCATTCAAAGATCTACAACCTGAAAGAATCCGTATCCTATGCGCAGGATTCGGTGGTCAGCAAGATCATCCGGAAGAAAGAGGCCGGGAACCTCACCCTGTTTGCATTTGACCGGGGACAGAACCTGAGCGAGCACACCGCGCCCTATGATGCGATCGTCGAAGTGATCGAGGGGAAGGCAAAAGTAACGATTGACAAAAAGGAATATCTGCTGCAAGAAGGCGATTTCATCATTATGCCGGCCAATATCCCCCACGCACTGGAAGCAGTCACTCAATTTAAAATGCTGCTGGTGATGATCAGGGGATAATTTATCCTCTGGGAGAGTAATCTGATCAAAAAGGATTCCTGGTTAGATCCCTTTTTGAAAGGGAAATCTTATCTTAATATCGCATTAATAACCAACCATCTGACTAACCATGAAAAAATTTATCTATGCCGTATTGTTCCTTGCTGCAGGCAGCTTTATCTTTAGCAGCTGTGAGAAAGAAACCACCCCCGGCCCCGTCCTACCTGAAGACCTGGTGGCGGAGCAGTCAGAGAACGGGCAGATCATTGAAGGGAAGTATATCGTAGTGTTCCGCGATGAAGCTGTATCAGGACTGAAGTCAGCGCTCACCTATCCGGAGAAAAAGGCCCGGGTGATGGATGAAGTCAAAACGCTGCTGAAGGAAAAAACCATTCAACCGGAGGCGGTTGAATTCACCTATGCCGCTTCCATCCAGGGATTTGCGGGGGCGCTGGACGAAGACCAGTACCAGGCACTCCTGAAGCATGATAAAGTCAAGTACATTGAACCGGACCGGATCATTGCACTGAGCCCTCCCCTGGACATCCAGAAGAAAAAAGACGACGGTGGCGATCCGCCACCGCAGGAAAGTCCATGGGGCATTACCCGTGTGAATGGCGGTGTGGATGGTGCCGGCAAAACCGCCTGGATCATCGATACGGGGATCGATACCGACCATCCTGACCTGAATGTGGATACAGACCTGGGAACCAGTGTGTTTACCAGGCCGCCCAACAATACGATTGAAGACGGGAACGGGCACGGCACCCATGTGGCAGGTACCATCGCGGCCCTTCACAATGAGATCGGTGTCGTGGGCGTGGCCGCGGGTGCAACGGTGGTCCCGGTCAAGGTGCTGGGCAAAAACGGATCTGGGAGTATTTCAGGCGTGATCGCCGGCGTGGATTTTGTAGCATCAAATGCATCTCCCGGGGATGTGGCCAATATGAGCCTGGGAGGTCCTATATATCAATCACTTGACGATGCCGTTATAGCTGCTGCAAAGAAGGAGATAATCTTCACCCTGGCTGCTGGAAATGAAGCGGATGATGCGAACAATCACTCTCCGGCCAGGGCAAATGGTACCAATGTATATACGATCTCAGCCATGGGCCTGGGAGATATCTGGGCGTATTTCTCCAATTACGGAAATCCGCCGGTGGATTTTTGTGCCCCGGGTGTGGGTATTCTATCCACTTATAAGGACGGCGGATATGCCATTATGAGCGGGACCTCCATGGCAGCGCCCCATGCGGCCGGGGTGCTTTTGCTGGGTGAAGCCATTAGCGACGGACCAGTAACTGATGATCCTGACAACAGCCCTGATCCGATCATCGTTCACTCAACAGCCGATTGAGACAGTCTCTGCTGAGACCACACATTGGAAATCTGTAAAGACCCAGCGACGCTGGGCGGAATATTCAGTACCGAAGCAACCCGACGGTTCAATTTTTCATCTTTTGTTTGAATACAATATAATGTTCGAATGATGAAAAAATGGTTGGGTATCATCCTGGCTGTCCTATTCACGGTCTCCTGCGCGGAGATGCCTATGGGGACGGATATGCTGGGAGAGAATGCGGATATCGTGGGGACCTGGGTGGAGGAAAGCCATGAGGATGAAATAACCCTGATGGCGCGTGCCGAAAGTCTGGCAGCGGATGCATATGGGTTCACGATCCGTGGGGACGGGACGTTTATAGAGCGGAAAAATGCAGATTGGTGCGCTACCCCTCCCATTTCATATGAGAATTTCGAGGGGACCTGGGAAGCCCTGTCTGACAGCCTCCTGGAAGTAACAGTGGGCTACTGGGGCGGAACCATCACCTACCAGATGCGCATCGTTTCCCTGGACGAACAGTATCTCAGGATCCGGTACCTGTTTGGCGACAACAGGGCCGACAGCAAGTGACTATCCGGCATACAAAAGAATAAGCAAATTGATAAAATCCTTTATCTTCGTGATCTGAATAATCTCCATGGATCGCGAAAATTTCTTCTTTCTTATATGGGGCTGGGTTCTGTTGGGACTGGCCGTTTTTGTGGTCCTTCTTTTTGTGACCGCGCCCTACGGCCGCCACAGCACCAAGAAATGGGGCCCCGTGATCCCCAACCGCACAGGATGGTTCATCATGGAGTTCCCCGTACTCCTGGTCTTTGTACTGTGCTACCTGCTTGGCCCCGAAACCCCGCACCCGGTAACCTGGATCTTTTTTGCGCTGTTTGTATTCCATTACACCAACCGCTCAGTCATCTATCCCTGGAGAACGCATACCACCGGGAAGACGATGCCACTGGTGGTGGCACTCATGGCGGTTTTTTTCAATGTGGTCAACGGTTTTACCAACGGGTACTACTTCTCAGCATTTTCCAGGGAGTATTCGTGGGACTGGCTGGTGGATGCCAGGTTCATCATCGGGATGGTTTTTTTCGCGGGCGGTGTCCTGATCAACTGGTGGTCGGACCAGATCCTGCTTGACCTGAGAAAAGGAGGGAAGAAGGGTTATTACATCCCCAGGGGGGGAATGTTCAAATATGTCTCCTGTCCCAATTTCTTCGGTGAGATCCTGGAGTGGACGGGATTTGCCATCATGACCTGGAGCCCCGCCGCACTGGCCTTTGCGCTGTGGACCTTCTTCAACCTGGTGCCCCGGGCTCTGGACCACCACAGGTGGTACCGTTCCATCTTCCCTGACTATCCCCCCGACAGGAAAGCCGTTATACCCTTTATTCTCTGATTCGTAGCTTTGTCTTACCCAGCGGGCATATTTCACCTGTGAACGACTTTCAGAAGAGACAGGCGTACCCCGTTTCGTGAAATCGCGAAGTCACAGGGGTATCCCGTTTCGTGAAAACCGGAGGTCACAGGGTGGGGACTTTTCCTGATTTTGTGACTTTTCTGCTCCCGGGATATTCCCGGAGGAATAGTATAAATACCTCATATATAATGGTATAAGAGGCCAATAAGAAAAAGTGTGAGTGTATAAAATTTCAACACTTGAGGAAAAAGTCCGCTTTCTGTGACTTCCGGAAATGATCAAAACGCCTACCCCGCCGACTGTCGAACCACAGCGGTTGTGCCTTCCGCAGTATACGGTATCGCTGCTGAACCTGCTGCTGCGCACCAGCTTAGGCAGCGATGCCCGCATCTGCTTCAGGGTATTGTTGCCGGGCGGTATCTCCGGTAAGCTGCCTAAATGGTTTTCGCAGAAAAGAATTTCAGCAGCGGTTGGAGATGCCGCCGGCTGTCGAACCACGGCGGTTGTGCCTTCCGCAGTATACGGTATCGCTGCTGAACCTGCTGCTGTGCACCAGCTTAGGCAGCGATGACCGCATCTGCTTCAGGGTATTGTTCCCAGCGGTTATGCCTTCCGCAGTATACGGTATCGCTGCTGAACTTGCTGCTTCGCACCAGTTTAGGCAGCGATGACCGCATCTGCTTCAGGTGTATAAGGTGGCGGCAGACCTGGCGGTCAGATGCGTTGGGTTTGTTCCACCCACTTCCGCGCATTGACGAACGCCTCCAGCCAGGGAGTGGCGTCGTCCGTTTTGCGGTCATCCGGGTACCAGGCGCACTGCCAGGGCAGGAAAGAGCGCTCCAGGTGGGGCATCATCACCAGGTGCCGGCCGTCGGCGGAACAGATGGCCGCCACGTCGTAATCCGATCCGTTGGGATTGGCAGGGTAGGCGTGGTGACTGTATTTGGCTGTAATGTGATATTCCTTTTCATCCAGCGGAAGCCGGAACCGTCCCTCTCCGTGCGCCACCCATACGCCCAGCCTCATGCCGGCAAGGGAGCCGAACATCACCGAATCATTCTCCGGGATGTTTACGCTCAGGAAATGGGATTCAAATTTCCCGGAAGCATTGTGAAGCATGCGTGGAGGATCCTCGTGGCCGGTCACCACCAGTTCCAGTTCGGTCATCAGCTGGCATCCGTTGCAGACGCCCAGGCTGAGGGTGTCCTCCCGGGCGTAGAAGTTCTCCAGGGCTGTTTTCGCTTTTTCATTGTACCTGAAAGCGCCTGCCCAGCCCTTTGCAGACCCCAGCACATCCGAATTGGAAAAGCCTCCTACGAAAACGATCATCTGGATGTCCTCCAGCGATTCCCTGCCGGAGATCAGGTCGGTCATGTGCACATCCTTCACATCGAACCCTGCCAGGTAAAGCGCATAGGCCATTTCCCGGTCGCCGTTCACCCCTTTCTCCCTGATGATCGCTGCCCTGGCCCTGCTTTCCGTGCGGCGGCCGGGATCGAGGCCGAGGCTCCTGAAGGTCCCGGTGAAACCGCTCATGAAGAAGTTCAGCGCATGATCTTTATAGGAGCTGAAGCGCTCGGCTGCCGACGCTTCCCCGGACTGTTGCCTGTCCAGCAGGTAGGATGTTTTGAACCAGAGGTCCCGGTAATGGTCCACCGGAAGGATCCAGGTTTTTTCCCGGGCAAGGAGCTGGATCTCGCGTTCTTCGATGGGCCTCCCGATCACATGGTACCGGATCCCCTCTTTTTCGAGGAGTCCGCATACGGCATGATGCTCCTTCACCTGGATCAGGACTCCCGGGTTCTCGCTGAAAAGCGCCGGAATGGTGTCTGCATGCATCCCGCTGATGTCCGCTTCCACACCGCCGGCCGTATTGGAAAAGCACATTTCCATCAGCGTTGTGATCACTCCCCCCGCAGAGATATCATGTCCGGCCAGGATCTTCCCGTCGTCGATGAGTGACTGCACCAGGTTGAATGTTTTTATGAAATAGGCGGGGTCCTTGACGGTGGGGACGTTATTTCCGAGGCTGTTCAGGACCTGGGCCAGGGAGCTTCCGCCCAGGGCGGGTTCGCCACCGGAGAAGTCCAGCCAGATGATCCGGGTATCCGGATCCTGCACCATGACCGGTTCCACGATCTTCCGCACATCGGTCACTTCTCCCGCGGCGGAGATGATCACGGTTCCGGGGGCATAGACCACCTCATCGCCGTATTTCTGGGTCATGGACAGGGAATCCTTCCCGGTGGGTATGTTGATCCCCAGTGCCACAGCAAAATCGCTGGCCGCTTTGACCGCCCTGTAAAGCCTGGCGTCCTCCCCCTCGTTCTTACAGGGCCACATCCAGTTGGCGGATAAAGAAACGCTCCTGATCTGTTCCGGCATGGGAGCCCACAGGATGTTGGTGAGTGCCTCGGCAATGGAAAGGACGCTTCCGGCTGCGGGATCCACCAGCCCCGCCACGGGTGCATGGCCCAGGGATGTGGCATATCCTTTCCCACCACGGTAATCCAGTGCAACCGCACCCAGATTGTTCAGGGGCAGTTGCAGAGCCCCGGCGCACTGCTGTTTCGCGATCTTGCCGGTGACCGAACGGTCCACCTTGCTGGTGAGCCAGTCCTTACAGGCAACCCCTTCCAGCTGCAGCACTTTTTCCAGGTACTCCGGCAGCAGGGAAGGATCGTATGTGAGCGCGGTACGCTCCGGGACCAACGTATGGTCTGTCATGACCGTGCGGGGAGGATTGCCGAACATGTCGGCCAGTTCCAGGTCCATGGGTTTTTCACCTGTCTCTTCGTTGAGGAACACAAACCGGTGATCGCCCGTTACTTTCCCGATGATATATACCGGCGCCCTTTCACGCCCGGCGATCCGGACCAGTTCATCCACATCTCCGGGTTTCAGCACCAGCCCCATCCGCTCCTGGGATTCATTCCCGATGATCTCCCTGGCCGACAGCGTGGGATCGCCCACCGGGAGCCGGTTCAGGTAGATGGTGCCCCCGGTCTCTTCCACCAGTTCGGAGAGACAGTTGAGGTGCCCTCCCGCCCCGTGGTCGTGGATGCTGATGATGGAGTTGACACCGGATTCGGCAAGTGCCCTGATGGTATTGTACACCCGCTTCTGCATTTCCGGATTGGCCCGCTGCACCGCGTTGAGCTCGATAGCATTCTCGTATTCACCCGTATCCACCGAGGAGACCGCACCTCCACCCATCCCGATGCGGTAGTTGTCGCCTCCCAGCAGCACCACCACATCTCCCTTCTCCGGGACACCTTTCTCCACGTGTTCCTTCCTGCCGTAACCGATCCCGCCGGCAAGCATGATGACCTTATCGTAACCGTATTTCCTTCCCGCCTGTTCATGTTCGAAGGTGAGAAGGCTCCCGCAGATCAGGGGCTGGCCGAATTTGTTGCCGAAGTCGCTGGCCCCGTTGGACGCCTTGATGAGGATCTCCAGGGGAGTCTGGTACAGCCAGGGCCTTTCGGGCATGGTATATTCCCGGCTACCGGGACCTTCAAGCCGGGGATAGGAGGTCATGTATACGGCGGTCCCCGCCATGGGAATGGCCGCCCTGCCCCCGGCGATCCGGTCCCGGATCTCGCCGCCGGTCCCCGTGGATGCCCCGTTAAAAGGTTCCACGGTGGTGGGAAAATTGTGGGTTTCCGCCTTCAGGGATAACACGGTTTCAATATCCGTGACCCTGAAAAAATCGGACCGGTCCTGCAGACGCGGTGCGAATTGTTCGATCACGGGACCGAGCGCAAACGAGCAGTTGTCCTTATAAGCGGAAACGATCCGGTTGGGATGGGTAAGGGTGGTGCGTTTTATTAACTGGAAAAGCGAAGATATCTCTTCTTTACCGTCGATCACAAAGGTGCCGTTGAATATTTTGTGGCGGCAATGTTCCGAATTGACCTGGGAGAATCCGAACACCTCGCTGTCGGTCAGTTTCCTCCCGATGCGTTCACTCAGTTCTTCCAGGTACGCGATCTCCCCGGGACTCAGCGCCAGTCCTTCCTGCCGGTTGTAGGCGGCGATATCTTCCACCCGGATGACCGGATCGGGTTCCCTGTTAACTGTAAACAGCTCCTGGTCCAGATGGTGGTAAAGGACCTGCAGCATGGGATCGTACGTGGCGTTAGCGCCGTTCGCCCTGAAGAATTCCTCAATCCTCCGGATACCGCCGATCCCCATGTTCTGGGTGATCTCCACCGCGTTGGTGCTCCAGGGGGTGATCATCTCCTTCCTGGGCCCCACGAAGTATCCCTCCACGCGGGAGGCGTCAAGCATCCGGGAACCGCTGAACAACCATTCCAGTTTTTCACAGGTGGACCTGTCGGGCCGGCCCGGTGTATCGGTGGCAATGATCCTGCCGTCCCGGTGCTGAAAAAAAGTGATCATCGATGATGCAAAGATAGCCGGTTTGTTCAATTCTGTGCAGGAAGAGGGTAGATTGAGCGGGGGTTTTTTCAACAATTCACCCGTGGGTATGATATTGTATTAGGAAGGAATTCATATCTTTCGGGAAATCTAATCCCGACTGATCATGATCAAGGAGAATTTCATTGAATTTTACGAGAATAGTTTCAGGCAGAACTGGCACCTGCCGGCCCTGTCTGATTATCACGGCAAAACCTACACTTACGGTGAGGTGGCCAGGGAGGTGGCCCGCCTTCATATACTGTATGAAGAAATGGGGATCAGCAAGGGAGACAAGGTTGCCGTCATGGGGAAGAACTCGGCCAGGTGGTGCATTTCGTTTCTGAGCGTATTCACCTACGGGGCAGTTGTGGTTCCCATTTTGTCAGACTTTAAACCCGAGGATGTCCATACCATCGTGGGTCATTCCGATTCCATCATGCTGATCGTGGACAGTCAGATCATGCAGACCCTGGATGAAGGCCGGATGAAGCAGCTCAGGATCATTCTTTCCATTGATGATTTCGGGATCCTTTCCTCCAAGCCGGCTGCCAGATATAAGAAAGCTATGGACCGTCTCGATG
>Ga0209205_1000147_pt1 | contig 9582 bp, 9 predicted proteins | sample ZodSprso05mmetaG_FD_184133 | JGI IMG/M metagenome (GOLD analysis project Ga0209205, IMG submission 184133) | Hot spring sediment microbial communities from Zodletone spring, Oklahoma to study Microbial Dark Matter (Phase II) - Zodletone Spring... ... | reverse complement strand
GCATGGAGCTGGCGATGACGTCGATGGACCTGCTTACAGTCTCCGAGATATTGTAGAAGCCGTTGGCGGATATCTGACCCTCCAAGACGCGCTCAGCCTCCAGGGCGATCTTGGTCATCATCTCCACGGCCCTTACCGGGTACTTGCCGATGGCGGTTTCCCCCGAGAGCATCACGGCATCGCTGCCGTCCAGGATGGCGTTGGCCACGTCACTGGTCTCCGCCCTGGTGGGCTTGGGCTTGTCCACCATCGACTCCAGCATCTGGGTGGCGATAATGACCACCTTGCCACGCTGGTTGCACATACGGATCAGTTCCTTCTGAATGAGCGGGACCCTCTGATACTCGATCTCTACTCCCAGGTCTCCCCGGGCTACCATCAGAGAGTCGGTCTCCTCCAGGATCGCCGAGGCGTTTCTCACTCCCTCCCAGTTCTCGATCTTGGCAATGATGGCCTGCCTTCCTGAGCCCAGTCTCCTCCGCAGGTTGGCGATGTCATTGGCGTCTCTGGTGAAGGAGAGAGCGAGGTATTCCACGTTCAGGTCGTGGGCGTACTCTATGGCCTGGAGGTCCTTTTCCGACAGTCGTGGCACTGCCAGCCTCTTGCCAGGGATGTTTGTCCCCTTGTCTTGTTGGATCACCCCGTCATCGAGGACGCGCAGATGCAGCTTGCCGTCTTCTTTCCTCTCCACGATCAAGCTGATGGTTCCGTCGTCGATGGCGATCTTGTCCCCCGCCTCAACCTCGTCGTAGAAGTCATAGGAGAAGACGAGGTCCTCATCCTCGAAGCCGGCGGTAACGATGTCGCCGGTGTGCACCTCAAGGGGGGCTTCAGTCCTGACCCTGACCTCTGGACCTTTTAGATCCAGGATGATGGGTATTTCACCCACCGCTCGGGTCGCTTGGATGATCTGGTCGTACTGTTGGAAGTCACCGTGGGCGGTGTTGATGCGCACTGCGTCCATGCCGGCGGAATACATGCGCTTGAGGGTTTCTACCATCATGCTTGCGGGTCCGATGGTGCAAACCACTTTGGTTTTCTTGTGGCTCTTGGTTGGCACGTTTCTCCCTCCCACGTTTGGGGGCGCGATGAGGAGACTGATCGCTGTCTGTCTGCACCGTTTCTACTGGAGCAGAGGCGAAAGGATGGTCCCTCGACGCCTCCAGCGGATTGTATCACAATGGCGCGACTTGTTCGAGACCTGTGGGGTGGCACACCGCCCAAGGAGAGATTCTGGAGTCCGATCTTGCCATCTGACTGGGGCCGGACGTGCCGTGCTGGACCCCGCGTCGGGGTTGATGCATTGACAAGGCCGCCGCTTGGTGATATACTGACGCCAGGCGTTTCATTATGAGGATTCACGCCGCCCAGACGCCGTACGGTAGTTCGAGGAGGTAGGCATGGGTTCAGTTCCCTGGCCGCTGACAGACCAGGTGCTTCGGCAACTGGCGACAGCCGGCGGGATAGTTATCGTTGTGGCTCTGATCGCTCGGCTCGGCTTCCTGTTTGTGGAGCGGGCGGCCGGATGGATAACCGGGAGAACGAAGACCGAGCTGGATGACCTGGTCATAAGCGCAGTGCGCACCCCGCTATTCGTGGTCGTGATCCTGCTGGGAGCGCGCGCTGGCCTCGCACAGCTCACCTTCCTCGACGCAGCGTGGACACGAGCCTTTGAGGGCCTGATTTTCGTGGGTTTTGTGCTGTCGGGTTACATGCTCCTCCACCGCCTGGTGGGCAACGTCGTGGGTTGGTATCTGGGCGGTTTGATGGCGGATGGCGCCATCGACAGGCAACTGATCCTCTTTCTGCGGCGAATGACCCAGGTGGTGCTCTTGTCAATAGCGCTGATCATGATCCTGGACCATTTCGGGTTCGACATCAGCGCTTTGGTGGCAACGCTGGGCGTGGGTTCTCTGGCCTTTGCCCTGGCCGCCAGGTCCTTTCTTGAAGACACCATCGCTGGTTTTCTGATCATGATCGACAAACCCTTTGGGGTCGGAGACCGAATCCAGCTTCCCCAGACCGTGATGGGAGAGTACGGAGACTGGGGCGACGTCGCCGAGATCGGGGTGCGCAGCACTCGCGTTCGGTCCGTGGATGGGGTCCTGCTTACGGTGCCCAACTCCAGGCTGATCAATGAGGTGGTGGTGAACTTCAGCCACAGCGAGAGCCCCAATCTCCGCGTGCGGGTCAGGATAGGGGTGGAGCCCCAGTTGGAGAACGTGAAGCGGTCTGTAGAGGAGATCGAGAGGATCGCCTTCGACGACCCGGATATCGCTCGGGAGCCCAGGGCGCCCGAGGTGGTGATCCGCGAGATCCAGGAGTATGATGTGTTGGTGGAACTGCGCTTCTACGTGGATGACGCCAGGAAGATGAGACGCACGAAGTCCAGGATCACTGAGAATATCCTGGCCGCGTTTGAGGAGAAGGGGATCAGGATCGCCACGCCAAGGCAGTTGGTGCAGCTCGTGCCAGCCGACGGCGACGATGCTCGTAGTCATTACAGCGCAGAAAGGAAAAGCTCAGAGACATGACCAGGCTTATATCCACACTCACAGCTTGGGGGTTGTTGGCGGTGGTTCTTCTAGCCGGTGCGTGTGGAGGGGCCGCACCTACGCCAGAACCGGGCGAGTTGAGCGGCGGAATCGTGGCCACCTTCGAGGTTGTAGGTGAGGAGTTCAGCGTTTGGGTGACCAATCCCCAGACGATACAGCAGATCCTGGACCTCCAGAGTGGGGTCAGCAAGGCCAATATCCCCAACGGTGTCATCCTCCGCGGCCCAGGGAGGGCCGATCACAATGAGCCGTGGAGCTGGCATCTGGATCCAGAGCAGATCGAGATGGCCGAGATAACGGTCGAGGTCTGCGATGGCACGCCCTCTTTCGTGGAGGAGGAGCTGGACTACTTCGTGGAGACGGTCGGGCGTTACTGTCCCTGGAGCGCCCAACTGGTGGCGGTGGAGGACTACAGGTAGGCGCTCCTGGCGGCCGGCGAAGGGAGGGCGGCACCGGCCAGTCTGTTGGAGACTGGGGGCCATCAGGCGCTTGGGTTACACGGGCAGGAGATTATTGCTGCGGAGGTCCGCTCCCGACTCCCAACGACCGCACCGGTCGCCAGTCGATTACTGAATCCCCAAGGACGCAATCCGCGGTTCTAAGTCAGGGGGGTAAACCCCATCGCGCAGGGGATCTCCCACCTTGGGGGTCGTTTGCCTCATCCGTGTTGAACGTGCGTGCCCATTTCGGACAGCCTGAGCTCCCGCGTTTCACCGCCCTTGGCGGCGCTCTTCTCGGCGCGTGATCTGCCGATTTGCGAAGTTGGGATATTCTTTGTCAGCAGAGAAATCTGGTGCTACAATGTTAGGGGCCGGTGGCGGTTTGTGTCGACCGATGTAGGTTCTACGAGGGGTGTGCATGGAGGAGAATCGAGATACTGGTGCAAGCGTAGAGAGAGCAGAGCTACGGCGAGACGTAACCATCTGGGGTTCCTATACCTGGGGATACGCCGACGTCGGGGCGGATATCTATGTCGCCCTGGGGCTGGTGATCGTGGCTGCCCAGGGAGCCGCTCCCCTCGCCTTCGCCCTGGCGGGGTTGATCTACATCATGATCGGCCTGGCCTTCACCGAGCTGGCCTCCTCGTATCCGGTGGCCGGAGGGGGCCACTACTATGCTTTGCGGGGCCTGGGAGACTTCTGGGGTTTCATGGCCGGCGTGGCCCTGCTCATGGACTACACCATCGACATCGCCCTCTTTGCCACAGCCTCGACAGGCTATGCCAACTTCTTCCTGCCCTACTTCGGGATTCGACTGGCGGACTTTGCGGTGACCTTCGGCCCCTTTCAGAATGTCAACCTTCTGTGGCTTGGCGAAACCCTGGTGATGATCGTGGTGCTCCGGGTGCTGAATGTGCGCGGCATCCGCGAGTCTTCTCTGGTCAACGAGGTCATTGGGCTCATGGATCTGCTTTTGGAGATATCGGTGGTAGTCTCCGGCTTCGTGCTGGCCTGGCAGCCTGAGCTACTCGTTCACCAATGGGTCTATGAGTCACCTTCTCCCAGGCAGTTCATGTACGGTTTCTCTCTGGCTATCATCTCCTTCGTGGGGCTGGAGAGCATCTCCCAGGCGGCTCAAGAGACTCGCCGGCCGGCAACAATCATTCCGCGCACCTCCATCGCCCTCGTTTTCACAGTGTTCATACTGGCAGTAGGCTTTTCCACGGTGGCGATGGGCATTCTGCCCTGGCAGGAGTTCCAGGGACGCGAAGCCGATCCTATCGCGTATCTCGCATCGCATATCCCCTACCTGGGTATCATCGCTGGCCCCTTTGCAGCTATCTTGGGCGCGACGATCCTCTTTATCTCGTCCAACACAGGTATCATGGGCGACTCTCGCCTGATCTTCTCCATGAGCCATTTCCGACTGGTCGGACCTTGGTTTAGCTATGTGCACCCGAAGTATCGCACGCCCAGCAACGCTATCGTCGGCTTCGGCTGGGTGGGTCTCATCCTGACGATTGTCGCTTTCCTAACGCCCAGCGTGCTGGATACCATGGCCAACCTATATGCCTTTGGCGCCACCTTCGGCTATATGCTGGTCTTCGTCTCGCTGATCCAACTGCGCTTCTCGGATCCCTATACCCCCAGGCCCTACAAGGTGCCCCTGAACGTCAAGTGGAAGCGTAAGGACGGCAGCGCTGTGGACGTCCCGATTCTGGGTTTCCTGGGCTTCCTGGGCGTGGCCAGCATCTTCTTCACCGTCATCATCACGCACGACATTGGCCGCATCGCCGGACCGGCCTGGCTCCTCATTTGCTTCCTCTACTATGTCTTCTTCCGCCGGCGAAATGGTTTGCCCGTCTTGGGCAGCGTTAAGCATGACTGGGAGCAGGAGCAGGTCGACGTTCTGACCAGCGCTGAGGAGTACGACCTTCTGGAGCAGTACAAGCAGGCCTTGATCAAGCGTGACCGCAAGTTGGGAGTGGAGTCTCGCTGGAGCGAGAAAGAGTGACATGCGAAGGCGTTCTCCTGACCCACCTGAATTCGTGACCAGCGGCGATGTCCTGCGTATGATGATGGCGGCCCTGATGATCTCCCTGGGATTCATCATTCTGGTGCGCACCTTCTCTCTGGCCCCGACCATATCGGGCCTGCTCGTAGGTTGTGCGTTCATAGGCTTCGGCGGCTACAGACTGTGGTTGGGATGGAGCCGTTACCGGCTCTATCGACACAGGGAGAGGGAGAGCAGAGAATGACCGCGACTCTGAACCCCATTGGCATAGTTTTGGCTATTGCCTTCGTGGTCTCCATGGGCACGCTTTTCTGGTGGATGTTCAAGGTGCCCCCAGCAGTCCCCCACGAGGTGGCGGTAGTGTATCGCTCGGTGGCGGGCATGGAGAGACTTCTCGTCCCAGTGTCCGGCAAGGTGGCTTCGGAACGAGCCGTGGAGCTGGCGTGTCGTCTGGGTGCACCTCAGAAGGCGGAGATCATTCTCGCCTACGTCATAGAGGTGCCTTTCACGCTTTCCTTGGGATCACCCGTCCCGGCCGAGGAGGAGAGAGGGGAGTCGGCGCTCCGGACAGCGCGGTTCATCGTGGAGCAGCATGGCCTGCCTGTGAGAACGAAGATGCTTCCTCACCGCTATGCCTGGAGCGGCATCCTCCGCGTGGCGGAAGAGGACCTGGTGGACGCCATCGTCATGGCTGCCGGAGCTGGCCGTGGACGCCCGGCGGAGGGGATGAGTCGAACGGCCCAGGAGGTGATGCGTCGGGCGGGCTGCGAGGTGATAGTGTCTAAGGTTCCCGCATAGTGATATCGAACAACTGGTAGCATGCGCCCGGCGGGAGAGAAGAATGATCATAGAACGAAAGGTCAGGCTCAAGTATCCGCAGCATCTGCTGGATCAGCCACTCATCTACGCGCTGATAAGCGACTTCCGACTGTTTACCAACATCTTGGAGGCCCAGGTGGATGCCGAGCAGGGGATGCTGGTGGTGGTGGTCAGAGGCCAGGCACGTGATGTGGACCAGGGCCTGGCCTGGCTGGAGGGACAAGGCGTGGAGGTTGAGGTGCTCTCGGAGGGTAGGGAGGGTCAATGAGAATCGTGATTGTGGGCTGTGGCAGGGTGGGCGCCCAACTGGCTCGATTGCTGTTGACGAACGGCCATCAGGTCGCTGTGGTAGACAAGGATAGCGCGTCGTTTGACCGTCTGGGTCCGGATTTCATGGGCGAGCTGGTGCTGGGTCTGGGCATCGATGAGGACGTCTTGCTCCGCGCGGGTATAGACAGGGCTGATGCAGTGGTCGCAGTGACCAGTGGGGACAACACGAATGTGATGGCTGCGCAGGTAGCGAAGGAGATCTTCGGCGTGCCTAGGGTGATCTGTCGCATCAACGACCCACTGCGTGAGGAGATCTACCGCTCTCTCGGGCTGGAAACCATCTGTGCCACTACGTGGCAGGCGAACCGCATCAGGGAGATCCTACAGGGTCGGGCCGGGGGAGGCGAGATATGTACGTGATCGTGGTCGGAGGGGGCAAGGTAGGGTATTACCTGGCTAGGTCACTGCTGGAGGATGGACACGAGGTCCTCATCATCGAGCAGGATGCACAGCGATGCCAGGCCTTGTCCAGCGAGCTGGGCGTCAACGTGCTGCTGGGTGACGGATGCGAGGCGTCGACCATGCAGGAGGCCGGCATGGGGAGGGCCGATGTGGCGGTGGCCGTGACCGGCGATGACGAGGACAACCTGGTGGTCTGCCAGGTCGCCAAACAGAGGTTCAACGTGGCCCGGACGGTGGCTCGCCTCAATAACCCCAAGAACGAGAGAATCTTCCGTAGACTGGGCATTGACGCGACTGTGTCCAGCACGGAACTCATCCTTTCGCAGATAGAGAGAGTCATCCCGGCCCAGCCCTTGATCCATCTCTTGTCGCTGAGGAACGTAGGGGTGAGTTTCGTGGAGATCGAGATCGGGCGCGGATCTCCCGCTCTGGGGAGGCCGCTGCGGGAACTGGGCATCCCCGACGACTGCATTTTTCCGCTGATTATCAGGGGCGGTGACCACGCCATCATCCCCTACGGAGACACCGAGATTCAGGTCGGTGACCACGTGGTGGCCGTGACCTCTGAGGCCAGTGCCGATACCATTCGCCGCATCCTGCGGGGCTAGCGAGGACCGGCAGCGGTCGTGCTGCCAGAGTTTGTCACCGCTACCTGGTGGCAGAACCTTCTTCACTATCAGACCGCGCAGTTGCTAAAGCGCGTCCTCGTGTACCGGAGAGGACAGACGGCCAAGGATAGGGTGATCATAGACGTGCCCTATCACCTGACACGCTAGGGAATCTCCCCTCTGGCAACTACTGTGATGACGGTATGGCTGCCGAGACACGGTGGGGCACACGTACCGTCGATGGCTCCTGGTCGGGCAGATGCAGGGCCAGGGCCGCTGGCCAGGAAGGGACAAGACCGGCCAGGGGGATGAAATCGATGCCGCAGGTGGTGAGCAAACGATCCGACAAGTCTGGTCTTCCGCCAGGAGCTCTGGTTCATGTAGGTGAGCCCCGACCGGGGGCAACGACGATCACCGCCATGCTCTACGACGGCTCGCGTGTCGAGGAGCGGGAGATGGAGACGTTGGCAGACGTTTTCCCCCTGAAGGAGCCTCCGGCGGTGACCTGGATCAATGTGGATGGCCTGCATCAAGTGGAGATCGTGGAGGATCTGGGGAAGTATCTCGGGTTACACCCCCTTATTCTGGAAGACATCCTCAACCCCGATCAGCGCCCCAAGGTGGAAGACCTGGGCGAGTACGTGTACATCGTCCTGAAGATGCTCGACTGGGACGAGGGTCTCAAGGAGATGACCACGGAGCAGATGAGCATCGTCCTGGGAAGCAGCTACGTCGTGTCCCTGCAAGAGCGGGCCGGCGGCGACGTTCTTGACCCCCTGCGAGTCAGGATTCGCGAAGCCAAAGGCAGCATCAGGGAGGAAGGTGCTGACTTCCTTGCGTACTGCTTGCTGGACGGGATCGTGGACCGCTACTTCGGCGTGCTGGAGAGTCTGGGGGAGCAGGTGGAGGATCTGGAAAGCGACCTGGTCAGCAATCCGGGCAGGGAGGCCCTACAGGAACTACACGACCTCAAGAGAGAGATGATCTTCATGCGTAAGGCGGTGTGGCCCCTGAGGGAGGTGATCGCTACCTTGGAGAGGAGCGGTTCCTCTCTGCTGCAGGAGTCCACCCGCGTCTATCTGAGGGATGTGTACGACCACACCATCCAGGTCATGGACGCGGTGGAGACGCTCCGGGAGATGCTCTCGGGGATGCTGGACATCTACCTCTCCAGCATCAGCAACCGTCTGAACGAGGTGATGAAGGTCCTAACTATCTTCGCCTCCATCTTCATTCCTCTCACCTTCATAGCCGGCGTCTACGGCATGAACTTCCACTACATGCCCGAGCTCACCTGGCGTTGGGGATACCCCGCCGTGTGGTTAGTGATGCTGGGGGTCGGCCTGGCCATGCTCTCGTACTTCAGACGAAAGCGGTGGCTGTGAGGGTTCGGCGCGGTGTGCGTCTGCTCGTCACATCCTCGCCCGCGTCGTGGGTGCTTTCGTGCCGGGACGAGGGGGCTTCCGCCTCTAGCCTTGGGGCTGGGTTGGGCTGAGGGCCCTTCGTGGGAGAAGCCTTACCACCGGCGATCCGACCAGCAAAATCAGTGCACTGAGCAAAAAGGCCCTGTGCAGGCCGAATACGTCCCCCAAAGCGCCCATCACCACGGCCGAGCCCGACTCCAGGATGAAGCTGATGGCCAGGAACATGCCGTTGGCCATGGCCCGGTTATTGGGGCAGTTCTCCTGTACCAGAGCCATGAGGACCGTGCGCGTGGCCGGACCGGTGAGCCCCATCAGCATCAGAAGAACGAGCCTGATCCAGCCTCCTAGAGCCAGAAAGGCCAGCATTAGCACCGCCGCCGAGGCCATAGAGAAGAAGACCACCACCCGTCTCCCTACGCGGTCGCTGATCGCCCCCCCGGCCAGGGCTCCGATCCATCCTACCCCCGTCTGGACGGTGAGGGCGATGCCCGCAAACCACAGACTCTCTCCCTCCTGGATCAGGAACGTGGGCAGGAACGTCGATCTTGCGGAGATCAACAGGGCCCAGGTGGCGGTGATGGCCACGAGGGGCACCATCAGCGGTCTGAGCGCTGCCACCCCTTCGCTGAGGGAACCTCGGTGTTGAGTCGCTGGCGACAAGGTTGACACCCCTCTGAGCCGGAAGAAAAGAACCGCCGAGGCCACCCAGCCCCCGATCATCAACCACGGTGTGCCTTGCAGGCCGAACCTGTCCAGCACCGCGACGATGAGCACGGGGCCCAGCGCGAAGCCCACGCTGCCCCCTACCATCCAGATCCCCATTCCCCATCCCAGGTTGGTTCCTGAATAGCGTCCGGCCACGGGCGGGGCTACGGCATGTAGCCCCGCCGAGCCCAGGCCCGCGCCCAGGGCCAGAAGCACCAGAATGGCGTAGCTGGGGGCCACTCCGAGTAGACTCATCAAGGTCGCGGCCATGGCCGGGGCCAGGAT
>Ga0209205_1000146_pt1 | contig 9668 bp, 4 predicted proteins | sample ZodSprso05mmetaG_FD_184133 | JGI IMG/M metagenome (GOLD analysis project Ga0209205, IMG submission 184133) | Hot spring sediment microbial communities from Zodletone spring, Oklahoma to study Microbial Dark Matter (Phase II) - Zodletone Spring... ... | reverse complement strand
GGTTGAACCGCCGGGTCAGGTGCTCTCCCAGCACCTCGATGTCGGTGGCCACGTCATCCACCCGGTAGGCCACCTTGAACCCGCTCCCGAAATCCACATACTGCAGATCGCGGAAGCTCTGGGCGGTCTCGAAAAGGATCTCCGCACCCCGCAGGAACACTTCCACATCCAGGATGTCGGACCCGGAATGCATGTGGATCCCCTCCACGATCATCCCGTTGGTCTCCACAATGCGGTGCACGTGCGGCATCTGGTAGATGGAGATCCCGAACTTGGAGTCGATGTGCCCGGTGGAGATCTTGTGATTGGATCCGGCCATGATGTGCGGATTGATGCGGATGCATACGGGCACCTCCTTCCCGTGCTTGATGCCGAATTCCTCCAGGATGGAGATGTTGTCGATGTTGATCCGCACCCCGGTCTCCACCGCCTCCTCGATCTCTTCGATGGAGACGCAGTTCGGGGTGTAGAGAATGTCCTGCGGGTTAAAGCCCGCTTTCAGTCCCAGTCTCACCTCCTGCATGGAAACCGCGTCCAGTCCCGCCCCCAGCCGGCAAAACAGCCTGAGCACATTGATGTTGGTCAGCGCCTTGCAGGCATAATGGATCCGCACCCTGGCGTCTTTGAATGCACCGGTCATCCGTTGATACTGACTGATCATCCGGGCTGATTCGTAGATATAAAGCGGGGAACCGTATTTTTCGGCGATGGCTGTCACCGGGACCCCGTCGATCACATACTGGTTGTTCCTGAGTTCCATTCCTGTGTATTGTAAGTGGTTATCCCCCCATCTTTTTAAAGGTATCCTCGAAGGAGGTGCGGTTGAGGATGGACCGGCCCAGGGTCACTTCGTCGGCATATTCCAGGTCATCCCCGATGGCCACACCCCGGGCAAGGGTGGAGATGGTGACCGGGTATTCTTTCAGTCTCCTGTAGATATAGAAATTGGTTGTATCGCCCTCCATGGTTGTGCTCAGGGCCAGGATGACCTCCCTGCATTCGCCGCTCTTCACTCGTGCTTCCAGCGAATCCAGGGTGAGGTCGGCGGGACCGATGCCGTCCATGGGGGAGATGATCCCTCCCAGCACGTGGTATACCCCGCTGTATTGCTGGGTGTTCTCGATGGACATCACGTCCCGGATGGATTCCACCACGCAGATGGTCGATTTGTCACGGTACCGGTCTGCGCAGATATGGCAGACCTCGGTGTCGGAGATGTTGTGGCACACCCGGCAGGTGATGATCTCCTGCTTGATGCGCAAAATGGTGTTGCCGAACCGCTCCACATCCCGGTCGTCCTGTTTCAGCAGGTGCAGCACCAGCCTTAGGGCCGTCTTTTTCCCGATCCCCGGCAGGGTTGCAAACTCCTCCACGGCATCCTCCAGCAATTTTGACGAGTAGGTGTGCTTCATTGCATAATTTCTTGGCCGGACCACCAAAATTAATATTACACAGGGAATTATTTTAATCTTCCTGACTTTTTATTCAAATTTGAAGTCGCCTTGTCCCCCGAACTCATCATATCCGTCATTGCAGCCTATTTCCTGCTCCTGCTGCTGATCTCCTGGCGATCGGGACGGGGGGCGGGGAACGCGGCCTTCTTTCTGGGCGAGCGCAAATCTCCCTGGCCGGTGGTGGCATTCGGCATGGTGGGGGCTTCTCTGTCCGGGGTGACCTTCATCTCGGTGCCCGGCTGGGTGGTGGACAGCCAGTTTTCCTACATGCAGATGGTCCTGGGCTACCTGGTGGGATACGCGGTGATCGCCAACATCCTGCTGCCCCTCTATTACAGGCTTCAGCTGACCAGCATCTACACCTACCTGGAAGGCCGTTTCGGAAGGTACTCCTACAAGACCGGGGCTTCCTTCTTCCTGCTTTCCAGGATCATCGGCGCTTCCTTCAGGCTGTTCCTGGTGGCCGGTGTGCTGCAGCTGACCCTGTTCGACGCATGGCGGGTGCCGTTCTGGGTGACGGTGATCGTGACCATCGGCCTGATCTGGCTGTACACCAACCGCGGGGGGATCAAGACCATCATCTGGACCGATACCCTGCAGACCTTATCCATGCTTGCAGCCCTGGTGGTCTCCATTATCCTGATCACAAAATCAATGGACCTTTCCCTGGGGGAGATGATCGGCAGGGTGGCCGCGGGGGAAGAATCCCGCATCTGGATCTTTGACAGCTGGCAGATGGAGAACCATTTTGTGAAGCACTTCCTGAGCGGTGCTTTCATTGCGGTGGTGATGACGGGACTGGACCAGGACATGATGCAGAAGAACCTGAGCTGCCGGAACATCGGGGAGGCCAAAAAGAACGTGTACCTGATGAGCCTCCTGCTGGTCCCCGTGAACCTCCTCTTCCTTTTCCTGGGGGCGGTGCTGATCCATTTCGCCCGGTTCAGGGGGATCCCCATTCCGGAGGCCACGGACGATCTTTTCCCCCTGATCGCCACCGGCGGCTACCTGCCCGGGGTGGTGGGGGTGTTTTTTATCGTGGGACTGATCGCTGCGGCATATTCCAGTGCCGATTCGGCGCTTACCGCACTGACCACTTCCTTCACGGTGGACATCCTGGAAGCGGACCGCGGCGTGTACCGCGGCGAGGACCACGGCGAGGACCTCGGCGAGTACCGCGACGGGGACCGCAAACTCACCCGCACACGCAGGTGGGTCCACCTGGGCATCTCGGTGGTGCTGGGACTGGTGATTCTGCTTTTCCGGGCCATCAATGACGAGAACGTGATCTCGGCCATTTTCCGGGTGGCCGGCTATACCTACGGACCGCTGCTGGGGCTCTATGCATTCGGGCTCTTCACCCGCCGGCAGGTGCGCGACCGGTGGGTCCCCCTCCTGGCCATCCTTTCCCCTGTCCTTTCCTTCCTGCTGAGCCATTTCTCCGAATCGCTCTTCCACGGCTACCGGTTCGGCTTCGAGCTGCTGATCGTCAACGGCGCGATCATGTTCACCGGTATGTGGCTGATCAGCAGGAAATCCTAAAATTCTGTTAAATCCGGGTTGAAGGCTTCATTTAACATTTTTAAGTGATAAGATTGCATCCGTTACGACCCTGAAATGAAGTCAGATTTAAAAAATAACAGGAATATGATCGATGAAAAGAAGCCATGGGTTTATAAATTTTCTCAAAATCTAATTTATTACAGACCATGGTTGTATCAGTCGGTCACTTCAGTCTGAACGCACCGGTCTGGTTCCTGTTGCTTACCAGTTTTGCGGTGGCATTTGCAGCAACCTGTGTTGCGGTTCCCTCGATCATCAAGATCTCCGGCGTAAAAAAGCTGTTTGACCAGCCGGATCACAGGAAATCGCATTCCACGGAGATCCCCACCCTGGGCGGCGCGGCGGTATTCTTCGGGATGCTTGTGCCCACCACGCTGTTCGGGACCCAGAACTTCGGACATGAATTGAAATTTATCATTGTCGGACTGATCATTCTCTTTTTCGTTGGGATCAAGGATGACATGGTCAACATCAGCGCGAAAAATAAGCTGCTGGGTGAAATCTTTGCCATTGGCACGGTGGCCGTGCTTGGCGACATCCGCATCACCAGTTTCAACGGATTCCTGGGGATCGGCGACATCCCGTATGTGGCCAGCATTCTCTTCACGATCTTTGTTTTCGTGGTGATCATCAACGGGTTCAACCTGATCGACGGGATCGACGGACTGGCGGCAGGGGTGGGGATGCTGACCATTTCCACCCTGGGTGTCTGGTTTCTCCTGATCGGGGATTATAACTATGCGGCCTTCTGCTACACGGTGGTGGGTGCGTTGCTGGCTTTTTTCCGGTTCAATGTGTTCGGCAGGAAAAACAAGATCTTCCTCGGGGATACTGGATCGCTGATCCTGGGAATGATCGTGTCCGTTTTTACAGTCAGGTTCCTGGAAAGTTCCCTCACCGCAACCGCGGTCCCGGATGGATTCCCGGCCCCTGCGTTCGCTTTTGCCATACTGATAGTCCCGATGATTGACACCCTGCGGGTGTTCACAGTGCGGATCCTGGCCGGCAAATCACCTTTTGCACCGGACCGGTCGCACATCCATCACAAGTTGTTGCTGCTTGGGTTCAATCATTTGCAGTCGACCCTCCTGATCCTGACCTTTAACCTGTCGATCATCCTGCTGTCCTGGTCGCTTCGCCACCTGGGGATCGTCCGGCTGCTGATGGTGATTATCCCTGTTTCCGTATTCGTCACTTCCCTGCCTGGATTCTTCTTCCGGCACAGGGTGCGGACGGTGATCGGCCGTTTGGGGATGCTGGGTGATAAGAGCTGGATCGTACCCATTACCTTTCACTATGCGGTCAATTCTCTTTACTCCGTACCCAGGCGTGACCGGCCCGCAGCGGGGGATTTCACCGGGGACCGGCCTGCTGAAACGACCAGGGATCCTGACAGGGAACTCCTTCACGCTTACCTGGAGTCCCGCAGGGCCAACAATCAGCAAAATGAATACGCGGAAATGGGTAATCCCTAGGCGCAGATCCCAGGACCGCAGGCTTTGATCTGCTTCCTGTTTCTATCCCCGACAGGAAGTCAACAACAGTACCCCCCATTCAGGCAAAACCGGAAGTCACAGGTTTGGTACTAAAATTAAATTTGGCAACTTTCCTTATCCCCGGACGCTTTTAATACCACCATATACTCCTCATATATAAGGATATAAGAAGCTTGTAAAACAAGGTTAAGTGTATAAAAATTCAACACAATTGAAAAGAGTGCACATTCTGTGACTTCCGGAAATCATCAAAACGCCTACCCCTCATTTGATTGTTTCAGTGAAATTCGCATTGCTTCTGTATTGTCTCCCCTGGTTCCCGGGGGAATAAAATGTGTTCCGGAATGCAGTCATCGATGCTGCCTGCGGGTCAAAGAAGAAATTTCCCGCGGTACTGACCGGTTTTCGATGTAACCGAAATAAAGATAAGGCCCTCCGGAAGTTCTTCGCTCCGGAACCTGATCTCAAATTCTGCGCGCTCCACCCGGACACGCTCCGACCGCCACATCCTGCCCAGGCCGTCAAAAATACGGACCCGGATTTCCTCCCCGGCATGTCCGGTTACTCCCACCACAAGGCCATCCGCTTCCAGGCGGAATTCGACCGGGCCCGGATTTTCGCCCGCGATACCGGGGCCGTTCGATGTGGCTGCGGCCTTCACTGATTTCACAGCCGGGGGACCGCCACCGAAACCGTCCCTTTCGGCCCGCACCGAGATGGTTCCCTCTGAGAATGCGGGATCCACATCCGTAAATATCCGGTTGGATGCACTGGAGCCCGAGAGGCCGCCGGGCAGCTCCCAGGCATAGGATGTGGCATTGAACACCTCCGGAACGCTGTATTCCACACCCGTACTTCCCGGCACCACCTCATCCGGTCCCGCAATGGCATCCGGGGCAGGGGGGACGCTGAAAAATTCAATACCGGGAAGGTTCAGGCCGCGGTTGAGCGGTACCGGCTCGAATTCCACGGATGTGTCTTTGTTCACCCTGACCAGCAGGTAGTTTTCATCCGGGACCTCGCCCATCCCCGAGGCCAGCAGGGTGATGTCGTCCCACCGGTCGTAAAATGCGGCCATCGCATCCGGATTCCCTCCCATATCACCGCCGATAATATAAAACTGCATTCCGGCATTCGCTGCCAGCAGGGGATGGACCTCCTCCCAGTAGTTGGAATGGTCCACCATCTGGTCATACCTGGACCTGCTGTTGCTGCGCACTTCCCGGTATTTCTCATGGCTGTTCCAGAGGATCTCATGGAAGAAAATGAAAGTGTGACGGACGGAATCACCCGCCTGCCGGATCTGTTCTTCCAGGAATTCCAGCTGACCGGGCGGGATGGAGCGGTCCGCTTCGGTGCTGTTCAGCACCACGAACAGGTCGTGTTGCCTGCGGAAAGCATAATATGTGCTCCCGAATTTATCCTCAAACACCTGGTGACCGGTCGCGTTGTCATCGTGGTTGCCCATCACATAATAGGCCGGGAACGGGTATGCCGACAGCTCCGTTTCCACCTGCTGCCAGCTTTCGGGGGTGCTTTCGTTGACGATATCACCGGTGAGTATGATGAATGCGGCCAGGGAATCGACCCCGGCATCCAGGCGGTCGAGCAGGGGAGGATGGAGGCCGGTATTTTCCCCGTCATGGGCACCGTATGCATGTCCGGCCACCAGGAAGGAATACGTGGTATCGGTCCGGGTTTCCGGGGACCGGCGTGTCTCAATCTGTGCACCTGCGGAGGCAGGACCGGGTATGGAAAAGGCCAGCAACCATGCGGACAGGGTCCGCATGGCGCACCTCCGCGGCGGAGCAGGCGCTGCTGAAGGATCACCGTATGTATTCCGTTCGTTCGCCATCGGGAACAGGTTATTGTGTGACCACCACTTTTCCGACCCGGGAGCCGATCCGCAGCAGGTAGAGACCGGGACCGTAGCCGGAGAGGTCCGCCTCGGTGACGCCGGATGGGTTGAGCCGGATCCGCTCCAGCAGCATCCCCCCGGATGTAAGGATCTCACAGTAAGGTTCGGCCGCCTCCGGGGCGGCGGGCCCGGTCCCCGTCCGGCCGGCGGTTCCCGTCTGAATGGCGGTCCCCGTCCGGCCGGCGGTTTCCGTCTGAATGGTGGTCCCCGCCCGGCCGGTTGTCCGTGCCGTGTTTCCGCTGCTGGCTGAAGACTTCCCGGCGGGGGACCCGGCATCTTCCCGATCCGGGTAGGTGGCGGCCGGCCCCGGGTCGATGCAGATCGGGCCGCGGGTGGGATTGGGCCAGATGGCCAGCCGGTCCTCTCGCACTAACGGTTTGGCGGAGACGACCAGGTCAGCGATGTGACCGGTGGTCCAGTTCTCCCCGAAATGGTTGTCCAGCGCGGGATCGGTCAGGATAAACGCCGTTTCCCCTATGAAACCGGCCGCGGGCCAGCCGTTCTCCGAATACACCAGGTGGTCGGCCACGATGCCGTACCGGTCCATCAGCCTGACCGATTCCCCGTTCCCGGAGAGCCTTCCCGTGGTCCAGTGGATCACCGGGGAGCCGGTGCTGTCCCACATGGGGTGGAAGGAATTGTTGGTGAGGAACACCCTTCCGCCCGGATGAATGAAAGTCCCCGGTGGAATTGCGGCCGTCACCCCTTTGTCGATGGTCCACCCCGAGAGGTCCACCTCGCTGGCGGACGGATTGAACAGCATGAGATACTGTGAACGGTCCAGGTTGCTCCCGTTGATGTAGAACTGGGAGATCATGACCGGGGGATCCAGTCCTTCATCGGCCAGGATGGTTCGCAGGGGGACGGGGATTCCCATGTCCACCGGTCCGCCTTCGGAGGTCCCCGTCCCGATCGCCGGGGAATGGGCGTGAAGCCCGAAATCAAAATAGGTGGGTGCGGTAAACTGCGGGTTCCCGAAAAGGTTGGCAAAACCCTCGGGCAGCGGGGAGTTGTCCGACAGGCTGTGGGAGATCCGGATAAAGGATCTGCTGTCGGCCATCCAGGGACCTTCCGCCGAATTGGACAGGATGGAGTTCACTACCTGTGCATTCCCGCCGGCGAGACCAACATTCTTCTCGTAGCAGGCCACGGGATACAGGGTGCCGTAGAAGGTGCAGTTACGGATGGCTGCGGTGCTGGAATCCTTCACGGCCACGCCCATGTTGCAGTTAACGAACAGGCTGTTGGTCACCGTGGCCGAGGAACGCTGTCCCAGCGATACCCCCTTGTCGGTCACGTCATACACCACCACGGAATCGATCACCACACCGCGGGCCCCCTCCCCGATGTCCACCGCATCGCTGTTGAATCCGTGAAAGCCCGAGATGATGCAGCTGCGGATCACCCCGGTCCCCGTCCCGTCGTAATCGATGGCATCGTTGTCGGGCATGCCGTTCCCGGTGAAGCGGCAGTTTTCGATGTGCGCGTTGCCGTATTTCACATTGATCAGATCGCCGGTCACTTCCGAATGTAAAGTACTGTTCGTAAGGGTGATGTCGGAATAGCGGCTGACCACCGGGTTGCTGTGTACCTTTTCCATCACCAGGTGGTCCAGCAGCAGGCTGGCGTTGAATGCGGAGATGGCAGCCTTTTCAAGCACCGGGTCCGGACCTTCCCTGGCATCTTCCACCGTGACATGCCGGAGGGAGGAGATCCCCGTGCTATTCCGGAATACCATTCCCCCCCACCGGTCGCCCCCGTCACCGGGATTCAGCCTGAAAACGACCGGTTCGGCGGCGGTCCCCGCAACATCGAGCACGCCGTGAATGAAGATGTTCCCCTCACCGGGCATCCATATTTCCACACCCGGGTCGATCTGCAGGGTCACATGCTCCGGGATGACCACATCCCCCTGCACCAGGTACGGGGAGCAGTCCGCCGAAAGGGTCATGTCCCCGGGAATGACCGGCGGGATCACACAGGCCCCGTTGGGGGTGAATTCCGCCATGAAGAACCGGTCATCCGCCAGGATCACCCTGGCATTCCGGTCGGTGGAATACGGCGCTGCCCGGTCCGGCCGGTAGCAGGAAAGCCCCAGGTCAAAGCTCAGATCCGAGCTGTTGGCGGCGCTTTGGTGGACCTCCACGGCAATGAGGTTGGTCCCCTCGTGCAGCAGGGCGGGATCGACCCGGCAGGCGATGAATATTTCCTCCGTTTCATCGCCCAGGGCGGTTTCTGCCAGGGTATGGGGACCGGTCTCCCCGCAGGGCATGTTCGACCGGACGATCTCCGTCCCGTTCAGGTAAACGATGGCGCCGTCGTCCTTCAGGAGATGGATGAAAAACACTCCGTGCTGCAGCTGTTCGCGGCTTACCGCAAACGATTTTCTGAACCAGGTGGTGATGTGCCTGTCTGAAGTCAGGCCACCGTAACTGACCACGGTTGCCTCGTCATTGTCACCGTACCCCAGTTGTGCCGCTCCCGGGCTCCACGTCCCGTCGTCGTACTCCGGAAGCACCCAGGAGGATCCGGGGTCCGTTCCCGTATCATTGTATTTCCAGGTGGATCCCGGAGAGATGACCCACTCGCGGGGGACTTCATACCAGCCCTGAAAATCAAAACCGGGATTCGCCCTGGCCCCGATCCGGATCTCGGTGTCCAGCAGGCAGGGACCATGGGAGAACGGTCCCGCCGTTTCCAGTCCGTTCAGCTGGATCCTGCCCCCTTCTGCAGGTCCGCAGGCGAGTACCAGGTGTGCGATCCCCGGGAACCCGTAATTCTGCAGGTCAGCCAGCAGGCAGGAGGGCCGTTCGCGGACGAAGTTCCGCAGGTTGCCAACTTCATTCCGCCAGTATGCTTCTGACGGTATGGCATCGCCGTACGTGGAGGTGGCCCCGTACCATCGCTGGATGTGGCGGGGGATCTCGCTCTCGATGGCCGATTCGTGCCCGTCGATCAGGCTGACCATCCGATCCGGGTTGAAGGTGGTGAACAGCTGGGTGCAGAGCCTTCCGGCGAAGTACTCCCTGTATGCCTGGCTCTTCCACATGTCGTTCAGGACAAGCTGCCGCTGGTTCAGGTACCAGCTGATGAACCGGTCCCCCGCCTGGAAAAACCCGCGGTCCAGGTCCATGAGCACCCACCTCCATTTGCCACCTTCCTTCGGTTTCCAGGCCATCACGTTGTGGTTGATGGAGGTGTTCCTGCAGGCCATCTCCGTGATCACCATATCTGTAT
>Ga0209205_1000145_pt1 | contig 9758 bp, 8 predicted proteins | sample ZodSprso05mmetaG_FD_184133 | JGI IMG/M metagenome (GOLD analysis project Ga0209205, IMG submission 184133) | Hot spring sediment microbial communities from Zodletone spring, Oklahoma to study Microbial Dark Matter (Phase II) - Zodletone Spring... ... | reverse complement strand
TCTGCGAGGGCCTGAACGGAAGTTATATCCCTTTTCAGGATCCCGCACGGATTGCAGAAAGCCTGGAGGAAATTTACCGGAGCAAAATATTGAAAAGGTACACCATCCCGGGCCCGGTCCTCCGGGAAACCCGGGACAAGGTCGGCTGGGATCATTATGTGAGGGCCTATGAACAACTGGTAACAGGATGAAGCGATGAAGATACTGTACCTGATAGACAACTTCTCCCTCGGTGGGGCACAAAGTGTTGTAAGGGGACTGATGGAGCGCGATCCGGGGAACGGGGATGTTCATGCAATGGCCCTGCGGGCAAAAGATCCGGAATACACCATCGTTCACCCGAACGCTGTCTGTTTTCAGAGCCGGTCGAAATTTTCCCTCCGCCCGCTCCGTCAGCTGGACAAAATGATCCGGGAAGAAAAGATCGGGGTGTTGCACTGCCAGTTGCCCCGTTCGATTGTTTTCGGCTATCTGCTGAAGCGGAAACATCCCGGGATCAGGTACATCATTCACGAACAGGGCGATGTATTTGAATCCCGGATGTATGCCCTGCTTTTAAGAATGATTGCGGTAAAGGCCGATGGAATTATCGCCTGCTCGGAGGCAACCAGGAGGGCCATGGAGGAACGGTCGCGCATTGCCGCCAACCGGGTAGAGGTGCTTTACAATTTCGTCGATCCGGAGAGGTTTTCTCCGGGCGGCCGTCAGGCGGGGACGATCGCAAAGATCGCTTTTGCGGGGCGGATTGAAAAGCGCAAGGGCTGGCGTGAATTTGTGCAGGCGGCGGCATATTTCTGTTTCAGTGAGAAACTCTCTTTCCTCATGGCAGGGACCGGGTCCGAGGATCGTCTCTTGCTCAGAATGATCGGGAAGCAGGCTTGCCCGAACATCCGTTTTACAGGATATCAGCCCTCCATGGAAGCATTCTACCGGGATGCTGATCTGGTGGTCATCCCATCCCATGCTGAACCCATGGGGATGGTGGCCATCGAAGCCATGGCATGCGGGACTCCCGTGCTGGCAGCAGATGTTCCGGGGCTCAATGAAATTGTCAGGCATGGCCTCACCGGCTGGACATACCCTCTGGGTCCGGTCACCGAACTGATCACCGCCATCGAAACCATCCTGGAATGCCCACAGGAAGAGCTGCAGGCTGTTATCCGGAGGGGGAGGGAACATGCCCTTGCTTTTTCACTGGCCATCTTTGCAGAGCGATTGCGCGAATTTTACAGGATTCATATGGAATGACAACCGGACAGATCATACAACTTCCGTTCTTCTTCGTTCTGGGCAGGCCGCGGTCCGGAACCACTTTGCTGCGCACCCTGCTGGATGCACATCCCAACATTGCCATTCCGCTGGAGAATTCCGGCATGATCCACCTCTTTTTCAGGTACCGGAAGGTCCGGCGGTGGGACCCGGATAAACTCGATGAGTTTTTTGATGATTTTTTCCGTCCGGATAATTTGAAAAACTGGAAAACGGACCGTGAGGGGATCAGGGAATGCCTGGAAGATGTATCGGGAAAGCAGCTTCCCTTCCACCAGGTCATCAGGATCTTCTATTATCATTATCAGTCAGCATTCAGGAAAGAAGAGATCCAATGGTTGGGGGATAAATCCCCTTTGTTTTCCCTGTATTCAGAACAGCTGTTCCGGGCTTTCCCGGATGCGAAATTCATCCACCTGGTACGCGATTACAGGGCCAATCTTTCATCCATGTGCAGGCAGGATCTGTTTTCGCCGAGCGAGACCTTCATCCTGATGCAGTGGAAAAAATCGGCGGGGCAGATCGGCAGACTGGCATCGGCACATCCCGAAAGGTTCCTGACAGTGAGATACGAGGACCTGGTGACTGATCCCCGTGGCACATTCAGCATGGTGTGTGACTTCCTCCAGGTCAGATACCTGAGCGAATTGCTGGATCCTGCATACCGGCAGGGGGCCATCCGCAGTCTTTACGATCCGGGGTTCCTGGACCGGTGGCAGCCCGGCCTGTCCGGGGAGATCACCGCCGAACACACTGAGAAATGGAAACATGAACTTTCGGCCGGTTCCGTCATGAAGGCCGATTACATTGCCGGGAAAACCGGTGAACGGTTTGATTATTTTCCATTGAATGAGCATTTCAAACCCCTCTTTCAGCTGAAAATGTCACTGAAGGTCCTGTTGTTCCATCTTCAGGAAATGAACCGGTATCTTTACGACAGACTGCCGCTGAGGATGAAGACCAGGATTCGGAACAGGAGATTCATCCTTTCATACAGGCTGTTGGCGTATTATAAAAAGAGATTTGGAGCAGGATAAGACCATCTTGTTTATATCCCCGGTGGACTGGGATTATTATCCTTACCGGGACCAGGAATTGCCGCTTGCCATTGCGGAAAGGGGATACCGCTGTATTTACCTGAATCCGGTCAGGTACAGGGGCTGTGAAAAGGCTGTGCGGTTTGCCAGGGTGGACCGGGGGAAACACCATCCGCAGATCCGGATTGTTGACCGGGGGAGCGGATGGCGCAGGTCATTCATCGCGTGGATCCATGAGCAGTGGTTGAATATCCGTGCCATCAGGAAGCACAGACCCGGTGCCGTGATCAGCACCGATCACCTGATGTCGCTCGGACCCTGCATCTATTGCAGGCTGAAAGAGATCCCTTTTGTGTTTGATGTGACCGATTCCTGGGAACTGGTTGACAGAAGCACGGCCGGGTTGGTTTACAGGCGGATCATGAAACCGCTTCTTGCCAGATACGCATTCGCGGTCACCTGCACCAGTCACCGGCAATTCCTTGATTTCAAAAAGCGCCGGAAGGCCAATACGCATCTCATCTCGAACGGGATCAGTCCCCGTATCCTGGAACAGCTGGACAAACAACGGGCTCCGGAAACACCTTCCGGTGAGGTGAACTTTGTGGGCAGTCTGAGGGACTGGTACGACTTCGACCTGCTGGTGGATGTGTTCAGAGAATTCCCGGGTATTCAGCTTCATATATATGGATGGGGCCCCCTCCTTGGAGCCATTCAGGAAAAGACAGCCCCTGTCCCCAATGTTCACTGTCACGGCAGCATTGAGCACCGGCAGATCCCCGGCCTGCTGGCCAGGTCCCTTTTCGGTGTCCTCCCGCTGAAGGAAAACGAACTGAATCATTCAACCTGTCCCATCAAACTTTTTGAGTACTGGGGAGCCTCAAAGGCGGTGATCTCCGCTCCCGTTGATGAAGTGCGGCGGGTCGGAGGCGCGTCGTTGCTGTATGCGTCCGGTAAGGTAGAATTTGTGAAATGCATCAGAAGGCTGATGGCTGACGGGGATCTGCGCCGGAGACTGGGCATGGAGGGCCGGCAAAAAATCGATGAAATACATCATTATGATCACATCGCGAACCAGTTTTTATTGATCCTGAATAAACCATAGATTTTGAATAACAGACCAGTCTTCAGAACCATTCTGAGCATATTTTCCACCAATATTTTTGTCATCGTGCTGGTTGCCGCCGGCGGGATCATCCTGCCCCGGCTGCTCAATCCCCATGCGCTGGGAAGGCTGAACTCACTGACAGCACTGGCCGCCATCATTTACAGCTTCACTTTCCTGGGAATGCGTTCATCACTGCTGATCCATCTGGGCAAGCATCAATTCGAACCGGAAAAGATCCTGCGGGCACTCGCATACATCTATGTTCTGTCGGTGATCCTGTCGACCCTCTCCCTTCTCTTTTTCTTTATCTTTCTGAGTGCCGACCGTTTCAGCTGTTCGTTGGTTTTGCTGGTCTGCCTGATCAATCCCTTTGAATTCCTGATATCCTACCTGCAGGGGTACCAGCTGGCGCTGGGAAAAATTGGTATCTACAACCGGCTGATTTGGATCCCGAAACTGATCTACCTCTTTGCCATCCTGCTGCTGGTCGGGTTGTTCGGTCTGCATGTGAAGGGAGCGCTGCTGTCCATCCTTGTCTCGAACCTGATCGCCATCCTGGTCATTCTGAAGATCTCACATGTTCCTTTTCCCGGTATGCACCCGGGCCGCATTCCAGTTCGGGTCATCAGGTCCCTGATCGGATCGGGGATCTTATATGCCCTGGCATTCCTGGTCACACGCCTGAACCACAAGGTGGATATTCTTTTGCTCAAACGGATGAGCGACCTGTCGGAGGTGGGATATTATTCCCTGGGGGCCAATGTTGCGGAATCCCTCTGGCAGGTTCCCATCGCGGTGGGTGTCGTGCTGATGACCCGGTCCGCCACAAGTGTGGACCAGAGACCCGTAACCAGGCAGGTATGCGCGGGCCTCCGTATCTCTTTGCTTGTTGTTCTGGCTTGTGCAGCCGTGTTGTATGCAATTGCCCCGCAACTTGTCCCGTTTCTGTTTGGCGAAACGTATGCCCCGTCTGTTCCCATGATCAGGACCATTCTTCCGGGCGTGATGTTCTTTGTTGTTTTAAAGATACTGAACAGCCAGTTCGTTGGTGCGGGGAAGCCCGGGCTCATTACGATGGCGCTGGTTCCCGCACTCGTTCTCAATATCATCCTGAATTATATGCTGATCCCCCGGTACGGAGGTGTGGGGGCGGCACTGGCAACGGACATCAGTTATTTCGCGGGCAGCGCGGGACTGGTTGTGATTTATTCCAGGACTTTCGGAACCGCCATCGGGGACATTTTCCGGTACCGGAAAAGCGATTTTCATTTTTTCGGGAAACACCGGTCATAAAGTTCTGTTATATTTGATGTCCATTACTCCGTCATGATAACCCTGTTTGAAATGTATCCATGACCCGGACATCCGCCAACAACAAAAAGGTTTACATCTCCTGCAACGGATGCAACAGGCGGCTTCTGGATGCTGACCGGGTAAGGCGGTATTTCCTGCTGAACGGCTGGGAGATGGCTGATTCTCCCCGGAAGTCCGATTTGAATATTTTTTTTGCCAGTGCCCTGAACCGGGTGCGCATTGATGAATCATTTGATATCATTGAAAGACTGGCTCAGTTTCCCGGTGAGACCATCGTTCTGGGGTGCATCATGGAGGTGGCACCCACGGAGTTCAGGCAAAAATGGAACGGGAGGGCGCTGGCGGTCAAGGACATGAATGAGATCGATTCCTTTTTCCCCGAATTCCGGGTGAAATACAGGGATGTCCCCCCGGGCCATTCGCCGGCCGGTTCCGGTAATATCTATCAAGCGATCAGCCCCGGGGTGTTCCTGAAACAGCGCCTCTCCCTGGTCTTGTCACCTGAAAAAGTCAGGGACAAACTCTATGGTTACCTGCACCGCGGACAGCGGGAAGATTACCGGGCCGCATTCATCTGGGTCAGCACCGGCTGTCCCAATAAATGCTCATTCTGTGCCGAGCGCAGGGTGGTCGGGCAACTGGTGAGCCGGCCTGTGTCTGACATCGTCAGTGAGTACCGGAAGCTGCTGCAGCAGGGACGGAGGAATTTTGAATTTATCGGGGATGATGTGGGATCCTACGGGATGGATATCCACACCACGCTGCCCGCGCTGATAGCAGAACTGAACAGGGCGGATGAGGGTTATGAGGTCAGTTGGGCGCTCAAGCATATCCATCCCAAATTTATTATCAAATACCGGGATGAGCTGATAGAGGTTGCCAGTTCGGGAAAGGTCAAGGAGATCATATGTTGCTTCCAGAGCGGGAGCAACAGGTTGCTGGAATTAATGAAGCGCCAGCACACCATCGAGGAGGTGACCGGGACCCTGGAACGTTTCCGGCAGGCGGTTCCGGGGATCCAGCTGGCCACCAATATCATTGTGGGATTCCCGACAGAAACGGACGAGGAATTTGATCAGACACTCCGGGTGTTCGACAGGGTTTACTTTGACCGGGTGCACATGATCAAATATTACGATGCCGAAGGATCGGATTCCCGCAACATCTTCCCGAAAATATCTGATGAGACCATTTACAGGAGGATCAGGCTCGCCAAGCAGTTTTTAAAAAAGCGTAAGATCTATTTTCAGACCAGGGACTGATCCATGCATATTCAGATGGCCATATTGCATGCCCAGAATACTTATAACAACGGGTCGTTCATGCTGCTGATCAATTTTATCTGGTATTATGTCAGGCATACGCCCGCCAGCGCCCGGGTTACTTTCTGGATCGAACTGGACGGCACGGACAATCATGAACGGATCATGCAGGCATTGCCCGGCGTGCTTCTTTCAGATAAACGTGTAGCCATCCGGCGGCTCCCGTTTGCCATCACCTCCGCGGACCACGCTTCCCCGCTGAAGAAAGCCTTCAAACTGTATGATAAGTATTACCGGCATCCCCGCTTATTCAGAGCGCTTGGCATTGACGCGGTCATCATTCTGGGGGGTGATGATATCAGCGAGTATTACAAAAAGTGGCTGATTGTTTCCGATTTGTACAGGATCCGCCGTTATGCAGGCTCTTTCAGGACCATTCTGGCCGGGCAGACCATCGGGCCATTTCAGGGGTTCAGAGAAAAAATGGCAGCAAAATGTCTTGCCAGAACCATCATATTCAGCCGTGATGAACTGACTGCCTCTTACTTAACAGAACGATTGCACCTTCCTGAGGAACGGGTCCTGAGATCGGCAGACCTGAGTTTTCCCGAGATCCCCCTGCCTGAAAAGAGAACGGATATCATGGCGGATCTGGGCCTTGTGCCGGATGGATACATCATCCTGGTGCCGGGCGGACATTATACCCTCTATACCCAAAATAAAGAGTTTTATATCGCCAGCTGGGTGCGCCTGGTGCAGGATCTGCTCCGGCACGGGGGCCACCTTTCCCGGCAAATCGTTTTTCTTCCTCACGTGACCAGGCCTGAAGATGACCGGGAAATCATTCACCTGATCCTGGATTCACTGGGTGATGCGGAAGGAATTCCGGATCGCATCCGCGTGGTCGACGAGGAGCTGTTGCCCCATCAGCTGAGGGAGATCCTGGGAAACGGGTACCTGACCGTCTCCTCCAGGCTCCATGCCGCGCTGTCCGCATTACAGAGAAACAAGCCGGCCATTGCGCTGGGTTATTCAGTGAAATACGACGGGGTCATCGGATCATCTCTGCAGTGTGCGGAACTGCTGGTCCACTGCACCGGGGATCTGATCACCGCGCCGGAACGGTTTTCGAAGGCGGTGCTCCGGAAAATAAACCATGTGGACCAGCATTACCGGCAGATCACAGCGCATCTTGCGGTGCGGATCCCGGAACTGCAGGTCATGGCGGAAGATCAGATCAGAAATATTGCACGGATGTCCCGGGATACGCTGAACAAATGATAAAGATCCACAGCAAACGGTTGCAGGCAAGCCTGGCCATCACCACCACCGTGGGGTGCAGGAACCGGTGCAGTTACTGTCCCCAGGATGTTTTTGTCCGGGCCTATAAAGAAAGATCCGGTCTGACCGTGATGTCCATGGATACCTTCACCAGGTGCCTGGGTACGGTCCCCCGAAACATTGCCATTTCCTTCTCCGGATTTTCCGAGCCATGGCTGAACCGGGAGTGCACCCCGATGGTACTTCATGCCCACCGGCAAGGCTACAGGATCAGGGTCAACACCACCCTGATCGGGATGAAGCCGGAGGATATTGACCGGCTCAGACCGGTACCCTTTATCAAATTCGTGGTCCACCTTCCCGATGACCGGCATCTGACAGGGATTCGCGTGGACAGGCAATATCTGGACAACCTGGTCTGCCTGCTTGAAGAAAGCCCGTTGAACCTCACCTGGAAATTTCATTCCTCCTCATCCGGCACGGAAATTCATCCCGAGGTGCAGGAGATCCTCCGGCAGTACCGGGCAAAGGTGGGCATTTTCGGGTTGAACAACCGTGCCGGACGGGCGGTGACAGGACATGCATACAGGCCGGTCAACCGGGGCCGTGTGTTGCGGGAGTGCCAGGATTTTCACCATAACATCTTGCTGCCCAATGGAGAAGTGGCCCTGTGTCACATGGACTGGTCGCTGAAGCATGTCCTGGGGAACCTGCTCACCGGAACCTATGCGGATCTTTATACCGGGAGGGAATTCAGGGAGCTTCAGCGTGCGCTGCTGCAACCGGAGGCGGATATGCTGTGCCGTGCATGTGAAAAAGATGTGGTCCGCCGGTCTCCGGCAGCAGCACTGATTCACAGGATCGGGCAAAAACTTTCCGGGGAGAAGGACCTCTACTGATCATCGGGTGTGCTGATCCTTCGTAATTTCAGGTGATAACTGAGATCCCGGGACAGGTATTTCAGCCGGATCCCGGTCGGCTTGGACCTGACATAACGGACTTTTCTGATATCCAGGTGATTGATTACTCCCCTGCACATCTGGCAGGGTTCATATGAGCTGATTATGGCCAGGCTGTCCCTGTCCAGGGCCCTGAAGTCCATGTAATTCATGGATTTGAAAACCGCGATGATCGCATTGATCTCCGCATGTCCCATGGGATGATTCAGATCCCTGAAAGTATTATATCCCGCCCCGATGATGGAGTCCTTATATGCGATCAGGGCCCCCACGGGATACTCCCCTTTCTGAAGGGCGATCTCCTCCAGTCTGAAAAGGGAATCCAGATGGGAGCGGGGGATGCTCACGCCGGGTCTGATGTTGCTGATCCACACCGGGAACAGCATCAGAAGCAACACTACAAATGCGATCAGCGGTCCGGCGGTCATCAGGATCTTTCTGCGGTTCATCGTTTCATTTTTAACAAAAGCCAGTAGGTCATCTGCATCAGCCGGCGTGACTGATAGAATGGGATCTTCAGGGCATACCTGACCTGACCCAGCAGGGATACGGGCCCAAAGAACAGTTTCATCAGGAACTTTCTGAATGGGGTTGCATCGAATGCCGGCCTGTATCCGAACTGCTCCGGAAAATGTCCGGCCAGGACCTCGCACCGGATGGCTTTTTTCCGGCTGAGGGATGTCTTCCATTCCCCTATTTTTGAATGATCGAAATTCAGCTCCAGGCTCCGGTGCAGCGATTGAAAGCCTTCGTCTCCGTAATACTGATGAATGTGCTGCCTGTAGTTCAGCATCTGCGGCGCGAATGCAAGTCCCAGGAAGCCGCATACGCTTTTCAGCTCTTTTTCCGGACGGGTGACCAGGTCTTCGAACCGGACCGTGCAAAATTGATCCGGAAATTTTTTCCGGTATCCCAGGATCACCCGGTTGTACAATTTCCACCGTCCCAGGGACACGCAGGTGTGGCCCGATTCATGAATGATACCGGCGGCACGCCTGATGGCTGCAACGTTGTCCCTGTAGTCACGCACCAGGTGGATGAACCTGGCATCCGGGAATATTTCAAGCAGCCTGGGGATGAAGAAAGTGTACCTGGGATTTTTATCCCCGATGATGCGGATCTCCTTTTTGGGAAATGCGGTGCGGGTGTTCAGATAAATGAGCCTGCAGAGCAATGGGAATGACAGGTCCTGTTCATGTGCCCGGATCTGTTCTTGCAGGTTTTCCAGATCCAGTTCGGGAGGATCGAAGGCATGTTCCAGATCGCGGATTGCCCGCCCGGCTGTTTCCTCCGTCCATTCTTTTACAGATGCGTAACGATAGTAGAGAAACTGGACAAACCGGGATTCCAGCGGGATCATCACATGCGGATGGGCATCCAAAAGCGTGCGCAGCAAAGTTGAGCCGGACCTGCCCCGTCCCACGATAAAAAATACAGGCAGTGATCCCGGATCGGGGGACTTTTTTCCTGTGGCTGAGGGCTTGGGGTGACTGTTCACATGCGCGTTTTTCATGGGGTTCAACTGATA
>Ga0209205_1000144_pt1 | contig 9960 bp, 4 predicted proteins | sample ZodSprso05mmetaG_FD_184133 | JGI IMG/M metagenome (GOLD analysis project Ga0209205, IMG submission 184133) | Hot spring sediment microbial communities from Zodletone spring, Oklahoma to study Microbial Dark Matter (Phase II) - Zodletone Spring... ... | reverse complement strand
GGCGTGCCCAACTGGAAAAACACAGCGAGAGGCAGGGAGGCAGTGGGATCGAGCAGCGAGCGGGGAATATGGTCGGTGTATCCTGCCGTGAAGAGAATGGAGGCGGCGTCGCCGATGCCACGACCGAAGGCCAGCACCACCGCAGTGATGATGCCGGGCAGGGCCTGCCTGAGAACCACGGAGATCGTGGTTTCCAGCTTGGTGGCGCCCATGGCATAGGAGATCTCCTTGAGCTGCAAGGGGACCATTCTGATCGCTTCCTCCATGGCCCTGGCCATGATGGGAAGCATCACTAGAGAGAGGGCCAAAATGCCACCCAGCAGTGAGGCGCTCAGCCCCAGGGATCTCATGATCACGAAGCCGAAGGCACCATAGACGATGGACGGTGTTCCCCACAGAGCGTCCAGACACAGGCGGGTGATGGTGGCCAGGCGCCGGCCGGTGTACTCTCTCTGTAAGACCAGAGCGGTAGGCAGGCTGAGGAGGATGGCCAGGGCCGAGCCTCCCAGGGCCAGATAAAGAGATCCGACTATGGCGTTGGAAATGCCGCCCTCCTTACCCAGGTAGTACCCTCCCTTTGGGGTCTGGAAGATCATGGACAGACTGAGTGAGGAGGCACCCCTGGCCACAACTACCACAATGATGGCGGCCAGCACGGCCAGAACCAGCCCCAGTGAGGCCCGCATCAAACCCTGGAAAACCTCTTCCTCCAGCCTTCTCGCTCTCATAGGCGTCTAGGACCGTCTCTCCAGTCGCACCAGGAAGAGATGCGCGGCCAGGTTGAACCCCGCGACGACCACCAGCAGGACCAGGGCGGCCAGCATCAGAGCGGAATCGTAGAGCGGTATGGACATCATCTCACCGTAATTGTTGGCGATCAGGGCGGGCAGCGGATAGGCGGGGTCGAAGAGGGAGGTGGGCACCTTGGGCACGTTGCCCACTACCATCAACACTGCCATCGTCTCTCCGAAGGCGCGGGCGAAGCCCAGGACCACAGCGGCCATGAGACCCCGGCGTGCGCTGCTCAGGATGACATGCCTGACGGTCTCCCATCTGGTCGCCCCCAGGGCCATCGAGGCTTCCCTGGCCTCGGCAGGCACCGATTGCAGGACGTCCGTGGAGACAGAGATGATGATGGGGAAGACCATGATGGCCAGGACAATGCCTCCGGCGAGAAGGCTGTAGCCTGTGGTTGGGCTGCCCACAGCATGCCCCAGGTACCTGACCAGGGGGACCACGACTATGACGCCCCAGAAGCCATAGATGACAGAGGGGATACCGGCCAGGAGGTCGATGATCGGTCGGACCAACTCTCTTACTGGGCGTCGAGCGTACTCGGACAGGTAGATGGCGCTGAGCAGGCAAATGGGGACAGCCAGAATCATGGCCATGGCGGTGACCGCCAGGGTGCCGACTATGAAGGGGAAGAGGCCAAACTCACCTTTAAGAGGGTGCCAGGAGGAGGAGAGCAGAAGGTTGAACAGCGATTGCCTGGCCAGGATGGGCCTGGATTTGGCGAACAGGCCCAGGACCAGAAGCAGGAGCAGGGAATTGACCAGAACCAGGGCCAGGCGCATGGATTTGGTGGCGGCTGAGTCCCTGATCCGTCTCCAGCGCATGACGGGCGTCCTTTCGATGCGAGGGCGGGGAGCCAGCGCCTTCCCGTGGGGGCGCTAGCCGCCCAGCTTCTCCAGGGCGGCGTTGGTCTGGTCTTCGCTGAGGCTGATGTATCCAACTTCGGCTAGATACTGCTGGCCGTCGGTGAGGATCCAGCGCACGAATTCTGCGGCCGACTCTGTGAATTCGGTCTGGGTGACCAGGTACAGGTCTCTCGCTGGTGGTGACGGGTAGACACCTGCCAGGACCGCCTCCAGGGCCTTGTCTTTCGTCGAGAGGTCCTCCTCTGGGTCCACCTGGCCGTTCTCATTGACGTCGATGGGAAGCACCTGCAAGCCCTGTACGGGCAGCCCGGTGCTCATATCGTAGGCGTAGTTGAGGTTGTTGTAGCCGATACCCAGGGCGTCCGTCTTGACCGCTTCAGCCAGTCCGGGGTCTCCGTATACGGCGATGTCATTGAGATCCTCCTGCTCGGCGCCGAGGTACTTGGCCCAGGTCTCAGCGGCACCGCAGGCGTCGGAGCGGGTGTATGCGTTCACCAGGTGGCTGGATTCGGTGCCGGCAACATCGCCCCAGGTGAGGGGTTTGCCTTCGACGAAGAGATCCACGAAGGTCTGCCGCTGAACCCCTCTTTGCGAGAGGGTCTCCCAGGCAGGGTTGCTGGCGTTGACGGTGGGGAATACGGCATCCTTGACCACGGGCACGAAAAAGGCTCCCTGATCGATCTCCTCAGGCCTGATCTCGCGAGAGACCATGCCAATGTCCACCGCCCGAGCCAGGGCGTCAGCCATGCCTTTGCCAGCTCCGCCCGCGGAAACATCTATCCTGACGTGGGGATGCACTTTCTGGAACTCCTCGGCCCACTTGACCATCATGGGATAGAGGGCCCAGGCACCCGAGACCTTGATGGTGCCCTCCAGGTCACCTTCGATGGTGCTGGGAGCCGAGGGCTGCCTGGACGCGCAGGAGGGCACCAGGCCACAGGCGGCCACGGCCACAACCAGTGCCGACAGCAATTGAGTTGAAGTCCTCTTTAAGGACAACCGTCCCTCCCAGTGCCGACTCCGGAGGCTTTCGGCGGCAGGCAAGACCCACTGGTCACCCTGTCCGCCGGAGGGTCCTTGGGCCAGAAAATCGCTCTCCAATCGAGTGACGGGCACCCGTTGCCGTTTGAGTGCGCGGCTTGATCTCAGTCTACAGGAATACCAGTCAGTTGGGAAGAGTCACAGCGCTGGTTTTCGTCCAGCAGCAGATAGGCAATTATGCCTAGGGCGTATGGGTATTTCGGTTCGGAGGCGTCTTGTATGGCAAAGCAGAGAGGGCGGCTTGCTGAGCCGCCCTCTTTTGGTCAGTTAGCAGGACTCAGTACTGCCAGACCTATGGAGGCGAGTCAGGGCCGCCATACATCTTCAGCACCAGCGGTTCGTAGTGACAGAAGGGGTCGTTGACCACCTCGGAGACATCGTTCTCGTCGCAGGGGTCGATGTCTACCTCCGGATGGAGCAGACTCTGAGGAGCGAAGATCTCCACCGTGTTGGTGAAGGGACCGCACGGCCAGACGTCGAGGATGCCTTGCACGGTGTAGATCACCCACTCGCCCGCCGGGATATCGGCCTGGGCGTAGAGCCCGATCTCTGGCCAGGGGCAGGGCTCCTCAGGACAGACGGGTGGTTCGCAGGGCACGTCACACACCCCGTCGCCGGAGGCGCAGCAGGTCCAGGTAGGGTCGAGGACCTGAACGGGGATGGTGTCGGAGATGATGACCCCCTCGGCATCGCTCAGGCCCAGGTTGGTCACTTTGACGGTGTAGACGATCTCCTGGGTCGGTAGGGCGATCTCGGGATCCTGGGTCTTCTCCACCATCAAATCGGCCACTCTGCTGACAATAGTGTAGTTGGTCACGACGTCATTGCCGTTGTTGTTGTCGAACATGTTACTGTAGACCTGGGCGTCGTTGACCAGAACGGTGTAGTCGTCCACCCAGGAGGGCACGTGGGCCACGAAGGTCACCGTGGCGCTCTCCTCCGGGAGGATGGTGCCCAGGTTGCAGGTAAGCCGGCGGTCGGAGACGATCTTGCTGGTCTGGCAATTCCCCTGGCTGGGTGTGATGCTCTGCACGTCGATCTCCACCAGATCGGGGAAGGGCAGTGGCTCATCCAGGACCACCACGTTTTCCGCGGTGGAGGGCCCTGTGTTGCTCACCGTCAGCGTATAGGTGACTGTACCTCCCGCCGCGACCTGGTTGAGCCAGAGCTCGGTCTCACCTTCACAGCCCACGAGCATCTCGCCCCAGGCCTCCTTGCTCAGCGCCAGGTCGGCCACAGCGGTGATCTCGTGCTCCGCCCAGGCCTCGTTGTTGGAGAGATCGGGGTCATAGTCAGAGCCAGCTACATAGGCGCCGTTGTTGATGTCCTGTGGTTCACTGGCAATGACGACGACAGTGATCATCCAGCGCCCGGAGCCTGGTGCGGGACCCTTGACCTCCAGGGTGTCACTCAGAGCGCACATGAGGTGCAGGTCATGCTGGAAGGTCCCCGTTTCTGGATCGCATAGCGCGTCGCGGTTGGAGGTCACCTCCATCAAGTCGAAGGATCCATCGGATGTCATGAAGTCATCCAGGGTGACGTTATGGGCATAGCCGGTGCCCAGGTTGTCCACGATGACGGTGTAAGTCAGCTTGTCTCCCGCCCGAACCTCCCCTTCAGGCTTGCCGAACTTCTGAACCCGCAGGTCTGCCCTGCCCTGGATGAGGATGGGGGCGCTGGCGTAGTCGTTGTACTCCTCTGGGTCGTAAGTGTCGTTCGCGTTCACCTCGACCGAGTTACTGACCGTTCCGGGCTCCGCTGCCGGGTCCACACGGCCGAAGATCTGGACGGCACGGCTCTCTCCTGCGGCCAGCATGCCCCACTCGCAGACTACCTGGCCGTCCAAGGGGTAGCAGGCAGGGTCGGGGGTCAGCTCGAACCCTACCTCGGCCGGCAAGGTGTCTGTGACCAGCACGCCGTAGGCATGGCCCGGGCCGTTGTTGGTAACGGAGACCTCGTACATGACCTGCTCGCCAGCGAAGACCTTCCACGGGCTGGCCGTCTTCCACACGGAGAGGTCGGCCGCGGAGTGCACCAGAGTCTCCCAGGTGTCGCTGATAGGCTGGTCCGGCACGGGCTGGAAGAAGGGTGAGTTGGCCCAGGCGCGTACGGTGTTGGTGACAACCGTGCCCTCCTCCAACCACGGCTCCACGTACCCGCGCACCCGGACGGCTCGATTCTCCCAGGGCTCCATGTCGCCAAGAGAGCAGAGTGCCGAATCGGGCTCGCAGGATCCCTCACCCACCATGACCTGGGCGTCCAGGAGGCTCACCCCGCCGGGCATTTCGTCGTCCACGTAGACGTCGTGGGCTGTCGATGGGCCCTCGTTCCTGAGGTCGATCCAGTACTCTATCTGATCGCCGGCCCAAATCTCGTCCGGCCCGTGTTTCTCCACGTAGAGGTAGGAGAAGGGCTCCACCCAGATCAGCACGTGGGCGCGATTGTTCCCATTGTCGGGGTCAGGCACGTCGCTGGAGACCACGGCATCGTTCTCCAACATCTCCCAGGCCAGGTCCGCATCAGTCTGCACGAAGACCTCGATCCCCGCTCCCTCGTCCCGTGGGATATTGCCCAGGTTGCAGGTCAGGGGAGCCGTGGGATCGCCGGGGATGCCGGTGGTGCAGGAGCCCTGGGATGGGCCGACGCCCTCCACGGTCACCCCTGCGGGCATGAGATCTTCCACCACCACGTTCTCGGCCTGCAGCGGCCCTGTGTTGCTGATGGTGAGGCTGAAGGTCAGCGGACACCCAGCTCGCACAACCCCTTCGTTGGGGTAGCAGTCCTCTGGCCCGAACGGGGCGCCGTCGAACCACTCGGTGGGCGCTGGCCCCCACAGCTTCTCGAGGCTGAGGTCCGCCACGGTGGGCTCCAGCACCAGATTGGTGGCAGAGGCCCAGTTGTTTTCCTCGTTGGGATCTTCGTAACTGACTTCGCCATCCATGAACACGTAGGCCTCGTTGGTGATCTCCCCTGGCGGGGCGTCGCCCGAGACCAGAGCCCAAACGTCGAAGCCCTTGGTCTCTCCTGGCATCATGTGGCCTAGGTAGCACTGCAATACGTCAGGGTCCGAGCCCATCAACTCACAGTCGCCGTTGTCAATCTCGTACGTTACCGAGATCGGCAGGGTGTCCGTCACCGTCACTTCCGGGGCGCCGGTGGGTCCGTTGTTGGTGACCTCGATGTGGTAGACCTTCTGTTCACCCGGATAGATCTTCATGGGCTCGCTGGTCTTGGCAATGGAGAGGTCAGCCTCGACGTAGAACTCGTCGGGGCACCACCCGAAGTACGCCGGCTCTCCCCAGATCGGTGAGTTCTCAAAGGGTATCTCAATGTAAGAATCGGCGAACCAGCCGGGCATGTCGAAGGGATCGTCTACACCGAAGTAGTCGCCGCCCGCGCCGAGATCGTCGTCGGGGACGATGTTGCATACCTCCTGATAGTACTCGGCCCACCACAGGTTCTCGTTGTAGGTGCCGAGGAGGTGCACCATCACGACGCCGTTGGGCGGGATCTGGTCTATGTAGCAGTGCACGCCGCGGTACTCTTGCCACCACGCCCAGGGCAGATTCTCGTGGTAGGTGCAGGTGCCGGTGCCCTGCTCGATGAAGTAGTCATTGTAGTCCACCGTGGGCGGTAGCAGGTCCACGAAGTGCACCATGTCCGCCGTGGATGGCCCTGCGTTTCTGATTCTGATCTCGTACTCCACGTCATCGCCCGCGCCGGCCACCTCTGGGAAGCCCCACTTGGTGATGGCCAGTTGGGAGAGGGTGTACACGTCCATTATGAGGTGGTCGCGGTTATTGCTATTGTCTGGGTCGAAGATATCGCTGTACACCCAGGCGTCATTCTCCAGCGGTCGAGAGTCGAAAGGCAGTTCGGCGTCGACGTAGTCGGGGTCGATTTGAACCACTACGTTGAATGCCCTGCCCTCGAGGGAGGGGATATTGCCCAGGTTGCAGGTCAGTTGGGCCAGAGGATCGCCCGGTATGCCGGTGGTACAGCCACCGTCCCCGTAGACCTCCACCACGGTAACACCAGCGGGCAGCAGGTCCTCCACCACCACGTTCTCCGCCATGCTGGGGCCGCTGTTCCAGACTTCTACGCGGAATTCTGCATATCCCCCAGCGACGCACTCCAGGTCACCATCCATGCCATCGTACCAGCACTCGGACAGGTACTTGTCGACGGACAGGTCGGCAACGTCGGTGACGGATGTGAAGACGTGGGCAGTGTTATTGGATACATCGGGATCGGGGTCAAGACTGGTGACGAGAACGGTGTTGTCAATGGTCGAAGTGGTATCCGACGTCACCGTAAGCTTGATCTCATCCCGTCCCCCAGCCACCAGCGCCCCAGTACGCACACACTCGATGTGGCGGCTCGCCCCTGTGCCGGTTGTAGTGCAACTGTAGTTGGGAGCCGAGATCGAGCCTACGAGGGTGAACGCTGCCGAGGACAGGATATCGTCGGTGACAACCACGTCGCGGGCGTCGGAGGGACCGAAGTTGTCCACGAAGATGGTGTATTCGAAGTTCTCGCCAGCGCGGACCTCGAAGTCGGGCTTGGCGAGCTTCGTGACCGCCAGGTCAGCTTCCGTGAAGACGGCCACAGTGTGATTGGAATCAAGCGTATCACCGTCACTATGTTGGTAGAAAGCCTCTATCTCACGGGCCAAGTCGGAGCCGGTCACGAAATTCGAAGGCACGTCCAAGAGCAGGAACCATTCGTAGGTATCCTCGCTCTCAAAGGTGAAGTCTGTGCAGACCACTCCCCCGGACGGATGTGTCGTAGTAAAGGTGCAGTTGGCCCAAGTGCCACCCCAGTCCAGGGTCGTGAGGCCGCCGCCGGTCCAAATGAAGAAGTCGGTGTCGGCGGTCACGTCGCCGTTGTTGTTGTGCACCGATGCTCGGATCAGCACTGGCTGGCCCGCAATCGCCGTGGCGGGATCCTGGCTCCACGTAACCGTGAAGTTCTCTTGGGCCAGCACGGTAGCCGCGGTTATTAGGACCATAGACACCAGCACCACTGCCGCCAGCCACATTACCTTGCTACGAGGAATCATCTCTGCCTCCTTGAGTCCCTTCTTTCTACCCTAGTTATGGTCTGCGATCGTTGGCGTCGCTGCGAGGCTCAGGGCCTCGCCTCTGTCCGGCGTTCAAAGGCTGGGGGACACGCAGGAGAAGGCGGTCACTAGGGGTGCCATGCATTCTTGCCGCGGTAAGGGGAGTGACCGGGGTGCGTCGAAGCTAGGGGCTGACGAAGGATGAGCGTGCGCGCGGAACTTCGGGAAGAAAGCTGGATCTCGGGTGGTCCGAGCGTGCGCAACTTCGCCGGCGTCAAACTGGCGGTCGATACCGCAGCCTTGCCGAATCCTCCGTCGGTATGCAGCCAACAATGCCTGCCTTCTCTCCAGGTATCGACCCCAGTATACTACAGTCCTGCCAATGTGTCAAGGTTTGCTTCCTCAAACGTGATTCCAGAGTAGCACTTGACATGGGGATGTGATTCTGCTATGCTGGGCGCAGCGAATGGGCCTCTGGCTCCGGTTCCGTTCTAGGCGCCTGGAGACAGCTGCTGAGGATGACAATGCAACTGACGCTCTTCGCGGTCACCGCGTCCGCACCACTACGTGGAAAGGAAGTTCAATGATGATGTCAGCAAGGGCTGCTGCGAGAGGATTGGTCCTCGCGTGGGCGCTGCTAGTCGCGCTGCTGCTTCCGTTGACGGCTGCGCCTTTGTGGGCACAGGGGGGTTCGGGGGTCGACTCCATCACCTCTGGAGGCCTGCGGGTGCCTGTGGTCTCAGGTGGGCAGGTGACGCAAGCGGGCTCGGAGATCGTTGGCTACTCTGTGGACTCCGACGCCAGCGACCATCTGTGGGCCATCAACCTCAACACCGGCGTGGCCACACGCATCGGCTACACCGGCTTTGCTGACATCGAGTCCCTCAGTTTCTCCGCCACCGGTGTTCTGTACGGGGTGGACGATGCCACGGATCAGTTGGTGACCTGTAGCGTCACCACCGGTGCCTGCACGGCCGTGGGGTCTGTGGGTGTCATCTTCACCGACACCGGGCTCTCTTTTTCGGACAACGGCAGTCTGTGGATGTCCTCCGACGAGCCGGGCCCGCCCTTCAACTTCTACAGACTGAACCCCAACACCGGGGCAGCAACTCTCATCGGTGCCCAGGGGCAGGAGGTCACAGGACTGGCCTTCCGGAATGGGGTACTGTATGGCCTGGGCGGGGACTACAACGACAATCTGGTGATCATGGACAGAAACACGGGGTCCGCCACGCCGGTGGGTTCCCTGGGGGCGGTCACGCTGGTGGATGGGGGCATCGCTTTTGATGACCAGGGCGTGCTATGGGGGATCAGCAACCCCAGCGACCAGGAACTTCTCCCCAGCCAGATTCTCACCATCAATGTCTCGACGGGGGCGGCCAGCGTAGTGGCCACCGTGACCAATTCCGGAGGGAGCGAACTAGCCGGGTTCGAGAGCCTGGCCATCTGGCCCTCGGAGGAGGAGCCTTTCGTGCCTGAGCCGGGCTCACTTGTGCTCCTGGGAAGCGGACTGGTGGGACTGTCCGGCTATGCCGCAATGCGACGGCGGAGCGGAGGATAGCCGTCAGGTCACTCCTCGGGGTGCAGTAATCTAGGAGCCATCCGAACGGGATGGCTTCTTTTCCTTCTTGTGGCCGACAATCCTGCCTGGCACGTGGGCGTTTTCGGGTTTCAGCGCCAGCACTCGTTTGCCGCCCACGAGATCGAGGCCTGCTCTAGCGGACCAAGGCTCCGGTTCCCTTGTCCCGCCCTATGCCCGGCCTCAAAGCCTGGCGTGTGGCTGCGGTTGGGGCGCAGGCTTCGTAGGGGCGAGTCGCCGACTCGCCCCTGGCTACTGCGCGGGTTGCAAGTCAAGAGGTCCGAACTTCATGAGCCGATGGTTGTTGGAGTCGGATACGTAGATATGGCCGTCTGCATCCACGGCGATACCCGTAGGTAGGTCGAAGGACGCTGCGTCGGTACCGTACTTGCCGAAGATGGCCAGCAGCTCGCCCTGGTCGGTGAAGACCAAAACCCGGTATCCCTCGGGATCGGTGACGTAGACTCGCCCCTGGTCGTCGAGGGCCAGATAGGGCTTGTTGACGATGGATTCACCCACCCAGGCCTCCACTCTCCACTGCCTGAGGGACTGGAACTCCTGGTCGAAGACCTGTATGCGCTGGTTCCAGGTGTCCGCGACATAGATCTCTCCATCAT
>Ga0209205_1000143_pt1 | contig 10004 bp, 10 predicted proteins | sample ZodSprso05mmetaG_FD_184133 | JGI IMG/M metagenome (GOLD analysis project Ga0209205, IMG submission 184133) | Hot spring sediment microbial communities from Zodletone spring, Oklahoma to study Microbial Dark Matter (Phase II) - Zodletone Spring... ... | reverse complement strand
CTGCAAAGATCAAATCCCATTTCGGGGATAAGCTGGCCGGCAAGAAACTCGGAGTATGGGGATTGTCCTTCAAACCCCAGACGGACGACATGCGTGAGGCTCCCTCGCTCAGGATCATCGAAGCGCTGCTGGAGGAAGGGGTTATTGTAAGGGCTTATGACCCGGTGGCCCTGGAGGAAGCCAGGAAAAAGCTCGGCGACAGCGTGGAGCTTTGCGAAGATAAGTACGAGGCACTGATCGATTCGGACGGACTGGTGGTGGTCACAGAATGGCCTGAATTCCGGGTGCTGAATTACCGGGTGCTGAACAAGCTGATGCGCGAAAAGGTGATCTTTGACGGCAGGAATATTTACGAACCGGAGGAAATGAAAGAATTCGGGTTCACCTATTACAGCATCGGCAGACAGCCCGTAAAACCATAACCTATATGAAGCGGATCCTGATCACAGGCGGCGCCGGATTTATCGGTTCACATCTTTGCGAGAGATTGCTGGACGAAGGGAATGAGGTGCTCTGCCTGGACAATTACTTTACAGGCAGCAAAAGCAACATCACCCATCTCCTGGGGAATCCCTATTTTGAGCTGATCAGGCACGATGTAACAGAATCTTTCTACGCCGAAGTGGATGAGATCTACAACCTGGCCTGTCCGGCCTCTCCCATCCATTACCAGTACAATCCCATCAAGACCGTGAAAACCTCGGTCATGGGTGCCATCAACATGCTCGGCCTGGCGAAAAGGATCAGGGCCCGGGTGTTACAGGCTTCCACCAGCGAAGTGTACGGCGACCCGACCGTCCATCCCCAGCCGGAATCCTACTGGGGAAATGTGAACCCCATCGGAGCCAGGTCGTGCTACGATGAGGGGAAACGCTGCGCCGAAACCCTGTTCAAGGATTACCACCAGCAGAACGGGGTACGGATCAAGATCGTCAGGATCTTCAACACCTACGGTCCCCGCATGCACCCGAACGACGGAAGGGTGGTCTCCAATTTCATCATGCAGGCGCTGCAGGACAAAGACATCACCATTTATGGGGACGGCTCCCAGACCAGGAGTTTCCAGTATGTGGATGACCTGGTGGAGGGACTCGTGCGCATGATGCAGACCCCGGAAGAGGTCACCGGTCCGGTTAATCTCGGGAACCCCGTGGAATTCACCATCCTGGAGCTGGCGGAAAAGATCCTGCGGATGACCGGCTCCGGGTCAAAAATCGTTTACCTCCCCCTGCCCGAGGACGATCCCGTGCAGCGGCAGCCGGACATTACCCTGGCCAGGGAATTGCTGGGCGACTGGCAGCCGGTGGTGGATCTTGAGCCGGGACTGGAAAAAACGATCGCTTATTTCAACAATCTGCTGAAAACCGGATAAAAGCATGAAAGGAATCATCCTGGCCGGCGGAGCCGGTACCCGTCTACACCCCATTACCCGATCGGTCTCCAAACAGATCCTTCCCGTGTACGACAAACCGATGATCTATTATCCCCTCTCCATATTGATGCTGGCGGGGATCAGGGAGATCCTGGTGATCTCCACACCGGAGGACATCCACCTGTTCAAGACCCTGCTGAAGGACGGTTCCCACCTTGGCCTTTCCGTCAGCTATGCCGTTCAACCGGCGCCGGAGGGACTGGCCCAGGCATTCATCATCGGAGAGGATTTTATCAACGGGGATCCGGTCTGCCTGATCCTGGGCGACAATATCTTTTACGGGCACGGCCTGTCGAAAACCCTCCAGGAGGAGGCCCGGCTGAAGGAAGGGGCCACCATCTTCGGTTATTACGTGAACGACCCGCAGAGATACGGCGTGGTGGAATTTGATGAAACCGGAAAGGTGATCAGCCTGGAGGAGAAGCCCGCCAGGCCCAGGTCCAAATATGCCATCACCGGCCTCTATTTCTACGGCAACGATGTAATTGCCAAAGCCAGGTCCCTGAAGCCATCCGCCCGGGGCGAACTGGAAATCACCGATCTCAACAGGCTCTATCTCCGGGAGCAACGGCTGCAGGTCCGGATCATGGGAAGGGGAATGGCCTGGCTGGATACGGGAACCCATGAAAGTCTCCTGCAGGCGTCCAACTATATCCATACCATAGAAAAGAGACAGGGTCTGAAGATCTCCTGCGTGGAGGAAATCGCTTTCAAGATGGGATATATCTCCAAGGACCAGCTGCTGGCCCTGGCCCGGGAGCTGGAGAAAAGTGCGTACGGGGAATATCTCTTCGGGATCGCAGATGAGCAGATCATTGCATCCAACCTTTCATAACCTATGGAACTCAGGGAAACATGCATCGAGGGACTGATTATCGTGGAACCTGAAGTTCACGGGGACCAGCGGGGGTATTTCATGGAGACCTACCACCGGGCCCGGCTGGAAGCCCGGGGGATCCGCCATCAATTTGTACAGGACAACCAGTCGCGTTCCATATACGGGGTGGTGCGGGGGCTCCATTTCCAGCAGGAGCCGCACGCCCAGGCCAAGTTGATCCGGGTGACCGAGGGAATGATTTATGACGTGGCGGTGGACCTGCGGCCCTCCTCCCCCACTTTCGGGCAATGGTACGGGCTAACGCTCAGTGCCGACAACCACCTCCAGCTGCTGGTCCCCCGCGGTTTCGCACACGGATTCTCGGTACTTTCGCCACACGCCACACTCTTCTACAAATGCGATGCATACTATCATCCGGGATCTGAGTCCGGGATCAGGTTCGATGATCCTGACCTTCAGATAGACTGGAAGATCAGTCCGGATCATGCCATTGTTTCGGGCAAGGACATGAATTTACCCTTTTTCAGGGAAATCTCTTTCAAAACCTGAAATCATGAGCAGGGTTCTGGTGACGGGTGCGGACGGTCAGCTCGGACGGGAGCTGAGAAAGCTTCAGAAGCTTTTCGGACAGGACTATGTATTCACCGATGTGGCGGAACTGGATATCACAGATGCGGATGGCCTGAACAGGTATCTCACGTCCAATCCTGCCTCTTACCTGATCAATTGTGCTGCCTATACGGATGTGGACGGTGCGGAATCGGAACCGGAAAAGGCAGGGATCCTCAACAGGGATGCCGTGGAAAACCTGAAAAATTGCCTGGAGGCATTCCCCGCTCTCCGGCTCATCCACCTGTCCACCGATTATGTGTTTCCGGGCGACCGTCCCCATCCCCTGAAAGAGGACGATCCCACCGGACCCGAAAGCGTGTACGGCCAAACCAAGCTGGAGGGGGAATCCGTGCTGCACGGTCATCCCCGGGCCATGGTAATACGCACCTCCTGGCTGTACAGCGAGTTCGGTAAAAATTTTGTCAAAAGCATGATCGGCCGTATGGACAGGGATGACGACATGATGGTGGTCTATGACCAGGTGGGAACCCCGACCTATGGAGAGGACCTGGCCAATGCCATCATGCAGATCATCTCGGACGTGGAATCCGGGCAGGCTTCCTTTATACCCGGGGTGTTCCACTATTCCAACGAGGGGGTCTGCAGCTGGTATGACCTGGCCATGGAAGTATGCAGGCTTGCGAAATGCAAAACCAGGATATTTCCCATCGAAACCGCCGATTATCCCCTTCCGGCAAAACGTCCGGCCTATTCGGTGCTCAGTAAATCAAAAATCAAACAAACATACCGGGTGGAGGTCCCCCACTGGCGGGTGAGCCTGGAAAAGTGTATCAATCACCTGTTATAAATGCATGAAATCCTATGGAGAAGCAAGCTATTTTATCACTGGTAACGGAGAAAGCCAACAACTGGCTGAACAGCCCCATCGACGATGAAACCAGGGATGCGATCCGGAAAATGATGGATGAAAATGAGGAGGAACTGATCGAGAGTTTCTACAGGGACCTGGAATTCGGTACCGGAGGACTCCGCGGGATCATGGGTGTGGGTACCAACCGGATGAACATTTACACGGTGGGCATGGCCACCCAGGGCCTGTGCAACTACCTGCGGAAACAGTTCGGCGACAGGGAGCAGATCAGCATGGCCATCGCCCACGACTGCCGCAACAACAGTCCCCTCTTCGCGAAGATCACCGCCCAGATCTGTGTGGCAAACGGAATCAGGGCCTACCTGTTCGAAGCGCTGAGGCCCACTCCCGAACTCAGCTTTGCCATCCGCCGGCTGGGATGCCAGAGCGGGGTGGTGGTGACCGCCTCCCACAATCCGAAGGAATATAACGGGTACAAGGTTTACTGGGAGGACGGCGGACAGATCATCCATCCCCACGACACCAACATCATCCACGAGGTTCAGCGGATCAGATCCATCGGCGAGGTGCAATTCGAAGGCGACCGGGATACGGTCATCACACTGGGTGAGGAGATGGATGCACGCTATATAGAGGAAGTGGCCAGGCTCTCCCTGAACCCGGAGCTGATCCGGGACCATTCGGATCTGAAGATCGTTTATACACCCATCCACGGCACGGGCGTGAAGCTGGTCCCCCGTGCCCTGGAAAGACTGGGTTTCAAAAATATCTTCCACGTCCCCGAGCAGGATATTACGGATGGCAACTTTCCCACCGTGGTCTCTCCCAATCCCGAGGAACCGGCAGCCCTCGAACTGGCGCTCAAAAAGGCCGACGAGGTGGGTGCCGACCTGGTTATGGGGACCGACCCCGATGCCGACCGGGTGGGGATCGCGGTGCGGAACGACCGGGGAGAGATGGTTTTGCTGAACGGGAACCAGACCGCATCGCTGCTCACCTATTACCTGCTTTCCCAGTGGAAGGAAAGGGGAAAGCTCACGGGAAAAGAGTTCGTGGCCAAGACGATCGTCACCACCGGGCTGATGGCTGAAATGGCGGACAGCTACCATGTACCCTGCTATGACGTGCTCACGGGGTTCAAGTATATCGCGGACCTCATCAAAAGGAAGGAAGGAGAGATGACCTTCATCGGCGGCGGTGAGGAAAGCTACGGTTTCATGATCGGTGATTTCGTGAGGGACAAGGATGCGGTGGCAGCCTGCGCCATGATCGCCGAACTGGCTGCCTGGGCCCGCAGCCGGGAAAAGAATATCTATGACGTGTTGCTGGATATCTACCAGGAATTTTCATTCTACCTGGAATCCATTACCAATGTGGTCAGGAAGGGGAAATCGGGTGCGGAAGAGATCCAGCAGATGATGGACCGCTTCAGGAAAGATCCGCCCGTAAGCATGAACGGTTCGGAGGTGACCGTCATCCATGATTACCTGGAGCAGGAAACCCTGGAAAGGGCATCGGGAAAGCGTACAAAGATCGATCTGCCTAAATCCAATGTCCTGCAGTTCCTGCTGAAAGACGGCAGCAAGGTTTCGGTCCGTCCCTCCGGAACGGAACCCAAGATCAAGTTCTATTTCAGTGTCCGTGAAAAGCTGGAAAGCAGGGAAAAATACGGGGCGGTGAAACAGGAACTGGAAGCGCGGATCGAAGGGATGAAAAATGCACTGAAGCTCATCTAAAGTATGGCGGAACTGTTGCTGACCACCGTGAACGGGCAGGTGATCAGGTTGCATACTGAAATGCCTGAACCGGAAGTGGTATTTCAGGGGTCAGCTGACGAGGCACTGATGGGGATCTGCACGGATGAGGATCTTTTATTCGTGGCAAGTCTCGGCAGGATCTATCAGCTCCGGCGGGAAGACTGGAAAATTTTGAAGAAAACAAGACTTTACAGGCCTTCCCCCGATTTTCACCAGATGAATATCTATGACGGGTTGCTCTATGCCACGGCTACCAGGCGGAATCAAATCTGGGTGTACGGCCGTGACCTGAGGCTTTCGAAAAAGGTGAACATCGATCCGCCCGATCCGCACAGGAGGGTCAGGTACAAAAAGAACTACAACCACATCAACGCCATTGTCAGGCACCAGGGGGAGTTCTATATCAACCTGAACTGGCTCGGCACGAAGCAATACGGGGACAGCGGCGTGCTGAAAACAGACCCGGAATTCAGGGAAACCGGCAAATTCAAATATGGATGGGAATCCCATGACTTACAGTTCGCCGGTTCCAGCATGCTGGCCATTTGCTCCACCTCCGGGAAAGATAAAAAGATCCTGCATCCCAACCGGTCAGGACTGATGGTGGACGGACACCTGGTGTGGGAGCACGACCCGGATGCGTCCTTCTGCAAGGGCCTGTGTTACGATGAGAAGCATATCTTCGTCTGCGGGGGGAAAAAAGCGGAACGAACCAGGCGGAAGCAGACATCCGGTATTATTTACGTGCTGGACAGGAACACTTATGAACCGGTCAAAACCATCGAGCATGAAAAGATCAGGGGCCTGAGAGGCGCCATAGTCATTTAAATATCAATGCAATGAAATCGTACAGAAAAGAACTGTGGTTCGAGACAAGCAAAAGACGTGAACTGATCAACATCACTCCCAATGTGGTAAAATGCCTGCAGGACAGCGGGATCCGGGAAGGCATGGCGCTGGTGAATGCCATGCACATCACAGCTTCGGTATTCATCAACGATGACGAAACGGGTCTGCACCAGGATTTCGAAGTGTGGCTGGAAAAGCTGGCCCCGGAAAAACCCTACGACCAGTACCGGCATAACGGATACGAGGACAATGCAGACGCCCATCTGAAAAGAACCGTCATGGGCCGGGAGGTGGTGGTGGCCGTCACCAACGGCAAGCTGGACTTCGGTCCCTGGGAACAGATCTTCTACGGCGAATTTGACGGCAAGCGCCGCAAGCGGGTGCTGGTGAAGATCATCGGGGAGTGAACTGTTTGGCCAGGTTCACCAGGTACAGGTGTTCCGATGCCCTGGTGAATGCCGTATATAGCCACCTGAGGTAATCGATGGAGAGCATCTCTTCGGTGAAATAACCCTGGTCCAGGAAAACCGATTTCCATTGTCCCCCCTGCGACTTGTGGCAGGTCACCGCATAGGCGAACTTCACCTGCAGGGCATTGAAGTAGGGATCCGCTGCGATCTTCTGTGCCACCTGTCTCCGGTTGACCACCTCCGGATAGTCCTCCGCCACGGAAAAATAAAGCGACTTTTGCTGATCCGCCGGAAGCGACGGAGAGTCCAGGTCGATCACATCCAGCAGCACCTTCACCTCCAGGTCAATATCCCCATAATCGGGAAGTGAAACCTGCAGGTCGGCAAACCTGTGGCCATGGACTTCTTCGTTTCCCAGCACCCGTTCCACCCTGACTATATCCCCGTTGGCAATGAAATCGATGCGATTCTCCCCGTCTTTCCAGAAATAATTGTTCTTCACCACCATGAGCAAATCCCCCGGCGATACCTGCTCCTCCCGCCACAGGATCTGTCCCCGTATCCCCGCATTGAACCGGTTGGCCCGCTTGTTGGAACGGGTGACCACGATGGTCTCCTCCAGACCGTACCGGTCATAGCTGTCACTGATCGCGTCCAGCAACTCCGATCCATTGAGCAGGGTGATATCCGGAAAGGCTTCGAAGCTGAATTCCGGGTACTCCTCCCTCCTGCCGGTGATCAGCGTGCGGATGGCAGTCGCGTTGTAAAGAATGCCCGACCCGGCCGACTGCCTGATCACATCGGTCAACTCGATCTCCCTCACCCTGCGGCCGTATTGCCCCAGCCGCTCCCGGCTCAGGGCGGGACTAACCTCCAGTCCCACCGGGGGAAGCTGGGCGGTATCGCCCACCAGGATCATCCTGCAGTGTGATCCCTGGTCCACATATTCCAGCAGATCCCTGACCAGGTCTCCCGTCCCGAAGATGGAATCATGCGAACGGTCCCCGATCATCGATGCTTCATCCACAATGAAATAGGTGTGCTTGTGCAGGTTACGGTCCAGCACAAACTCTCCCAGTCCGTCCTTTCCCGATTTCTGCCTGTAGATCTTCTTGTGGATGGTCCAGGCCGGATTCCCGGTATAGGCGCTCAGCACCTTGGCCGCCCGCCCCGTGGGCGCCAGCAGCACACATTTTTGTTTCATGGCATGCAAAGTCTTCACCAGGCTGTTGACAAGGGTGGTTTTCCCGGTCCCCGCATACCCCTTCAGCAACATAATCTCGGAGAGATCCTCCGAGGCGATGTAGTCTCCCAGCTCCCCCATCATTTCAGCCTGGCTTTCGGTAGGCTGAAACTCAAGGTTTTCAAGCAATTTGGTCACGATGTATTTTCTCAGCATCCCGGTGAATTAATGCCCCTTTTAAAATACATAATTTATTTTTTTTGTTAAATTTGTCCGCAAACTAATATGAAATCTCCCATGAGAAGAGTACTCCAGGTCCTGTTCGCCCTCATTATCATCATTCTCGCCTATCTGATCGTTGAGAGTATCATGGAACCGATCCGTTTCCAGAAAGAGGTGACCCAGCGTGAGAGAGCCACCATTGACCGCCTGATCAACGTAAGAGAAGCCCAGAAGGCGTATAAAGATGTATACAAGCGATATACCGCCAGTTTCGACACCCTCATCAATTTCCTCCAGAACGATTCATTCACCATCACCAAGGCCATCGGGACCATCCCTGAGGAATGGCTGGAGCAGTATGGACTGGAAGAGGCCAGGCAGAGAGCCATCCGGGAGGGGATCATCGTGCGCGAAACCACCAAGATCCCTGTCATGGATTCACTCTTCGGAACGGGGTTCAACGTCGATTCCCTTCGCTACGTACCTTATACCGAAGGGGTTCAATTTGATATGGAGTCCAGCGAAATCACCACTTCCTCCAACCTGAAGGTTCAGGTGGTGGAAGTATCGGTCCATTACGACGACCTGCTGGAGGGACTGGATGAACAGTTGATCGTGAACTACAAGGACGAAAAGTTGAAAATAGCGGGATTTGAGGGAGTAAAATTCGGATCCCTGGAAGAAGGCACACTTACAGGAAACTGGGAATAGTCTCCCGGCCATCCATGCAGGTACATAGTATTATATCGGATACTATCACACCAGAAATCCGGCTGAAAGGGCACCAATCCATCCGTTTTGCACCGGATGGATTTTCTGTTTTGGTTTCCAACGCCAGTTACCGTCCATATTTCCTCAACAGCTACCTGTACCCGGATGCTGTTTCCCTGCACCTCCTTCCCCGGGAATGCGAACGGATCCTGTCTGAAATGGATCTGATCTCATTTGAAGGGGAAACGGTTTTCATTGTTGATTCGCAGGCAGTAACCCTGGTCCCCGAAAAATTATTTGAAGAAACCCTGGCCGGAGAAATGCTCCGGCGGGCATGCGCATTCCCCGGCACAGACCGGGTATGCAGCCGTTTGCTGAAGGACCGCCCCCTGGTGCTTGTGTACGCGGTTCCTGAAGAGATCGCTTTGCTCGGCAACTCCTTTCATGCCGAAGTGAAAATCCTGCATACCCTGGAATGCCTCATATCACTCTCGGACCAGGTCAGGGCCAGCGACCACCAGCGGGGCGTGATCCTGGCGGAAATCCAGCCATACACAATGGATATCCTGGTCATTATGGGAGACGGGATCCGGTTAACGAACCATTACCCGCTGAAAGATCCCTCCGACTTCATCTACCATACCCTGAATACCATGCGGCAGCTGGACCTGGACCGGGAAAAGATCCCTGTCTACCTCTCAGGCATCATCCACAGGGAGCACGAGCTTTTCGGACTGCTGGGGAAATATGTGCGGAATGTGAACACCACGCCCTACTTCCTCGAGGAACTATCCAGGACAGATACGCTCCGGGCCATGATCCTTTCGGAGGGCAGCAAGTGCGCATAATCAGCGGATCATACAGGGGGAAGCAGATCCGTCCGCCGTCGGGCATGAAAGTCCGGCCCACCACCGACCAGGCCAAGGAAGGCTTGTTCAATATCCTGATCCACCGGTTTGACCTGGAAACGCTTGAAGTGCTGGACCTGTTCGCAGGGACCGGGAGCATCAGCTACGAATTCGCCTCCAGGGGCACCCGGTCCGTGGTAGCCGTTGAATCGGATCCGAACCACTTCAAATTCATCAGGAAAACACTCGATGCGCTGGGATTTGAGAATGTAATGCCTATCAGGGGCGATGCTTTCCGGTATCTCAGGCA
>Ga0209205_1000142_pt1 | contig 10099 bp, 11 predicted proteins | sample ZodSprso05mmetaG_FD_184133 | JGI IMG/M metagenome (GOLD analysis project Ga0209205, IMG submission 184133) | Hot spring sediment microbial communities from Zodletone spring, Oklahoma to study Microbial Dark Matter (Phase II) - Zodletone Spring... ... | reverse complement strand
CAAAAACAATCATCCCCGGCTTGTATTCACCAACAGGGATAACAACAATTACCCGGAAGGGACAGTAGAGCCTTCTCAGATGCCTGTGTTTGTCTATCACCAGGACCGAGTCAATGCTGACTACCCGGAAGATCTCCCTGATGTACTTCCGGTTATTCATGCAGATACTCCGATTTCAACCTGGCGTGGTTGCCAATCACATAGATCGTCAGGTCATCCAACACAAACTTCCGCTTCTCGGTCTTTGCAATCAATACATCCCCCTTCCGGCTCACACACATGATCTGCAATTGTCCCCGTCGCATTTTCCGTATGTTCCACCGTTGCATCGTCACCCCGATCAGAGCAGATGAGCTCTGGTAGGACAAGATCAGGTCAAACAGCCAGTAGGCATCAGCGGATTCCCGCACGAAAAAGCATCCCTCGCTCAGGAGCATCTTCCAGCTTTCGGATAGCCGGTGAAGATAAACCTGGTTGCTGGACTTGAAATCCGAGAGCCTCTCGTCCAGCTTTTTCCTTGAAATTTTCTCTGTAACAGTCATTTTCTCTGTATTATAAGGTTCTCAGCTCAGGTACCAGAACTCAGACTTGTTCTGGATACTCTCAGCCATGGAAGAAATGAAATTGGTTGATCCGACGTTTCGGTCCAGGAACGTATCCAGGTAACTGCTCTTGATCGCTGAGGTGAACAGGTTGTAAAGGTTCCACAGGTTGATATTCCCGTTTTCATCCCGGCAGAACGAATCATCCTGGTAGTAATCCTTTACAACAGCATTTACCTGGGCATCTCCAAGCTGGATAGAGGGGATATCCTTCTTTGCCTTCGCCGGCAGATAGTTATACATTCTTGCCCTGCCGATCATCTTGGCGAACTCGGATTCAGAGATCGAATAACCGGACAGCGTTCGCAACATGCCCAATTGACGGTCCGCATTGAATCCGGTGATCATCTGGTAGATCCTCTCCATCAGCTCCGAAAGGCTCCTTGCCCTGATATCCGCTGAATACCCGTCAGTCCATATACATAGGTTACAACAGACATGGTTTTTGAAACCGACAAACACTTTGAACCTCTCCTCCATCTTCCGCGAATACAGGTTTTCCAGGTTGTAGGCTCTTACCCCGCCCACAGTCAGGCTGAGTGAGTTTTCATTGATCGATTCCTTTATATCTGGGATGTCAATGAGGAATCCCATCCGATCGTAGTAAACGGTTTTCTCATGCTCTGCGAGTTGATTTGCAGCCTTTCCCATTGCCTCCGGAACCCTGCCCTTGATCGGGTGGCTGACCCGAATACAGGGCTCTAAGACACGTTCCCCGGAGTATGCTTCCCGGACCACAGACTGCACTGAGCTGATGAACTCCGGATGGCTGATCGTGCTTTCATTGTCCTTGGCAAAAACCGGGATCACACATTTGTTTCTCAGCTCCTTATAACTGATCCGCTTTGTGTTTGCCGTTATGAAATGCTCGGACGACGTTTCTTCTTCCACCTGATCAACAGTAGCGATCGGTGAATCATTGATTTTCATTATTTCCATTGCTATTCGTTTTCAGGTTTTACAGATAAATTGTCTTCCTCGCCATTCAGCAGTTCGGATTTCCGTTTAGTGAAGTGCTGCGATAAGCTGCGCCTGAACTCGGGATGGCGGTGGTAAAGAGAGCGTAATTCTTCCAGGGTCACTGCACCATAGATCTTGCTGATCACGGCTTCATTGCTGGTACCGGATCCACACCACTGTTTGATCTTTTTCCCGGTATCCCGGGAGATTATGAACGAAGGTGAATCCACAAACAATCCTGATCGATCCTTGGAACAGGTTGCATGATGCTTGATATCCAGATCGAACATGATTGTGAACTCATAATCCAGACCATCTCTGGTAATTCCCTTTAGTCCGATCTTCTCCGGGACATACTTGCCGTTCTTCTCTGACAGGACATAATCCTGCTTGGTACGGACAGTGGCAATGATATGGCAAGGGGATTGCAGGATCTTCTGGACAAACCCATTGTGCCTGGGCGTGATCTTGCTCCAGTTTGTGAATGAATTACCGGGCATGTTGCCATGCGATTCCAGCACACCACCTGCTCCGTCCCATTCATGGGTGATGCTGTCGATGATGACGACCTCCATAGATGCGTTCTCGCACGTTTCAATTGCATCCACATACCTTTCCGGGGCAAACGGTTGATCCAGGTGAAGTACGTTATATGCGCCCAAATGGGCGTACAGATCCGATGAATGATTTTCGGTATCTATTACAGCGATCCTGGACCAGTCCTGAACCAGCCCATATGCCAATAGCAATGAGCTGTATGTCTTGCCGGATCCGCTCGGACCCTGCAAACCCATTTTGATTTTTGCCTGTTTTCTTTCGGCTGTTCTTAGTTCCATAACTATCTATAATTTAAGTGAATAAAAAAGGGAGCCGACTGACTCCCTTGTTCCGGATTCCGCTCTGGCGCATTATGCCGTTACCACCTCATCCTCAAACACAGCCTCCTCGATTGTCTCTCCCTCCTTGCTGTAAGCCCAGCGATGATCCAGATTCAGGATCTCCCCGGTTTCGGGATTGACGTACTCGTAAGGATCACACTTCTGTTTCTGGATCGATCCAGGCAATTCATGTCCGATCAGCGACCGGCAGGTTTCCTCATCGAAGGTCGAGGTGATGCTGGCTTTCTTGGCGGTTGCATAATACCGACCAGTCTCCTGAGACATGACTAGATCAAGACTGCCCTGAAGGATCAAGGCATAGAATTTTTCACCATCGGAGTTTGTTCTCTCCGCGTAATTTACGATACGTACCATGATTTAAATTTTTAATGGTTAATAATAATGTACAGGGACATTGATCCACCCCAAAGGGCAGGGGGGGTTATGTTTGAGGTGGTCAGCGAATGTTCAGACGGGGGAATGCAAAAATTTTTTAGAAAAATTCTCAGGGTCAAAAAGTTGATTGAAAATCTCTGAGCAATAGTAAAATTCCTTATTTTTATTGTACACAGGAATTCAATCGATTGAGTATCACAAGTGTGTTTATTTACGAGTTAGAGGCAAGAGCAATGACAACCTGCAAAATATGACCTTTAGAATATTTCTAAGTTTCATTTTTCTGATCTTTTTTCAGGAGATTTTAAGCCAGGAGTATGTGAAACTCCTTGATCAAAATAGGACCTGGAAGATTTTATATTGGATTTGTGGATATGGTCCATGCGATAGTCAGAATCTTTATTACTCAATTCAAAAAGACACAATCATCAATGACACTCTATATCAAGAATTAAATGGACACTTCCTGAGGGAGGATGCAATTCAACAGATGGTGTTTAAAAGGAATGGTGAGCATGAAGGAATTCTCTATGACTTTAAACTTCTAAAAAGTGATACTGTTGATTGGTTAGGGCAATCATGGAATTCACTGATTGTTGATTCAATTTATCAAATCTCTATTGAAAATAAATCCAGGAAATGTATTGCCTTCAGGGAGCATGAAGGTTTTAATGAAATTTGGATTGAAGGTATTGGGTCAAATTACGGTATCCTTTTTCCAGGTTTCTATCTTAGTTTGATAGATGCAGGATATGAGCTTCTTTGCGTTTTTGATGGAAACAACCCAATATTGAGGATGTAATCCTTTGAATATTCCTCCAAATACAAATTTGGATTCTAATTTAGATGTATTCTTTATTTCTAGTTTAGAAGCATTATCCATCAAAGGCATGAAATGTTCTGAGTTTGTTCTACAGATATTTGGAATTAATGGTTCTGTTCTAGATGTATATCGGCTTTCATCAGAAGGGAGTGAATTATTAGTCAATCTTAGAGAATATGAAGAAGGGATCTACATATATAGGATTATTAGTCAAGAACAAACTGATCAAGGTAGATTCCTTATTACCAAATGATATTGGAAATGCTCTTGTCTCTAACACTGTGTAAATTCCATACTGCCTTTCATGCATTTTGCAGAAGATGATGGTCATGTTCTCGATATAATAAATAAGCAGAGATGAAAACCCCAACAACTGTCTCAGTTTTCCTGCTAATCTGCAGTATATCCCTTCAGGGGCAGCAGTACTTCCCGTTTCCTGCCGAAGATGCCCAATGGAATGTGTACCTCCTGACAACCTGTGACAACGATAGCCCGCCGGATACTTTTCTCCTGCGCTATGCGCTTCACGGGGACACGGTTATCAATGATCTTGCCTATGGCAGACTTTGCCTGGAAACCGGGGATATTGCTGATCCGATAATTGAACCTGTTGGTGGTATTAGGGAGGAAGGTAAAAAGATTTACTATATCGGGCAGGGGTTCCTGGGAAGCGACTTGTCTGAGGAGGTGCTGCTATACGACTTCACAGCCATGGTTGGTGATACCATTGACCACACAGAAAATGGGTCCTTTCGTTCCATTGTCCTGGACGTAGACTCCATTCTGATCGCTGGAGAATACCGCAAGCAGTATACAGTTGATAATGGCTGGTACTATCACAATCCGGACCATATCGTGGAAGGCATCGGGAGCATCAAAAATGGTCTGTTAGGTCATGTCTCTGATATTCCCACCTGCGGCACTCATTTCTGGGAGCATGTGTGCTTCAGTGAAAATGGGGAGGTAAAATACAGGAATCCGGTGTATTCGGATTGCTATGCCGGTACAATTAAAAATAACGCTGATCCGTACCAATTGACAGGAGGGGAGGTTTATGATTTCGATGTTGGAGATATTTTTCATTACCGTTGGCAATGGGGAGAATCTGATAACTTCTATAGCATTTATCGACATGAAATTCTCTCAAAAGATTACTCTCCGGATAAAACCTCGGTAGTCTACGACATACAGAACTCAGGTTATAATGTTGGATTGGATACTGAAACCGGGACAAGAACCTACACATTTTTCAACGAAAGTGAATCATTGAATTATTTCAATTTGAATGATCCGATCGTACTAACCGTGGATTCCCTGGATGGTGTTGATTCAATATTTTACTCACAAGAGCTTTTGTGTAACGATACTGTTTTTGGGTATAAATTAATGGGGCATGGCTATACTCAAGATTACTATGGAAAAGGTTTGGGTCGAACCTACCATTATGAGTCTGGTCTTGTTCCTGAAGAAGCAATATTGTTCTACTTCAAAAAAATTGATCGCGAATGTGGTACGAAGGATGTCCTCTGGATTGATGATATTAAATACCCCAGGAGCAGTGTAACTATTTATCCAAACCCGGCATCCGGGATGATTATGCTTGAAACAGATGAAGCGGGTCCCTGGAAAGTTCGGATTTCAAACTTAAACGGACAGTTGATATACTCAAAAAAGTTCGAAGGTTACAGTCATCAGATTGATCTCTCATCCTTCCAGCGAGGCGTCTATTTCATAACAGTCAGGACGCGGGACTTTGTGGTGACCAGGAAAATCGTGAAGAACAGTCTACATTAAAACACAAGTCGCATTCAGGCACATCTGCGACTTTTCCGCCCGATTCTGGTAACATACCTTTTGACTTTTGGGTTTTGTATATGTAACTTGACTTGCTTATGATCTCAGACCCTATTGTCATGAAACGACTTGTACAATTTTTCTCAGTTATCATTTTCGGAATGTTGCCATTGCATTCCCAGAATGTTGATATCCAGGATGCAAACTTCTTATATGCACTTATAGAGTTGGGGGTTGATACCAATAATGATAGCCTGATCAGTTTTACAGAAGCTGAAGCTGTGACTAATTTAAATGTCAATGATGAAAATATTTCAGATATGACGGGGATAGAGGCGTTTGTTAACCTGAATGAGTTGTATTGCGATTATAACCAATTAACCAGTCTGGATGTTTCAGGCTGTACTGCTTTGACAGGATTAGATTGCTATGCCAACCAATTAACCAGTCTGGATGTTTCAGGCTGTAAGGCTTTGACAGGATTATATTGCTATGACAACCAATTAACCAGTCTGGATATTTCAAATAATACTGCTTTACTACGTTTTCTTTGCTACGCCAACCTATTAACCAGTCTGGATGTTTCAGGCTGTAAGGCTTTACTAGATTTTGATTGCGGTGGCAACCATTTAACCAGTCTGGATGTTTCTAATAATCAGGATTTAACATGGTTATGGTGCAGTAAGAATCAATTAACCAGTCTGGATGTTTCTAATAATCAGGATTTAACATTGTTATGGTGCAGTTATAATCAATTAACCAGTCTGGATGTTTCTAATAATACTGCTTTACTACGTATTTATTGCTCTGGCAACCAATTAACCAGTCTGGATATTTCTAATAATCAGGATTTAACAAAGTTGAGGTGCGATAATAATCAATTAACCAGTCTGGATATTTCTAATAATCAGGATTTAACAGAGTTGGTATGCGGTAATAATCAATTAACAAGTCTGGATGTTTCAAATAATACTGCTTTACTATTTTTTAGTTGCGGTGGCAACCAATTAACCAGTCTGGATGTTTCAGGCTGTACTGCTTTGACTGGATTAGATTGCTATGACAACCAATTAACCAGTCTGGATGTTTCGGGCTGTACTGCTTTGACAGGATTAAATTGCTATGGCAACCAATTAACCAGCCTATATGTTTCAAATAATCAGGATTTAACAGTTTTGAGTTGCGATAATAATCAATTAATCAGCCTGGATGTTTCTAAGAATACTGTTTTAGAGTATCTGTATATAACTGATATGCCAACCTTGTACGAGGTATGTGTATGGAAACTTCCCTTCCCTCCGGCAAACTTATATGTAGAAACAGAGGGAAGTCCAAACATTTGCTTTGATACAATCTGCAATGGTACCTGTGATGGAACCGGAATCGATGAAGAGGCTACAACAAGGATCAGTATCTATCCTAATCCTGCAAATAACCTGTTAGCCATCGAAACAGAACAATCCGGACCCCACTCCATCGAGATCTCCTCCCTGAACGGGCAATTGATTTTCAGCGCCACGACGGATGGAGATACGTACCGGATTGATATGTCTCCGTTTAGCAAAGGCGTCTATTTCATAACGGTCAGGACGCGGGACTTTGTGGTGACCAGGAAGATTGTGAGATATTGACTGGGTGTACGGCACAACAGGGTGTTTGGACTGGGTTTTCAAGTACCTAATTAATGGACAATTGGATCTATTCAACCGGGTATAATAATACAGCGCGTTATCTGCTTGGTGAAAAAGGGGATAATCCCCTGGTGTGCCTCGGAATTAATCCAAGTACAGCAGAACCAAATAATTTGGACAATACACTAAAAAGGGTGAAGTGCCAAGCTGTGGCTCTTGGATATGATTCATGGCTAATGATCAACCTCTATCCTCAAAGGGCAACTAATCCACAGGATCTTCACAAAACAATCGATGAGAACTTGCACATTGCGAACTTGAATTCAATAAAAGCTGCATTAAACAACTATAGCCAGGATATTTGGGCAGCGTGGGGGACACTTATTGAAATAAGAACTTATTTATGGGACTGTCTTGCTGATATTTATTCATCGATTGGAGATCAGGCATCATGGTACACTATTGGAAAGAAATCACAAAAAGGACACCCTCATCATCCGCTGTACCTAAAGAATGGTTTGACTTTGGAACGCTTTGATATCGAGTTGTATCTTAATAAGTATGTTTCGAAAATGTTTTATCCACAGGGTACTTTGATACCACCCAGCGGCGAATAATGATGCCACCCCGATAAAACTTTTTCCCGAAATCACCGGTACAGATAGTCGGGAAATTCACCAAGGTAACTCTAGAATTTGAATTTCGTATAAACTATATCGTAATCGATGTGGTACTAAAAGGTTTTTTATGTGGAACATTATTTTTAAGAATTAAGACAATGAAAGATAGATTATTTATTTCTACCGGAATTATTATGATGGTGATGGTATCATTTTCATCCTGTGAAAAGGATGAAGAGCAAAATGACAGATATTCATTTTGGAAGGGTGATATTGAAAATTCCTATTACATCCTGGACATGAATGATCAAAAGCTGCATTTAGTAAAAGGAAAGCCCTTTTTAATTTTGGAATATGATCCAATTACCGGAGTACCATTTCGTTGCGAATTTGGACTTAGCGAAGCAAAGAATGAATACTTAAATGGAGTTGAAGGAGCAATTCCAGAACCATTTTTAGATGCAAGTGCTTTTGAATATGCAAAAAAATTAAATCTGAGTGGTTCTGTCAGTCTTTTAAGCAATTGGACTATGGTTACTACTCATGAGGAATTAAGTGCCGGCGGTTTCGAATTTTCAATTGATAAAGGTGCCGACATGTGGGGACATGAAATACTTCATTTTTCATTTACTTTTGATGATATGACGGGTGAAATTAATAATGAAGAGGTCACCTGGGGAGGTAGAGTTTCTGATCTATCTGCATTTAAACTGATTAGAAAATTTAATAGTAATACGATTAAATAAAGAACTTAAATAAGACTAACCTCAGATTCCGATCATACTGACCCCACCAGCATAGTTGAATTTGCAGATTCTCCTGAAGGAGCAATGATACTTACTGTGAGTATGAGCACCAACTATACCTCATAGAGATAGTTAAAGCGTATATCATATTATTAGATGGGCTAAACTGGTATTCGGTTTAGATCAATGCTTGACTAATTGCACGGTTTCGAGTGCTGCAATACGATGCATCCATGTTCCACCTCCAGACTCTGGTGACCCCATAACTGTTTGAACCATAGATGTGTCCGATTTTCGGATATTTGATAAAGCGTCTAAGAATGAGATAGTTGATGGTAATTCAAGCCATTCTGCAGGGCGTCTTCCATATGTTCTGGCTAATTGACTGAATATATGGATTCAATAGCCGTAAGTCTATGTATCCATTTGCCCTGCTCTCTGCCATCACCATGATTACTTTGACTGTAATTATCAGATTATCAGTGTTACCAGATTTTCTGGTATCACTCAATACCTTTAAGAATGAGGTAGTTGATGGTAAATTGAGCCATTTTACAGGTCTTTTTTCGAACGGCTTTGTCATTTAACCGGGGTATTGATCCATACACTCCAGGGATTCCATATCCCAATACGAATAAAAAACCCCAGAAAATTCCAGGGTTTTTCGTATCTTAATCGTCAGGATTACGTCAGGCTATCGAGGTTATCGATGTATTTGCCTGATAATCAGCATGTGTTTGAGCGGGAAACGGGACTCGGACCCGCGACCCCGACCTTGGCAAGGTCGTGCTCTACCAACTGAGCTATTCCCGCAAATGGAATGCAAATATAAGACCGAAATTCGAAATCTGCAAACCGATTACCTGCTAAAGCCCTGACAGTTTCTTGATCTCGTTGAGCTTGTTCAGCGCCTCCACCGGGGTGAGGTTGTTGATGTCCAGTCCGGCGATCTGGTCCCGGATCTGTTTCAGTACGGGATCGTCCAGCTGAAAAATGCTCAGCTGCAGGCCTTCCCGCTGCCCGGCCAGCTCCCGCACCGGTTTTCCCAGCCTTTTGTCGCCTCCCGTATTCTCCAGTTCTTTCAGTATTTCCCCGGCCCGTTTCACCACGCTCCTCGGCATGCCTGCCATTTGCGCCACGTGGATGCCGAAACTGTGCTCGCTTCCCCCTGGAACCACTTTCCTGAGGAAGATCACCTTATCGTCCATTTCCCTGATGGACACATTGTAATTCCTGACCCGGGGAAAGAATTTTTCCATTTCATTCAGTTCATGGTAATGGGTGGCGAACAGGGTCTTGGCCCGCTCTCCCGGCCGTTCATGGATGTACTCCACCATGGCCCATGCGATGGAGATCCCGTCATAGGTGCTGGTCCCCCGCCCGATCTCGTCCAGGATGACCAGGCTGCGCTCTGAAAGATTGTTCAGAATACTCGCCGCCTCCAGCATCTCCATCATGAAGGTGGACTCACCCAGGGAAATGTTGTCCGAGGCCCCCACCCGGGTAAAGATCTTATCCACCCATCCGATCCTGGCCTCATCGGCCGGAACAAAGCTGCCCATCTGCGCCATCAGCGTGATCAGTGCGGTCTGCCTCAGAAACGCCGATTTCCCCGACATATTGGGTCCCGTGAGGATGATGATCTGTTG
>Ga0209205_1000141_pt1 | contig 10144 bp, 8 predicted proteins | sample ZodSprso05mmetaG_FD_184133 | JGI IMG/M metagenome (GOLD analysis project Ga0209205, IMG submission 184133) | Hot spring sediment microbial communities from Zodletone spring, Oklahoma to study Microbial Dark Matter (Phase II) - Zodletone Spring... ... | reverse complement strand
GAAAGGCCAGGCAGAAAAAATCTATGTGAAAGCCCCCAGGGCAAAGACCTATGCAGTAAAACCAGTAGATTTCCAGGAATTTACGCCAAAGATCATTCCCAAACTCTGCGATCCTGTGAAGGTGGGAACTCCCATTTTCTATGACAAGTACAATCCCGAGATCAAGTTTCCCTCGCCGGTGAGCGGCACCCTCCTGGAGATCAAAAGGGGGGAACGGAGAAGGATCATCGAGGTGGTTGTAGAGGATGACGGAAAGGACACCCCGGAGAAGTTCCTTCAGGGTGACCCGGAGGACCTGGACAGGGATAAGATCGTGGAGAACCTGCTGGAAAGCGGACTCTGGCCCATGATCAAGCAGCGTCCTTACTCGATTATCGCCCGGCCGGACAAAAAGCCGAAATCCATTTTTATCTCCGCTTTCGATACAGCGCCACTGGCCCCAGACTATGATTTCGTGCTTAAGGACATGGAGGAGGATTTCCAGTGGGGTGTCAATGTGCTCAGGAAGCTGAACGAGGGAAAGGTTTACCTGGGACTGGACGGGAGGTTTCCCTCGGTGAAAACACTAACCTCCATCAAAGGCGTGGAGGTGAATCATTTTAAGGGCCCCCATCCGGCAGGGAATGTGGGCATCCATATCCACAGGCTGGATCCCATCAACAAGGGGGAGGTGGTCTGGACGGTGAAACCGCAGGACGTGGTGGCCATCGGCCGCTTGTTCAGGTACGGCCGTTACGACCCGAGCATCGTGGTGGCCCTGACCGGTTCACAGGTGGAAAAACCACTTTACTACAAGACGATCCGGGGGACGGGTGTTGCCCCGTTGCTGGAAGGAAAACTGAAGGAAGGAGATAACAGGGTGATCAGCGGGAATGTGCTCAACGGACTGCAGATCGATGCAGCCGAAGGGCACCTGGGATTTTCGGATGCGCAGCTGACGGTGATCCCGGAAGGTAACTACTTCGAGATGTTCGGCTGGATCATGCCGGGACTGAAAAAGATGTCCGCATCCCGCTCTTTCATGTCCACCTGGCTCGCCCCCAACAAAAAATTTGAGCTGGATACCAATTACCACGGCGGGGAACGGGCCTTTGTGATGACCGGCGAATATGAGAAGGTGCTTCCCATGGACATCTACCCGGTACAGCTGCTGAAAGCGATCCTGGTCAATGACATTGACCTGATGGAAGAGCTCGGCATCTATGAGGTGGATGAGGAAGACCTTGCGTTGTGCGAGTTCGTGTGCACCTCCAAGACGCCTGTGACAAAGATCCTCCGCAGCGGATTGAAAAACCTGCGGAGCGAAATGGAAGGTTAGAATCAACATACCATTTATATCCTATGAATTCTTTAAGAAGATTCGTTACAAAGATCAAAGTCCCCTTCGAGAAAGGCGGAAAGCTCCATATGTTCAAATCCACGTTTGAGGCTTTCGAGACCTTTCTCTTCGTGCCCGACAGGGTCACCACGGGCCGCGTGCATATCAGGGACGCCAATGACATGAAGCGCACCATGATCTTCGTGGTGATCGCCATGGTGCCTGCTTTGCTCTTCGGGATCTGGAATGCGGGTTTTCACCATTTCCAGGCCATGGGAGAGGATGCCGGGTTCTGGCAGATGGTGTGGTTCGGGTTCAAGCGGATATTCCCCATTATCGTGGTCTCCTATGTGGTGGGACTGGGGATCGAATTTGCCTTTGCCCAGATCAGGGGACACGAGGTGAATGAGGGATTTTTGGTGACGGGGATGCTGATCCCCCTGGTGATGCCGGTGGATGTGCCGCTCTGGATGGTGGCCGTGGCCACAGCCTTTGCGGTGATTATCGGTAAGGAGGTTTTCGGGGGCACCGGCATGAACATCCTCAATCCGGCGCTTACCGCCAGGGCCTTCCTCTTTTTTGCATATCCGAGCTGGATGTCGGGCGACAGGGTCTGGATCTCGGGCCTCACAGAAGGAGCGGGTGTGGTGGACGGATATTCGGGAGCCACCATCCTGGGACAGGCTGCGCTGGGTAACAGCCACTTTGTAAACGGACTGGGAGAGCCCTACAGGGCATGGGACATGTTCCTGGGGACCATCCCCGGGTCCATCGGGGAGACTTCCACCCTGGCCATTCTGCTGGGTGCAATGATCCTGATCCTTACGGGTATCGGAAGCTGGAAGATCATCCTATCCGTATTTGCAGGAGGGACCGTCATGGGACTTTTGCTGAATGCATTTGCCGTGAACGCGTTCATGGCCATCCCCTTCTGGCAGCACCTGATGCTGGGCGGATTTGCCTTCGGGGCCGTGTTCATGGCCACCGACCCGGTTTCTGCTACACAGACCGACCGGGGAAAGTGGATCTACGGATTCCTCATCGGCCTGCTGGCCATCATGATCAGGGTGCTCAACCCGGCGTATCCGGAAGGAGTCATGCTGGCCATCCTGCTCATGAATGTGTTTGCCCCGCTCATTGATCATTACGTGATCCGGGGCAGTGTGAAAAGGAGACTGAAACGAGCCAAAGTACAAGCAACATAATATTACAGATATGTCCACGAAACAATTTAGCAATACATACATCTTCTTCTTCGCGCTGATCATGGTGACGTTTGTGGCCATCCTGCTCTCCTTTGTTTCGACGCAGCTGAAACCCCTTCAGATGATGAACATGGAGACCGAGAAGAAGGAAGATATCCTGAAATCGGTGGGGAAGGCCGAGCAGGCGGGCGAGGTCAGTGATAAGAACAGTTATATTGCCGAACAGTTCGGTGAGTTCATCTCCGAATCCTATGTGGTGGACTTTGAAGGGAATACAGTGGAAGCCGATGCCTTCGAGATCACCCTGGATCTGGAGAAGGAACTGGACAAGACACCAGCAGAACGGAATTATCCTGTATTTATCTACACCGACCCTGCCGGTGAAAGGAAATATATCGTGCCTGTGAGAGGAAAGGGCCTCTGGGGCCCCGTATGGGGATATCTCTCATTCAATGACGATCTGAATACAATCGATGGGGCGATCTTTGACCACCAGGCTGAAACCCCCGGTCTGGGCGCAGAGATCAATACGGACATGTTCGAGAAGCAATTCACTGGGAAGACCATCTTCGATGAATCGGGTGAGTTTGTCTCCATCCAGGTAGTGAAAGGCGGAGCTCCACCGGATGCGCCCCACAGCGTGGATGCCATTTCCGGGGGGACCATCACTTCTAAAGGGCTGGAGGCCATGTTGAGTGACTGCCTTGCCGGCTATGTGAACCATTTCCGCCAGACGGCGCAAAATTAAATAGTATCAAGTAAAACAGACCGATATGAGCAGCGAAAAAGAACCTTTATTTTCTGCCAAGAATCTCAAACTGATCACCGAACCGCTGGGGGTGAGCAATCCCATCACCGTCCAGGTGCTGGGGATTTGCTCGGCACTGGCAGTCACCGTGAAGCTGAAGCCATCCATCGTGATGGCCCTTTCCGTGGTGGTGGTCATGGCCGTGTCCAATGTGGTGATCTCACTGCTGAGGAAGATGATACCACCCCGGATCCGCATCATCGTCCAGCTGACGGTCATCGCCACCATGGTGATCCTGGTGGACCAGGTGCTCAAGGCATATGCCTACGATGTGAGCAAACAGCTTTCGGTGTTTGTGGGACTGATCATCACCAACTGCATCATCATGGGGCGCCTGGAGGCCTTTGCCCTGGCCAACAAACCCTGGCCTTCCTTCCTGGACGGACTCGGAAATGCGGCCGGTTACGGTGTGATCCTGATCATCGTGGCTTTTTTCAGGGAGTTGCTGGGTTCGGGCACACTGCTGGACTACCAGGTGATCCCCCAGGCGTTCTATGACGCAGGCTATGAGAACAACGGGATGATGATCCTGCCCCCCATGGCGCTGGTCGTGGTGGGGATCATCATCTGGGTGCAGCGGTCGAGGCGGAAAGAACTGATTGAAGATTAAAAAAAACAGAAGTTTCATGGAAAATCTGGTCAACATATTCATCAAGTCGATCTTTATCGACAACATGATCTTTGCCTACTTCCTGGGCATGTGTTCTTACCTGGCGGTCTCCAAGACGGTGAAGACCTCCACGGGCCTGGGAATCGCGGTGATCTTCGTACTCGGGTTCACGGTCCCCATCAATTTCCTGATCGAGAACTACATCCTGCAACCTGGGGCGCTCACCTGGATCAGTCCCTCGCTGGCAGATGTGGATCTGAGCTTCCTCAGCTTCATCATGTTCATTGCGGTGATCGCTTCCATGGTGCAGCTGGTGGAGATGGTGATCGAAAAGTTCACCCCGGCGCTTTACAATTCACTGGGGATATTCCTTCCCCTGATCGCGGTGAACTGTGCCATCCTGGGAGGTTCGCTCTTCATGCAGGAACGGGATTATGCCAATATCGCAGAGGCCACGGTATTTGGGCTCGGATCGGGAGTGGGGTGGTTCCTGGCCATTGTGGGCATTGCGGCCATCCGGGAGAAAATAAGGTATTCCAACGTGCCGGCACCCCTCAGGGGCCTGGGCATCACCTTTATTATCACCGGCCTGATGGGAATTGCATTCATGAGTTTCCTGGGGATCAAGTTATAGGAGTTATTAATGAATCATATGTCCAAACGAATATAAAATGGTAATACTTACTTCCACAATCACCGTGATCCTGATCAGCATCGGGGTGTTCCTCCTGGTGATCCTGCTGCTGGTCGTGATGCTGCTCTATGCAAGATACAAACTGACACCCCAGGGGGATGTCAAGTTGCAGGTCAACGACAAGGAGTTCACGGTATCCCCCGGCACCACCATCCTGTCCACCCTGTCTGATAACGGCGTGTATCTTCCCTCAGCCTGCGGCGGGGGAGGGACCTGCGGCATGTGCAAGTGCCAGGTAATGGAGGGCGGAGGCTCCATTCTGCCCACGGAGACCGGCTTTTTCACCAGGAAGGAACAGCAGAACAACTGGAGGCTGGGTTGCCAGGTGAAGATCAGGGAAGACATGAAGATCCAGGTCCCCGAGGAGGTCATGGGGATCAAGAAATGGGAATGCGAAGTGGTATCGAACCATAACGTGGCCACCTTCATTAAAGAGTTCGTGGTCAGATTGCCGGAAGGGGAGAAGCTCAACTTCAAACCGGGCGGCTATGTGCAGATCGATGTGCCCAGGATCGAGGTGGACTTCTCGAAGGATATTGATGTGGAGGAGGAATACCGCGACGAATGGGACAAATTCCAGATGTGGAGCCTCAGAATGAAGAACATCGAGGAAACCTTCAGGGCCTATTCCATGGCCAACCATCCGGCAGAGGGGAACATTGTGATGCTGAACATCCGGATCGCCACTCCTCCCTGGGATGTGAGCCACGGCAGGTTCAAGAATGTGAACCCGGGTGTCTGTTCATCCTACATATTCTCCCGCAAACCAGGCGACAAGGTAAGCCTTTCCGGCCCCTACGGGGAGTTCTTCATCAAAGATACGAAGCGGGAAATGATCTATATCGGCGGAGGTGCCGGTATGGCCCCGCTGCGCTCCCACCTGTTCCACCTGTTCCATACCCTGAAGACAAACCGGAAGGTCTCCTACTGGTACGGGGCACGTTCCCGAAGGGAGATCTTTTACGAGGACCATTTCAGGGATATCGAGAAGAAATTCGACAATTTCACATTCAACATTGCCCTTTCGGAGCCCAAGGAGGAGGACAACTGGGACGGCTACACCGGGTTCATCCACCAGGTGCTGTATGACAATTACCTGCGCCACCATGAGGAGCCGGAAGAAGTAGAATACTACATGTGCGGTCCGCCCATGATGAACGATGCGGTGAACAAACTGCTGTATGACCTGGGGGTGCCGGATGAGATGATAGATTTTGATGATTTTGGATAAAACTATCTCCTTCTACCCTCAAAGGGTATTCTCGCAACGTGCTATTTGGCTTCGCCAAAGATGCCAGGTTGCTTCGAATACCCTTTTCGGGTTTATAATAATCATAGTTTTAATCCCACTATTCACAGGCTGTAATCCAAAAGGCGGGGGAGGGGATTACTACAATATTCAGGGATTTACGCAGGGGACGACATACAGGATCACGTATCAGCATCCCACTGAGAATGACTTGCAGGGGAGGGTCGATTCGTTGCTCAGGGCATTCGACCTGTCCTTATCGCTTTATGAATCCAATAGCATCATCACTGCCATCAATGAGAACCGGAGCATGGACACTGATACCCTGTTCAGGACCGTGTTCCGGGAATCCAGGAGGATCTATGAACTTACCGGGGGTGCGTTTGATATCACGGTGGGACCGCTGATCAATGCCTGGGGATTCGGACCTGTGGACCGGTCGGAAATGGACAGTGCCATGGTGGACAGCCTTCTGCAGTATGTGGGAATGAATAAGGTGGCTCTGGTAGAGACCAAGATTGTGAAGGATCACCCGGCAGTGAAGCTGGATTTGAATGCCATTGCCCAGGGATATGCGGTGGATGTGGTGGCCCATTTCCTGGAGGAGCTGGGTTGCAGGAATTACTTGGTGGAGATCGGCGGGGAGATCCGCACCAGGGGAAAAAACCCTAAGGGAAGTTTCTGGAGGATCGGGGTGGATCGGCCCGATTATGGGAACATGATCCCGGGCCAGCAGCTTCAGGTGATCATCGACATGCACAACCGATCCCTAGCCACTTCGGGGAATTACCGGAAGTTCTATGAAAAGGACGGGATCAGGATAACGCATACAATAGATCCTGCCACCGGCTATCCCAGGGATTCCAGGCTCCTCAGTGCTACCATCCTTACCGATCAATGCATGACCGCAGATGCCATTGCCACTTCCTGTATGGTAATGGGACTGGAAAAGGCACAGGCATTTGTGGAAAGTTTAAAGAACACAGATGCTTATTTTATCTATGGTGGTGAGGAGGGGGCCTACCAGGTGTGGCTCACCGACGGACTGAAGAAATATGTTGAGTCACCGTAAAAAGGCCTGTTATTTCCTTTAAGCACTGCGTATTCTCCATTTTTTCAGTAATTTAGATTGCAGAAATCACATATTCAAATGAGATCAGGATTGGTCATTGCAATCGTGGAATTTTTTCTGTTATGTTCAGTATCGTCCTGTCAATCTCAGGGCTTAGCGGGTTGTACAGATCCTCTGGCCAACAATTATGATCCGGATGCCACCATTAATGACGGCAGTTGCACTTATGATCCGATTTCAATATCACCACAGCAGACATTTTCGCTTGATGAGCAGGTCAAAGGGACATCAGGGCTTATTCTGTGGGATGGCTATCTATGGACCCATAACGATCATGCAGATTCAGTCCTCTATGGACTGGATACCTCCAATGCAAATATTGAGCGTACGTACGCATTAGAAGGAACATTAAATGGAAACTGGGAGGAGATCTCCCAGGACCAGAACTACATATACATTGGTGATTTCGGGAACAACCGTGGTAACAGAACAGACTTACACATTCTTCGGATCGATAAAAATACCCTGATTGCCGGGAACCCTGTTATTGATACCATCTGGTTCTCCTATGCCGACCAGACAGATTTTGTCTTTGGAGAGGTTAATCAGACCGATTTTGATTGCGAAGCAATGATCGTGAGCGAAGATTCCATTTACCTGTTCACCAAGGAGTGGATCAGTTACGGGACCACCGTGTACAGACTCCCCAAAATACCCGGTAAATATGTAACAACCAAGAAAGCGGCCTACGATATCCAAGGATTGGTGACCGGTACCACTTACCTCGAACCTGAACGACTGGTTGTACTGTGTGGATATACAAACCTACTTCAACCTTTCATTTTCTTTTTTTATGATTTCCGCGGCCATGATTTCTTTCATGGTAATAAGCGCAGAATCAACATCTCCCTTCCTTTTCATCAGGTAGAAGGGGTTGTGACACAAGACGGTATAAAATATTACCTCTCAAATGAATCCTTCACAATGCAATCTCTGATTAATACCCCTCAAATGCTGCATGTATTGGACCTTTCTCTATTCTTAGAGGAGTATCTTGCAAGCTTGACCTCGAATAGAGCTCATGTACAACTAAATGATGGCGTGTTTGTTTATCCCAATCCAGCGGGAAACTGCATTATTGTGAAAATAGACCAGGAGCTTATCCCGGCAACTTATAAGGTCTATGATCAGATGGCTAGAATCATGAAAGAAGGGATCCTCACAGGCGAATCGTCTGTATTAGATGTCAGTAATGTTAAACTAGGCTTGTTCACAATGTCCATTGGAAAGGATTGTGAAAGAGTCTTCAGGATCCTGAAGCAATAAAATAGGATTGTTAACAAGCCTCATCTTTGACGAAATTACGTTGGTCTGATATAAATTCATGATCTTGTTAGATGAAAGGAAATAAATCCTAAAGTGATGCTCCTTTATATTAATTAACCTTCATTGAATAACTTTCAAATTTTATAAGAGAATCAGAGGATTTCATACAATAAACGCCCCATTTTTTACTGAATTCTCATTATCCGAATCATGCAACTTATAATTAATCAAATTGGTCCTCCTCCACGCACGCTCTCTCGTATTTATGTATAAATTTAGGTTTGAAATTGCCAGACATGCTGCATATAGATGATAAAAACGCTATTTACCTGTAACTATTTCAGGCTTGATGGTGTAAGAAGGAGGTGATTTGGTAGTGAAGATGCAACGTGGTTTAGAAAGAGTGACTCAGCGTGGGACTGAGGTGGCGAAGCTATAATGAATTAGGAGTATGCTGGTTTTTTACTCATTATCAAATGTTTTGTAATTTTGTATCTCAACTCTCATATTATGAAAGATTCTATTAACCGGCAGAAAAATATGCTCATCCTAAGTTGGTTCTATATTATCCTGATCGGATGTTTTATAATGAACTCTTGTGTCACATCTAGAAAGACCACATATCTTCAGGAGCATAACTCAAGTGATATTCCGGAGGAGTCATTTACTCCGGAGAATTACAGGATCCAACCAAATGATAACTTATACATATATGTTTCAACTCCGGATCCGAGCATATCGGCCATATTCAATGCGATCCCTACAGGGGGGATCATGAGAATGGAAGAGGGTACGGCCAACCTGCTGTCCTATCCCGTTCATCTGGACGGCACCATTGATTTACCGTATATCGGTTCAGTCGGGGTCGCTGGGAAAACGCTAAGTGAGACGAAATATGCTCTGGAGGAGGAACTCATCGATTACGTGAAAGATGCTTCTGTCACAGTCAAATTGGTGAATAATTATGTCAGTATTCTTGGTGAAGTGAATGCCCCAGGGATGTATCCGATTTATAAAGAAAGGTTAAACATTTTTCAGGCATTAGCGATGGCAGGGGACATGGCCGAAATCAGCAACCGAAGCCAGGTAAGTATTGTCCGCCAGACCCCAAATGGTTCTCAAATCAAAGAATTTGACTTAACAGATAAAAATATCGTCGACTCTGAATTCTATTACGTAATGCCCAATGATGTTATTTATGCAAAACCCATAAAAGGGAGTTTGTTCAGGAGGAATCAACCTACTGTCACTTTGATTTCCACGACAATATCCGCCGCACTCACATTATTTGTGATAATACAGACCTATCTTATTTCATTACAACCACAATAAATAGTTATGGCTCAGGAATCTATTTCTATGAATAAGTCACATCCTTCCGGCCACACAGAAAAAGTGAATACTAGGAAGCTGCTCCTTATGATCTGGAGGAAATGGTATTTTTATCTTATTGCCATTGTCATACTGGGAACGGCTGCTTTCTATTACCTGAAGCACAAAATACCCACTTACCTTGTAAAAACGACCGTTTTGGTTGAAGAAGAAAGTGGTATGACGGGTATAAATCTTGTTGAAGGTTTTGCTGTCAGTCCAGGTTCTCAGAACCTCGATAACCAGATCCTGATACTTTCTTCATATTCTTTAGTTCGGAAAGCGGTTGAGGAACTGCCCTTTGAAATAGATGTATACAGGAAAGGTTTATTTAGCCAGCAGTCCTATTACCCATTGAGCCCGCTGAGGATTGAACCGGGACCAGACGGATTGCCCTATAATATTGAATTTATCTTTGAGCACTCTTATAATGATGTTTTTAGTTTGTCAACATCTTCCACCTTTAATCATGTGTTGGATACTTTATTATC
>Ga0209205_1000140_pt1 | contig 10147 bp, 6 predicted proteins | sample ZodSprso05mmetaG_FD_184133 | JGI IMG/M metagenome (GOLD analysis project Ga0209205, IMG submission 184133) | Hot spring sediment microbial communities from Zodletone spring, Oklahoma to study Microbial Dark Matter (Phase II) - Zodletone Spring... ... | reverse complement strand
GGATATTTATTATCTGTTTACTATACTTTCTAGGTGCTTTTTGGGATAATAAATATCCCTTAAGAGACATTTAATATCAAAAACAACATCAAAACAGTTAATAAATGGATAAAAAATATCCATCCCGGAATTTTTGAATTGACATCAGCCCTATCTACCATATACCAGGAAGAACTCATCATAATTCCCATTTGAACTGCTGCCACAGACAGGCACAGCCGCGGTCATCACTGCGTAAGTCACAATCATCGGGGTGCAATAACCGGCGGTATCTCCAACCGCTGCTGAAATTCTTTTCTGCGAAAATCATTTAGGCAGCTCACCGGAGATACCGCCCGAGAACAACAGCCTGAAGCAGATGCGGTCATCGCTGCCTAAGCTGGTGCGAAGCAGCAGGTTCAGCAGCGATACCGTATACTGCGGAAGGCACAGCGGCGGTCAGGGTTCCGTCAGGAACGAATGCTGCGGAAGGCACGGCCTGATTCTGCGCGTAACCAGCTAAGCCGGCTGTGAACGAATCCCTGAAACCCGCAGGCTAAAATTCACGTAGGAAGACATATCCAATTTATTAGTAACTTCGGATGTCCTGTTAATTCACCCGCGGTATGAGCGAAGAGATCCTGAAAGCCCTGATGCAGCTGTTCGCCATCGTTGCCCGGCCGGAAGGCGACGCAACTGACCGCCGCCTGGTGGTGGAATCCTTCCTGAAAAGACAGCTCAACCAGGAACTCGTGGCCGAATACCTGGAGGTCTTTGATGAGTTCTACCGAAAGCATGTGGAGGAGGAAGAGGAAAAAGTGACCAGGAAACAGCGTTTGCTGGCCAGGCGTTCGGTAAGGGTCCTCAGGATCTGTACAGCCATTAATGAAGAACTGGCGCAACCCCAGAAGATCATCGTGCTCTTCCAGTTGCTGGAATTTATTAAAACAGAGACGGAGGAGGTGACCGAACAGGAGATGGAGTTCGTCACCACGGTGGCCGACACATTCAACATCCCCGGTGAAGATTATGACCTGATCAGGAATTTCGTGTTGTCGGACAACCAGCTGGAAGACACCCCCGACTACCTTTTGGTGGACAATAAGAAAGGGATCCCTTCGGGTAAGCAGGTCAAGCATATTTACAGGGAGAACCTGGTCGGCCAGATCCGCTTCATTCACATCCGATCTTCCAACCTCTATTTTGTGAAATATGTGGGGCAGGCGGAACTCTACATGAACGGACAGCTGCTGGAACCTTTCAAGACCTATCCCCTGACCACCGGATCTTCGTTGCGGAACCAGCAGATCGCCCCGGTATACTACAGTGACGTGGTTGCATCGTTCGTGGGGGATATGGTGAAATCGAAAATTGTATTCGAGGCCAGTCACCTGACCTACAGGTTCAAAAGCGGAGCGATCGGTCTCCATGATGTGGGATTCACTGAACGGTCGGGGAGACTGGTAGGGATCATGGGTGCCAGCGGCGCCGGCAAAACCACCCTGTTGAATGTACTCAACGGGACCAGCCAACCTACCCGGGGGGAAGTGCGTATCAACGGGATCAATATATACAGCGGTGATCCCGACATCGAAGGGATCATCGGTTATGTATCCCAGGACGACCTGCTCATCGAAGAGCTTTCCGTATATCAGAACCTTTATTACAATGCGAAGCTCTGTTTCGACAATTACAGCGAAGTGCAGCTGATGGAGACGGTCCACCGTGTCCTTTCCAACCTGGGCCTTTTCGAGATCAGGGATATCCAGGTGGGTACACCGCTGAACAAAAAGATCAGCGGGGGCCAGCGCAAGCGGCTGAACATTGCACTGGAACTGATACGGGAACCTGCCGTGCTCTTCCTGGATGAACCCACATCGGGACTATCAAGCCGGGACAGTGAGAACATCCTGGATCTGCTGAAAGAACTTTCATTCAAGGGCAAACTGGTGTTTGTGGTGATCCACCAGCCTTCCTCGGATATTTTCAAGATGTTCGACAGGCTGCTGATCATGGACAAGGGGGGGTACCTGATTTACAACGGGAACCCCATCGATTCCATCATGTATTTCAAGTCCAGGGTGCAGCATGCCGACTGGAACGAGAGTGAATGCCCTACCTGCGGGAATGTGAACCCGGAACAGGTTTTTAATATTGTGGAGACCAGCGTGCTGGATGAATATGGGAAAATGACCCATACCCGGAGGATCTCCCCGCGGGAATGGAGCAATTATTTCAGGGAACAGTACAGGGAGGATGTCAAAGAGACCGCTTCCCGGGATGACCTGCCCGATATCTCCTTCAAGGTACCCGGCCGGCTGAAGCAGTTCGGGGTTTTCTTCAGGCGGGATATCCTGAAAAAACTGAGCGATGCCCAGTACCTGGCGATCAATTTTCTCGAGGCGCCCCTGCTTGCCTTCCTGCTGGCTTTTATCGTGAAATATTACAGCGAAGGGGCTTCCAACCAGCTGGGTTATACCCTGGCAGAGAACCTGAACCTGCCCGTTTACATTTTCATGTCGGTCATTGTGGCAATTTTCATGGGGCTGACAGTGAGCGCAGAAGAGATCATCAAGGACAGGAAGATCCTGAAGCGGGAAGCATTCCTGAACCTGAGCTGGTCGGGCTACCTGCTCTCCAAGGTGGCCGTGTTGTTCCTCTTGTCCGCCGTCCAGGCCCTCACCTTCGTGATCGTCGGGAATTCCATCATGGAGATCCGGGACATGTATTTCGAGTACTGGCTGGTGCTTTTTTCCGCCTGGGCCTGTTCCAATGTGATGGGACTCCTCATTTCAGACAGCTTCAAAACGGTGGTAACCATCTATATCCTCATTCCCTTCCTGGTCATTCCGCAGATCATCCTGAGCGGCATCATCGTCAAGTATGAAAACCTCAATCCGAAGATCTCCTCTCCCAAACGGATCCCCGTCTACGGAGAGATCATGTCGGCCCGCTGGGCCTATGAAGGCCTGGCCACCTACCAGTTTATCAACAACCGCTACGAACAGAACTTTTATCACCTGGACAAGTTGATGAGCAATGCCAGTTTCAAATCCAATTATCTCATCACGGAACTGCAGAACAAGCTTGCCTTCATCCAACGGAACCTGGACAACGGACAGGAAGATGAAAACGTCCAGGCGGCTTTCGAACTGTTGCGCAACGAGATCCGGGACGAATACAGGGACCGGATGATCATGCGCGCATATTACGATGCCACGCCCACCTATTTGATGAAGGATGTGGAGGATCTCCGGGCGGACCGGGTCAGCAGGGAACTGGTTGCCTATGCCAGGGAGTATCTTCAGGCGCTGAAAGATTTCTACACCGAAACCTACAAAGCGGCCTTTACCCGGGAGAACAGGATCAAGGATCAATTCGACCGGGAAGTGCTCCAGCAACTGGAACGAAATCATTCAAACGAAAAGCTGGAGGAGTTCGTGACCAACAAGAGTACATTTGAGCGGATCATCGAATACAGAGGCAACCTGATCCAGAAGTACGACCCCATCTACTGCGATCCGACGCACCCGTTCATCAAGGCACATTTTTACGCCCCGCGCAAAATGGTGTTCGGATCATTTGTGCCCACCCTCTGGGTCAATGTGATGGTGATCTGGTTCATGAACCTGGTGCTGTACATCATGCTCTACCACCGCGTGCTCAAGAAATTCCTGGATTTCATGGAGCGCATCCTGCACCCCAGGAACCGGTAATAGCGTACCTGGTTATGCTGTTAATAACCCTGTTGTCTTTTAAAACAGCTGTTATGAAAAAGCAGATCTCTGAAAAACTATCCATAAAGATGAAAATACAGCCATCAATCCCAGCATGTCTCATACTTCTTTTATGTATGGCTCAAGCTATGAGTCAAAATCAATCATTATTTGATCGAACCCTGGTAAAACCAAAAATGACGGATGATTTCGGTGAAGCTCCAGAACTAAACTGGTCCGGACATTTCGGAGGCTCGGCTTTTGATCGAGCCGCAGATATTATTTCCGATGATGCGGGCAATATCATTATAGCAGGTTCTTTTTCGGGGGTAATGGGTGATGGATCCAATTCCTGGACCAGTGTCGGAACATCCGATGCATTTGTGGCCAAATTTGACGACGCAGGAGATCTGATCTGGCTTACCCAGTTGTCTCCATCTGAAGGGGAAACAACGGAAGTAGAAGCTGTATGCCTTGATAATGAGGGTCTTATATATGTCACCGGCACCTTTACCGGTGATGTACAATTTGGGACGGACAGTCTTTCGCAACTGGGAACCCAAGGTTTATTCTATGCCAAACTGAACATCTCAGGTGAAGTACTAATGGCATCCAACCACGAAAGCCCTAATGATGCACAGATCCCTAAAAGAATTAATGCCGATCAGGAAGGGAACATTTACATACTCGGATATGCCCTTGATGAAAACATGAACATTCATCATTCCATCATATTGAAATTTAACTCTTCCGGAATATTGGCCTGGGAACAGGAGCACGACGAGATATTTAACGGGTTGGCCGTAAAGGATTCATCAATATACATGTCAGGAGAATATTATCCGTCCCATGATGGGATCCTTGACGAAGATGTAGTTTTAGAAACGTTCAGCAATACCAAAGCAAAAGCATTTGTTGTGCAAGCAGATCTGACCGGTGATTTTCATTGGGCCTCCGCGCCCGATCATCTGGAATTACAATTTGGCAGAAGCTCAGGACAGGATGTAGGAGTCGACGAATCCGGAAATATTTATCTTGCAGGATACTTTTATAATCATGTTGTTTTTGGTTCCGACACTCTTTATTCGAATACATCATTATGGCAGGGATTCATTGCTAAATACAATTCTTCGGGTGTGTTTGTTTGGACCACCCGACTAATGGAAGGTCAATACGTGAATTTACTTATTTCCGAAGACGGGATAAGCTATGTGTGGATACCCGGTGTTATTTCAAAAGTTGACTTGGATGGCGATATACTCTGGACAGAACCAATCACTCCTGAGCCTTCTGCCATTACATTGAATCCATCAGGAAAACTACTTGTAGCGGGTACTGAAAAAGGTTTGATTTTCATATCCCAGCTTAATCATATGACTTCCACTGACTGGATTCTTCAATTAAAGGGTAATTCAGGCACAGGATCTGTCCTTGGAATAGTATCGGACTATCATGGGAACCTATATACCTGTGGATATGTTTCAAACACTGCAGACTTCTTCGGAGAAAAATTATCAAACGGGATCTTTATCTGCAAACAGAATGGTTCAGGAAAAGTGCTCTGGTTACATCAATATCCCGGAAGACCGCTGGAGCTTGACACCCATATGGAAGCACTGTATATAGATACAGTAAACCATACGCTTATTGTATCCGGAATGTTGGCTGACACAATTGAGATACCGCCACACACTTTGCATGTACCCGAAGGGAAAAGCAGCATGCTTGTTATAAAAATAGATCTTCAGGGGAATTATATATGTTCATTTCAAGAAGATTTCGATAGCGATTTCTCCCTGAAAGGCATTATTACCGATCATAGCGGTAATATTGTTATGAGCGGTCTATTCGAGGATACAATTATCATCGGGGATCAGCATCTGGTCCCAGTGGTGCCCGGGGGAGAGGGAGCCGATGCATGTATAGTCAAGTATGATCCAAACGGAGATTTGCTGTGGGCAATAGCCGCAGGAGGTGAAGATATGGAATATACAGCGATCACATCGGCAGATACCAGTGACAATATCTTTCTTGCGGGGGAATCCGTTTCAAGTTCTGTGATGGTAAATCAGACCGACCTGGAAATGGAAGAAGGGAAAGGCAATATCCTCTTCGCCAAATTAAATCAGGATGGGGAGGTACTATGGGTTAAAACCATTGCCGCCACAGGGCATGAAAATAAGGATGATTTTTGTTGGCCCTTGAGTATAAAAGTAAGCAAGGATGGTTTTGTTTATATCAAGGGGTCGATGAGCGATACAGCCTATTTTGATGAAATCCTGCTAACAAGTCCGTATGAAGGATTCAATACGTTTATTGTGAAGACCGATAATGACGGAAGGGTGATCTGGGCAGACATACTTCGTCAGCATCATCCAAGATACTCGCAAGATTCTCATCGATTGGATATTGATAGTAAAGGCAATGTCTATTTCGGAGGCCAGGTTAAGGATACACTGGATTTTGGGGATGAATTCCAATATATCCCTTCCAGCACGTATGATCTTTATGTGGTAAGGTACAGTTCAGATGGCCAGTTGGACTGGGTGAAAGGGATCAGGGGTAAGGAATCCAGTTATTATACTCGGATAAGAAGTATCGCAGCGTATGATACCGGAAATGTTTTTGTAGGTGCTGATCTGAACGGTTACTTTACAATAGATAAGGTAGATGTGAAATTACCAAACACGCATGGGTTTATTACCATGCTCGGTCCGGATATTTCCGGAACGAACTTTTATGAGATGTTTAAAGCATATGATATGCTGCTTGAGGTGTATCCTAATCCCTTTAATGATTTTCTACAAATAGAGTACAAAATCGCCGAAAGTTCAAAAGTGCTGCTTTGTGTTTACGACGTGCTTGGAAATGAGGTAGAGATCTTATCTGACCAGATACTAGATACAGACATCCATTCTGTCCAATGGAATACAGGGAATATTTTGGAAGGCACCTATTTCCTGAAATTGACCACAGGATCGGGATCTATGATGAAGAAAGTTGTGAAAATCAAATAACCCGATCAGGGAAAATTGAAAAAGGCTGCCCAAAAATTCCGGGCAGCCTGGTCTGGATGGTGTATTTTTCTTCTGAAGTCCTGGTTATTCGACGATCTCGATCATCTTGAAGGGAACCCTGATGATGGATTCATAGTCTTCACCGGCCTCCAGCATGTCCTCGTCGTCTTCTTCGTAGTACCAGTTGATGATCACTTCGGTCTTCCCTTTGTGAATGGCTTCCAGTTTCTTGAATACATCGAGGATGCACTTGGAGGAACTGGTATTGAAATATTCCAGCTGGACATTCACCTGCGTGAGATCCAGGGGCGAGGAGCTGTATTCCTCCAGCCATTCCACAAGTGGCTTATAAAACTCTATTGAATTCTCCGGTATTGATCTTCCCTTGATTTCGATTACACCCTGATTCGCATCGAACTTGACGCTGGGCGTTTTTGCAGTTCCCTCTATCGAAAGTGCTTCCATATTCTGTTGTTTATCTTTGATAATCATTGTACCAAATCGATGTACACATCCAGGTTGAAGAAATAGAAACGGTGGTCATATTTCTCGAATGTATAAATCAGTTTATTTCCTGTTTTCCTTGCAATATCCACCAGACCCAGGCCTCCGCCCCCCTTCTCCGAAAGGCGCTGGTGGTTCAGAATGAATTTATACATGTCCTTCAACTCATCCCTGGACATGGAATTGATCTTATCGATCTTATTTTTAAGCATATCCACCTTTTCGTGGCGGATAAAATTCCCGGTGGAAATCTTGTACCTTTCTTCCACCCGGCTTACCACCAGTATCCCGAATTTCTCATCATATTCATTCTGCATATCTTCTGGCAGGATCTCAATATGATGATACAAATTCTGGAGGCTTTCCACCAGAACATTGTAGACTCTCTTCCGGATCTTGGAACTTTCGGTGTAATCATCAAGCCTGGATTCAACGACCTCCAGCACATTACTGATGAGCTCACTTGAGATATTCCCTTTGAAGGCCATCAAAACATCTCCGCCATTCAGCTTGGAGTAATACTCGTTGACATCAAAGCTCATGTAGGCTTGCTTTTGTTGAATAGCTATTTGCCGATCCGATCAGCAAATATAAAAAAAAATGTAATTGATCAAAACCGATCATTCTCGGGTTCAGCCTTATTTTTCCCTGTGATTCAGTAACTAAATATAGCTAAAAATCGGCCCCCAATGTAACAAAATCCGGCAAATCATGTTTTTTTTTTAACAAACGGGTTATTTCTGTGACAGAAATATTCATCCTTGATTTTCAGCAGCTTTGTGTGCTTTCCAGTCACCCCGGAATGTCCTGTAATTCACAAATACACACTCCAGGGATCCATTATAGAGGACCATCTTCTTCTCGGGTTTCAGCCCGACATGCTTGAGCCCCTCCCTGCTGTATGAAAGGACCCATGCATCCGATCCCGGATATCCGTGCTTGAGGGTGGTCCCGATCATGTTGTAGAACGTGCCGATATCTCCGGGATCCATCCTTTCTCCGTAAGGGGGGTTCATCACAAGGGTTGCACCCTCCGGCGGACCGGCGGAACCGGCGAATTCCTTCACCTCCGCGGTCACCATGTGCTCAAGCTGCATGTGGCTGAGCTGCTGCTTTGTGAGTTTTACAGCCTCTTCGTTCACATCCCTGGCAATAATCGGCACAGAAACTTTCCTTTCCGGGGGGAGTTGCCGGACCACATGTTCCATCAAATCACGGTCAAAGTCCTTCCAGTGCTCGAACCCGTAATGCTCCCTGAATATTCCGGGGGGGATCCCGGCCGCGATCAGTGCCGCCTCGATGGCCAGCGTTCCCGATCCGCACATGGGATCAATGAACGGTCTCTCCCCCTGCCAGCCCGTAGCCATGATCATACCCGCAGCAAGCACTTCATTGAGCGGCGCTTCGAAGGTCCCGGTCCGGTACCCCCGCCTGTGCAGGGACCCTCCCGAGCTGTCCAGCGAAACCGTGACCTGGTCGCCTGAAATATGCACATTGATCAGGAGTTCCGGCTGCTCCCTGTTCACGGAAGGACGCAGGTGGGTGCGCTCCCTGAACCGGTCCGCAATGGCGTCCTTCACCCGCATGGCCACGTAATGGCTGTTCCTGAATACCGGCGAAAAAGTCACCGCATCGATGGCAAAGGTCATTTTGTTATCCAGGTGGAGCGACCAGTCATAGGCTTTAATCCTTTCGTAGAGGGACTCGGGATCAGCGGCCCTGAAGTGGAGAATGGGAAGCAATACCCGGAGTGACAGCCGGGATGCGATATTCACTTTGTAAAGCAGTGCCCTTCCGCCGTAAAAATTGACCCCCCGGTTCACCACCTCGGTTCTTGCCGCACCCAGCGTTTTCAGCTCCTCCGCAAGCAGATTTTCGAGTCCCCTCAGGGTCTTTGCATGAAATTTTTCAGACAGGCTCAATGTAGTTGTTTATTAATCAGTTTCAGGGCATTCCGGAACCGGTCCTCCCCGCTCCCGCTTACGATCGCCCGGTTCATTTCAAAGTGATCCAGCTCCTGCTGGTACAGGTGGAACAGTTCGGTCCTTTTTTCTCCGCCGTTTTCCCTGACGGGATCCGGGATCCAGGGGATATCCGGTGCACACAGCAGCACCAGGTCAAAATCTGCCCGCATGATGTTATCATCGATCCATGCAGGTTGCCTGCCGTATTTTATACGAAACCACACCCGGGTAAGAATCAGCCATGTGTCAAAAATCACCCATCCCTTATTTTCTTTGTTTCCCTCATATTCCCTGACCTGTTGCCGGGCAATATGTTCCACATCATCGTATGTATAGGGCCGTCCGAGATCCTCAATGTACCTGCGGGCATACTCCTCCACACAGGTACCGCGGAAATGGCCGGCCAGAAGTCTGGCCAGGTCCGTTTTCCCTGTTGATTCGGGACCCGTGATCAGGATCCGTGCGGATTCATGTTTCTTGAATACTCCTTTTTCCATTCGATCAATCCGATTACAGCCATGGTTGTATAAATGGCAAACAGTACCATTGTGGGGTACAGGCCCCGGTAAAGATACAATCCCATGGACACAATATCCACAATGATCCACAGAATCCAGTGCTCCAGGATCTTCCTGGCCAGCATCCAGGTGGCAGTGAAACTTAACGCGGTGGTGAATGCATCCCAGAAAGGAATGGGTGAGTCGGTATACCTGGAGAGGATAAACCCTGTCCCCAAAAAAACTGCTGCGGTGATCGCCAGGAGGATCAAGCCGTGCTTCAGGCTGATCCGGCTAACGGGCATGGGCTCGCTCCCATCCCCGCTCCGGCCTTTCTTCCAGATGATCCAGCCGTAGATGCTGATAAAAAAGTAATAGACATTCAGTCCCATGTCCGCATAGAACCTGGACTGAAAGAAAACAACCATATAGAGCAGGGCGCTGATGATGCCCATGGGCCACAGCAGGAT
>Ga0209205_1000139_pt1 | contig 10175 bp, 7 predicted proteins | sample ZodSprso05mmetaG_FD_184133 | JGI IMG/M metagenome (GOLD analysis project Ga0209205, IMG submission 184133) | Hot spring sediment microbial communities from Zodletone spring, Oklahoma to study Microbial Dark Matter (Phase II) - Zodletone Spring... ... | reverse complement strand
CCAGATATCGAATACCGGCCAGTAAACCAGCACCTCGTTATCCGGTTTCCCCTGCTGCAGCACTGACTGGCAACGGGTTACATACCGGTTCAGTTCCTCCAGGTGCGGCCAGAAGCTGTTGGACGGCGCAAAATTCACCGATGCATAGAACAGCCAGCCCGGCCATGGAGCCTCCACCGGTGAATAGGTGGTACCGTGGTAAAAAAGATGATTGATCCCTGCAAGGAAAGCTTCCTCGGCTTCAGGTTTGCACTGTGACAGCGATACCCTGAAATGCTCTCCCAGCCAGGTGAATGTCTCATTGGATACAAGCTGCTTCCCGGTAATATGCGCAGCAGAGGTGGCCAGCTTAAGCATCATCGGATCGGGCTCGTCATTCATCCGGTCACCTGAATCCTGCCTCAATCCCGTAATCGGATAATACCTGTGGCCATATATCTCGCATTCCGGGATGTCCACAGCCGCATACAGGTCGATCAGGTTTCCCGGCGAACCATGGGCCTGGTTTTTCGTCAGGGCTGATCGCTTGTGGGCCCATTCGGCCCAGGGCAGGGTGAAATTTTCCAGCAGCAATTCCGACAGCGTCAGGCGGTAATCACACTTGACCCTGGTCACCGTTTCCTCTTCACCCTCCCCTGCCAGCTCCCGGATATGGTCCCGGAGATCGTATCCCCTACGCGCCTGGAATGTTAAGAAAAGGCCGGGAGTCCAGCTGGCATTGTAAACCTCATAGCTGTCATTGAAAAAGGACCTGATCTCCTTGGAGTTACCGAAAACTTCGCTGAATCTCCCGAAGTAGGTTTGCACCGCCTCCCCTGAAAAATGATCCAGCGAAAAACCTTCCCCTCCCGGTGCGGCCCGCTTGACCATCTGTCCTGTTTTCCCGCAGAAAGCCGCATAGATCTTCCAGTCGCCTTCATCCGGGCTCCACGCCAGGTTCCCTTCAGCATCGAGCCGCTCCGTGATTTGCACTACCTCGCCGCCGGGTCCGTATGCGGTGACCGCTTCGGGCATGATGGCGTTTTCCGGTTGCCTCCTTTCACGGGCAACCACCTTTTCCGTCAGGCTCTGCCCTGCCTTTAAGGTGTATTCCTGGATGATAAGCCTGCTTGCCGCATGTTCCCTGGAGATCCAGGGACCTCCGAAGGGCCAACCCGTGCCCTGGTTCATATCCACACCCATGTCCAGGGCGTGTGCTTTTTCCGTGGTCACACCAAGCATCTCCATCCAGGCCGGCGAAAGAAAATCAATATTTTTCTCCTCATTCCCCTGCACTCCGTAAATGGGAGTGATCTCCACACCCCCGAAGCCGGCATCCGCATACTGCTCAAGCAACTTTGCGAGATTGGACGCATCCACCGCACTGCCCATCCACCACCAGCGGGTCCAGGGTTTGGATGTCCGGTTAATCTCAGGCCAGACTTCCGGTTCAGGGATTTCTGCGGAGTTGCACGAGCACATCAGAATCACGAATAAAACAGGCGAGAAAATTTGTGTCAGACGCATTGCCTTTCATTTTAAGATTTTTACTTTTTTGGGCTCCTCAAATTAAGGAAAAAGATGACACCTGCCCAATTTCTTTAACTTCCTTCATATGCAATGCAATCGTATGCTTCCATGGAAAGTGGCGAAAATTTCTTCCCCGTATGCAACTTTTTTTCATAACTTGGGCAAAGAATTTTGGTCCGATCTTCACCCTGAATCTATAATCTACGCTCGGAATGACGGCGAAAACAAAGGAACATGTTCAGATGATCAGCAGGCTCAGAGCCGGGGACATGATCGCCTTTGATGTCATCTACCGGAACTACAGCAAAAAAAGGTGTCTTATTTGAGGCATCCGTGATGAAAGCTGTTCACTTTAAATCCAGACCAATGAACAAAAAATTTGCCTGCATGTTCCTGGGCCTGCTGCTCTGTCATGCCCATTCCCTTTTTGCACAGGACCTGGAAGCCCGGAAGGGGTCGTGGGGCGACCAGGGAAACGGGACCTACATCAATCCGGTGCTCAACGCGGATTATTCCGACCCGGATGTGGTGCGTGTGGGAGAAGATTACTACATGGTCTGCTCCGAGTTCCATTTCATGGGAATGCCGGTGCTGCATTCCGGGGACCTGGTGAACTGGACCATCGTCGGCCGGGTGTATGATACATTCAAATTCGCCCCGGAGTTCGACACCAATGAGCGCTATGCAGGCGGGAGCTGGGCCCCGGCCATCCGTTACCACGACAATAAATTCTGGGTCTATTTCTGTACGCCTGACGAGGGGCTTTTCATGAGCACGGCCGGGAAGGCCGAAGGTCCATGGGAACCGGTATACCAGGTGGCAGACACGGCCGGTTGGGAGGATCCCTGTCCCTTCTGGGACGATGACGGACGGGCTTACCTGGGAAGGAGCATTGTCGGGGCGGGACCCATCTACATCCACCGGATGAGCCCGGATGGAAAAACGTTGCTGGATGACGGGGTGATCGTTTATACGGGACCTGTGGCCGAAGGGACCAAGATCCATAAACTGAATGATTATTACTACCTGAGCATCCCGGAAGGCGGGGTGTCAAGTGGATGGCAGACCGTGTTGCGTTCCAGAAACATTTACGGTCCCTATGAAAAGAGGGTGGTCCTTGAAACCGGGAGCACACAGATCAACGGTCCCCACCAGGGTGCATGGATCGACCTGCCAGGCGGTGAATGGTGGTTCATGCACTTTCAGAGCGTATTCACCATCGGCCGGGTGTGTCATCTCCAGCCCATGCGGTGGATCAACGACTGGCCCGTAATGGGTGTGGATATCGACATGAACGGGATCGGTGAACCCGTGTATGTTTGGAAAAAACCGGATGTGGGAAAGACCTACCCGGTTACCGCCCCGCAGGCCTCCGATGAATTCAAGGACGGGGACCTGGGCCTTCAGTGGGCCTGGAACCACAATCCCGTCCCGGAAGCATGGTCGCTGACGGCAAAAACAGGTATGCTGAGCCTTAGCTCCCTGCCCGCCGGATCGCTCAAAGAGGCAAAGAACACCCTCACCCAGAAGGTGATGGGGTCCCACGGCGAAGCCACAACACTGCTTCTTACCGATGAGATGGAAAACGGGCAGAAGGCGGGACTGTGCATGATCGGAAGGGAGTACAGCCAGATAGGGATCATGAAGGAAAACGGGAAATTATTTGTATTCACGGAGATCAATGATACCCTCACCAGGCTGCCCGCAAGCGGATCAAAGACCTACCTGAAAGTCATCCACGCACCCGGGGAGATGGTCCCCGCCAACCAGTATTACTTCAGCACCGACAACAGGGAATTTCATCCCCTGGGCGGGAAATTTTCTGCCACCTTCGGGAACTGGAAGGGCCCCAGGATCGGACTTTTCAGTTATCATGAACAGGGAGGCGGGGGGACTGCCCGGTTCGATTGGTTCCACTATCTCTATGACGGTCCCAAAGAGATGAAACGACCCTGATGCGTCCGGTTGCACCGGACTTTTCAGGACTGCACGGATAAATGAAACACATATGAAATTATCAAATCAGAAGTTTGCATATCACCCGGCTGCAGCAGCGTTGCTTCTCCTTCTCATGCTTACCGGTTGCAGCGCCGGACAGGACAAAATTGACCGGGAACAGGTGGTGCGGCGGCACCTGGTGGAAGTCACTTCCATGGACAAACTCGCTTCGCTGACCGTGGGGAACGGCAGGTTTGCCTTTACCGTGGACGCCACAGGTCTCCAGTCATTCCCCGGACTTTATGAAGACGGGGTCTCACTGGGGACACAGAGCGACTGGGGCTGGCACAGCTTCCCCAACGACAGCGGATACACTTTTGAGGAGAGCCTGGTGAATTACGATTTTCACGGCAGGGAAGTCCCCTACTCGGTCCAGGTCAGACAGCCCGCAAGGAACAGGGAAGCAGTCAATTACCTGCGGCAGAATCAGCACCGCCTCCACCTGGGGATCGTGGGACTGGACCTGGTGTATGCCGACGGCACCCCGGTCCTGGCCGAAGAGATCGGATCCATCAGTCAGACGCTGGATCCCTGGAACGGAGAGATCCACAGTGAGTTTACCGTGGGTGACGTTCCGGTGGAAGTGACCACCTTTGCCCACCAGGACCTGGACCTGATCGCCGCCAGGATCGCGTCGCCCCTCATTGAAAAAGGATTGCTGCGCGTGAAACTGGACTTCCCCTACCCCACGGGCGCACATACCGATTCGGGATGCGACTGGGACCAGCCGGAAAAGCACAGTTCCCGGTTGACCCCCGCGGCGGAAGGAGCATCCATTCACCGGCAGCTGGACGATGATTCGTACCTGGTGCAGCTGGCGTGGACCGGGGATGCAGTCATCCGTGAAAAAGAAAAACACCATTTCCTGCTGGAGCCGGGCACCGGTCAGTCTTCTTTTTCATTCAGCTGCCTGTTCACTCCCTCGATCCCGGATGCCGGACTGCCTGATTTCAAGTCCACCGCATCCAACAGCAGCAGGCACTGGAAGGAATTCTGGATGAGCGGAGGGGCCGTCGATTTTTCGAGGAGCACCGACCCGAGGGCCGCCGAACTGGAACGCAGGGTCGTGCTGTCACAATACCTGACCAGGGCCCAGTGCGCGGGGAATTATCCTCCCCAGGAGACCGGGCTCACCTTCAACAGCTGGCACGGGAAATTCCATCTTGAAATGCACTGGTGGCACGGTGTCCATTTCGCACTGTGGAACCGCACGGATTTGCTGGAAAAGAGCCTGGACTACTATCTTTCAATCGCGGACAAAGCCAGGGAAACTGCGCGGCGACAGGGATTCGGGGGACTGCGATGGCCCAAAATGACCGATCCCACCGGGAATGACAGTCCCTCCGGCGTGGGATCGTTCCTGATCTGGCAACAACCGCACATTATTTACCTTGCGGAACTCTGTTACCAGGATTCCCGGGAAGATGCACTGCTTGAAAAATATGCGGAATTCATTTTCGAAACTGCCGAATTCATGGCCTCCTATGCCTGGTATGACACGGTGAATAACCGCTACATCCTGGGGCCGCTGCTCATCCCGGCCCAGGAACGTCTCCGTGCCGAAACCACCATCAATCCCCCCTTCGAACTGGCTTACTGGCACTGGGGACTTACAACCGCACAGCAATGGAGGGAGAGGCTGAACATGGAACGCAAACCCGAATGGGATGCGGTGCTGGAGGGACTCTCCAGGCTTCCGGAAATGGACGGGTTGTACCTGGCTGCCGAAAGCGCACCGGATTCCTACTCCAATCCCCGCTACATGAGCGATCATCCAATAGTGCTGGGCGCTCTCGGAATGATCCCGGAATGCCCGATGGTGGATCCGGCCATCATGAGAAATACCTTTGATCATGTCTGGGAGCACTGGAACTGGGACGAGACCTGGGGCTGGGATTTCCCCATGACCGCCATGGCGGCAGCACGGCTGGGCATGCCTGAGAGGGCCGTTGACGCGCTCTTCATGGAGGTGGAAACCAACACCTACCTGCCCAACGGACACAATTACCAGGACCAGCGCCTGCGGATCTATCTTCCCGGGAACGGAGGATTGCTGAGTGCAGTGGCAATGATGTGCGCCGGATTTGACGAGCAGACCGGCGACTCACCCGGATTCCCAGATGACGGCACCTGGCAGGTGAAATGGGAAAACCTGGACGGGCTGCCCTGAACGGCATCATCAATGAATATAAGTACCCTTACAGGTAAAACATCGAAAAATGAAACGCATCAAGAAGTTACTTGCCATCCCGGCCATCCTTTTGCCGGTCATGCTCCTGCTGATTTCCTGCAGCCAGTCAGAAAAAGTGAAAGTAAGTATCAGTGAACTGAACAATTATCCGGTGGTCAGGATCGGGCATCCTTACGGTTCGGATATTACCTTCCGGCCTGTATCTGAACAGACCGGCAGCATCGGGGTTGAAGTGGACGGTGAAGTGATCTGGATCGCAGGCAAACCGGAACGCACGGTCCCGGAGGACGGAGTGGCAGAATACACCTGGGAACAGAGTGGGATGAAGGTTATGCTGCAGGTGACCGAAAAGCAGGATGAAATAGATTTCAGCCTGAAACTGGAAATATCCGGCGACCAGAAAATGCCGGTAAAATGGTTCCTGAATGCCGCAGCATCTGACGATGAATATTTTACAGGAGTATTTGAACGGGTGGTGGACGGTCCCCAGAACGAATCATGGCGAAAAGGGATCGAAACCGCCATGAACCTGCGCGGCGAGCGGGTGGAGATGCAGGTGAAACCCACTGTGTCGGCCTATGCCCCGTTCTACCTCTCTTCCGCCAATTACGGCCTGTTTGTCAAAGGCACCTGGCCCGGACTGTTTGACTTCTGCAGTGAAGATCGCAATACCGTGCAGGTGGTCTTCGAGGGACCGGAGATGCATTTCAGGATCTACCTGGCCCCTGCACCCATGCAGATCGTGCAGCGTCACGCACTGGACGCAGGCCCTCCTTTCGTTCCCCCGAAATGGGCATTCGGGCCCTGGCGCTGGCGGGATGACCACAACAACCGTGCGTCCTATTTCGACGGTTCCCCGGTGCATGCCCCCTATAACTCCGAGATCGTGGAGGACATCCTGATGATGCATGCCTATGACATCCCCTGCACGGCTTACTGGATCGATCGTCCGTGGGGACCGGGGGGATTCGGGTTTGATGATTATGAGATCGATTACGAGCGCCTTCCGGGATTTGAGCACATGCTCTCATGGCTGAACGGGAAAGACATCGAGCTGATGCTGTGGATCTGTCCCTGGGTCTACGGCGATATGGCAGATGTGGCCAAAGAAAAAGGCTATGGTCTGGTCAGCAGGAATATGCGTCCCTGGCCCGGGAGAGACCGGGAGGAAATGGTGGTGATGGACTTCACCAATCCGGAGGCCCGCCGGTGGTGGGGCGAGAACGGTCCGGCGAAACTTGCCCGTATGGGTGTAAAGGGTTTTAAGCTGGACCGGGGAGACGGGGAAAGACTGGTGGATTCCCTGCACCTGACCACCCACTCCGGGATCTCTTACCGTGAGAATTACAACGATTATTCCAGGCAGTTCGTCAAGGCCACCTACGATGCCGTCCAGCCGTTACTGGGAGAGGATTTTGTACTTTTCCCCCGCGCACAGTACACCGGAAGTGCCAGGTATGGTGCCATGTGGGCCGGTGATACCGATAATTCGGCAGAGGGATTGCGCTCTGCCTTGATCGCCATGCAACGCTGTGCGGTCATGGGATACCCCAACTGGGGATCGGATGCCGGGGGATATCCCCAGCGGATGGACCGGGAAGTGACCATGCGCTGGCTGGGATTTGCCTGCTTCTCGCCGGTCATGGAGGTGGGCCCGACCAACAACCGCGGATTCTGGGGAATGAACTATGAACCTTCCTACGATCATGAACTGCTGGCCGTCTGGCGTTTTTACAGCAAGCTGAGGATGAGCCTGGTGGATTATCTCCATGCCCTGTCCGAAAACGCCTGGGAAACCGGTACGCCCGTAGCCCGGCCCCTGTTCCTGGAATACCCGGATCAGGAAGCAAGCTGGAACAACTGGACCACCTACAAGCTCGGCGACGATCTGCTGGTCTCCGTGATCTGGGAAACGGGGAAAACCAGGCAGGAGGTATATCTTCCAGCGGGAGAACAATGGATTGATCTGTGGAACGGACAGGAATACGGCGGGGGACAAACCATCGAGGTGGATGCGCCGCTTTACATGACGCCTGTATTCCTTCGGAAAGGAAGCGACCTGGCACTCCCCGGTCTCAGTCAGCTGTATCAAGAGTCCGTTGCCCTGGCCTCCGTGAAGTACCGGATGAGCGAGCTGGAGGCGGCGGCTGACTGGTAGCAGCGAGACTATTTCACCCTTTTTCGGATCTCGGAAGGAGATGCGCCCAGCTTATTCTTCACGATGCGGCTGAAATAGTAAATGGAGTGAAATCCCATTTCGTAGCTGATCTCCTTGATGCTTTTATCGGTGTGGAGCAGCATTTCTTTTGCCCTGAGGATCTTCAAATCCAGGTGATACTGGACCGGGGGCACTCCCGTATACTTTTTGAACATCTTCCTGAAATAGGAATACCCGATGTGATTCTTTGCGGCGAATGATTTAAAATCAATCTGCGTTTCCACATTCTCCCGGATGGAAAAACAGGCATCCTGGATGATCTTTTCCACCCGCTTCCCGGTGAAATTCTTCTGCCGGTCAATGGAAACAATGAACCCAAGCAACTTCATCACCATCCCCGCCGCCACCTGTTGGTAACCGGGTCTTTCTTCCAGCACATAATTGAAGATCTTATAATAGGTATCGATGATCTCCTCGCGTGGACCGATATGCACCACCGCATTGTACCCGGTAAACCAGGGCCTGGCAAAAACCTGGTGGGCCATATTCCCTGTGAATCCCACGTAATGCTCGACCCATCCGCTGCCCTGCCGATTCTCGTAGAGGCCTTCTCCTTCCGTAATGTAATTCACCTGGTATTCATCCAGTACGCGGCCCTTCTCAAAGGTGAAGTAATACCCGGAAGGATGACTGGCCGGCGGATAGGTAACACCGGGTTTTATCACCGCTTTCCCGGCACAATTGAGACAAAGGCCCCAGTCCCTGTCCTCCTGTCCCGGATTCACATATTTAAAGAATTCCTCCACCCTGTTTCTCAATGGCAATTTAGTTTCCAGGATCAAATTGTGCAAATAAATACCCAGTTTGGTCATTGATCACGGGGCAGAAATCCCCTATTTTTGATCAAACATGATTTATTCACGATGATCGGAATTCTGCTTATTGCCATCGGAAGTCTGGGAGCAGCCAGCTTCTATGTACCCTTCAAACGGGTGAAAGAGTGGTCCTGGGAATCCTACTGGATCGTACAGGGGGTGGCCGCATGGCTGCTTGCACCGTGGATCGCTGCATGGATCACAGCGCCCCCGGGCAGCCTGATGGATATCATCCGGGAATCTCCTTCCTCCGCCAAGTGGCTTACCATGCTCTTCGGTGCGCTCTGGGGGGTCGGCGGACTCACCTTCGGGCTGAGCATCCGGTATATGGGGATCGCACTGGGACAGAGCCTTGTACTGGGTCTTACCGCAGCGCTGGGAACCCTGATCCCCGCCTTCGTGGCCGGTGAAAACCTGTTCCAGTCCCGTGCCGGGATCCTGACCCTCATCGGGGTGGCCATCGCATTGGCGGGCATCGTGATCGTGGGTTATGCGGGCGCCCTGAAGAACAAGAACCTGAGCGAGGAACAGCGAAGAGAGGCCGTAAAGGACTTTGCCCTGAAAAAAGGGATCCTCATCGCCATCCTGTCGGGTGTGATGAGCTCCGCTTTTGCCTATGGTTACGTGGTTGGAAAACCCATTGATGAGGTGGCCGCCAGTCACGGTACCAATTCACTGTTTGTCAGCAATCCGACCCTGATCTTCATCCTGCTGGGAGGATTTGTGACGAACCTGGTCTACTGTGTCTTTCTGAATATCAAAAACGGTACCTACAAGGACTACACCTCCGTATCCGGAGCCGTGTTCCTGAACAATGTGGCCTTTACATTCCTGGCCGGATTTCTGTGGTTCCTGCAATTCCACTTTTACGGAATGGGCAGAAGCCTGGTCCCCGAATCCATGGTGGCGTACTCATGGAGCATCCTGATGGCCCTGAACATTGCCTTCAGCAATATCTGGGGACTGGTCCTGAAGGAATGGAAAGGGGTCTCCAGACAAACGCTGATCGTGCTGTTCATTGGGATCATCATCCTGATCCTGTCCACCTTTATCATTAACCTAACCTGAAATCATGGATAAACGCATTGGTTTTAAAATGAAGCTCTACCCCGGATTCGTGGAGGAATATAAGAAAAGACACGCAGCATTGTGGCCGGAGCTTCGCAAATTATTGAAAGATAGCGGAGTATCGGAATATTCCATTTTCTTCGATGAGGAAACCCATTCCCTTTTCGCCTTCCAGAAACAGGCAGGGGAACAGGGATCGCAGGACCTCGGAAAGGAGGAGATCGTTCAGAAATGGTGGAAATTCATGGCCGACATCATGGAAACCAATCCGGACAATTCACCGGTTTCCATCCCGCTCGAAGAGGTTTTCTATATGGAATAACAAACGCGCATTTAAAATCAACATGATATGAATCAATCAGAAAAGATCAAAAAA
>Ga0209205_1000138_pt1 | contig 10225 bp, 9 predicted proteins | sample ZodSprso05mmetaG_FD_184133 | JGI IMG/M metagenome (GOLD analysis project Ga0209205, IMG submission 184133) | Hot spring sediment microbial communities from Zodletone spring, Oklahoma to study Microbial Dark Matter (Phase II) - Zodletone Spring... ... | reverse complement strand
ACGCTATACTGTGTACACAGCGCGCAGGAGGTGGAGAAGGTGACCATCACGGTCAACCTAAACGTCCTCATCGCTCAGTGGGAGCAGGCTCATCCGGGCCAGAAGATCACTCTACGCAGGCTCAGCGAGCTGGTGGGGGTGAACAAGAACACGCTGGGCCGCCTCAGGAACGGCGCTGTGGAGCGCGTAGACCTCAACGCCATTGACGCTCTGTGCCGGTTCTTCAGTTGCACGCCCAACGACCTTCTTCTGTACAGTGAGGAGGGCAGCGGAGTTGTGGCCGCCGACAGGAGGGACAGCATGAAAGACAAGCTGGTCAGGGATGTGATGCACCGCAAGATCATCAGTTGCCGCGTGGATACTCCGCTGAAGGACGTGGCTAGACTGCTCGACGAGGAGAAGATCAACGCTCTGGTGGTGGTGGACGAGTCTGGCGACCTGTCAGGGATTCTCTCTCAGACGGACCTGGTGAAGGCCTGCGAGCGCGACTGGGAGACCATGGTGGCCGAGGATGTCATGAGCGCTGACGTGGTGACCATCCTGGCCGATATCCCCGTGCTCACGGCGGTGGAACTGATGTTGGACAAGCAGATACACCGCCTAATCATCACCCAGGGTGGATTGGCGCCGAGGCGTCCCGTGGGGGTGCTCTCCATGACCGACGTGGTCAGGGAGATGGCCAGGTAGTCTTCAATCCCGCCAGGGGTACGTTGAGGCAGCCCGCCGGGGGCTCCCCTTGCGGCAGGTGGGGCGACTATGTGGTTCGGGGCTCTCTTCCGGGGCCGAGGGGTGAGGACTATCCTTGGGGCTGCTGCTGCACGATGCAGTGGATGCCCCCGCCGCCCAGCAGGATCTCCCTGGCTGGGACGGATATGACGGTGTCACTGGGGAACAGTGCCCGTATTGCCTCCAGAGCCGCCTGATCGTAGGGATCGCCAAACTGCGGCATCACCACGCCGCCGTTGGCGATGTAGAAGTTGATGTACGAAGCGGGCAACCGCTCGCCCTCCTGCCTCTGCTGGGAACCCTTCACCACGTCGACTCCCTGTGCCTCCTCCCTGGTCCGGTATAGAGGCCCAGGCTGGTGGATCCTGTGTACTTCCAAACGTCGCCCCCTTGCATCCGTGGCCTCCATCACCCGCTGGTAGGCCTGCATCGATCTCTCCCACTGGGGATCCGACCCATCTTCAGTCCACGTCAGGGCCACCACACCGGGACGAACGAAACAACAGAGGTTGTCTACGTGACCGCTGGTGCCATCGCCATGGACGCCCCTCGCCAGCCAGATGACCTTCTCCACGCCCAGGTATTCCCGCAGCCGGTCCTCGATCTCCCCTTTGCTCAAATGGGGATTGCGGTTGGGATTGAGCAGGCACTCCTCCGTGGTGAGCAGGGTCCCCTCACCATCCACGTGGATGGAACCACCCTCCAATACCAGATCCGGCGCATAGCGGTCGACACCCTCCAGGTCCAGAACCTTGCGAGCCACCAGCTCATCCTGATCCCACGGGAAGTAGTGCCCCGCGTCCAGTCCGCCCCAACAGTTGAACTCCCAGTCCACGCCTCGAACCACCCCTCGATCATCTACCACAAAGGTGGGGCCGGTATCCCGCATCCACGAGTCGTTGTTGGACAACTCCACTACCCGGACGTGAGGGGGCAGCAGGCGCCGGGCGTTCAAGAACTGGGAGGCGGATACCCCCATGGTCACACGCTCGAAGCGACTTATTGCCGCTGCCACCTCTGCAAAGGCCCGTTGAGCGGGTTTGGCGCCCACCCGCCAGTTGTCGGGGCGCTCAGGCCACAGCATCCAGCACTGGGCGTGGGGCTCGAACTCGCCGGGCATGCGAAACCCATCGCGCACCGGAGTGCTCTGCACCGTCAGCATGACCTAGCCCTGCTCCCTTTCCGTGTCCCTTGAGCCTGTTCTCTGGTCAGACGGGATGCCCTTTCTGCCATAGGCCAGGAAGATGCTGATCCTGGCTGGGTCTGCACCACACTCGGACTGGGAACAGCAGTCCTCACCGACGGAATCCAGCACCACATCGATCAGTCCCGACGCGCAGAGCCATGCCTGGACGTCCTCTCGCTTGAAACCCAACCACAGGTCGTGTTGCTCGGTGCGCAGGAACTGGAAGTTGTGCTCGTCCAGGTCCGTGATCACCAGGCCACCGCCGGGCCTGAGGATGCGGACCATCTCTTCTATCGCGTCAAGGGGGGATTCTACGTGGTGCAGGTACATGTTGGCGAAGACGTGGTCCACCGCCTCGTCGTCCAAGGGCAGACGCTCCGCCTGACCCACTCGACAGTCAAGGGCCTCCGGAGAGGCGATCTTCCTGCCGATTTCCTCCAGCATGACCGGAGACTGATCCACGGCGATCACTCTGAGTCCCCTTTCCAGGAGCCCCTCCGTGACGAAACCCGACCCCGCGCCGATGTCCGCAGCGATCTGCCCAGGCTGCACCTGGGCCATGGAGATGGCCCTGTCTCTCACCGCATCGGAGAAGAAGACCTCCCGCATCGTGTTCCATTGCCGGGCCACATCATCGAAGTATTCTTTGCTGCTCATCGGTGGTACAGCTTCCTCCAAGGGCATGGCTCAATGCAGTATCGGACCACGCGGCGCCTGCTCTCTTCACAACCCTTCGGGCCCGGCAAAGTTGACCATTTTGCTGGACCATACTATACTCCCTGTGGAGGCAGGCAGGCAATGAGGTTATCAACGAAGGGCCGCTACGCCTTGCGCGCCGTGGTGGACCTGGCGCTACATGCCGACCGGGATCCTGTGTCGCGCAAGGAGATAGCTGAGAGGCAGGATATCTCTCCGCACTATATGGAGCAGTTGTTCGCCAAGCTGAGGGATGCCGGCCTGATCGAGGCGATCAGAGGCCCAGGCGGAGGATACCTTCTGGCTCGGCCGCCGGAACAGATCACCGTAGGGGAGGTGGTGAGGGCAGTGGAGGAGATCCTGACCCCCGTGCCCTGCCTCGATCCTGACTGCGACCTGGATTGCGAACGGGCGCCGACCTGTCCCACCCGGCGCATCTGGCAGCAATTGGGACAGAGAGCCAGCGAGTACCTGGACTCCCTAACTATCGCCGACCTCTGCGAGGACGCCCGGCAACTCGAGGAAGCGTAGTGAGTCGAGGCTCGTGCGCCACTCCCGCGGGGGTGCTTCTCAGCTCGCCTACGCCGCGATGGCAAACACCCCACACGACCGGCGCCCCGGGTCTTACATGCCCGAGGCTGGCGGCCCGCCCCATCACCCACCTGCGGCCTCTACAGGCACGCCGGACCTGAGGCCACCGCTGACCTGTCGCCTCGAGCGATAGGATCAGAGGACCCCTGTGGAGGAGGCCGACCACGCGACGGTCCCGGCCCCCTCCGACTCACCTTTCTATGCTGTAACCGAGCGGACCCAGGCGCCGCTACTGGAGTACGGACGCCAGGGCTGGAACTCTACCGGACCACAACCTACCCCAGAGGCGACCCAGTCCTACCCACTGACCTGCTCTCACCGTGGCCAGTCCCACCAGAACGACTGCGTAGATGATGTGCGAGTCGATCAACGGGTTAGTTGAGGGGGGCAGATGTGACAGCCACATCAGCAGGACCATCGCCGTGCCGCCGAAACCGGCAATGCGCACGCCGATGCCCGAGAGCAGGGCTAGCCCGATCAGCAGCAGACCGGCCATGTATAGAAAGTCCACCACAGGACTGCCGGCCATGGCCTGGAAGATCGGTGCAAAGGGCCCACTTGCCGAGCTCAGGTACCCTGTTGTAGGAGAGCCACCTGCGATCCATGCCCGATCCTGCGGCGTGGAGAAGCCCAGCCCGAGCGTCTTGTCCAGGAATGGCCAGAGGAAGAGCCATCCCATCAAGATCCTCAGCGTGACCCAGATGTACTTGCCGTTGTTCTCGCTCATTGTTCCCTCCTTCACGGTGTGGTAAGGAAAACCGCACCAATAGTTGCTCTTACTATAGCCTATTCTCGCCGAGTTGTCAAGTGATTCAGTTGCCTTTATAATGATAGTTAGAAGCACCCCGACTGCGCTAGAAAGGTTTTCGGGAGGTGCCATGAGCGACCGGGGACGGAACGGCCTGTCTGACGAGGAAGTTGAGTTCTATTCACGCCAGATTGTCATGCCCCACATTGGTTACCAGGGACAGCTAAAGCTGCGCGGCGCCAGCGTCTGCATCGCTGGCGTTGGTGGCCTGGGCTCCCCAGCGGCTATGCAACTGGCGGCCATGGGGGTGGGGCACATCCGCCTGGTGGACTTCGACGTGGTCGAGTTGTCCAACCTCCAGCGCCAGCATCTGTACGACGTGAGCTCTGTCGGCTACCCCAAGGTGGAGACCGCAGCCAGGCGGCTCCGAGCGCTGAACCCCTACGTCCAAATCGAACCTCTGCCGCTGGTCATCGGGGCTCACAACGCTGAGGAGATCGTCCGGGGGATGGACGTGGTGGTGGATGGTTTGGACCACATGGCCCCCCGCTACGCGATAAACCGAGCATGCGTGAAGATGGGAGTGCCCTACGTCTTCGGGGCCGCGGTCAGCACCTATGGAAACACGTCAACCATCATGCCTGGACAGAGCGCCTGTCTGGAATGCCTGTTCGGCATGATACGCGATGACGCCTTGCCCTCCTGCTCCATCCTGGGGGTCCACCCCTCCATCCTCAGCCTTGTGGCCAGCATCGAGGTTTCGGAGGCTGTCCGCATTTTGCTGGGCCAGGAACCCAGGCTGGCCAATAGACTCCTGCACTGTGATATCGGGGCCCTGGAATTCGAAGGGACGGAGGTCGCCAGAAGCGACGATTGCCCGGTCTGCGGGCCGGTCCCCGGACCCAGCCCCTTGCCGGAGCAGCCGCTGGTGACCGAGCTGTGCGCCAGGGATGGCGTGAGAACTTTCGCCGTGCTTCCCCAGCGCGATATGGCCCTGGATCTGGACCAGGTGGATCGCCTATTGACCGCAAGGGGCTTTCCGGTCAGCGTGAAGGCTGAGCTGGGTAGGACCTTTCAGTGGCGGCAGACGGATCGAGCCAGCCTTTTGGTTAGTGGGGTGCTGATCGTGGAGGGCGCCGGCACTGAAGATGAGGCGCAGGAGATGTACCAGAGCCTGGTCATGGAAGGGCTAGGAGCAAGCACAAAGGACCTGGGCTGAGCCACAAGAACCGCACAAGCACAGCAGGCACCCCCCCCGCCTTCGGCCCTGTGGTGGGTTTGTCAAACCACGGTTCCCCTTCCATCAGAGCAGACTGTGCCCTGTGTTGAACCTTGCGAAGGTTGCAAACCTTCGCAAGGTTTCGCCTGATAATGTTGCCGTAGCGCATGCCGTGCGGCTACGGATGGGCGGCGTTACTCGATGCCAGACCCCTCTTTGGCCCAGTCGGGGTAAGGGCTAGCTTTGTACTTTGCCCCGTATACCAGGTCATCTGCCCTGGTCAGCAGCCGCCTGGACCAGGGGACCCTGGTGGCTATCTCCGCCACCAAGCGGTGGAAAGGGGTGCGGGGTTTGCTCCACGGACAGACCACCTGACAGATGCCACAGGCTGCACCTTGGCTGCCCCAGTAGAGCAGACACTTGACTTCGTCGATCTTCCACTTCTTGACGCCCCTCACCTCGATCTTCTCACCGAAGGGTATGGCTCGCGGAGGGCAGTTCTCTGCACACTTCAAACACTTCTCGCAGTAATCCTGGACGCCCAGGTCCACCGGCCTGTCCACCGCCAGCGGCAGATCGGTGGTTACGCAAGCTAGCCGCAGATTAGCCCCCATCTCCTTGGTCACCAGGTAGCCACAGCGAGCCAGCTCTCCCAGGCCTGCGTCGACGGCCACGGGGACCATCATCACGCCATAGTTCCTGAGATGGTGCGCCCGGGCCGGGTAGCCCAGGGTCCTGATGTAGCGGGCCAACTCCACCGCCACCAGAGCGCTCAAGGCGTATACGCGCCCGGTTTCGAAGTCGTTCAACGGTGAAGGCCCCGTTCTAACCAGGTCGAACTCCTGGGGGAAGCCCATGCTGATGGCGAACTGGTGGTTGATCTCGATGGGATCGCCATATCTGAGGTCCCGATATCCCTCGGGCACCCCGGTGAAGAGCGGGGGATTCGCCCGATAGTCCTCGAAGAAGGGTCGCGCCCCTCGGTGAGTGTAGACCCAGGCCGGGTTGAGCCGGGTGATCCGTACCAGGGGCGCTCCCAGCCTGTTCGCTATGATCTTGATTCTACGGGCCATTTGTTGGGGGTCGGCCATCGCCTGGAAGGAATTGGTGGGTCCGTCCACCGAATCGGGCTGGGCCAACGGCGCCACCGAGCCAAAGGTGGTCTCGTAGAACGCTGCGTTCAAAGGGTTTTCCGGCTCCTCGGGCGGATTATCGATCTTGTCCTGGATGAATCGGCTCAGCCGCCTATCGATCTCGACCAGCTCAGGGTGAAGCTGGTGATACTGAATCTCCTCGGGACTGCCCCGCAACAAAGAGTCCCGGGCGAACATGGTATCCCTCTCGTCGAACCGCTCCAGCGGCCCGACGATCTCGTATGTAGGTTCGTCGACTTCGTGCGCCATCTGCACCTCCCGCGGGCTAATATAGGCTGGCCTCGCGGGTATGTCAACCCCCAGGGCTTGTGTTATAATGCCCTGCGGACCCAGTCCTTGACCCGAAGACGCGCAGGTTTGTCCAGTCTGAGCCAGCGGCGGTTATTGGGGTCGGGGCTGGGAAAGTCCTAGAAGGAGAACAGTGTGTACCAGAAATCCGTACTCGGGCAGGGGCTGCGGATCATGACCTCCACTATGCCCCATACTTGCTCCGTGAGCGTTGGCTTCTTCATCGGGGTCGGATCTCGATACGAGAGTGAGCGGGAAAACGGCATCACCCACTTCATTGAGCACATGCTCTTCAAGGGCACGGAGAAAAGACCCTCGGCCAGAGAGATCGCCGTGGCCATCGAGGGAGTCGGCGGTGTCTTCAACGCCAGCACCGGACGCGAGCTGACCAGCTACTGGGCCAAGGTGGGTCAGGACCATTTCTCCCTCGCCCTGGACGTCTTGTCAGACATGCTCCTTCACTCCAAGCTCGATGAGGCAGAGTTGGACAAGGAGCGAGGGGTGATCATCGAGGAGATCAACATGACCCTGGACCGCCCCTCCGACTGGGTGCACGTCCTGGCCACGGAACTGATCTGGCCGGATCACCCTCTGGGTCGGGATCAGGCAGGCACTAAGGAGAGCGTCAGCGCGATCACCAGGGCCATGGTCCAGGAGTATCTCCAAAGCCATTACCAACCCGCTAGCGCTGTGCTGGCCGTGGCTGGCAACATTGAACACGAGGACGCGGTCAACCAGGCCACGGCGCAGTTGGACCCCTGGCTACAAACCGCCGAGACCTCCTGCCTGCCCATGGACCTGGAGCAGACGGCGGCCCGAGTCCGCCTCGAGCACAGGCCCACACAGCAGGCGCATCTGGCCCTGGTCCTCCCAGGCCTTTCCCGCTTTGATGAGGACAAATACAACCTCAGCCTGCTCAACACCATACTGGGGCAGGGGATGAGCTCGCGGTTGTTTCTGGAGGTCAGGGAGGCCCGAGGACTGGCCTACTCCGTCTATTCGTACCTCTCTCTCTACCAGGACGCGGGCCTTCTGGGCGTCTACGCGGGAGTGGACGGCGACCGGATCGATGGAGCGTTGCGAGCAATCATGGATGAGCTCGCCAAAATGAGGCAGGAGCCCGTCTCCGAAGAGGAACTACACAAGGCCAAAGAGTTCACCAAGGGGCGCCTCCAACTGCAGATGGAAGACTCCTTCGCCGTGGCCTCCTGGATGGGGCGCCAGGAGGTACTGGAGGATAGGGTTCGTTCGCTGGACGAGGTATTGGAAGAGGTTGACGCGGTGACCGCCGCCGACATTCAGCGTGTGGCCTGTCGGCTCCTGGAGCAGGAGAGGCTCAACCTGGCGGTGGTGGGGCCCTACGAGGAAGACCAGGAGGAGCGCTTCCTGTCGCTGCTCACCCTTTGAACCTTGCGAAGGTTCCAAACCTTCGCAAGGTTACCCGAGCCGCCGTAGTCGTCGTTGCGGTCTGATGGTGAGGAGAGATGCCTCTCACACTCCTGGACAGGCCGGAGGTTCTGCGGGCCATCTTCTATCCCAGGCCCGAATACGCCTCCTCCGCTCAGGTGGCTGGGGCTCGCGCTCTCTCTATCCAGGTGGAACCCGGCATTTCTGTGGGTGCCCGGCTCTTCGTGGCTGACAGAACCGCTCCGGCCATCCTGTATTGGCATGGTAACGGCGAGCTCGCAGCCGACTACGATGGCCTCTCCGCCCTGTATACGGACTCCGGGATCACCCTGCTGGTGGTGGACTACCGGGGCTATGGCTCCAGCGACGGAACCCCGACCTGTGCCAACCTGCTCTCTGACGCGGTACAGGTCTACCATGCCGTTGGGCAAGTGTGGCAGGAGCACGATCTCTTTCCCTCTCGTCTCTGTCTCATGGGTCGCTCGCTGGGCAGCGCGGCCGCCATTGAGGTGGCCGCCCGCTTCGGGGAGGACTTGGACGGGCTCATCGTGGAGAGCGGCTTCGCAGACACCTTCGCCCTCCTTTCCCGGCTGGGGATCAGGATACAGGGAGCCAACGAGTCGCGCGATGGCTTCAACAACGCGGCCAAGATGGAGCGGGTAACCATCCCCACCCTGATCATCCACGGCCAGGAGGATGTACTGATCCCAGCCCAGGATGGCCAGGAGCTTTTCCGCCGCTGCGCTGCTGAGGACAAGCACCTGGTCCTCAGCCCTGGCGCCGGCCACAACGACCTGCTGCTGGTGGGCAGAGAGTTGTACATGGACTCCATTATTGCGTTCGTATTTGGCGAATCAGGGGGACCCACCCGATGAGTTCAGAACGAGGGCACCACGAGGTGAAGCACATCGTCATTGGTGTGGCGGGAGGCTCGGGATCTGGCAAGACCACCGTCTCTGAGGCCATCCTCGATCGGGTGGGCCGGGACAGGATCGCCTATCTCCAGCACGACTCCTACTACAAGGATCGCAGTCACCTGCCTCCGGAGGAAAGGGCCAATGCCAACTTCGACCACCCCGATGCCCTGGAGAGCGAATTGCTGGCTCTCCACCTGTCGGACCTGAAATCAGGCCGGGCCGTCGAGGTGCCCGTCTACGACTTCACCACCCACACGCGAAAGAAGGAGACGGTGCGCGTGGAGCCTCGCAAAGTGATCCTGGTAGAAGGGATCCTCATCTTCGCTGAGAAGACCCTCCGCGACCTGATGGACGTCAAGGTCTTCGTGGACACCGCGGCCGACATCCGTTTCATTCGCCGGCTGCAAAGGGACCTCACCGAGAGGGGGCGTAGCGTCCAGTCCGTCATTCGCCAGTACATGGAGACCGTCCGGCCCATGCATCTGGAGTTCGTGGAGCCCAGCAAGCGGTATGCCGACGTCATCGTCCCCGAGGGGGGTTTCAACCTCACCGCCATAGACATGATCGTGGCCAGAATCAAGGATATGATGGGCAAGGGCTGAGAAGGTCACCTTGGGAAGTTGGTACTATTGACCATCAAACTCCACTGTAGTATAATTCCGCATAGCAGGGGTAAGCTCAGCTATCGCGAAATCGCTCGAGGGAGATGCCTGCCTGGGGCCAGGGCATGCCGCCCCATAAGCTTGGGCTTGCACCGTTTGCAGGTTGTCCTCCAGCACCGCAGTACCACGAGGCCGTGCGCCAGAACGCGCCGACGCCCAGACAGGCCGCAGCAGACTAGATAGAATGCCCATAGGCGCTATGCCCGACATCGACAGGCAGGCAAGCTTCGAATCCAGGGCGCGCCTCTGCGGGTGGTGCGGCGCGGTGTGGAGAGTACCAGAAGGGCCACGAAGTGAGCATGACTACAAGGGTTGAGAACCAACGCCCTCGAGCAGCGACCCCCGAGGCTGGTGAGACGCCCACCACGCTTATCCGTCCCTCCCGTGGCTGGGTGGCCCTCAACCTGCGCGACCTGTGGCAGTATCGGGAACTGCTCTATTTTCTGACCTGGCGTGACATCAAGGTGCGCTACAAGCAGACGGTATTGGGAGCGGCCTGGGCGGTGCTCCAACCTTTCTTCACCATGGTCGTCTTCAGCATCTTCTTCGGGCGGTTGGCCCAGGTACCCTCCGACGGCATCCCTTATCCCATCTTCAGCTATTGCGCGTTGCTACCGTGGAGCTATTTCTC
>Ga0209205_1000137_pt1 | contig 10635 bp, 8 predicted proteins | sample ZodSprso05mmetaG_FD_184133 | JGI IMG/M metagenome (GOLD analysis project Ga0209205, IMG submission 184133) | Hot spring sediment microbial communities from Zodletone spring, Oklahoma to study Microbial Dark Matter (Phase II) - Zodletone Spring... ... | reverse complement strand
TAGATTTCAGTTTTTCTTGCCACTCCCTAAAACCAGATGCATCAGTTCTGTTATGAGATAATAAACAGAACTGAATATTCGAATTTATTATCCTTTCTTCATAGGCTTGCTTATACTTTACTCTTCCTAAAACCTTAATATACTCAATTGCTTTTTCAAATTCTGAATATAATGTGATCTTCGACATTTTATTATTTTCTGCGTACCAGATATACGTGGCATGAGAATCTAATAATTCCCATATGTAATAGGAATTAATTCTTGTCTTGTTGTAGAAAACGAAGCCAAATATTGGATGTATAGTAAATCGAATTTTCTCAGAATTTTGATGTAGATCATATGCTAGAAATGACAACTGCTGTTTGTTCCTGATACCTTCAATACTTATAAAATGGTTTATTAAATCTTGTTCTGTCTGATAAAAAACATTTATACCAGTAGAAGGATCATTCATTATATGGAACAACTCTTCTAAGTTGAGTATGGATTTCGTTTCTTTTTGGTTAGGTTTTCTTAAAATGTTGGTTCGTTTAACTTTGATGGCCTCAATAACTGATTCATTAATTCCTTCCAAGTCTGGACATTTGCAAATCAAGTTTGTAACTGTATTTAAATCTAACTCATAGTCAATAAACACTTTAACTGTTTTGCGACCCAAATATTTTATAAAGTATTCCTTGATATATTCAAATTCTTTTCGAAAAGTGGAGTTATGAATTATTATATTTATCTCAACTGCTGGATTCTTAAGTAATTTCGAAGTTGATGTAAAACCATCATGAAAATGAAAATCGCTAATGTTTATACGAAGTGTCTCCTTAATCCTAAGTTTATATGCTTTAATATCAGTATCCTTTTTTGTGGAAATCTCACTATCAGGTTCTATCTGTACTGATTCTGTTGGTATTGAATTTGGATCAGACCAAATACTATCTTTTATTTCTACTCGCTGATCTGTGGTTAGTCCATAGAAATAATCTTTAATGGCCAATTCAGCATAACTGGATAGTTGTTCTTCGACTTGATGCCAATCGAGCAGATCGAAATTAATCCTATAGAAAGGAAATTTACTCCTTTGATCACTAAATGAACCTATGTTATGTGGATTATAATCAGTTACTTTTACATATAACTCTTGATTTTCTGTATCAAATTTTATCAATTCTACCTCCCAGAAAATATCCTTATTTTCTGTTTTAAAACTCATATCTTTATGAGGTAGGTTGGTATGTTCAATGGAGATAGCATCAGTTTTATTGAAATGGATTTTGGTATTGCTGATCTTAAGAAATACGGTTTTCATCTGAATTGATTAGAGTTCATTTCATGACAATGTTATCATTTGCTCACTCTAAGATGACTAGAAATTATCATTAGACCTTGATTGCCTTATTGAAAGTTACTAAGTATTTAATGCCAATAAACTCGAGAACCTTAAAATGCGCGATAAATTCCTGGTAGTGCAAAAGGCACTTGGAATGAATCATTAAGAGTAAATTTAAATAAAAAAATGGGATACAAGTTTAAAGGGGAGTAAGGTTATACTGAATATATTTCACTCTTCTTCAAATATTTTTTTCAGGAAATCATTTCCTCCTTTTCTACCTCTTAATTCTGTACTTATCCTGAAGCATATAAAAAGTACAAATAGCTCAATATGTTTGACATAATTATCTTGAGTTCCTGTTAACAATAGGTTTGTAGATGCGGTATAGGATAAAATGTCTTTCATATCATTCTTTGTTATCTCGGCATCTATTTTATGAGCGAATTTGTTTCTAATAGCATTTACTGCTTTGATTCCTTTATTGAAATTGATACATACGCTATAGAAATCAGATTGCAGTATTTCCAACTTTTGGAAAAATTTCAATTTAGCTTTCTCGACCTTGATATCAAACTTGAATTCTATCGCAAGATTGAGATACATTTCAAGAATCAAGTGATACTTTAGTACTCTGCCTAGTGCATCGTTATTTTTACTTAATAGGGCCTTGATTTTATCTTTAAGTTTTTCCTGTATTTGCATTTCACTTTCCCACCACTCAAAATACTTATTCGTGGGTTTAGATTCTTCATTATCTTTCATTTCTGTTGTTTTTTGAGAAAAATTTATTTTCTGCCTCACTTAATTTACGCCGAAATTCAATTCGGTCCCAATTTTCTTTGATCCTACCTTCAAGAATTAGAAAACGTCGCATTTATAGCCTAAATACGTCCTTTCTACATAAGAGCCTACAAACCAGGTAGTGTAAGAAGCAACATCAATATTGATGTACAATTATGTGACAATGTCTATTTTGAATTGAAATTATTTAATCTGCATTATTTCAGTCTCCAAGCGATTATTTTATTTCCAGACTTGCTCATAACAGGTTCTATCATATTATTATCTCTCATATTGTAAAAAATACCTTTCATAATATTTTCTGATCGAATGCCTGTAATCCTTCTAGCATCACGATTTCTAATCGTCTCATTATGATGCAAATATTCTAGAATAGATTCTTGAGGAGAAGCAAGAGGAGTATGAGGTATTGTCACTCTCACATAATTCCCAACTTCTTTAATGATTGGCGATTTTAATCTAAACTCTTCCATTCTTTGGAATGCTGTATTCAAGCCTTCGCCCATGTCTTTATTTGGAGGATTTGTATATTTATTTAGGACTCGTACAATCTTAGAATTCCGAGAAAATCGAGCATCAAGTATATTTTCAACTGTGACATATCCAGGTAACTTACCAGGGCTAGATATCTCAATTCTGTTATTATAAATTAATACCTGTATATCATCAGAAATTGAGTAGTCTCTATGAATAACTGCATTAACCAATATTTCCCAAATTGTCTCAGGCGGGTATTTTGCTTTTTTTAATCCATCAGGCCCCATGATTTTGACTGACTCCATTATTTGTGTAATAATTTTAGCTGCAGTTTGGATTTGATTATACAAGCAACCTTCAACGGAGAATTGCTCTTTTAGATGGTCTCTTTCTGGTATTTCCTGATCTGTATCATATCGACTTATTTTAATTCCACACCTTTTTGGCAGTAATGGGATAGGATTATCATTAAAAAGTAGAATTCCTGCTGTTCTAGGATCATAAGTCTTCCTATCTACTAAATTTTGATTAACAGCAAAATCAATTGGTTCAGATCTTGGAGAGTAATCATTCAAAAAGGTTTTAATCTCTTCTGTTTCAAAAATATCTTCAGCCGTAGCTGCTGATACTATTGTATCTTCATATGAGGATTCACCTTTTGAGTAAGAGAGAGCTCTAATCTCTTGTGGATCACGAATAAGTAGTGATTGGGCTGATTTTCTTATGTACACATTATCGTTTGAAGTTTTATGAACGGACTCACTTTTTTCAATGAAAATTCGAAGTGCATATTTTCTTTCAGAATTCATTAGAAATTCAAAAGAATAGGGTATGGAAGGAGTTATTTCACTCAAATTTTGAAACACGAAATTGAATTTCTCTTGACTGTCTATTCCCTCCCATCTATTCAAAACATTTTCTTCCTCTTTTTCATCCTTAATCCCAACAATAAACTCACCACCGTCTGCATTTGCGAAGGCAACAGCTATTTTTTGAATACCAATACCTTTTATTTGAAAAGATTTATGATCATAAAAATGACTTTCTTCTCTTTTGGCAAAATTAATAATCTCATCATTTGTAACTTCTCTTACTTTCATATTTAACCGATCTTATATTAGATTTAATGTATGCCTTATTTTACCTCCGTATCTATTACAGTCATATAAACTTGTAAACATAAGTGACATGCCTTTGGATACGAGCCCAGGATGTGCCTATACATTCCGATGCCAGACAAGACCAAAAATCCTGGAAAAACGTCCCCTATGCCGTTAGTAGGATTACTCATCTTCATGAAAATAATCAGTGTCTATCTTCTTTATTTCATAAGTGGTTGATGTTGTTGTGCCCAAATTAAAATCAATCATGGACTGCGTTAACCTTTTCCCATCAATCAGAATTACTCTGGGATCAATGGTTTTCACGTAATAAATGGCCTCTTTTGAAAAATGCCCCGTTGTTATAAACACTCCTTTTTTAGCTCGCTTGCCATGAAGAGCACCAACAAATTTCTGTAATTCAGGCCTACCAACATTACCATCCCATCGTTTGGCTTGTAGGTATATTACGTCAAGTCCTAATCGATCCTCTTTTATGATGCCATCAATTCCCTCATCTCCACTACGGCCTAACGATTCGCCTGCATCCAATCGTGATCCCCCATATCCCATTGCCACCATTAAATCCACTACTAGGTCCTCAAAGAATTTGGGAGTGTTTGATTTGACCTTTTCCAATAACTGAGATGCTAGTTCATTTCTTATGCTTACGTACGCTTTTTGAAGTACTTCCTCGGGGGTTGATGACTGATCCTCTAAAGTTGTAGTTGTTTTAGTTGAAATTGTTTCTTCTTTTTCTGTTTTTTGTGGGGCATGGAATTCTAAAAATTCCGGGTAGCGGTTTAGGATTTTAATGTCAATGCGATCATGGCCTTCTTGGTACAAGGCCCTTCCTCGCTCTGTGATTTTAAAATGTCCCCGTTTTGGAGTTTCAAGGACCTTTGCTTGAACGAAGTAACTCTTGGCCCATGCAACTCTGTTATCGAAGGTTCTTTGTGTGCCACTGGGGAGTTTCTCTTCTAGATCCTCTTGGCTTAATTCCATTTTCTGGGCAATGATTTCTCTTGCCTCTCTAATAGAATGCTCTTTTCCATCAGCCGCTATGTCAAGCAGTGGCTTGAAAAATGATTGGAAATCTGGTACTGCCATTGATGTCGGGGTTTTCAATTCCAACATAAAGGTATTCAATTGTGAATCAAAACTCAAAACCTTAAGATACGTGGGGACTAATCACAGTTTTAAAGGCACATGGTATCCCTTATGAAAAGTGAAATGAAATAAAAAATGGGATACAAGTTTTATGGATCAGTGTCTTTCGTTGGAATGATTGTTGCTCGTTCATTTATGAGCAGTGAAAAAGAAGCATGGTACCAGTTAGGATTATGCATATCGTTATCGGATTATCGATCGTCCTCTTATTGTTTTTATTGTTTTTGTGGGGAAATGAGGATTACGAATCCGATAATTCCGGACCCCACCCCCAAGGGTTTATCCATTCTCAACCATCCTACCATAAATTGGAAAGTGAACAGAATTTTTCTAATTCTACACCATGCCTCAACAACAATAAATCTCCCACAAGGCATGAGATCCTCCAATACAATATTAAGGGATATCGCGAAAAAACATTTTGGGGATCAGAGCATCCCATCAATGACAAAGTCCAGCATATGGAGAATGATGAGTTTGACCGTTTTATTGAAGAAGTGGAATTAAATGATGCCGATGTATATTGGGGGGCAGAATATTGATGCAGATATGCAAAAGGATGCCGTTTAAGGCAGTTTACGAAGCGTCTAGTCTATTAATTAAGTACTTATTATATAGTTTATTAGTTTGATTGACTAGCTTCTTAAATAGCGTCTACTTGAGATGGGTGGTTGATTCTCCAATGTTAGCATCAATCCACTCATTGTTATATGGTTTCATATACAGCGCAATGGGGAGCGAATTGCATAAAAAAGCCGGGTTCCTATCATTATCCTTATTGATAAGGGAATGGATGGCCCGGCTGTATGAAATGCAGGAAGTATAGTTAAATTCCTGGGTGTAAGTATTTTGCAGATAAGTAATTACTTGCAGTATCTACAGTTTCTACACTTAAAAAATAACTAAGTGTAAGTAATGTAAGTAATGTATATAATTTACTTATTGCTATTATCTGCACTGCACTTATAGAGCCCCTTCTCCACTCTTTCAATTTTGCCTTCTTCCTGCAGTTTGTTTAAATTGTTGTGGATGGTCTTAGTTGATATCTCATTGTTGAAATGATCCTTAATATCTGAAGTAGTTACCGGTCCATCAACAGATTGAATGAAATTCAATATGGCGATTTTATTGGTATCATCTCTGCGGCCATCCTTTTTTTCAAATAACTCACTTTCATATACTGGGTTGGCTGCGATAATCCATCTATTCTCATTTATATTAAAGGGTATAATCTTATCATCCTCTGCTTTTTGCCGAAAAGACACTTCTTTTAAATAACGCTGCCCATTAGGTGCCTGATTAATCCCTATCATAAAATCAGCCTCCTGTGCCAATACCCTTGATCCAGCCATATCCATTATAGATAGCGGTTTGTCTTTTTTCTTGATAGTGTGGTGGATAATAATGAAAGTAGCCCCTGTGCGATCGCATATTAAACGAAGTCTGGACATCATCCTATTTGTTCTTGTGCTGTCCTCAACCTTATCAATGATCAAGTGTGTGAGGGAATCAATAAAAACTATATTTGGTTCAAACTTATTTATTTCTATTTCAATGAATTTCAGGTCTGAATCATCCAGAATATAGCGTGGATATTGTTCATTATTAGTGTAGAAGTTATTACCAACCTTCTTATTATAAGTTTCAAATAAATATTTTTCCTGCAGTTTATTACGTTCTACTCGCATTTGCCAATGCTCTTCCATCGAAATGTATAAGACCTTCTTTTGCTTAGTTTTTATTGGCAGACTTATGAAATCTAATAGTCCAGATGCAATGGAAAAGGCTAGGCATTCACAAAAAGTTGATTTTCCGGTTTTAGCCGGTCCAAACACAAAACCCATTGCCCCTTCTTTAATTCCACTCCAGATAAGAGGAATTGGCTCAGAATGCTTCGCCCTTCTAATTAGAGATCTTATACTTACTGTTGCTTCCTCCTCATTAGCTCTGTTCTTCCAGATGCCGAAATCATTTTTGTTCTTATTATATGCACTATTTACAGTAGTGAAGACCTCTTTTTGATCATAGACATAGTCGGTATCATTCAGATTTGCGAGAAAACTCTCTTTGTCAATCCCATATCTGATTGCATTACAGGCTAATGCATAAATGAAGTTATTGCGGTTCCCTTCCTCAAAGTCATTACTGCGAAGTGTTTGATCAACGACTTTTCTAAAAACTCTTAACGAACTAAATATATTTGATGTTGCAGGCGTGAAAGAAAATAAACCGCTTCCTCTTGCATAATAAGTTTTATATGTTGGTATAAACCAACCGCAATTGACCTTGATGTCAAGATATTCCTTTATGACACCATGTTTCTCTAGTGTTTTTGCATATGCTGAAACAGCTGCTTTATATTCATCTTCATGATTTACAGGCATTTTCAGCTTCAGCACAAATCGTAATCCACACATAGAAGGAGTCAAGTACATGATCTTAAATGGTATACTCTTATCACTTAATATTTTGTTAAAGATGGATTTAAAAATATTGGAGTATTTCTCAAATAGCTCTTCTTTATGCAGTTCTCCTTTGTCAGGACTTGGGGTATCCAGTTCAAAAACAATGGTCCTCGTTGGATAAATTTGTTGATTTGAAGTCTCCCCAACTTTGCGTCCATAACCGAACTGAGGTAACTTAAGCTTTTTTTCAGCTGAATAAGGGGTTTCTCTTTCGGTCAATAGAGCATTGAGATCAGAAAGCCTTGCGGGCTCCCAAGGTGATTTTACATCCACCTTAATGAATAATTGATCACCTGTCGGAATAGCAATTTTCTTTTTCATGGTCCTAATATTTATAAGGTTAATAATAGGACCAAGTACGAAAAAGACTGATAGAAAGCTTGTTAACGTTAATTGATTTAATTCTAATTAATTTTGGTTAACCCCCTTTACTAGCTCAACAATCTCAGCTATTAGATGGTCAACATCTCCACCTCTAACTCTAGATAATGATACCCTTAATTGTCTATCATTGAATTCATTACCTTTCTTATTTATAAAATGCTTAGGAATTGTACTTGGTATTCTATACTCATATGAACGATCTATAATCCCTTGATAAACAAGATTTAAGAATAAAGAAGTAATTTGAACCTCAGTACCATACCATCGAATTTTAGGTGTTTCATCTGTAGAGGAAAGGAAATGCTTGGCAAATTCGTCAAAGGCAACATCGATAAATCCTTTGACATTAAGTTCTTTAAACAAATTGCCTATTAACATTTCCCTCTTACTATCATCACCCAAAATATGAATGAAATCTTGCTCCACTGATTCTGTTTTGGGAGAATAAATTTCCCCTCCCATCTCAACTGCTACCTCCTCAGAATTAAAATGAGGATTATTCATCAACTCCTTATCAACAATTTGCCTGAATTTTATACACTCCAAAAGATAATCTCTATAATGTTTTTTCCCTGCATGATGTTCAACAATAAGGTAATTCATAAAATCTGTTATTTCTTTAACTACATCTAGCCAGTATAGGTACCAACTTAAATCATCTATTAAGTAATTAGCCTCGCCCGCATCTACCATATCCAGAGCTATATAATCCTGGAAATTATCCTGAACTTCATCAATTGTGATCTTTCTAAATCGCTCAATCTTAGTCTTTATGTGATTCTCATCCATAGCAATAGGATTTTTTATTAAGATACGAATTAGTTCAAATAGTAGGTAGGTTTGAAACGGCAGACACCTTAGATTCATCAACTACCTTGGCATAAATCTGGGTTGATTTAATATCGCGATGCCCAAGAAGTTCTTTAACGGTCATTAGGTTAGCCCCATTTGCTAATAGCAAAACCGCATAAGTATGACGAGCGCAATGAAAGGTGATTTTTTTGCTGATTTCAGCTGAATCTAGCAGACTTTGCAGTATTCTTTGCATACTTCTATGCTTCATATTTAGTTGGAATACTAGACGGTCTATTTCAGGTCGGTCCTCGATCAGTTTCAGGGCGGTATTATTCAAAGGAATATGTAATGCTTTGCCGGTTTTGGATTGAGTTAATTGGACTGCATAAGATTTCCCATTCCCATTGAAGTTTATCTCTTTTATCTGGCTCCATTTCAGAGCTACGATATCCCCATACCTCAATCCGGTAAAACAGGAAAATAGAAATGCTTTTTTAACCTGATCATTTCTGCACGGTGTGTCAATAATTTTTTTGAGTTCATCAACAGTTAAGAATTCCCGTTCCTTCTGTTTAGATTTTATTGGATCAATCTGATCTGCTGGATTTGAAATAAGAATCCGGTCCTTAATGCTTTCCCGGAGAGCGCATTTTACTTTGGAGAAATACAGTGAAGCTGAAGAAGGAGATAGCGAATTAAGTAGTAGGGTCTGGAATCCTTCCAACCAGGTTTTGTCGATATTAGCGAATAAGACAGATCCCTTTGTATATTGGACCAGATACTTATATGCATTGGACCAGGGGACCTTAGTTTGCCCAGTCCTTCGGTTCATCTGATGCTCAAAGTACTCAACGAAATTCTGTTTCTGTTTCTCTTTTGAAGGGAACCCATATTCCTCGTTCAATAGCTCAAGTGTGCGTTTGGCCTTGATATTCTCAGCTATTCCGAGCTTTTCCTGGCGAAAGGTCTTGTCCTCCTTCGGATCAATGTAGATCCCCAGGAATTCCCGAACCCTTTTCAATTTCGAGTAATAAATGTCCAAATACAGGCTATACCTGGGTTTCCCTGATTCCTTCTGAGATAATTCCCGCTTTCTAAGATGTACTTTCATGGCAATAAACTTTAGGCTTAATTTATTGGACAATACTGACTTATCGAAGGATGCATATTGAAAAATTAGATGCTTGGATCCTGTTGTACAACAAGATATTCCTAGAGCGTGATTAATGTTAAGGAATTCATATTTTTGATAGATCCTAAAACATGTATTGATCATGAAAATGAAAAGAGGTCCATATACTAAGAATCTGATAAACGCTATTACAGAAGGGTTACTTGGCTATTTAATCTATCTATCAAGGACGGGTATGCAAGAGGCTTATAGTGAATACCTTCTTTATGATCCGATAATACGTATTGCAAAGGATAAAGGTTGGGAAATTAAATCTGAGTACCCAACCGATAACAAAACAACTTCCGGGGATAAAAAAAGAATAGATTTTTTGTTTAAGTCTTCAAATGATCAATCGAAGGTCATAGGGTTAGAAGTCAAATATATAAAGACTGAAAATAAGATGATAGATTTTAAAAAGGACTCGATTAAACTTGAGGAGCTAAAAAATCATGTGAAATATAAATCGTTAGAAGGCTTTATTCTTATTGCAGGGAGATTATCTAGGGAGTCCATTAAAACGATATTAAATAAAAATAGAGCTCATCTGATGAGTGAGAATGTGTATACTGAATCCTATTTTAAAAGTCAATTCATAAAAAACTATGGCGTAGCTACCTGTCAGGTAATTGTGCTTTAAACTTCATTAATATGAACCATTATAATTCATTTGAGGAAAAAGGTAGATATTTCAAATTCGGAGATCTTAAAATCGATAATGACGAAGAATTTAATAAGTATACTAAGTTGTTGATGGTGCAATACGCTAGAGAAGATTTTGTTTTTCGTGGATTATCAAATTCCAAATACAAGCTCTATAATTCAGCACAAAGATTTTGGGATACCATACAAAGAGGCGATACGAACAATGAAGAGAAATATGACAATTTCATACTTGATCTGATTGCAAAATGTAAGTCATGGAATCAAGGTACAGTACCTAGA
>Ga0209205_1000136_pt1 | contig 10648 bp, 6 predicted proteins | sample ZodSprso05mmetaG_FD_184133 | JGI IMG/M metagenome (GOLD analysis project Ga0209205, IMG submission 184133) | Hot spring sediment microbial communities from Zodletone spring, Oklahoma to study Microbial Dark Matter (Phase II) - Zodletone Spring... ... | reverse complement strand
CGGTTACCGTGGCATCGTACCTGAAGGAGGTGAAGGTGCCGAACCGGTTGCTCCATAGCTGCTCCCCCGCGGACACAGGGATATATGCCTTGGGGATCCCCCGGTACCGGTCCCAGTAATCTTCGTCCCTGTCCCTGATCTTCTCCAGGTCGATGGGAACACCTGTATCCCAGTCCCTGCAATTCCCCACATCGGATAGCCCCGGGATATCAGGCATCAGGTGTGTGTCCCCGTAACTCCCCTCCACAGGCACCACCCCGCTGATGCGAAAGGAGGCCGAAACCTCCTCCAGTTCCCGGAGGAGGCCCACCACGTAGTAGGTGATCCGGACGGAATCGCCCACCCCAGCCTGCAGGTCCTCCGCCAGCCACCGGTTGATGATGATCTCCCCCGGCTGAAGGAGGTCACCCGGCAGGGTGGAGACAAAAGAGTACGGTGTGGTGCGCCCTCCCGCACTGATCCCGTTCACAAAATAGGTGATGATCCCGGTCCCCGGACCAGCCCCCGGACCAGCCCCCGGACCGGCCGCCGGACCGGCCGCCGCCTGCAACCGCCGCGCAAGCACGGAATCGATGAACACCCGGTCGCTTTTCACCTGGATCTGCGGCTTTTCTTCCAGGGTACGGATGGTCAGTCCCGCATCGGCAGGGGTGAAATGGCCGGCGATGGCGCTGCGGATCTCCTCGATGCCGGCTTTCCCATTTCCGTCCAGCAGCAGCACATTGGCCTTTCCGCTGAAATCCATCAGCTGCTCCAGGCGTTCACGGGCAATGAAAACGTTGAAAGGGGCGGTCTGGGATGCCTTCAGGTGGAACCTTCCCAGCTGATCTTCTCCCGCCACGGAGGCGATCACTGCCCGGAGGGTGACCACCGTTCCGGCATCGGAAACGAAAGGAGCATTTTCGGGGACCAGGCTGGCCTTCCTGACCCGCAGCAGGAACTCATCCCCCGCCGCCAGGTTCAGACGTCCGGCCAGGTTCTCGCTGAGGATGACCGTATCGCCCGAGAGGGCACCGTAATAATCCGCCTGTCCGGCCATCGGGTCGAAGGTTCCGTCCACCCCCACCACCTGCACCCGGTTGATCCGTTTCTGTCCCCCGTCCGCCACAGCGATACCTTCCTGGAGGAGGAGCGGGGAGACCGGGATACCGAGCTCTTCACTGACCTTCCCGGCCAGGGCGGTGGTAAAGTAGCGGTCGGCCGACCGCATCACGTGGGTCACTCTTCCCAGCCGGTGGTCCACGATCCGGTTCAGGCTGTAATCCACCGAATCGCCCACGATCAGGGCCCCTGTAAGCACGGCGGTGCTGATGGCGATCCCCGTGGCCAGCAGCAGGTTCTTCCGCCAGTAGTAGGCAAGATTATTGCGTATGAGGCGCCGGACGTTCATTTCGGCCGGACCAGTTTTCCGTTCCGCAGCTCCAGGGTCCTGCCCATCTTTTCGGCCAGACCGGCGGAGTGGGTCACCACCAGCAGGGTCAGTCCGTCCTCCCGGTTCAGCTCCAGCAGCAGTCCGGCCATTTTTTCCACGTTCTCCCGGTCCAGCGCCCCGGTGGGCTCATCGGCCAGCAGCAGGGAAGGCGCATTGATCATGGCCCGGACCACCGCCGCACGCTGGCATTCTCCCCCGGAAAGTTTCCCCGGCAGCTTGTCCCTGTGGTCCCAGATCCCCACCCTCCGGAGCAGCATTTCCGCCCGCCCAAGGGCCTGGTCCCGGTCGGACCGGTCCCTGACCAGGGTGGGAATGAGCACATTCTCCAGCAGGGTGCACTGGGGCAGCAGGTGATGGAACTGGAAGACAAAGCCGATCTGCCCGTTCCTGAACCGGTCCATCTCCCGGACCGGGTAGCGGGTGATATCTTCCCCGCGGAATACCACGGATCCTTCATCCGGGTGGTCGAGTCCCCCGATCAGATTGAGCAGCGTGGTCTTCCCTGAGCCCGAAGGCCCCAGGATGGCCATCCGTTCCCCTTCCTCCACTTCCAGTGAAAGGTCTTCCAGGACAACGCGGTATGCGGGGTCACCGGGATTGCCGAATCCTTTCCTGATGTGATCGAGCTGTAACAACATGGCGGGTTAATTTTGTTCGTTTGCAGTGCTCACCGGAACCGCTGTACCGGTGGCCTCTTTGTATATCCGGATCATCCTGTCAGCCTGCAGGTTGATATTGAAATGCTGCTTCACCCCCCCGGCTCCGCTTCTGCTCAGCTGATCCAGCCGGGCGGGATCTTCCAGGACTGCCGCGAGGGCCGCGGCCAGGTGCTCCGGATCGTTGGGTTCGTAAGTGACTCCGCCCCCGGATCTTTCGATGATCTCGGGAAAGGCTCCCAGGGCAGGCTGGACCACCGGCACGCCCGATGCCATGCACTCCAGCAGGTAGATCCCGAAAGCTTCCCCGTTCCTTACCGGCACGGAGACCACGGAGACCTTGGCCAGAAAGTCCCGCAGCCCCTTCTCCTCGAAATCCCGGTGGAACTCCACCTGGCCGGTCAGTTCATGCTCCTTCAGCCTGTTCCTGATACCTGCCAGGAATTTCCTGTCATCGCCGGTGGAGCCTCCGGTGAGGACCAGTCTCACATCCCTGAAACCGGGCTTCTGCCTCAGGAGGATAAATGCATCCACCAGGATATCCAGCCCGTTGGCGTGACACATCCTGGAAACGAAACCGATGGCCCGCTGCTTCCGGTCCGCCGCCGTAAAGGTATAATCGGCCGGATCCACGCCCAGGTGTACGGTGCGCAGTTTTTCCGGGGGGAGGTTCATCTTGGCTTTCATTACCCCAGCAAAGTAATCGCTCACAGCAATGAATGAAACCACGTGTTCCGCCTTGCCGGACATCAGTTTCCACACGCTTTCCCGGGCGGAAGGCTTCATGACATCCACCCAGGTGTCCTCGTCCTGCAGGGAGCAGACCACCGGGACGTGCATTCGCTCGGAGAGTCGCTGCGCCAGTCCCAGCAGCAGCGCATTGGACAGGTGGATCACATCGGGCTTGCAGTTATCCGCGATCCAGTCCACCATCTTTTCCAGCTCTTCCTTCTGCTGTCCCTCCTCCCCCAGCAGCATGGAAATGGTCATTTCTTCCAGTCCCTTTGCACTGGTGGACCCTGCAAACCTGGAGGCCAGCCTGAGCATGGGCCCGGAATTGAGCAGCCGGTCCATCCACGCGGGGGCTTTCCTGAAAAGGGGGAAAACCTGCTTGAGGTAGAGGCTCACCGCCCCGTAAAAGACAGGGATGTCCCTGCTCAGGTCATGTTCATCGGCAAATAGCGGGAGGTACATGGGGAGTTTGACCACCCGGTGATCCGAGCGGCGCATGGCTTCCACAAATTTTGCATCCCGCAGGCAGTTCCCGCAATAAAAGCTTCCCCCTGAACCGGGGATCACGTGCATGATGTTCATTTCCCTTATTTTTTCCCAAAACAGTAGACCCTGCCGTCATCCCCGGCCACGTAGATCCGGTTGCTGACCACTGCCGGGTTGGAATAAACGGGAGTACCCAGTTCATAGGTCCAGGACGGTTCGCCGGTTTTCCTGTCCAGCAGGAAAAGGTCTCCCCGCATGTTGGCCACCAGCACACGGTCACCCACCACCACCGGGGAAGCGTCCACCCTTCCTCCCGTATTGTATTTCCAAACCAGTTCGCCGGTGTTTTTGTTCAGGCAATAGAGATATTTATCCTGGTTCCCGATGTAGACATGGTCTCCATACACCGCCGGGGATCCGATAAAGGGCAGGTTGGATTCGCTGTTCTCAAAAACCCAGCGCACCTGTTGCGACTCCAGGTCCACCGAACTGAAACGGCCGTCGTAATCGCCCACCAGGGCATGGTGACCGTCAACCGCGGCTGAACTGGCCACATAGGTGGCGATTTCCATTTCGGCTCCGGACACACCGCTGGATGCATCCACCAGGTGGACCAGCCCGTCGCACCCCCCGAAAACCGCCTTTCCCCTGTACAGGGCGCATGCCCCGTTGATGAAATTATTGGTTTCGTATTTCCACAATCCTTTTCCCGTCCGCAAATCTACCCCGTGCAGGTAGTAGTCATAGCTCCCCACCAGGATCACCTCCCTGTCGCCGGAAGCATAGAAAGCGGGAGATCCCATGATCTGGTTCTCGGTCTGGTAGGTCCACCTGACGTTTCCCGATGCCAGGTCCACTGCATGAAGGGTCCCTCCCAGGTTCCCCACATATGCCGTCTCCCCCACGATCAGGGCGGGGCCTTCAATGGCGTTGTCCGTGGCGATCTTCCACCCCAGGGTGCCGTCGGTGTGGATCCCGTACAGGCTCCCGCCCACGGTACCCACCACGATGGTCCCCCCGCACACCACGGGAGCCGCCCGGATGGCATCGTCGGTTTTGAAATTCCAGAGCAGTTCGGGCCGGGCGGGCAATTCCGCACGGCTCACCCCGGTAAGTGCCGCATCCCCCCTGAAATTGGTCCAGCACCCGGGCTGCTGCGCCAGGGTCAGCTGTGCTGAAAAAATACCGGCGGCGAGCAGCGGGAAGATGCGGGCGGCGAACGTGTGCATGTGTCTTTGACTTACGGATGGTTCCATGTGCGGAATTATTTTTGTTGTTGGATCCGGTTCCCGGTCCTGCTGGTCCCCCTGCGTTTCACGGCTCTGTATTTTCCGGCTCCCGTTCCACGGACCCCAATTTTCCACCGGTCTCATTGTTCCCCCCGGACGCTCCATCTTTCAGGGACAGGGCCCCGGTGGGACAGGCCCCGGCTGCTTCCAGGGCGGCCACTTTCAGCCCGTCCTTCAGCGATTCGCTGAAAGGCACCCCGATGGTCACATCAAAACCCCTGCCAATGAAGGTCAGTCCCAGGTCCTCTTTGTATTTTTCGGTGATCCGGACACAGACCCCGCACTTGATGCATTTGGAGGGTTCATAGATCACCCGGTCGTGCTGATCCAGTTTCACACAGCGCACCCGCTCTTCGGACCGGAACCTTTTCTGGTCAGCCCCGTACTGGTCCGAATAGATACGCAGTTTGCAGTCAACCAGCTTCCTGCAATCACAATGCATGCATCGCCGGGCCTCTTCCATGACCTGCTCAGCCGTGAAGCCCTCCGGCTTGGAAACCGGTTCCAGCCGTTCCCCTTTCACGGATTCTTTCAGGTATTCATCATATTCTTCGGGGACCAGCTTCCCGAATCGCGAATTGAACAGGAATTTCTCGCCCGTGACCGGCGCACCCCGCAGGAACTGGTCCACGCTGAAGGAAACCTCCTTGCCCTGGCCCAGGGCACGGATGGCCATCTTTGACGGTTTCAGCGCACTTCCCGCCACGAACACCCCGGAATCCCCCACCCGGTAGGTCTGCTGGTCCGCCTCCACCCCCTTGGCATGCATGCGGAGACCCCATTCCTCGATACCGCTTTCACCCTTACCCACCGCCACCACCAGGGCATCTGAAGCGGCTGCCAGCTGCCGGAACCGGTCCGCGTCCACCTGTTCGTTCAGCCGGAAGGCTACTCCCAGGCGACCGATCAGCCCGATCTCTTTCTGAAGCACTTCCGGGGGAAGCTCCCCGGGGGTGGTCTCCCTGCGCAGGCTTCCCCCGGCTTCCGGGTGGCGGTCGATGACCGTGCACCGGTGGCCTTTCAGCGCCAGGTGGTACGCGGCTGCCAGTCCCGCCGGTCCCCCGCCGATAATGGTGACCCGTTTGCCCGTATCGGGCGCCTTTTCGGGCATCCATGGGGATCCCCCCTCCAGGTCATGATCGCCCGCATACCTTTTCAGCAGGCAGATGGAGACGGCCTGGTCAATGGACCTGCGCCTGCAGGCACCCTCGCAGGGTGCCGTGCAAATCCTTCCCAGCACTGCGGGCAGGGCAATGTCTTTTTTCACCACCTGCAGCGCTTCGCTGAATTTCCCTGCTGCCAGCAGGCGGTTCATCAGGGGGATGTCCATGTGGGCCGGACAGCTCACCTGGCACGGGGCCTCGCAGTCGCCCACATGCTCGCTGAGCAGCAGGTCCAGGGCCATCTTCCTGGCTTCCCGCACCTCTTCGTCCATGGAAATGATATCCATACCCTCCTCCACATTCAGCGAACAGGAGGGGATGAGCTTCCCGGACCTGCGGTCCCTGACCACGCACACCATGCAGGAGGCGAAATGCTCCGCATCCTCCAGGTAACACATGGAGGGCACACGGAGACCTTCATTTCGCATCACATCGATCAGGACAGTGCTGCTGTCCGCTTCCACCTCCCTGTGATCTATTTTCAGTCTGATCTTCATGTTTCTCCTTCATCCACTGATGGGGATCCTGCTATCTGATGACCACTGCATCCTCGGGACATACCTGCCGGCATCCGTCGCATTGGATACAGATCGCCTGGTCCACCTCATGCTTTTCGTGGGGCTTGAATGCGATGGCCTCCACCGGGCACTGCTGGGCGCACAGCGTACACCCGATGCAGTCGTCCGTGATCTCATACCGGATCAATTCCTTACACCTTCCGGCGGGACATTCCCCCCGGATGTGGGCTTCGTATTCATCCCTGAAATATTCCAGGGTGGAGAGAATGGGATTGGGCGCGGTACGGCAGAGTCCGCACAGGCTTCCCTTCCTGGTCCATTGGGCCAGCTGCTCCAGGTTCTCCAGATCCTGTTCCGTCCCCTTTCCCGCTGTGATCTTTTCCAGGATCTCCAGCATCCGCTTGGTGCCGATCCGACCGAAGCTGCACTTCCCGCACGCTTCGTTCTGGGTGAAGGTGAGGAAGTATTTTGCGATATCCACCATGCAGTCGGCATCATCCAGCACGACCAGTCCCCCGCTCCCCATCATGGCCCCCACCTCGTTCAGGGATTCGAAATCGATCCTTGTATCCGCCTTCCATGCAGGAACGCAACCGCCGGACGGTCCCCCGATCTGCACCGCCTTGAATTTCCTTCCCCCGGCCACGCCGCCACCGATCTCTTCCACCACCTCCCGGATGGTCATCCCCATGGGCACCTCGATCAGTCCCCCCCTGGCCACCTTCCCGGCCAGCGCGAAGACTTTGGTCCCCCGCGACCGCTCCGTCCCCACCCGGCTGAATGCTTCCGGCGAATTTTTCAGGATGTAGGCGATCTGGGCAAATGTCTCCGTATTGTTCACCAGGGTGGGCTTCCCCCACAGGCCTTTCACCGCGGGGAAGGGCGGGCGGACCCTGGGAAACCCCCTTTTCCCTTCGATGGATTCCATCAGGGCGGTCTCTTCGCCGCACACGAAAGCGCCCGCTCCCTGGTACACGGAGAGCTCAAAATCAAAACCGGAACCCAGGATATCTTTCCCGAGGAGACCGTGCTCCCGGCAGGTCCGGATGGCCTGCTGGACCCTGTTCACCGCCAGCGGGTACTCGGCCCTGATATAGAAGATGCCCGTGGAGGCGCCCGTGGCATAGCCTGCGGCGATGATCCCCTCGATGATCCTGTAGGGATAGGATTCCAGCAGCATCCGGTCCATGAATGCTCCCGGATCTCCCTCGTCGCCGTTGCAGATCACATATTTGATGTCGCTTTCCTGTGCGGCCACCAGTTTCCATTTCTGACCCGTGGGGAAACCGGCACCGCCCCGTCCCCGCATCCCGCTCTCCATGATCTCCCGGACCAGTCCGGCGGGCGATTTTTCCTTCAGCGCCCGGCGCAGTCCCCTGAACCCGCCCCGCTCCATGTACTCCTCTATGTCCACCGGGTTGATGATCCCCCTGAACTCCGTGGCCATGGGGACCTGTCTCCCGAGAAAGGAGGATACATGCTTTTCCCGGATATCCAGCGCATACCTTTCCACCCCGTTCCACCGGTTGTCGTCCCTGGCTGTCTCCAGCACCTGCAGGACCCGCTGGGTGAGCCTCCTGAAGAAATTGCGCGACCGGAAATGGTGTTCCACGATCTGCTCCACATCCACTGCCTTCACCTTCGAATACAGTATTGGCTCGCCTTCCACAGGGACGACCTCCACAAGGGGGACCTGGTGGCACATACCCACGCAGCCCACATGTTTCAGTTTCACATTCAGCCCCTTTCTTTCGATGGTCTCCTTCACCGCTTCCCGGATCTCATCACTCCCGCTGGCCACGCAGCATGATCCCAGTCCGATCCGGATCTCCCCCTGTATCTCGCTACCGCCGGCATGCCTGAAACGGGATTTCCCGGCGTGTGCCTTCTGGCTTTCAAAGTCGGATAGCACCCCGCTCACGCGGGAGGTGGTCACATGTCCGTAGGTGATCCCGTCGATCTGGACCACCGGTGCCAGGGTGCAGCACCCCAGGCAATTCACTTTTTCGACGGTATAGCTGCGCGAGGCCGTGGTATCCTGCTCCCCTTCCAGCTTCAGCTCGCGCCTGAATGCATCATAGACCTGCTCCGACCCCTTCACATGGCAGGCTGTCCCCACACACACCCTGATCATATGGTTCCCGGCCGGCGTGAACCTGAACTGGGAATAAAAACTGGCCACGCTGACGATCTGTCCGGGAGTGATCTCCGTGATCTCGCACACCCGCCGCAACGCCTGGTCGGGAAGAAAGTTGTACTTCCCCTGGATGGCCTGCAGGATCGGGATCACCGCACCCTTGTGGCTGCCCAGTTCACCGACGATCGCATCTATGTCTTCCCGCTCAATCTGCATACATTACTCTCCTATACAGAAAAGATTTTTTGTCCCCCTGAAATAAATCACCCCGTCTGCAAACACCGGTAGGGTGAACCCGCCCTCACCCAGGGCCGGTTCACCGATTAGCGTCCCCGTCCGGTCCGCCTTCAGGATGTGGGTCACCCCGTCCATATCGGTGATATACACCTTTCCGTCGGCGACCATGGGAGAAGAGTAGAACCCTTCGTTGAATTCCTTCTCCCAGTATTTCTCGCCCGTTTTCGCGTCATAGCAGACCAGCACCCCGTAGCTGGTGGCCACGTAAAGCAGTCCCTCATGCGCAACCGGACTGGCCACTTCGGCCAGGTACTCATCATCCTCCCATATGAAGGACGCTCCGGGTTTGGGTTCCACGGCCACCAGCCGGGCATATTCATTGGTGGCGAATACCAGTCCCCCGTCATATGCCACCGACGGGGCCACCTCGCCCATCATGGCCTCCACCCGCCAGATCTCCCGGCCCGTTTCCAGGTCATGGCCCATGACGAAGGGATCGGACGTGGTGACGACCTGGATCTGTCCGTTCACCTCGATCAGCACGGGGGATGCCCATGAAATATTCACCGGTCTCGCCACATCCCAGACCGTCTCACCGGTGGCCGTATCCAGCGCCAGCATCCTGCCCCTGGCATTGGTGTCATACTGGACCACCAGTTTGTTTTTCCAGACCATCAGGGAAGAAGAATGGCCGTAATGGTTGTCGGGCACTCCCAGGTTCCTTGCCCACACTTTGTTGCCCTCCATGTCGAAGGCGATCACATCGCCCGTGGCAAAAATGGCATACACCCGGTGCCCGTCCGCCGCCATGGTGGGTGCGGCCAGTCCCGTGTCATCGGTGACCCTGGGCATGGTTGCCGGTGAGCCGGGGATGTCCTTCACTTCCCGTTCCCACAGCAGCTGTCCCGTATGGCGGTTGTAACAGGCCACCACCCTGGCCTGAGCATCAGCCCCGGAGATATAGAGGCGGTCGCCCCAGATCACGGGCGTATTGTATCCGGGTTTGGAGAACGCCACCTTCCATTTGATATTTTCGCCGGTGGATCCGTTCCAGCTGACCGGGATATTCCGGTGGTAGGATACGCCCTGTCCGAAATAGCCCCTGAAGGTGGCCTGGTTCCGCTGGAAAGCTTCCTTTCCATAGTAGGCTGAAGCGGGTGCCTCTCCGGCCGCGGCTTCCGCTACCACCGCCTTACCGGAAGCACCCTCACCTGCTTGCATACCGGCATCGGAAAGCGCTTCTTCCGAGGGGACCTGTTCCGCGGGGACCTCTTCCCCGGGGACCTGCTCCGCCGGGAACACCTCGACCACCTGCACATCGCTCCCGGCAGCCGCAGGTTCCTCCGCCACCGTTTTCTGCCTGTAATCCTCCAGGTAATCGTTGCTCATGAACGAAGCCACAAGTGCCAGTCCCAGGACGAGTCCCCCCGCCAGGAAAAGCCAGTACTGTGCGTTGGCCCGGGCCCTTAAAAGTTCCTCGGTCACCTCCCCGGGCTGCCCGATCCTGGAGCGGAGGTCGGTGTACACCTTCAGCGACACGGCCAGTACGATCCCCCCGAAAAGGAGCAGGTAGGTGCCGGTCTTCACCTGCCACCGGCTCGTGAAATATGCCCTGCGGGCCAGGAGGTCGAAACTGCGGATCTCCCGTTTCAGCTCCTCGTTGTTGGGTTCCTGCGCCAGCCGCTCCAGCAGCGCTTCCATGGTGGCACTTTCCAGCGGCTCATTTTGCTTCATGTGCCAGAAATTAAGCAGCAGCAACAGGGCCACCACCGCACAGAACGCACCCGACACCAGTGCCGCCCTGTATGCTATCTTTATTTTTGTCTCCCGGTCCATTACAGTATCATATTCCTATCTCCATTAACTCCATTAACTCCATTAACTCCATTAACTCCACTAACTCCACTAACTCCAATAACTCCACTAACTCCTTACACCTAACCCCTAACTTTTGTCCACAGGACAAAACTCCATACACCTCCCACAGCTGAAACAATC
>Ga0209205_1000135_pt1 | contig 10821 bp, 5 predicted proteins | sample ZodSprso05mmetaG_FD_184133 | JGI IMG/M metagenome (GOLD analysis project Ga0209205, IMG submission 184133) | Hot spring sediment microbial communities from Zodletone spring, Oklahoma to study Microbial Dark Matter (Phase II) - Zodletone Spring... ... | reverse complement strand
CTTCATGGGGACACGGTTATTAATGATCTTGCCTATGGCAGGCTTTGCCTGGAGAAGGGTGATATGGTTGATCCGGAGATTGAACCAGTGGGTGCCATCAGGGAGGAAGACAGAAAGATTTACTATATCGGGCAGGGATTCCTGGGAAGCGACCTGTCTGAGGAAGTGCTGCTGTACGACTTCACAGCCCGTGTGGGTGATACCATTGACCACACAGAGAACAGGTCTTTCCGTTCCATTGTCCTGGAAACAGATTCCATTCAGATAGACGGGGAATACAGGAAGATGTACACGGTCGACAATGGCTGGTATTATCACAATCCGGACCTTATCGTGGAAGGCATCGGAAGCATCAAAAATGGTCTGTTAGGTCACATCTCTGATATACCGACCTGCGGTACTCATTACTGGGAGCATGTGTGCTTCAGTGAAAACGGGGAGGTAAAATACAGGAATCCGGTGTATTCGGATTGCTATGCCGGCAGAGTGAAGAGCTATAAATCCATTTTCGGAAGAGATACCACACAATGGAATTATCTCACGAGCTACCAGTGGGCGGACCTTCTTTATACTATGATCTATAAAGCATATGGTGATACCCTGATGAATGATATCAATTATCGGTTGTTATATGAGGATCCTAATCAATGGGGTGTGGCTTCGGGAATCGTAGGGATGATCAGAGAGGATACAATGACCGGCAGGGTATGGGTAAGGTGTCTGGAGGACACGGCAGATTATCTGATTATGGATCTCAGCCTGGATGTAAATGACACATTCTTAATACGAAACAAGATCGATCCAAATTATGACAAAAAGGTGAAGGTAGAGGAGATCGAGTACAACCAGTATGGTAAAAATGTTGTTCTTGCTTGGAATTATGGATGTTTTATTGAAGGTGTAGGGACAGATATTATGATCCGTTCCTTAGAGTACGATACGTACGACGAATTACTGTGCGCTTATAAGGATAATGAATTAATATATGTTGGTCCTCGTGATACATGCAACCTGTGGATCAGCACCGGGATACATGAAGCCCGGCAGGGTAATTTCAAGATTTATCCAAACCCGACATCCGGGCCGATCATGTTTGAAACAGTTGAAGCGGGCCCATGGACGGTTCGGATTTCAAGCCTGGACGGACAGTTGCTTTACTCAACAAAGGTCGAAGGTGACAATCATCAGATGGATCTCTCACCCTACGGGCGAGGCATCTATTTCATCACGGTCAGGTCGCGGGACTTTGTCGTTACACGGAAGGTTGTGAAATACTGACGTCGCGCTATAAGAATGTCCCGCTGAGAAATCAGGGAATACAGCTAAAAAAATACACCGGCCTCTGATCCTTGCTGGTGGTGAATTTGAATTCTGTATAAATAAGCGCGGCAATTCATTGTGCTCCAAAAGAACCGGTATTTTTTTTAGGGAAGGTGCCGGCTCATGCGTCTTTGTATTCGGAAGACTTTTGCTCTTTAACAAATCGATAATGGAAGTTTTGGTTTAGTTTAGTGGTTGGTATTGTGACAGGTACCTGGAACGGCGGCATTCGGGTCCTGACGTTCCGGGTATCTGTTATTTAATTTGTATTCAGGATATTAACTTTATGATTGAGATCGATTCGTAATATTTAATAGGTTTGTACCAATGAACAACCAGACCGTATTGGAATTGAAAGACCAGCCATTAATAGAACGATTAAAGAGCAATGATAAGAAAGCATTTGAGGATATCTTCCGGCGGTATTTCCACGATCTGCATGAATATGCGTTGTTCTACATCAAAAATGCCCACCTGGCAGAGGATATTGTCCAGGATATATTTCTGAAACTCTGGTCGTCAAGACATAAGATCTCAATCCATACCACCCTGAAAGGATATCTCTTCAGGTCAGTGCACAATATTTGTATCCAGTATCTTCGTCATAATAAGGTAGAAAGGCAGCATAAAGAGTGGCACCAGGCAAAACTTGAAGAAGCCGTATTGATGAACCGGTTGTTTTTCGAAAGCGGATTGACCAGGTTGTTTGAAACCGAGATAAGAGACCTTGTCCGGGAAACCATGGTGAGGATCCCATCCAAATCCCGTAAGATATATGAATTAAGCCGGAACAACTACCTGACCAATAAAGAAATTGCAGACAGGATGGGCCTTAGCGAGAAATCTGTGGAATATCACATCTCTAAAGTCCTGGACTCACTCAGGAAATTTCTGAAAGATTATCTATCCCTGTTCATTATTACATTCCTGGCATTCACTTGATAATTCCAAGGAAATTTTAGGGACTCTGTTGATCTAAACGTCTGTTTAATGTAAATCTCAGTAATATTGATATGGAAGGATTTGATGATGCTCTGCTCGTAAGGTTTTTCAATGGATCGGCAACCCCACAGGAAATTGAAAAGGTCATTCAATTTATAAATGAGAACAGGGAAAATCGGTTGAACTATTTCTATGCCAAGAGGATCTGGTTGGAGAGCAGGGGCGGTTCAAATAAAGAAATGATCGATGATAACTGGAAAAGACTGAATCTCAGGATGGAAGAGTCTGAGAATGGTACAGCCGGCGTGGAACTGAAGAAGACAGGTTTTCCGGTGAGAAGACTCGCAATGGCGGCCGGTCTGGCATTTTTGATCGCCATATCTTCACTGCTATTGTATCAGAATTACAGGTTCAGTCAGATTACAACCGCCGAAAATGAAATAGTTGTTCCCTACGGGTCCAGGACGAATATCACCCTGCCCGACGGATCTGATGTATGGCTGAATGCCGGCAGCAAATTGACATACAGCTCAGATTTTAGCCGGAACAGGGAAGTATCCCTGGTGGGGGAGGCATTCTTCGACGTCCGGAAATTAGATAAACGGGAGTTTGTGGTTAACGCCAGTGAATTGAGGATCAGGGTGCTGGGAACTTCTTTCAATGTCAAGTCCTATCCAGAGGAAGATGTGATTGAGACAACCCTGGTTCGAGGCAAAATTGAAGTTGCATCTCTTGAAGACCAGGCCGGGGTCCGGACTGTGATGCTGGATCCGAATCAGAAACTTGTATACAGGAAGAGCACCGGCCGGACCGATATAGCCAGGATGCAGGACAAGAATTCTTCAGGGGGAAGTACACATGTCCAGACCAGTGCGCCGGACAATATGCAGGTTGTCAGGAATGTTGATACTGAAAAGTACTCATCATGGAAAGACGGAAGGCTTATCATCAAATCCGAATATCTTGGTGAACTGGCGATCAAGCTTGAAAGATACTACAATGTTGAAATTGTTTTCCGGGACGATTCCATTAAGAAATTCAAATATTCAGGTACCCTGGAAAAGGTAACAATCGAGGAGGTGTTAAATGCACTGGCCAGTGCATCGCCGGTACCTATATATTATGAAATAGCGAAAAACAAAGTTACGCTGGGATTGAAATGAGTCATTCAATAAAAGAAACTTGCTTATGGAGCAAAAACAAAAGCCGGAAAATGATGACACATTTTCCGGCAGATCTTGATTAAACAGTTTTCCTAACCCTGCTTAAAGAAATCAGGAAGTGCACGTTTAACTCTAAATCCATTCAAATTTATGAAAACTAAAACTAACTATGAAATCCTTTTATTTAAGAAGGAGATCAAAAAAATCTTACTGGTTATGAAACTATCCATGTTTCTGCTTCTTATGGCAGTTATTCATGTAACGGCCAGTACTGTTTTTCCACAGGGGAAAAATGTAACCCTCGACATGCATGATGTCACCCTCAGGGATGTGATAAAGGTCATCGAAGAGCAGGGGGAGATCAGTTTCTTTTATAACGATGATCTCGTGGAATTAAACAAAAGAGTAAATATCTCCCTGAAGGGAACTCCGGTGAAGGAGGCGCTTGAAAACGCACTTGCTCAGGCTGATATGACTTATGAAGTAATCAAAGACAATTTCGTGGTACTCATTCCAGACAGGGATGTTGTCCAGGATCAGGTGGTTATTACCGGGAGGATTGTCGATAGTGAGGGCAATCCCCTGCCGGGTGTCAATGTCCTGGTTAAAGGGACCCTGGTGGGTACGATCTCCGATCCGTCAGGGTATTACAGACTGCAGGTCCCTTCCGGTTCCGAAACCCTAGTGTTCTCCTTTACAGGAATGCTGTCAAAGGAAGTCTCCATCGGAGGCAATACAGTCATTGATGTCACACTGGAGCAGGATGTCATCGGTCTGGAGGAGGTTGTGGTCATCGGATACGGCACGGTGAAAAAATCAGATGTTACAGGTTCTGTATCCTCACTGGAGGGTGACGATCTGAGTAAGGGTGTGGTCGTCGCGCCACAGCAGGCCCTGCAGGGTAAAGTATCCGGGGTGAGTGTCATCGCCGACAACGGGGAACCCGGTGCCAATTCGACGGTTCTGATCAGGGGAGGAACATCCATCACCGCATCAAACGCCCCCCTGTACGTCATCGACGGAGTCCCGGTCGATTTCAATGAGGGCGGCTTCAGTACAACTTCCACGCGGCAGACAAGGAGTGCATTCAATCCGCTCAATATGCTCAATGCATCCGACATCAAATCCATCGATGTATTGAAGGATGCTTCCGCAACTGCCATCTACGGAGCCAGGGGAGCCAACGGTGTCATCATGATCACTACCAAGCAGGGAGCACAGGAAGAACCCGGAATTACCTATGATGCCTATTTCGGCGCATCAAAGATCAGAAAGAAACTGGATGTACTTTCGGCCGATGAGTTCCGTGAATACATGAACGAACATCCCGAGATCACCGGGTGGACAGATGGCGGGGCCAATACCGACTGGCAGGATGAGATATACAGGACTGCCCTGAACCATTCGCACAGCCTGGCAATTTCACAATCAACCCAGAAAACAAATTACCGGGCATCTGTAACTTATTCGAACCAGGAGGGGATTATCCTTAACTCAAACTTGCAGCGGGTGATCGGGAGAATCAACCTGAATCAGAAGGCACTCAATGACCGGGTCAATATTAAATTATTCATGTCAGGGGCCAGCATGAAAAGCAACAGGGGCGCCAATCCGGAAAGCACGGGAAGCCAGTATGACGGGGGAGTCATCCGGGATGCACTGGGTTATGATCCTACGCTTCCGGTCAAAGATGCCAATGGTGAGTACACCTACCGGGGACCGTTAAACCTCAACCCGGTGGAACAGGCAAACACCCTCATTGACATCGCTGAGACGAAAAGAGTAATCGGTAACATGATGGTAGATGTTAAGCTCACCAGTTTCTTAAACTTTAATACGAATGTGGGCTTTACCCAGGAGTTCATTAACAGGTACTTCTATGCACCGATTAACAGCCAGGTCGGAATGAATGACCATGGTACGGCTTCACAGCAGGGACAGAATAATTACTCCAAGCTACTGGAATCCAACCTGCTTTTTAATAAGCGTATAGGAGAAAACCATAACCTGAATGCCATTTTAGGGTATTCTTACCAGGACTTTTTCTATACGGGCTCCTATATCTTTGCCTCGGATTTTATTACGGATGCAACCACCTTCAATAATTTAGCCGCGGGAGTAACCCAGAATCCGGTTCGAACCAGTAAAAGCAGCAACAGGCTGATATCGTTTTTCGGTAGGGCCACCTACAGTTTCCATGAAAAATACCTGCTGACGGCGACAGTCCGAAGGGATGGTTCATCCCGCTTTGGTGCGAATAACAAATGGGGGACATTTCCATCCATGGCTTTTGCTTGGAAACTCTCGGAGGAAGATTTTCTGGTAAACAGCAATGTCATTTCCAATCTGAAACTGCGTATCGGTTACGGAGTAACGGGCAACCAGTCGATCGGGAACTATAACTCCCTTGCAACCCTGAGTCCCGGTGAATATATCTATATTATCGGGGGAGACGTCTATGTGGCGGTGGGCCCGGACCAGAATTTCAATCCGGATCTGAAATGGGAATCGACCGCCCAGTCCAATGTGGGCATCGATTTCGGTGTCCTGAACAATCGTATCAGCGGTAGTATTGATGTCTACCGGAAAAAAACCAATGACCTGTTATTGAGATTTGATGTTCCTTCCCCTGCGGAGGTCCCAAGCATTCTTGCAAATGTTGGCGGAATCCAGAACCAGGGAGTCGAACTTGAGTTTAACGGCATTGTTGTATCGAAAAGTTCGTTCAGTGCGGACCTTTACGGGAACTTCAGTTATAATGCCCAGGAAGTCACCTCGTTGTCCAATGAAACATGGAATACCGAGGCCATATACTTCGGGGGAGTCAGGGCTGCTGGTTTCAGCGGTTTTACGAGTATGATCATTGTCCCCGGTCAGCCGCTTGGAACCTTCTACGGCTATGAGTATACAGGTGTGGGTGAAGATGGAACGCAGGAGTTTAACGACCTTGACAATGATGGCGAAATCACTCCCGGCGGCGACAGGACCTATATCGGGTCTTACCACCCTGATTATTTATTCGGTCTGGGTACCAAAATCAATTATAAAGGATTCAGCCTGGATTGCTTCCTGAGAGGTACCGCCGGTGCGGAGATCCTGAATAGCACGGCCCTTGCGATACAGAATAAAACCAGGATCCCGGCATTCAATGCTTCACAAGCTGCACTTAATGATGGCCTTGCTTACGGACAGGCCAATGTTTTTTCATCGAAATGGGTGCAGGACGCATCGTTTCTCCGCCTGGAATATCTGAACCTTGGATATACTTTTAATCTGGCCCCGAACGGTGTCTTCTCCAACCTGTACCTGTATGTGACCGGCCAGAATTTATTTGTGCTGACAAGGTATTCCGGGTATGATCCGGAGGTCAACGGCGGCATCGATTACATGGCTTACCCGAAACCCAGGAACTTCATCGTGGGTATCAGCGTGGGCTTCTGAACCAAGTATTAACTATAATACAACGAAAAATGAAAAAATATAAAATCATAGCTTCAGTATTCATCCTAGGCTGCTGTTTCAGCTGTACCGACCTGGATGAGGTGGTTTACGACAGGATCAACGCCGAGGAATATTACCAGACAGAAGAACAGGTACTGACCGGGCTGACCAATGTATACCTGAAATTGATGTACGTGGAGAACTGGTGGTGGCCCTGGCAGCTGAATGAATGCACCACCGATCACGGGATGACGCCGACCAGGGGGAACGGAGCCTGGTATGACGGAGGAGTGTTTTTCGATCTTCACCAGCATACCTGGGATGCCGCGCATGGAAGGACTACCGTTACATACCAGTACCTGATGCGTGCGATTGCGGCCGCAAATTCTTTCCTGGATATCCTGGACAGGATCACCGTCGAGAACGGTGATGTTATCGCAGCTGAAGTCAGGGCCATACGTGCGTGGGAATATCTTTACCTCTGCGATTATTTCGGAAATGTACCCATCGTCACCGTAGCAACTCTTGACCCCGCCAATCTTCCCACCAATTCTCCGCGTACGGAAGTCTTTGAATTTATTGAGGCTGAACTTCAGCATGCGATTGGATTGTTGCCTTCCCTGACCAGCGTGAACAAGCAGAATTATTACCCGCGCGTGGCAAAGGAAACTGCCCAGGCAATGCTTGTCCGCCTGTACCTGAATGCCGAGGTATATACCGGCACCGCCCGCTGGCAGGATTGCATCGATGTCTGCAATGAAATCATCGGTTCAGAGGTCTATTCACTGGCTCCCAGCATCAGTGACAATTTCGTGCCGCTGAATGAAAACTGCCCGGAAATCATTTTTGCCATTTCCCAGGATAATATCAACCGGAATGCAAGGGGAGGTGGCGATTCCAACCGGGGAGGGAACTGGATCAACCAGCTGAATATGAGACTCCCTCTGAAATATAAATATGGTTTCAGCTTTAACGGCTGGGGAGGACCGAGTGTTTTGATGCAGCATTACGAAACATATGTCGACAATGATTACAGGAAGTCACTCATCCTGATCGGCCTGCAGGAATCTCCCGAAGGCGATTCATTAATGACCATAATACCGATCAATAACGTAAATAACGCGGCAGACCATGAAGGTCTGGTCAATGTGAAGTACGTACCTGATCCTGAATCCGTGGTATCCGGGGGAAGGGGATATGGCAGGAACGACATCGTCTTGTTGCGTTATGCAGAGGTCCTGATGTCCAAAGCTGAATCACTGTACCGCCTGGGAAGCACTGCTGAAGCAACCGACCTGATCAATACGGTCAGGGCAAGGAATTTTGCCGTACCTGAACCCCTGGCCGATATGACGCTGGATGATATCCTGGAGGAATGGTCGAAAGAGTTTCTGTGGGAATGCCGGTACAGGACCGACCTGATCAGGTTCGACAAGTTCCTTACGTCCCGTACAAAATGGAAGGACTATGACAGCGAACCGTACAGGACCATTTTCCCGATCCCTGCAACCGAAATCCAGTCCAATCCAAACCTGGTACAGAATCCTGGTTATTAAACCATGATCATTCTATAGAATAAGAAACGGGACAGCCTCATTGAAAGCTGTTTCCGTTTCTTATTCTCTCACGGGATTGAAAACATTTTATACCTTTCAATATGAAAAGGCGGGATTTTATTAACCGGACAGGAATGGCCTGCGCGGCAGTCTTTACCAATCTTCAGGGTTTCCACCCATTTGCAGGATCGTTGCGAGCAGGTGATACAGAAACGATATATCCCACGGATAACGGCAGGGCCCTGATCAACCCGGATATGGGCTGGACCCTGCACTTTTACTCGAACGGACTCCGGAACTACGGATCACAGCTCGAACCATGGGATACGGTGGATGATTTCCCGGGATTATCTGTCGTCTACCTGAGGATTCCCTGGTCGTTCATTGAATATGAAGAAGGGAAATATCACTGGGAGGTACTTGATACCCCCGCCCAGAGATGGATCAGCGTGGGTAAAAAAGTTGCTTTCAGGATCACCGCGCAGGAGAGCGGGATCCGGTACGCCACTCCAAAGTGGGTTGAAAAAGCGGGGGCGAAAGGGTATGACTGGGGCAGGAGGGAAGGTGAAACGCTGTGGGAACCTGATTTCAACGATCCTGTATTCCTTGAGAAAGTTGAGAACTTCATTTCAGCGATGGCCCGGCGGTACGACGGCAATCCCAATGTGGCGTTCGTCGATATCGGCCATTACGGATTATGGGGGGAAGGCCATACGGCACATTCGACCCATATCGAATATGGACTGGATGTGATCAGCAAGCACATCGACATCTACTGCAGGCACTTTAAAAACACGCTCCTTTGTATCAGCGACGATTTTGTGGGGCATGATGCACCGGGCGACCGTTTCCCGATCTCGGATTATGCATTTTCAAAGGGTGTTACGATCCGGGATGACAGCATCCTGGTCCAGAATTACGGAATGCCTATGCCGAGCTGGGACCAGACGGCCAAACCGGCGCCATGGTTTCACTCCGGAATGGCACAACTGTTCTGGCCGACCCTGCCCGTAATCCTGGAACATGAGCATTACGGAAGCTCAGCGAGGAAAGGGGCCTGGGACAGGGATCTGTTCGTACAGTCTGTTGAGGAGTACCATGCCAGCTATATGTCCATCCACTGGTGGCCCAGGGAATTCCTTGAGGAGAACAGGGATGCCATAAACCGGATCAACCTGAGGCTGGGATACCGGCTCCAGTTCCGGTCCGTCACCTGGCCGAAGCAGATACGGCCCGGAGTACCATTTGAAATCAATGCAGGCTGGGCGAATGCCGGTGTGGCACCTTGCTACCCGGGCGGATTCCCGTGCCTGACGATCAAAGATCTGAAAGGAGGAATTGTCTCCGTTCTTGTAGATGAAAGCTTCGATATGAAGGACCTTCAGGTCGATGCTCCCGGGAAAGCCAGATCGGTTGCGCAAAACTCCAGGTTTACCGTCGCACCTCTGTATACAGATCCCCGGAGAGACAATTTCAGGGATGTGCCTGCAGGCGACTGCGAGATCTTTATCTCGGCCGGAAAGAGAGATGGTACTCCCACCCTGGAATTGCCCTACGACGGGGACGACGGGAATAAAAGATATAAAATCGGAAACATCAGGATCCTGGAAAGGTAGATCATAACCGGGACACAAATCATTCAAAAGATATAGTAAAAAAGACAGAAATGAAAAAAAACACCTTGAACAAACCGCTTGCAGGTCTCATCCTGCTTTCCGCCTTTATCCTCATCCTGACCTCCCTGCCGGGTTGTAAGCAGGAAAAACTCACCGGTAAACTGACTGTGTGGGAAGACAGCATCTCAATTCCGACATACCTGATGAATCCGCCCAACCCGATGCCGCGATTTTACGAGGGCGGGGCGCACCAGGGGGTCAAGCGCAGGTCCTATCCCTACCCGGTGGACGACAACATGACCCAGGTAAAGGAGGACAGGAACTATCATATCGTATACCTCGAGAACGACTATATCAAGATCGGGGTTATGCCGCAGCTGGGGGGAAGGATCTATGAAGCATATGACAAATCAAACGGTTACAAGTTCTTTTACAGGAACGACGTGATCAAGCCTTCGATGATCGGGATGCTGGGTTTCTGGATTTCGGGGGGGAATGCATGGGGATTTCCACATCACCACGGGGCGAATACCGTAGCGCCCATGGATTACACGATCGAGAAAAACCCGGACGGCAGCGCCACGGTCTGGATGGCCTATACAGAAAATATCCACAGGATGCGTGTGTACCTCGGGTTTACCGTGTACCCGAACTCTTCAATTGTGGAAATGACTGCGCGTCCCTACAATCCGATGCCCAATGTCAACTCCTTCCTGTTCTGGGCGAATCCTTCCGTACACTGCGATACCAACTACCAGGTCATTTTTCCGCCCTCGGTGGAAT
>Ga0209205_1000134_pt1 | contig 10832 bp, 9 predicted proteins | sample ZodSprso05mmetaG_FD_184133 | JGI IMG/M metagenome (GOLD analysis project Ga0209205, IMG submission 184133) | Hot spring sediment microbial communities from Zodletone spring, Oklahoma to study Microbial Dark Matter (Phase II) - Zodletone Spring... ... | reverse complement strand
GATGGGTGTGTGCCCGATGAGATGGTCATCGCTCTTCCTGACCATGGAACGCGTGATGGTCGCACCGTCCCCTACGTACACCTGCACTCCGCGAAGTGCTTCCTCTCTGTCCTCGATGTAGACCACGTCGGGTACGTAGAAGATACTCGCCTCTCCGGCGGTGATGCGATACCCAACGGCGGGTGCTCGGGTGGAATGCCAGACGGGGAAGGCCTCCACTGTCATACCCAGGATGTGCTCCGCTTCGCGGTGCTGAAGGACTCTTCGATCTTCTATTTCGTAGCTTTCCATGTCCTCCCAGGCTTCCGCAGTGGCATAGACAGGGCAGGGGGCGCCTTCCTTCAGGCCCCAGGCGTGGTCCGGATGGGCATGGGTAACGAGCACCGCACCCGGCTTCACCTGGCCTAACCCTCCCAACCAGTCTTCTCCGCAGTCAATCATCAGTCGCTTACGATAGTAGGAAACCACCAGAGAGCTGTGCATGCGGTGCCGGTGGTTTTTGGCTTCGATATTCCCCCGGGTGCCGACGAACTTCAGCTTCATCTGACCTCTGCGAACGCTCCTGGCGCCCCGGCGACACTCCGTCTGGGCTGGGGAGTCCGCACCGGGATCGATCACCCCTCGGAGGTTGCCTTGTCCCGCGCCGCATTTGCCGACCTGGCGGACCTAGCGAGCTGCTGCTTGAGGTCCCACAGTTTCTGGGTCAGCGAGACGTGGTAGATGTGGGGGTTGATGAGCCGCCTTACCCCCGGATCAAGGGTGTCCAGGTCTTCCTCCCGGTTCCGCCTCATTTCTTCGATAGACGGGAGGTCGTAGACCAGTTCGCCCCCCCTCAGGATTTCCACCAACAAAGGCGTAACCTTGGATACGGTGTTTGGTTCCAGGGTCCTGCGCTTCGTCCTATCCGTGGGATGTCGCAGAACCAGCGGCTGCAACATCTCGTCCGGGTTCTCGTCATGCAGACTCAATAGGTCCGCTGTGGCCTTGCCGCGCTGGTCAAAGATGCGCCAGGCGTACTTGTGACCAGGGTTGATCGTCTTATCCGGATTCTCGGAGATCTTGATCGCCGGAACCCACTCCTCTTCGTGGTACACGGCTGCCAACTTGTACACTCCGTCGAGAGCAGCCTGGCCCTGGGAGGTGATGAGTCGTGTTCCCACGCCGTAGACGAGTCTTCCGATGAGTTGGTCCGGGTCGATGCCGTAACGGGGGGCCTCCTGCTGGATCTGGGTGATCACCTGCCAGATGACCAACTCGTCCAGTTGGTTGGAGAGGACGATGGACACGTTGGGAAAACCGGCCTCATTGAGCATTTTGGCCGCATGGATGCTGAGATAGGCAAGATCGCCGGAATCCAGTCGAATCCCCAGCGGCTCGTGGCCTTTCTCTCTCAGTTCCTCGAAGACCTTGATGGCGTTGGGAACGCCGCTCTCCAGGGTGTCCACCGTGTCTACCAGGAGTAGGCAATCGTCTGGATAAACGTCGGCGTAGGCTCGGAAGGCTTCCAGTTCACCTTCCCCGAGGGCCATGAAGACCTGCACCATGCTGTGGGCGTGGGTGCCCTTGGGCGGATACCCCAGGACGTGCGAGATGCCCACGTTGGAGGTGAAGTCCGCGCCCCCGATGAGGGCCGCTCGCGCCCCGGCGTTGGCCCCCTTGTCCTGGGCGCGGCGTAGTCCAAACTCCAACAATACCTGCCCTCGCCCGCTCTCCTTGATGCGCGAGGCCTTGGTGGCGATGAGGGTCTGATAGTTGAGATGGTTAAGTAGGGATGTCTCCAGGAGCTGGGCCGTGGCCAGGGGGCCTTGGACTACGTTGAGCGGGACGTTGGGATGCACGACCCGTCCCTCCGGTATGGCGTGCATGTTCAGGCCCTCGAAGGTCCCGTTCTTCCTCAGCCACTGGAGAAAGTCGTCCTCGAAGAGACGGCGGCCGCCTCGACCTTGCTGACTGCGCAGGTATTCGATGTCTTCGTCCCTGACGTGGGCTTCCATCATCCAATCCAAGAGCCATTCCAGGCCAGCGTTGATGCAATACCCGGCCTGGTGAGCTCCGTAGTCGGGATAACTGCGGAAGAAATAGTCAAACTGAGCGTGCTTTTCGTGCAGGCCATAGCGATAGTAGAGTTGGGCCATAGTCAATTGATACTCGTCCGTGAACAGCACACCCTCTGCTGTTCGCTTGTCCTCCAGTTTCATCAACGGGGCCTCCGTGGATCGTGGTCGCCGGCCTGACCTGCGGCGATGCGAGCGAGCATCGCTACGTGGCTCTCAGGGCCGGTTCTAGGCTTCATCGTCTAATGGGCCGTTCATCAGTCGGCGATCAACCTGGCGATGGAGCTGGGCTAGACTCTCATCGTTGTTGAGTACTATATCCGCTTCTTGAATAGTGTGGCTCAGGTGGAATTTCTCCTGCTCTTCCAGGTCTTGCTGTAAGAACTCTCTGTAGCTCTGCGGGTCTCGCACCTGGTGTCTGTCTCTGATGCGCTGGTAGCGCGTTTGGGGATCGGAGACCGAGACGTGGACCAGCGCGAAGTCGTCTCCAAAGTGCGGTCGTAGGGTCTCCACATCGGTGGACGTCCTGATCCCGCTTGTGGCTACTGTGTCCCAATCATGATTCTCGATGGCTTGAATGGCTCTTTTCGCGAAGTAGTCTCGCCCTCCTTCGGAGAAGTATCGCTATGATAGCCGATGGAGATTGCCTCTGGTGGGCAGAAGGCCCTGCTCCTCGGCTGTCTATCGTACCATATCTCCCATGGACAAGTTGGCCACGCCGTATCGTTGGTGTAGGTAGTCCATAGCCTCGTCTTTGCCCGATCCGTTCGACCCAACCACTCCTATCACCTTCATCGTCGGTTTGCCCTGTAGGTCACCCTGGGCCGAGTCGGAAGGACTCAGCCCAGGGGTCCCCATTGGCTACTCGAACTTGGCAGCCGCCTTGTCGAGGCTCGTCCGGAGGTCTGTCAAGGCCGAGTCAATCCCGGCCCGTAGTTCCTCCCACGCCCCCTCGGAAGCGCTTCGTACCTTTGCCAGGTGATCTGTTATCTGGTCCCGCTGGGCACGCAGATTCTCCATCGTCTTTTCGTATTCCAGCTTGGTCTCGGCCTTGGCCTGCTTCGCCTTGGCCTCCAGCAGGTCGATTCGCGCCTGCAGTTCTGCCAACTGAGCTTCGGCTTTCTCCTGATAAGCCTCTTTCTGTGCCATAAGCTGGTCTCCTTTCTCTTCTACTGTGGCTATCGTGTTGTTCTTCTCACACTCGGTGAGTGCCAGAGCCGCTCTCAGGCAGCCAATTGTGTGTTCGGCATCGTCGATCAGTTCTCGTCACGTATGCTGGGCGAATTGGGCTCGCTGCGCCGCCGATGCTCTTTCTGGATCAGACCCTGGCGCTTGCGCTGAGCGTGCAGCGTGAGTATCGCCTCTTCTGTTCCGTTCCTGCTATAGTCCCTTAAGTCCCCGCCATCGGTCGGCTCGGCGGAAAAGACGTAGCCAAGGCTGGTAATTCTTGTGGAGCGGGGTGCTCCGACAGCGCGAGCCTATGACTCTTTGGTTTGCACCTCTTCCAGCCATTCTCTTAGCTGCTCCCCGGCCACCTCGCGCCCTCCCAGGCCAAAGGCCAGGGCCGCGGCCAGAGCGAGGGCTGCGAGCACGAGGCCGAAGGCGAGCTGGATGATGTCGCTGGCCAGCCCCATCTGAGACAGAGCGATTGCGCCAGCGAGAATCAGGATAGAGAGCCGGGCGGCCATGGCCAGCAGGTTGGCCTGAGTGGCGCTAGTCGCCTTGATGACCTCGGCCGCCAGATTGGCCAGATAGAGCCCGATCCCGAAGATGATCAGGCCCAGCACAATCTGCCCCAGGAACACGGTGAGCTCGCTGATCAGCGTACCCAGGGTCTGGAAGCCCAAGAGCTGAGCGGCTTCGATGCTGGCCAGCAGCATAACCGCCACCAGGGTCAGGTAGCCCAGGATCTCTGAGGGTGTCCGTGCCCCGGTAGGTATCTCTCTAGCGACACCCAGCCGTGAGAGGATGGCGTTGAAGCCCACCCCTGTCAGCACATTGGTCACCAGACTGGCCACCAGCCGCCCAACTATGTAGGCGATAGCCAGCAGCAAGCCGGCGGCGAAGATGCTGGGCAAGGCGGTCAGGATCAGGTTCAGCATGTTGCTGGCAGGCTGTGTTATGGCCTCCAAGCCCAACGTGTTCAACGCGGCTATGAGCACCGGGATCAGAATGAGCACGTAGACCACGAAGCCCACGATCCCGGACAGCTTCTGCTCGCCCAGGACCTTGTCCAGCTCGATGCGCTCGCTCAGTCTGTCGGCGCCTACGGCTGCCAGGAGGTTGGTCAAGATCCGCTGTACGATGCGGGCCGCAAACCAGCCGACAACCAGGATCAGGCCTGCCGCGAACAAGTTGGGCAGGTAGCCCAGGACATTGTCGATCATGCCCTGGACCGGCTGTAGCAGACCTTCCACCGCCAGCGCGCCCAAGATGGCAGGGAGGAAGAGCAAGAACACCAGCCAGTAGACGACGTCGGCCAGCGTCTTGGCCAGAGGCGCTGCCTTTTCCTCTTCTTCAACCCCGGCCAGGCGGTCGAACCGTTCTTCCACCTTGGCCAGCGTGAGCGCACGCTGGGTGACGTACTTGAGGGCTCCCGCCACCAGCCAGGCGACGAGCAGCAGCAAGGCTGCACCCAGCAACCGAGGCGCATAGTCGAAGATCTGAATCAGCAGTTGATTGAGAGGCTGCGTGATGATCGTCAGCCCCAGGACCTCGAAGAAGGCCACCAAGACGAAGATCATGATCAGCCAGAACACGATTCTGCCGATCCATCGCTCCACCCCGACCTCGGCTGCGGCCTCTCCGGCTACCCAGGCGGCGATGCGATTGTCCACTTCCGTGCGGTGCAACAGTCGCCTCACCACGGCGGACACGATCAGCGCGATCAACCACCCGACCAGAAGCACCAGAAAGGCCGCTACTATAGTCGGTACGGAGTTCAGGATCAGTTGAACAAAGTTGAGCAGTATCTCCTGCATCTTTCTACCTCCTTGAGTGATGCATAGTGTCTGTGACTTAGTTTCGAGCACCCCGCTCCCACAGACAGCCTAGTGCAGTGCCGAGTTCGTCCTGTGCGCTGGGCGGGGCATAGCCCTCGGCTGAGTCATGCTTCCCATAGCGCACGCGGCTCGGCACGCAGGCATGCAAAACAATTGCTTTCGAACAATAGGTCGCACCAGGTTGGCTGGTAAGGAAAGGCAGGCAGCGTCTCATGCGCCGTACTTCTCCAGTCTGAGGGCATTGGCCAGCGCCAGGGGCATCAGGTCCGTCGCAGCCAGGCGAGGACCCAGGCCCCCGTGCATGCAGGCTCTCTCGCCGAAGCGGTCGACTCCGTCCTCGCGGCAGTGCTTCGACCAGAGCAGCACGGGTACTGGATGCCAGCTATGAGAGCGCAGCAGCGCCGGGGTGGAGTGGTCTCCGGTCACGATGAGCACGTCGGGCTTCAAATGGAGAATCCGCGGAACTCTGGCATCGACCGCCTCGATCAGCCCTTTCTTACGCTGGAAGTCGCCGTCTTCTCCCGCGCTGTCTGTGGCCTTGGAGTGAACGAAGAAGAAATCGTACGCCCCCCAGTTCTGCTCCAACACGTCCAGCTCCGCATCCAGTTCTGAGTCGGTCTCCAAGACGTCCATTCCTACCAGCTTGGCCACACCCCTGTACATGGGGTAGGCGGCGATGGCAGCGGCTTTGAGACAGAAGACCTCTTGCATGGAAGGCCAGTCGGGTAGCCGGGAGAAGCCCCTCAGAATGATCATGTTGGCCGGATGGTGGTCCGCAAGGATCTGCCGCGCCTGCTCCAGAAACTGTGCGACGAGCTTGGCCGTCCTCTCCGCCGGTGGGGCGAAGGCTCTGGGCTCCAGGGGCCGTTCGCCGGTAGCCTGCGGGTCGGTGTCGTTTACCTCGGGGGAGAGGTCGTCCCCCCGGAGCACTACAAGCAGTCGATACTCCTTGACTGTCTCGATCAGCAGTTCCGCTCCCTCAAGCTCGATCTCTCGGAGCAGGGCGCATAGTTCCTGGTTCTTCTCCGTGGAGATCCTTCCGGCCCGGCGGTCGGTCACCAGGCCCTTCTCGTCCACTGTGCAGAAGTTGCCACGCGCCGCTACGTCGGAGGGATGAAGATCGAAGTCTATCCCCAGCGCCGAGAGGACTCCTCGGCCCACCTGGTACTTCAAAGGATCGTAGCCGAACAGTGCCAGATGGGAGGGACCGCTCCCCGGGGTGATTCCAGCGGCCACCGGTTCGTGAAGCCCGCAGAGGCTGTGGGCTGCTAGATTGTCCAAATTGGGCGTGTTCGCGGCTTCCAGTTCGGTTCTCGTGCTCGGCTCCATGGCCAGGCCCCCCAGCCCGTCCACCACGAGCATGACGATCTTGCTGTCATTCTTCTGAACTAGCTGCCGCACAAAATCCAGGTCCACGCTCTTCCTCTCCTTGTTCACGGAAATGGTTGCTTGTCGTCCAGAACTGCCGGTCCCGGCAACTCTTCCCCCTCAAAGAAGGCCCAGAGCGCCCCGCCGCCCGTGAAGATGAGACTCATCCCCTTGGCGAGGCCGGTCTTACGAATGGCAGCAACTGTACCCGCCAATCGACATTGAGGCCCAACGCCAGTTGGGCAAGGTCGTTGCTGCTAAAGTGGAAGCGCGCATACAACTCTGATCGCTACCTCGCTGTGTAACCGCCATCTACGAATAGACACGTACCGGTGACAAACGATGCTTTGTCCGAGCCCAGGAAAAGCACCGCCTCCGCCACCTCCTCGGGCTCCCCCATGCGGCCCAGGGGATGAAGGCCGGCGATCTGCTTCGCTTCCTCCTCACCCAGGCTTTCGATGACCATAGGCGTCCGGATGAATCCGGGACACACCACGTTGGCCCTAATGCCCTCAGCCGCGTAGTCGATGGCTATGGTCTGGGTCAGACCCACCACTCCGTGCTTGCTGGCACTGTAGGCAGTGGCCTCGCTGAAACCGACTTCGGCCAGGATAGAGCCATTGTTGATAATGGAACCTCCACCTCCCCTGATCATTTCTGGAATGGCATATTTGCAGCCCAGGAATGTGCCCTCCAGGTTGACGCCCAGCACCTTCCGCCAGTGCTCGGACGTGGCCTCGGTGGCCTTGGCCGTGGCCCCGATACCAGCGTTATTGAACAGGACATCCAGCCGGCCGTACGTGTCCACGGTGTGCCTGATCATGTGCTTCACGTCTTCCTCACTGGAGACATCTGCTTTGACGAAGAGGGCCTCTCCTCCCCGGTCTGCGATCATCTTCACGGTCTCCAGTGCGCCCTCCTGGTCTATGTCGGCCACCACGACGCGGGCTCCCTCTTGGGCGAAGAGTTGGGAGGTCGCGCGACCAATGCCGCTGCCCCCTCCAGTCACGATGGCTACCTTGTCCTTAAGAATGTCGCCCATATTCCGCCGCCTTTCCGATCTCTGATCACGTTCAGCCGACAAGTTGTGCTGCCTACTGCCCGGGGCGTCGGTTCACGCCAAGGCAGACTTACCCCATGTCCAGCTCCGAATGCAGTTGGAGCCACCTGATAATGTCCCGGCGCCGCAGCAAGCCCACCAGCCTGCCCTCGCTGACCACCGGAAGCTGACGCACGTCGCGCCGGCCCAGCTTGTTAAGGGCCTCCGACGCATCATCGTCGGGACCCACGACCTCCAAGTCCTCGCCCGGGGTCATGATCTCGCCGACCCTGGTGCGATCCCACGTGTCTTTGGGGGCCTTGCGTATGTCTTCCAGCGTAACGATGCCAGTTAGCCGCTCATCGTCCATGACGGGAAAGGCGTGGTCATCAGAGCCCATCACATAGTCGCTCACCAGGCTGCTCACCGGCACCTGCGTCGACACCGTCGGGGGCTCAGACCGCATCATGCGGCTCACGGTCACGCCCTCCAGGATATCCTGGACCACGACCTGTTGATAGCCCTGCGTGGCGGCGCTGTTCAGGAACCAGCCGATGAAGGCCAGCCACAGCCCTCCGATGCCGCTACCGAAGAAGGGGATGCTGACTCCAAAGACCATGGCGATGCCGCCGATGATCATCATCCAGGCGATGAAGCTGCCGATGCCCGAGGCCCACCGGGTGGCACGACGCAGGTTGTCGGTGATGGCCCAGAAGATGGAGCGCACTATCCGTCCCCCGTCCAAAGGGAACCCTGGCAGAAGGTTGAAGATGCCCACGAAGATGTTCACCGAGCCCACCCACATCAGCAGGGTGGCGAGCGGGCTGAGTCCACCAAGGACCTGCTCGGGGTTGGTCATGGCACCCAGGACTGGTCCGGCGATGGCCCCCGCCACCAAGAGCAGGATGAAGCCTATGACGAAGCTGGTCAGCGGTCCCACCAGGGCCATAAGGAACTCGTTGCGAGGTGATGTCGGTTCCCTCTCGATGCTGGCCACGCCTCCGAAGAGAAACAGGGTGATGCTCCGCACCGGCAGTCCCTGGGCGCGAGCCACCAGCGAGTGAGAGATCTCGTGGGCCAGGACAGACGCGAAGAACAGCAGGGCCGCCATAATAGCGGTGCTCCAGCGCAGAACCGTGCCCCAATCGCTGTGATACTCGCCAAATACGAAAGCAAGGTTCCAGGTCACCAACACGAAAATGAACAGCCAGCTCCAGTCGATGCGGATGTCGATGCCAAAGATGCTGCCAATCTTGAACCCCTTACCCATTATTGTCTCCCTTCAATGAGGTTGCCTGCATCTCCCTGGCTATCTTCGCTGCCACCCTCTGAGACGCATGCCCAGGATGATGAACACTACTCCAAAAGCGATGGCGTAGATGGCGATCAGCCACACCACAGCCACCAGTTGCGGCTCAGCAGAGTCAGCCACGAATGCGTCTCTCTCAAGCTTGCGTCTTCCCGGAGTATGTTGTCAGCCCTGCGACCTTTCTTCTAAGTCGTATTCGAAGAGTCGCCCGTAGTCATCGGGCAGTTGAGCGCGGACATCATCCATTTCCCCCTTGCTCACCGCATCCTCCAACACCGAGATCACGGCCTGGGCATGATACATGGAGACCGGCAAGTCTAGTTCCTCCCGCTCAGCCACTCGCCGGAAGAACTCATCCACATCGAAGCTCTCGCTCTTGTCCATCTCTCTCGCATAGTGGCCGATCTCCCGAGGTGATTGAGCTGCCAGGTTCTCGGCCTCGTTCCCGAAAAGGCGTTCGGCCAGGGTATTGAGAGTGGCGCGAACAGCTCGCACCGCTTCGCCCTCCGTGGCCAGGCGCGCACGGTGTTGTACCTGTCCGACGAATTCCTTGTGCTGCACTAGTCACCTCCTGGTGTTTTCCTGCTGCGTCTTATGTGCGTGTTGGCTTGTGTTGGCCATCACCCCGCCAGATCCAGTCGCCGAAGCAACTGGGCGTTCAGGGCCACTATCACCGTGCTCAGCGACATCAGCAGGGCACCTACGGCCGGCGAGAGGAGAATGCCCACCGGCGCCAAAATCCCAGCCGCCAGGGGCAGGGCGAAGACGTTATAGCCTGCGGCCCATCCGAGGTTTTGTATCATCTTGCGGTAACTGGCCCGGCTCAGATCGATGACCTTCACCACGTCCAAAGGGTTGTTCTTGACCAGAATGATGCCTGCGGATTCGACAGCCACATCTGTTCCGCTCCCGATGGCGATCCCTACGTCCGCCCGCACCAGGGCCGGCGCGTCGTTTATGCCATCTCCCACCATGGCCACCCTGTAACCCTGCTCCTGAAGCTGCCTCACCTTATGGTCCTTGTGCTCGGGCAGTACCTCAGCGAAATACGTGTCGATGCCCAGTTCTTCCGCCACGGCCTGGGCCACGTCCTCGCTGTCGCCGGTGAGCATGGCTACCTGAAAGCCCAGTTCGTGCAGCCGGTCGACCGCCTGCTTGCTCTCTGGTCGGAGCAGATCGGCCAGGGCGAAGGCGGCGGCCACTTGACTGTCCTCTACGAGGTAGGTCACTGTCTGACCCTTGTTGCCGGCCAACTCGGCGAAGTCCTGAAGCGACTGGGCCGGTTCTAGCTCCAGCATTTCCAGGAGCCGGGGCCCGCCGACGTGGACCGTCCGGCCGTCGACACTAGCCTTCACTCCACGCCCTTTGATCGCTTCAAACCCGCTGGTCTCAGGCAGGGAGAGGCCTCTCTCCTGCGCTGCCTGGCGTATGCCCCGAGCGATGGTGTGCTCGGAGTCGCCTTCAGCCGCGGCGGCCACCGCCAGCGCCCGTTGCTCGCCCCGGCCTTCTGCGGCGATCATGTCCGCCACGCCAAACTCGCCCCTGGTCAGGGTCCCCGTCTTGTCGAAGATGATCAGGTCGATCTCGCGAGCCTCCTCCAGGGACAGCCGGTCCCGGACCAGGATCCCGTTGCTGGCGGCCAGGGAGGTGGTGATGGCTATGACCAGGGGGATGGCCAGACCCAAGGCGTGGGGGCAGGCGATGACCAGGACCGTGGCCACGCGACTGATCACCTCCACCTGGAATCCTGTGACAGCGGTCCAGGCGATGGCGGTGATCAGGGCCACCCCGATGGCGATGTAGAACAGCCACCCGGCGGCTCTGTCAGCCAGTACTTGGGTCTCCGACTTGCTCTGCTGGGCTTCCTCCACTAGGCGCATGATACCGGCCAGAGTGGTCTCTTCTCCCGTGGCGGTGACACGCACCCGCAGACTGCCCTCGCCGTTGATGCTGCCGCCGATGACTTGGTCTCCGGGGCCCTTCTGCACGGGCTTCGACTCTCCGGTGATCAAGGCCTGGTTGACGTCGGACTCTCCCTCCTCCACCTCTCCGTCGCCAGG
>Ga0209205_1000133_pt1 | contig 10946 bp, 8 predicted proteins | sample ZodSprso05mmetaG_FD_184133 | JGI IMG/M metagenome (GOLD analysis project Ga0209205, IMG submission 184133) | Hot spring sediment microbial communities from Zodletone spring, Oklahoma to study Microbial Dark Matter (Phase II) - Zodletone Spring... ... | reverse complement strand
GGGCTCTCGATCATGGAGATCTCGCACCGCAGCAAGGAGTTCATGGCCATTATGGAAGATGCCCGGCAGCTGTTTGTGGAATTGCTGGACATTCCTGAGGGGTACAGCGTACTGTTCCTGCAGGGAGGAGCCAGCCTGCAGTTCTGTATGGTGCCATACAATCTGTTCAAACACAAAGCTGCTTACCTGGATACGGGATCATGGGCCAGCAAGGCGATCAAGGAAGGTAAGATCTTCGGGGAAGTGGATGTGGTTGCCTCATCCAAAGAGGCCGGTTACACCTTTATTCCCAAAGACTATACCATACCCGGGGATGCGGATTATTTTCACATCACCACCAACAACACCATCTACGGAACGGAGATCAAAGATGACATGGACGCACCCGTACCCCTGGTGGCCGATATGTCCTCCGACATCTTCAGCCGTCCCCTGGATGTATCCAAATATGCTCTGATTTACGGAGGGGCCCAGAAAAACCTGGCTCCCGCGGGACTCACCTTCGTGATCATCAAGAACGATATCCTGGGCGGAGTGGACAGGGCCATTCCCACCATGCTGGACTACAGGACCCATATCGATCAGGAATCCATGTTCAACACACCCCCGGTGGTGGCCATATACGCCGCCCTCCATACCCTGCGCTGGTATAAGGAAAAAGGGGGACTGAATGCCATGCACAGGCTGAACCTGGAAAAAGCGGCCATCCTTTACGAAGAAATCGACCGGAACAGGTTGTTCGTATCCAATGTGACAAATGAGGAAGACCGTTCCATCATGAACGTGACCTTCATCATGCATGCGGATTACAAGGACAAAGAGGCGGAATTCCTGTCATTCGCAACCGAACGCGGGATGTCGGGGATCAAGGGGCACAGGTCGGTGGGCGGATTCAGGGCTTCCATCTACAATGCGATGCCCAGGTCATCCGTCCAGGCGCTGATCGATACCATGCAGGCATTTGAAAAGAAAGTCTAACCCAGAGAAATCAATCCCATGGCAAAAATACTCATAGCAACAGTCAAACCTTTTTCAGCCGAAGCGGTGGCTGAAGTGAAGCGTGTGCTCAGCGAAGCGAATCATGATGTGGAGGTGCTGGAGAAATATCCGGACCAGTCCGCCCTGATCAATGCCGTCCGGGATCCGGACGCCCTGATCATCCGCAGCGACATCGTTGACCGGCAGGTACTGGAGGCGGCCAAAAATCTGAAGATCGTTGTCAGGGCCGGAGCCGGGTATGACAATGTGGACCTGGAAGCGGCCACCGAAAAAGGGGTGGTGGTCATGAACACACCCGGACAGAACTCCAATGCGGTGGCCGAGCTGGCTTTCGGGATGATGGTCTACATGAACCGGAACGGCTTTACCCCGTCCGCCGGCATCGAACTGCGGGGCAAGAAACTGGGCATCCATGCCTATGGTTACGTGGGACGGATCGTGGGGATGATCGGTAAAGGATTCGGCATGAAAGTGTATGCTTTCGATCCCTTCATCGACCGGATATTTATTGAGAATGACGGGGTGGTGTATGCTGAGAATGTCCGGGAATTATACAGCAAATGCCAGTATCTTTCACTTCACCTTCCCTCTACAACTGAGACCAGGGGATCCGTCAATTTCGACCTGCTGAACCTGATGCCCGAGGGGGCAACCTTGGTGAATACAGCCCGCAAGGAGGTGATCGATGAGGGGGGACTGCTGAAGATGTTCCGGGAACGTCCGGATTTCAGGTACCTGTCCGACATTGCACCTGACTGCAAAGAGGAGCTGGAGACCAAATACAGGGAGCGTTGTTTCTTCACCCCGAAGAAAATGGGCGCACAGACCGCCGAGGCAAACAAGAATGCCGGGATCGCTGCGGCCAGGCAGATCGTTAGGTTTCTCGAGAAGGGTGACACCACCTTTAAAGTCAACTGATCCATGGCGGTACTGCACCCCTTCAGGGGATTCCGACCCGGCAAAGAGCATGTGCGGGATGTGGCTTCCAGGCCTTACGATGTGCTGAATTCAGCGGAGGCAAGGGAAGAGGTCAGGGGAAATCCCCATTCCTTCCTGCACGTGGTCAAGCCCGAGGTGGACCTTCCCGAAGATACCCCGATCCATTCCGATGAGGTGTACAGGAAGGGGAAAGAGAATCTGGAAAAGCTCATTGAAGAAGGATTCCTGCGCCGGGATGAAAGGGAGATGCTGTATATCTATGCCCAGACCATGTCCGGAAAAACCCAGTACGGGATCGTGGGCTGTGCATCGGTGGATGATTACCTGAACGGTAAGATCAAAAAGCATGAACTGACCAGGCCTGACAAGGAAGAGGACAGGATGAACCACATCCGGGTCACCAATTTCAACGCGGAACCGGTCTTTTTCGCCTATCCCGATCATCCCGGACTGGACCAGATCGTTCGGCGGGTGACAGCACAGCCCATGGAATATGATTTTGTCACCGATGACGGGATCGGGCACCATTTCTGGCTGATCAGTGATCCGCAGATTACCGGGCAGATCACCGGGATCTTCGAAAGGGAGATCCCCTTTACCTATGTGGCTGACGGCCATCACCGCACCGCGGCTGCGGCACTGGTGGGCAAGGAGCGGCGGGATCATCATCCCGGTCACACCGGGGACGAGGAATATAACTATTTCCTTGCAGTCCATTTTCCGGCTTCGCAGCTGACCATCATCGATTACAACAGGGTGATCCGGGATCTCAACGGCATGTCGGAGGAGCGGTTCCTGGAGGAACTCAGGGAGCGGTTTGAGGTGCAGGAAAAGGGGACCGTGCACCGGCCCGGGAGGCTCCATAATTTTGGCATGTATCTGGGAGGAAAGTGGTATTCGCTGACTGCCAGGGAAGGTACGTACAACGACGATGATCCCATCGGGTGCCTGGATGTGACTGTGCTTTCCAACCAGGTGCTGGCACCCCTGCTGGACATTACGGATCTAAGGAAATCGGACCGGATCGACTTTGTGGGCGGGATCCGGGGACTTCAGGAACTCGTCAGGCGGGTGGACAGCGGGGAGATGGCTGTGGCGTTCGCCCTCTACCCGGTGACCATGAAACAATTGATGGATATCGCCGACAACGGGATGATCATGCCTCCCAAAACCACCTGGTTCGAACCCAAACTCCGGAGCGGCCTGGTCATACATTCTCTGGAATAAGTATTATCTTTAGGCATGGGAGTTGCCGAAAATCTGACCGCAATCAGGAAAGATATCCCCGGTCATGTGACACTGGTTGCTGTGACCAAGACCAAACCGGTTGAAATGATCCTTGAAGCGTACCGGACGGGTCACCGTGATTTCGGGGAGAACAGGGCACAGGATCTCATGTGGAAACGGGAAAAGCTGCCGGATGATATCCGATGGCATATGGTGGGACACCTCCAGTCCAACAAGGTGAAATTCCTGGCCCCGTTCGTGCATATGATCCACGGGGTGGACAGCCTGAAACTGCTGAAGATGATACAAAAGGAGGCCCAAGGAAACAGCCGGGTGATCGATGTGCTGCTCCAGGTACATATTGCGCAGGAGGAGACCAAATTCGGGTTTTCGGCGGATGAACTGCATGACCTGGTTCAATCTCTGGATTTGAGCCAGATCAGCCACGTAAGGATCAGGGGACTGATGGGCATGGCCACTTTCACGGAGGACGATGTGCAGGTCCGGAAGGAATTCCGTTTCCTGAAGGAATTGTTCGACCGGATGAAGCAATCGGCCTTTGCAGGACGGGATGATTTTAACCAGTTGTCCATGGGGATGTCGGGCGATTACCGGCTGGCGGTGGAAGAGGGCAGCACCATGGTCCGCATCGGAAGCCTGATATTCGGATCCAGGAACCAATAAAACGAAGCAATATGATCGATCTATCAACCACCTATGCGGGCATGACACTGAAAAGTCCGTTCATTGTGAGCAGCAGCGGGCTGACCAGTTCCATTGAGAGAATCCGGAAAATGGCATCGGCAGGAGCCGGCGGGGTTGTGCTGAAGTCGCTTTTTGAGGAACAGATCATGCACGAGATCGGTTCCATGTCGGAGGGAGGCAGCCATACCGAAGCGGAGGATTATCTGAGAGCCTATACCAGGGAAAATTCACTGGACAATTACCTGGCACTGATCAGGGGGGCCCGGGACACAGTTGATATTCCCGTTATGGCAAGTATCAACTGTGTGAAGGCACGGGAGTGGGTTGAGTTTGCCGGACAGATCCAGGAGGCGGGTGCCGACGCACTGGAGCTGAATATTTATTTTCTGCCGGTGGACAAGGATAAAAATCCCAGGGATTATGAAGCGGCCTACCTGGATGTGGCCGCCGGTGTGATCAAGCAGGTATCCATTCCTGTGATCGTGAAGCTGGGCGACGGATTTTCCAGCATCACCTGGATGGTTGACCAGCTCTATAAAAGGGGAGTGGCCGCGGTGGTGCTCTTCAATCGGTTTTACACACCCGATATCGATACGGACAACCTGACCATCGGATCCTCCGAGGTGCTCAGTTCCCCTGCGGATATCCGTCACTCCCTCCGGTGGGTCGGGATCATCTCTTCCCGCATCGGAAAGATGGATATCGCGGCATCCACCGGTGTGCACAGCGGAATGGCAGCAGTCAAACAGATCCTGGCCGGAGCCGATGCTGTCCAGGTCTGCTCGGTGCTTTACCGCAACGGGATCGATTACCTCCGGGATATGGTCGCAGAAATGCGGAAGTGGATGGAGAAACGCGGATATGATTCCCTGAATGATTTCAGGGGAAAAATGAACTACAGCAACATGAAGGATCCTTCCGTGTATGAGCGCTCCCAGTTCATCAGGTATTTCTCACGGATGCATTGATGATCAGTAGTTGCTCATGCAGTTCTTCTCCAGGTAATCCCTGGCTTCATAGATACCGTACCTGAAAGCCCGCTCGTAACAGTGACAGGCGTCCTGCCGTTTCCCGAGCCGCGCTGCCAGTTTCCCCTTCTCAAACCATATCTGCCCGTTGGAAGGATCCAGGTCCAGTGCCATGGCCATGTCATTCTCGGCATACCTGGTGGTCCCCGTGGCCGCGTAGGTCCGTCCCCGCGCAAAATAATATTCGGCTTTTCCGGTATTCAGCTTCAGGGCCCTGTTGAATGAATGGATCGCATCCAGGTATCTCCCGTGGGTAAACTGGATCATACCTTTCTGGTAAACGGCACTGTCATCCAGCGGGAAATAGACCAGGTACCGGTCCAGATCCTCCAGGGCCCCGTCCAGGTCGCCGTTGAGGCTCCGGGCACCTGCACGCTGCAGGTAGGCATCGAAACGGGCGGGATCCAGCCTGATGACCCTGCTCAGACCTGTAATGGCTTCCTCATAGGCTCCGTCCTCTACCTGGTACAGGGCAAGAAGCTGCACTGCATCCAGGTTCCTCACATCACTTTTGGCGGCAGACCGGATCTCTGACCGGGCCGCTTTCCGGTTTCCCAGTCCGGCGTAGATCAAAGCCTTCTCGAGACGCACCCTGCTCCGCTGGTATCCCTGCGCATCCAGCCTGTTCAGCATGTTGAGGGCTTCCAGGGTGTTGCCGCTGTTCTTCAGGAACATGGCCTCCTGGAACTCCTGGTCACCACTGCCATACCAGTTTTTTTCATTCCAAAGTTCCTGCCACCCGGTCATTTGCTCGAGGCGCGACAGATCTTCATCCAGCAGGATCTGTTTCTCGGGAACCCTGTAACGGGAATCCAGGTGGGTTCTCAGGTAGTTCAGGGCCATCACCGGGCGGTTCAGTCTCATTTCGGTTTTGGCCAGGTAGAAACTGGCCATGCCCTTCCGCCGTCTTTCCACTTCGTAAAAGTCATCATGTGCGGCGGGATACTGCTTCAGCGTAAAATGGCAGATGCCCAGGTGGTAAAGGATGTCCACATCGCCGGGTTTTTGTTCCAGGGCCTTTTCCAGATGATACAGGGCCGAATCATACTGTTCCTTCTCCATGCAGGCGCGCCCCATCAGATAGAGATCGGGCCGGTCATCCGCCGGAGCCGTCTGCGCCTTCAGGGATACTGCCATGAAGACTGCCGCTGTCAGGTACACCCATTTGTTCATATTCCTCCAGTTTCTATTCAATAAAGACGTCATTATCTTCTCCGGAGTATACATAAATGAAACCGGTGAGCGCATACACCTCGATCCCCGTCAGCCGGTATTCATACACATCACAGATATAGTAATAAACCCCCGGTGCCACCAGCTGGCCCGATTTGATGTGCTTCCCGTCCCAGAGAATATCTGGATCCTCCGTTTCAAACACAAGGAGCCCCCACCGGTTAAAGATCTGCATGTCCACCCGCTCCACATAGGAGGTGCGCAGGGGCCTGTATATGTCATTGATCCCGTCCCCGTTGGGCGAGAACACATTGGGCAGTATGTAGTTGGAACACTCGTCCAGGCACAGCAGGACCGATGGTATCGATTCGTTATCAAAGGAATCGATGGCCGTAATAAAATAACAGGCGGTCAGGGACTGCTCGGGGAAGTGATCATAGATGGTATCGTACCGGTCCCCGAATTCGGCGATGATCACCGGTGGCGCTTCCAGGGTGGGACTGTAATAGAGCCTGTAGCCGACCACATCGAGGGCACAGGGATCGTTCCAGTCATTATAATTCCAGGTGAGGTGGTTGTATCCGCTGTCACACAAAGAGTACCCGGTGAGATAGGGCGGACAGGGAGGGGTGCTGTCCACGGGGACGGTGCAGTTGATGTGGCTGTGATTCACGTTTTCATAGAGTTTCCCGTCCAGGATCCGCCATCCCGTACTAGTGACCCGGTAACAGTACTCCACACCATTGGCAAGTCCTTCATCCACAAATACATCCTCCGTGGTAAAGCCTATGGAGTCATAGGCCAGGGTGTTCGGATTGCGCCTGTAAATGACATAGTCGTAATTGATCCAGGGCACATTCTTCCTCATTTGGATCTCGATCCGGTTGTCTCCTCCTTTCAGTGCAGGATACATCGAAGAGGCAACTTCCGGTTTGCCCAGCAGGATCCGGTTACCGGGTGCGTCATTGTAAAGTTCCACACTGTAGGACCAGGGGAACCGGCGGGTATCCACATTTTCATCCAGCCAGACAGTGTCGCTCAGATCCGGGGTGGACAGCGAACCCACCTGCGTCAGCGCCTGTCCCAGCAGGTCGTCTGACCGGTAGATGATGTATTCATAGGGACCTGCTTCAGGAATAGAATCCGGCTCCTCAGGCCTGGCCCAGGCCAGTCTTATGGTGCCGCTTTCAGCATGCTCGGTCACGCTTACCTCAAGGATCGACGGGGCCCCCTCGATGAGTGGGGTGCAGGTCTCGGCGGACGGGTAACTCAGGGATCCGTCCGGGTACACCGATACGATCACATAACAGTACTCATTCCCCTGCACCAATCCCTTCCCTTTGTTATCATCCGTAAAGATGGTATCCAGCCTGCTGCCGGTCTCTCCGATCCATTCATAACCCGTTTCGGGAGGAATGCCGGTGGTACAGGTATCGGGTACGTATCCGGCGGGACCGATCCTGCGGTAGATCCTGTAGCCGGTGACCGGGAGACAGGTGTCGGCAGGCCAGGTGACGGTCACCGAACTGCTGCCCGGGATCAGTTCAGGCATTTCCGGTGCCGGACCGATCACCTTGATGTTCACGTTCCGGATGTCCACCAGGGTGATTTCCGGGTTGCTGTCCTCCGCCTTGAAAACAGCCGTGTAGTATTGATTCCTCACATGTGAACACCGGGTATGCCATGTAAATCTTGCCCTGCTGTAGCCAATTTCTGCCGAAGCGATATCCACCGCATAGGAGGCCGGACTCTCCTCCACCACAAATGGTCCACCCGTGGCACTGAGATAAATGGAGTCGTTATCGGGATCGGTGGCAATGATATCGAAGGCAATGGTGGTCCCGGCTGCCACGCAATAGTTGCCCGGTTCATTCTGCTCCGGCTGGTGGTTGTCCGTATTGTATACCTCGATCTGCATATCCCGTACAATGTTGCCGATCTTCACCCCGCTCCTCCATTCCTCCACATCCATGGCAATGTTGTAAATCCCCGTATCCACCGGTGTGATCCAGGTAAGGTCGCCTGTAACGGGATTGACGAAAAGCGTATCACTGTAAGGAGGGAGGGTATACCCTTCAATGGGTCTGCCGTCCTGTTCGGTGCAGACTGTTAGCTTATAGGAGATGCTGTCCCCGTCCGGATCATAGGCTGCAGGATTGTGAATGAACACCTGGTTAAGGGCCGCCCGGTCGATGGGAGGGTTCAGCAGCACGGGGGTGGAGTTGTTCCCCAGGGCGGGATTGATCATGATGGTGGTCTTGATGGAGAATACCACATTCACGGAATTGGGGATATTCTTCACTCCCTGGTTGCGATTGGGGTCCTGCACCACGATCTCGTACAGACCCGGCCCCGGATAGGTGTGCCGGGTGATGTAGACGTTTTTCTGGTAGAAGTTGGGCAGCTTGGTGATGGATACCCGGTTGGCATAGGAATAGGTATTGTCGCCCCACTGCACTTCAAGCCGGTTCCTGTCCGCCTGGCTCAGGGTATAGGTAAAGGTGGTGATGGTGATTTCATAGGTAAGCTCATCGATCTGTGTCAATGTAATCTCGCCGGCCCTGTTATGGGTTGCATGCAGGGGAGATACCAGAAATAAAAGGATCAATATCGGCAGGAAAACTTTCTTCATCGGCTCACCTCAGAGGCACTTCAGCATCGTGTGTTTTTATGTCAAATTTTATACCAGTCTGCTTATTTCCGTAACCAAATATTACAAGATTTGTCTGGTCAGGGTATATATCCGTCAGAAGGGCATTGTAAAGGTACAAAGAATTTGGTTCTCCCGGGGTTTCTGCATGCATCTGGATGGTCATGTCATCCCCGTCCAGGGTGAGGGTATCGGTGACCAGTTGCAGCGGCCGGTCCTCCTGCCCGACAGCGACCCGGAATTTGCTGGCCAGGTATTCCCTGAACCAGGGGATCTCCCGATTCTCACGCTCCGTAAAATCGATTATCCGGCTGTGGTAGTGGAAATAGGCTATTTCCCAGTCGTCCCTGAATGTTTTCATGATTACGTTCAGCTTTCCGTTTTCATATGTTATATTCGTAATGGAAAGATGGAGCGGATGCGCATCTGTCCTGAGCAGGGCCAGGCTGAGAATCAGCAAAACGAATGTTCGTTTCATCGCTGCAAATTTACATATAATGATGTTACATTGTCCTTCCCCATGGAATGGAAACAGGCATTGAAGGATTTTGAGGATTTTCTGAAGCTGGAAAAGGGACTGTCGGCCAATTCAATCAGTGCGTACCTGGCGGATGTCAGGAAACTCTCACATTTCCTGGAGATGCAACATGCTCCGGAGGGCCCCGATGCGCTCGCACACGATCACCTGCACCGCTTCCTGGTCTGGATCAGCGAACTGGGACTGTCGGCCAGGACACAGGCAAGGATACTTTCCGCGATCAAGGCCTTTTACCGGTACCTGTTGCTTGAAGACTACGTCAAAAAGGATCCTACCGCGCTTCTGGAGGGGCCCAGGGTGGGACGGAAACTACCCGAGGTGCTTTCTGTGACCGAGATCGACAGGATCATCTCCATGATCGATCTGAGCAAACCCGAAGGCCGCCGCAACAAGGCCATGCTCGAGGTACTCTATAGCTGCGGTCTGCGGGTCAGTGAACTGGTGGAGATGCGGATCTCCAACATTTTCAGGGAGGAAGGGTTTATCAGGGTGATCGGGAAGGGTGATAAGGAACGGCTGGTCCCCGTAAGCGACAGGGCCCTGCAAGAGATCGATTTCTACCTTCCTGACCGCCATGCGATGCAGATCGCAAAGGAGAGCGAGGACATCCTTTTTTTAAACCGCCGGGGTCGCAAAATGACCAGGGTCATGATCTTTACCATCATCAAGGGACTTGCACAGGCAGCAGGCATCAAAAAAACGGTGAGTCCCCATACCTTCAGGCACTCCTTCGCCACCCACCTGGTGGACGGGGGTGCGGATCTGAGGGCCGTACAGGAAATGCTGGGCCATGAGTCGATCATCACCACGGAGATCTATACGCATCTGGACCGGGAATACCTCAGGGAGGCCATCATCAGTTACCATCCCCGGTCCGGTAAAAAATAAAAACAAGAAAAGCATGAAAGCGATGAAATTAACGGGCATCCGCAGGATGGAAATGACGGAGGTGCCCGATCCGGTCATCCTGAACGGGGATGATGTGCTCATCCGGATGAAAACCCTGGGGGTGTGTGGTTCAGATATCCATTATTATGTGTCGGGCCGCATCGGCAGCCAGGTGGTGAGCTATCCCTTTACCGTGGGTCATGAAGGATCCGGGCAGGTAGTGGCAGTGGGCGGGGGAGTTCGTCATGTGGGTCCGGGCGACCGGGTCGCTATCGATCCGGCCATGTCCTGCGGGGAATGCGACCAGTGCCTGGCGGACCGTCCGCACACCTGCAGGAGACTTCGTTTTCTGGGCTGTCCGGGCCAGGCCGAGGGCTGTCTTTCCCAGTACATCGTTATGCCGGAAGCCAGCTGTTACAGGATCCCGGACACCCTGTCGTATGACCAGGCTGCCATCTCCGAGCCCCTGTCCATCGGACTGTATGCCGTTAAACAATCGGTCCCCATGCAGGGAGCCAGTGTGGGGATCCTCGGATTCGGTCCCATCGGGATGAGTGTCATGCTTTCGGCCCGGGCCCTGGGCGCGGACCGGATCTTTGTCACCGATAAAATTGACGAACGGCTGCAGATCGCGGAAAAGTCAGGAGCGACACTTACCGCCAATCCGGTCAGGGAAGATGTGGTGAAGAAGATAGCCGGTGAGGTGCCGGAGGCGCTGGATGTGGTCTTTGAATGCTGCGGTCAGCAGGATGCCCTTGAAAATGGCGTGGATCTGCTGAAGCCGGGCGGCATACTGATG
>Ga0209205_1000132_pt1 | contig 11114 bp, 4 predicted proteins | sample ZodSprso05mmetaG_FD_184133 | JGI IMG/M metagenome (GOLD analysis project Ga0209205, IMG submission 184133) | Hot spring sediment microbial communities from Zodletone spring, Oklahoma to study Microbial Dark Matter (Phase II) - Zodletone Spring... ... | reverse complement strand
GGATAACAGTGCCATTGCAAACAAACGGGTGAATGAGAACTTCATAGTAAATCAGGCTTTAAATGAGTGAACAGGAATGATAAGCTGGATGAATGAACATGCAGGTAGAAAAAACAACAAAGAACTTTTCCAGAACGGCTAAGTTAAAATTAGAAAAATTTTTTAATGAGCCTCCTTTTTTAACCAATTGATTCTCCTCTCAAAGATTTGTATCTTTGAATTAGAGGTATATCATGCTCAGCAGGGATTACATATTATCTTCGATCAAAGCCGGTAAATCCGATCTAAGAAATAATGGCATTCAGGAAATTGGACTTTTCGGATCCTACAGCAGAGGCGATGCTTCTGAGGACAGTGATATCGATCTTCTTATCGAATTTGCCCCTGAAAAGGAATCCTTTGACAATTACATGGCTGTATACGATTATTTTGAAAGCTTATTCAAGGATCAAAAAATTGAACTGATTACAAAGAATAGTCTGAGTCCGTATATTGGTCCATACATCCTAAATGAAGTGATTTATGCCTAAGGAAGCGATCGAATTACTGGTGTAGATCCACCTTCGAGTTATTTCCGGTTATGTAACACTGGATTACATCATCATCATAGGAGAGATATATCAATTAAGAATTGAAAAAAGTGGTCCTAAGAATGGGTAGTACTATCGTAGATCAATGCGAATTCTTATGACAACTATCAGTAAAGGTTGTGAATAACTACAATTCTTTGTAAATTTTTACTGTCTGCTCACGAAAGAAAGAGATTCTTTTGAGAGTGACGTGGCGAAGCTGTGGGATGACGAATGGTAATTCTATTTACTATTATACAAACAATCCTCCCTTAATTTCCGTAAATAAAAATAGAATAGTTCATCCAGAAATGCAGTATTTTTACTCATAAATGACAATTGTGCTGCAAATGGCAGTAAAACATATGTTCCACGCACCATTTCAGGTAGAAAGGTAAAGCTTGGTGGTGTATAACTATGTAATTTTTCTCTTATTCATACCTGCTAGTGATTAATAAGGAAAGAATGAACGAAGAAGATATTAGAGGTAAAGTATTGTTGCCATATCTCAAAGACTTAGGTTTTGATTATTCAGAAATCTCTTTAGAAAAAGCATTCACCATCAGACTTGGGAAATCGAAACACGCTACTGGTAGATCAGACATTTTATGTAAAAGGAATGGTAGAAATCTATTTGTTGTTGAATTGAAAAATGATTCTAAGGGAATCTCTCAGGATGACATTGATCAGGGGATTTCATATGCAAGATCTCTTGAAGATAATATTGCACCATTTACAATTATTACAAATGGACGAACAACAAAGATCTATGACTCAGTATCTAAAGAAGAACTGACTGGCTTAAAAATCTCAAAGCAATCAGAATTCTGGAAAAATGATTTTAGTTTATCAACTGATGAAGAACTTCGAATTAGATTTGAGGCATTAAGGAACTTCATTGCACTATCTCCAGAAAACCTAAAACAATTTTGTGAGAGCCAAGTCCGTGATCGAATGGGTCCGATTATCGGTGGTATTGACAAACCATACTCCAAATTCATCAAAGACCTTTATATTCAAAGAGAAAGTCTGCTATCAAGCTTCACCAGTTTCCTTAAGTCCGATGCGTCCGTATTTGGGATAGTAGGAGCTGCGGGAGTAGGTAAAACAAGTGCTATGTGCTCATTAGCACTTCAGAGTTTAGAAGAAAGTTTTGTGTTCTTTTACAATGCTGCAATTCTGAATAAGTCTCCATTGGAACATATTGTTCATGATTTGAATGGTTTGTTCTCAAGTAAGAATGAGAGTGATGTGATTCTAAAGAAACTAGATGAACTTGGAAGATCAATTAGTAAAGATGTCTTTATATTCATTGATGGAATAGATGAGAGCACTGATTCTAGAATCTTTTTTGAATTAAGCGAGATTGCCTTAACAGTAAGGTTATTAGAAAGAGTCAAACTCTGTATTAGTTGCAAATCAAATATATGGAATAAAGTCTTGAAGATCAATGACAACTACACACATTTATATGAAGAACTAATTAAGACTCATGGAGCAATTGAGGGCTTACAGAATTCTCCTGGATATCTGCTAGAGGATTTTAGTGATGATGAGTTAGAAACAGTAATCCCAATATATAAAAGAGCATTTGGTTTTAAAGGTCAAATCTCTTCAGCAATATTAACTTCCTTGAGAAATGGTTTTTTCTTAAGAATCTTCAGTGAGGTGTATAGTAATAGACAAATACCACAAAAAATCGATGATAAGAGATTATTGCAAAGTTATTTAATACAATCATTAAAGAAATCAAATATCGAAGTTACAACCGGACTTAGAATTCTCGCAAATATTGGAAGAGTTTTATTAACCCATGATTACAACTCTAGGGAGGCTTACTACGATGAAGGACTAGAAGTTATTAATTTGCTTGATAAGTTGAACTTCTCACTTGATGAATCAATACCTGAAGATTTATTTACTAGAAACATTCTTATTAAATCTAGTAAGGAAGATTCATATAATATCTCCTTTTACTACTCAAAAATACGCGATTACATTATCTGTTTTCACTCATACAAACTTGATAAGCTTAATGATACTGATTTTTATTCGATAGTTGAATTCTTCTATCAAAATTACATTGGACAAAGTGCTATCGCATTCTACATTGAAAATTCGTCTGACTCACATAAGACTACACTTAAAAAATATATTGAAGACAAATCACTAAAATATGTGGAAGGATATAACGCTTACTTAGATCAGAATTTCAAAACCTTTAAGCATCTATTTGACCCAAAAGCTATCGGTGAGATTGGTATAATATTGCCTGATAAACTATTGGAGCATGATGGATATGCATTATTTGGGTTGAAAAACAGTTCTGGGAATAAAGTTCAATATGAGAGTTTTGATAAAGTGTTTTCGCGCCCTGTTAATGAGGATCCATTATTTCAACGAGGAGTTAAGGTTGTATACGGTAGCAACAAACACATTCTAAAAAGTGATCAAGAATATGCAATCAGAAGTAAGATTTTCAAACAACTAAAAGAAATAATAAAGAATGGGTATTTGAGCATTTATCACATTGATATACTACTATTTGAGGAAGTAGCTACTATCCTCTATTTTTATTACAAAAAGCTAAATTACGTGTTCGACGTAAAGGATTATTATCTTCCAAGGTTTGATAGTATATACCCAATTGATCTCTTAGAACTCAAAGATAGATTATTCAAATTTAGAGCAAGAGAATATTATTTGCTAACAAAGACTGATCTTCAGTCTATTGACCAAGCTGTAGAAGAAACAAAGATCAAAAACCTTAAGATTCCTAGATTAAATATTGTAGGGGATTTCCCTCCTTTCGAAGAGCTCTCATTTATTGTAGAACAACTTATTGCAAGAGGCTATAAACGAATTAATGCTCATTATTTACCTTGCCCAGACATTTCTTTGAATAATGTAAAAGTTAACACGCGAAGAGATAATAGGCTCTTACTTGACCAAATTAGAAGCTCACAGTTCTCAGATCAAAATGCCAAACTTTATATTGAAAAGTTTCTCGAACAATTTGAGTCCAGTTATAAAGAATTTGTTGAATATCACTTCGCTACTCTCAAAGACGATTTTGAGTTTTATTCAACATTACCACATGAGTATATTTTTTATTTGCATGAATCTGATTTCCACAACTGGGGCTATTACGGTTACAAAACTTCTGATAACTCTAAAATGAAAGTAAATTTCAAAAAACTTACATCCCCAAAAGAAGCTTTTGAAACAGATGGAATAAAAATCTTAAGAGGATTTTCACTTGATAAGATATTAAGCATTAATGATCCAATTAAAACAGTAAACAGAATTAATACACCAAAAGTAGACGAGTTCAGTGTTATAAGGAATTGGGTATTCCAATTTATCAATTACGACTTGGAGGATTTATTTACGCAGTACGAAGTGTTGTATTAGAATGACATATCGCTCAAATCATTAGATACCATAAGGTAAACAGTAATTGGTGGGAGGAACTTTTATAGATTGTAAGGAGTGAGGCTAGCATCAGTACCAGCTTATTTGAATATAACATGTTCAATTAGCTGCTACTTATCTAATAGATAAACCTCAGAGTGCAAGGGATCAAATACTAAGATGGCAAAATTTGATCATTGAAGTAAAAAAAATATATTTGTCGTGGAACAAATCACTAAAGCCGACCGTGACGCGCGTCACGCCCTATGCAGAAAAGGCAAAGCCCGCGCCACGCTACGGCGGCTTAGTTCCACCGTTCTACGTATCATAATCTGCAATTGGAATATTTGGCTTCTACAAAACTGATAGTTACGTTTCTGCATGAGTGAACCAAAGCGTTATAAGACTGGAATGTGGTTCGCAGAAGAACCTGAATATTACAGCCGAAAATTCTCTGGAAAAGGTTGGAGTTTAATATTCTTAGAGGGTAAGCACAGTGGTGGTGGAACTAATTCAAATGGTTTAATACACCCCAACAAGGAAATTGTTGTTTGTGCCAAACATTGGAAAACTGCGCAGCAAGCCTCAAACTTAATCTATTCTTCTTTAATCCTAGAAACAGGTGACACAATGGGAGGAATATTAAGAGACCAACAACCTATAGTATATTCTGAGCACGAGAGCTTCCCTACGAATGCTCCGAGGTATTTAATTGATAGCATTGAGAATTATCACATGAATACTCCAGGTCTCTCAGTTGCGTGTCTTATTGCATTGAAAGCATCTCGAAATAAACGGTTCTCGTATGCGATCTCGAAATACAAATTGAGTTGTGACATTTTTTCTACTGCAGCAGTGGACCTTGATCCTTTTCACTCTGAAAATCTGAGGCTATCTCCATTCATCGAAGATCATATTCGCTTTGCAGCAAGCATAAACCTGGCATACTCGGCAATAGAAGACTTGCAATTGCAAATAAAAGCAAATAATAATAATCCCAGCAAAACAAAGGATGGCAATTGGAATCCTGAAGTAAAGGAAGACATTGAGCATAGGTTGCAAAAAGCTGGTGTGGATACAAATGAACTGTTTCTCTGGAATGTGAGAGGAACATCAAGTAAAATTGGGAAGGTAAGGCCGCCAACAGCGATTTCAAAACCCTATAAAAGCAGCAAAACTGTTAGAGATGTAGAGGTTAACATCATTGATGCCTTGAATGATGCAAGTTGGCTACGTAATAGAACATCTGCTCATGGTACAAGTCATCTAACGCAATCCTTATCGCCTTACGATGTCGCGAATGTTCAGCATCTGACTCGGAGGTTAATTCTTGAATCTCTAGGATACTGGAGATATTATTTCAAAAGACACAAGGAAAAGACAAGATCGGGTATATGAACGTAGAACAATCCACTAAAGCCGACCGCTCACGCGTGTCACGCCCTTTTCAGATTAAGCAAAGCCCGCGCCATCAACTAATCTGTCAACCTGTAATTTATGTTTTTATTTAATACGCTAGATTTAAGCGCATTGCGCTTGAAGCTTCGGGTGCTATACAAACTAGCATTGGGCAAGACAATCATTCCTTCTTTGTAAGTCGTCTAGGTTGATTTTTTCTTATCCAATCAACACAATCAGCTCTTGAGTAGAAATAACATCCACTTTGAACGTAAAAGGGTATTTCTTTTTCCTTCCTAATTTTATCTAGTATAATAGGGCTTCACAAAACTAATTGAGATGAGATTTCAAGATAATAAATTTGGCACAAACGATTTAACAAATCTCATTTTATCCTGATAGCCTGTCAGGTATGCCGTTAGGGCTATTAGTAAAACCGAGATATGAGCAATAGTTGCATGATTACAATTAGCATTATAACCTCTTACTGTAGGATGTTGCATTGCAATGGCCAGGCGTGAGAATACCCTCTCAACGGAGGTTCGTTTTTTATATAGTTCTTTGAATTCCTGTGTATCATAGTCAATTTCTGACCGTATGCTTGGTTCCAGTCGAATGAGTACGTTGCATCCTTTGCCTTTGAAAAATTTGGGATGGAAAATTGGGCAGGCGATATGTTGATACCTGATTTGTTTATCATAATAAATTGGACAGCTGTATTGACAATAAAGGATTCCGGTTTTTTTAGGCTGCATTTTGCCTCTTCGATACATCTCAAGACCTGCTTCGCAGATCACTTTACCATCTTTGATCTTATAATCTTTAGGTTGTTCTCTACGTGGATTGTGAGGAATAATAGCCAATGCATTCAGATCATTGATGTTAAATTTCAGCAAATCCTCGGAATCATAGGCGGCATCGCCCAATACCGATTGGATGTTTAAATTGAAAATGGAATATGCCTTCTGGATAAGATCCTTTGCAACGTTGATATCGGAGACATTTGCCGGTTTGGTAACTTCCCAGATTGGAAGTTCAGTATCGGTATCACTGATTACATGATTACGATAACCCCAGAAGTACCGGACTTCTTTTTTAAATGGAGCTGGAAAATGAATCAAAACACCCAACCTGGCATCCGGATCACCGGCTGGCTTTCTGGTTTTATCAAATCTGTCTGCAATGGAGGTTTTTAAGTTGTTTTCTTTTAACAGCGCAACAATGGGACAGGAATCTATGGAAATAGAGTTACCAGACACTGCACCCAGGTTGATTAGTTTTTGCACCAATTGTTGCCGGATGGAGATGAGTTCCTGATGATTGGTGTCATGCAGAAATGAAGAAAATCGTTCCCTGGAAGGAGCTGGTTTCATGGGGTTAAAACCCAATGCTTTTGATACACTTGGATTATTGTTGAGTTCAAAGCTTAGATCTGTCAGGTAGGGAAACCGCCTTAATGACTTGTAGATTAAGCCTCTAAACATGCAGTTTCTGCTTATTGGCCGTCTTCCGGTTTTTGGGATGTTTTCTTTAAGCATTGGAAGGTTCTCAAAGAGCTTTTCATATTTGACAGCAGGCGGTAAGTCTGCCGGGTCAAAAAGTAAATTTGAATAAGGCATAATTGGTATCCTTGAGTTTTGTGCAAGTCTATGAAATTATTCATGAGATGGATACCAATAAATATTGAGTTAGGAAATTAAATATCAAGCATACAAAATATTACAACGATAGAGTCGCAGGGTTTCACAAAACTAATTTTTCCTAACCCAGTCAATTTTGAGGCTGAAAACAGGTATAAAATGATTAAACTTAACAAAATTGACAGCTGTATAACTCAGATTATCAGCGGGTTACAGAAAGTTAGGAAATGGCTATTTTTGAGGCCTTGTAACTTACTGAATATCAATAGTCTATTAGTTTTGTGAACCCATACTAGTATAATACGCTATCGCTAGGCTTCTTCATTTCCCATTTAACGCCACCAAGTGCATCAGGAGGTAATTCATTAGACATATTAGTCGAATTAAAATTTTAACATGTTTAGGTCAATATAAATTTACTAAAAATAGGAACATAGAATTTTATCTGGATTGAACTCTCTTTTCTTTAAATATTTTTTAAGTAATGTTTAATTTAGATTCAAATATTCGAGTATGTTACAAGAATTCCTCTCTATCCGAAAATCCCTTAATAAAGCCTACTTAAAAGTCAAGCCTACCCGTTCGCAAATTGAAACCTTTAAATCGGGACTTATTTCACTATTTGACCAGGTTAAAGAAACCGAATCAGAGGAGTACCATAAAAACATTATCGCAGAATTTCTTAAGAATACATACTATCAGCCAGATCATTATATCAATACCAAAGGAAGGACAGACCTTGTCATTCATAACGGTAAGCACTCTAAAAGCTCCGTAGGAGTCATAATTGAAACCAAGCGCCCGGGAAACAGGACTGAAATGCCTACAAAGGAAAACATCAATTCTAAAGCGGTTCATGAACTTGTTCTCTATTACCTCAAAGAAAGGATCTCTAACAAAAACCTTGAAGTAAAATACCTCATTGCCACCAATCTTTACGAGTGGTTCATTTTTAATGCACAAGATTTTGAAAAAGTCTTTGCAAAGAACAAGAAATTGGTGGCTGATTTTGAAAAATTCGCAGCGGGAAGCCTTTCCGGAACTACAACTGATTTCTTTTACAATGAGGTTGCAAAACCATTCATAAATGAACAAGAGGTAGATATTCCTGTAACATGGTTTGATCTAGGAACTTTTGAATCGATCGTGAAAAATGACTCAAAGGAAGATGATAAAAAACTCATAGAGGTCTTCAAAATCCTTTCTCCAGAGCATCTTCTAAAACTTCCTTTCTCAAATGACAGCAATACACTGGATAAAAAATTTTACATTGAATTGCTGCATATTATCGGACTGGAAGAGAGAAAGGAAGGAAGCAAAAAACTTATTGGTCGTAAAGCTGAAGGGAAAAGAGATAACGGCTCGCTGATCGAAAATGCAATAAATATCTTGAATTATGAAGATTGCTTAAGGAATATTAAGAATCCATCAGAATATGGGGAGAACAAAGAAGAGCAGCTCTACCACGTAGCATTGGAACTCTCCATTACATGGATTAACCGGATCCTCTTCCTGAAGCTGCTTGAAGGACAATTGGTAAGATATCACAATGGGGATCTGACTTATAAATTTTTGAACGCAGAGCTAATCCCAGATTATGATGCTTTGAATAAACTTTTCTTCCAGGTATTGGCAGTTAAAGAAAATGAACGAGTAGAACACATTAGAGAGAAATACAAGAGAATTCCTTACCTGAACAGCTCATTATTCGAGCCTAACGAACTTGAACATAAGACCATTAAAATAAGTGGTCTTGATGATGAATATACTCTTCTAATAATTGGATCAACCGTATTAAAGGATAATTCAGGAAAGAAAAAGCAAGGAAATATTAATACTCTTCATTACCTTATGGAGTTTTTAGATGCTTATGATTTCTCCAGTGAAGGAGCAGAAGATATTTCAGAGGAGAATAAAACGCTGATCAATGCTTCCGTATTAGGCCTTATTTTTGAGAAGATCAACGGATATAAGGACGGATCCTTCTTTACGCCAGGATTCATTACGATGTACATGTGTCGTGAGACCATTCGAAGAGCTGTTGTGCAGAAGTTCAATGATGCCGAAGGATGGAAATGTGAGAATCTGGGTGATCTGTATAATAAGATTGATGATTTAAAAGAAGCAAACAATATAATTAACAGTCTGAAGATCTGTGATCCAGCTGTAGGATCTGGTCACTTTCTAGTTTCAGCATTAAACGAAATAATAGCTATCAAATCTGAGCTTAAAGTCTTCATCGATTCATCAGGAAGACGATTAAAGAATTATAATGTCGAAGTCATCAACGATGAGTTAGTCATAACAGATGAAGACGGAGAATTCTTCGAATATCATCCTAAAAATCCTGAAAGTCAGCGGATCCAAGAAACCTTATTCCATGAGAAGCAAACCATCATTGAAAACTGCCTATTTGGCGTTGATATCAACCAGAATTCGGTAAAAATTTGCCGGCTCAGGCTCTGGATCGAATTGCTCAAGAATGCATATTACTTACTAGAGTCCGGCTTTACTGAGTTGGAGACACTACCCAATATCGATATCAACATTAAATGCGGGAATTCGCTTATTAGTCGTTATCCACTGGATGCTGATATAAAATCTGCTCTAGCCAAAAGTAAATGGACCATTGACAGCTACCGCATAGCTGTAATGTCCTACATAAATGCAGAGAATAAGGAAGAAAAAACAGCAATGAGGAAACTGATCAATGAGATCAAATCTGATTTCGAAAGCGAAGTTTCCAAAAGTGATAAGCGATTCCTGAAGCTCAATAAGCTGAAAGGGGAATTACTTAATCTTACCGGGCAGCAAAATCTCTTTGAATTGGAAGGCAGGCAGAAGGTTGACTGGGAGAAGAAAGTTAAAAAGACTACTGATGAGATATATAAACTGGAATCTGAACTGGAGGAAATCCGTAACAATAAGATTTACGAAAATGCTTTTGAATGGCGGTTTGAATTTCCTGAAGTGCTGAATGATGATGGGGATTTTGTTGGATTCGATGTGGTGATTGGGAATCCGCCATATATTAGGCAAGAAAATATTGAATTGAAATTTAAAACTTTCTACTCAAGAAATTATACTGAGATAGGAAGCACAACTTCTGATATTTATGTCTATTTCTTTGGTAAGGCTCTAGAGATACTAGCTTCAAATGGAGTACTTGGATTTATAACACTCAATAAATGGCTAAAGACTCAATACGGTAAAAACCTTAGAAAAAGACTAAGAGTATTGAATGTTATTAGAATTATTGATTTCTTTGAATTGCCTGTATTTGAAGAAGCATCTACTGACAGTGCAATAACTATTTTGAAAAAAGAAAAAAAAGACACATTTACAGAATATATTGGTATTAAGTCATTGCAAAATATCGATCTCTATAAAACCATAAAAGATAATGTCTTAATAGTAAAGAAAGAACTGGCTGAGTGGAAATTCATAAATAAAGAACACCTGAGTCTTGTCGAGAAAATTGAGAATCAAGAATCTACTCTTGGAGAAATAACGGATAATAAAATATTTCTTGGAATTAAAACAGGGCTCAACAAAGCATTTATAATTTCTAACGATATAAAGGAACAACTTTGCAAAGAAGATCCTAATTCGTCAAAAATAATTAGCCCCTATCTTAATCCCACTGATTTTGATATAATAAATCCAAATTGGAAGAAGAGATGGATGATATTATCACATAACGGCAATAAAGAAAAAAAAGTAAACCCAATTGATGTTCCTAAAGATTTCCCTGCTATATATAATTTTCTGAAAACCTTTCTGCCAGATATTGAAAAAAGAGGTGATAAGGGAAATCATTGGACCAATTTAAGGGACTGTGCCTATTTAGATGCTTTTTTCGAAGATAAGATTTCATTTATCTATACTGCTAAGAATCATTATTTTTATTATGATGATAAAGGATTTATCGTTAATAATTCTTGTTTTTTTATTTCTACTACGAACAAATTTATTTGGGCCTTTTTAAATTCTTCACTGTTTAAATTTTACCAAACAGTGAAATTTGTTGCATACGGTGATGCAGAAACATCAGGAAGAGTAAAACTTGATAGAAATAAGATGTTATCAATTC
>Ga0209205_1000130_pt1 | contig 11333 bp, 4 predicted proteins | sample ZodSprso05mmetaG_FD_184133 | JGI IMG/M metagenome (GOLD analysis project Ga0209205, IMG submission 184133) | Hot spring sediment microbial communities from Zodletone spring, Oklahoma to study Microbial Dark Matter (Phase II) - Zodletone Spring... ... | reverse complement strand
GTCATTGGCATATGTTTTCAGTCTGTCCCATTGCTCACTGAACATGAATTGTTCGAAGATGATCTGTTCCACCAGGTTGTGATTCTTGCGGCGGTATTCTTCAAGGGCCCCATTGTGCCGGTCGCGGTATTTCTCCGGCCACGCGTACCATGGCTGCCGGGAAAAACGCCGTTTCAGCGCTTCAAACATTGCGAAATCCTCCAGCCAGTATTTTTCCTGCTCCCGGAATGCATCCAGTCGTTTTTTCAGACCGGTCTTACCGGACTTTTGAAAAGACCGGAATGCTGAATGCAGGAATTGCATTTTTGCTTTTTCAGCCCCGGGATAATCCGCATCTTCGCCACTTTTACCCCTGACTGCATCCAAGTCACGCTTACCCAGCAATCCCTCTTCAACCAGCTGGTAAGGATCGATAAATACCACATTGCCGGCAAAGGCTGACCTGGAACTGTATGGGGAATAACCCGAATCCCGGCCGGTGGCACTCAGGGGAAGGATCTGCCAGATCCTTTGTCCGGACCGCTGCAGAAAGTCAATGAACCCCCAGGCGCCCGGACCGAAATCCCCGGTGCCGAATCCGCCCGGCAGGGAGGAAATGTGCATGAGGATCCCGGCCCTTTTTTCAGGCTGATTGGGGATGCCGCGTAGTATTGCAAATGGGGCATCCTGAAATATTTCCCGAACCCTGAGATACCCGTTCCCGGTAATGCTCTCCCGGGTGATCCTGTGCTCCCATGTGAACGGGACCAGCTCCGGGAGCCGGATGCGCGTATCTTTCCAGTCCTGGCCTTCCGGCATGCTTGCCGTATGCAGGGGGACTGCAACGATCAGATGTTCGTCCCTGTATGACCGGCAGAATGCCAGTACATGGTTCCTGAACCTGCCTGTTACGCGCAGGGGTATATAGCTTCCCTTCAGGAAAAGTTCAGGATGTGCGGCCCGCTCCTGCAGGGTCAGATGGGATATCCACTGTTTGATCCTGCCGTCCTCCGCTTTGTTCCTGAGCGCATTCAGATGGGAGCGGGGATCCGCAGCAGAGGCCCGGATCATTTTGTCCAGGTCCTTTGAAAGCCGCCGGAAATCAACCGGTCGCCGGTTGTCCGGGTCCACGAAACTGAGATTCCATGTTTCGCATCCCTGGAATGTATCGGGCACTCCGGGCACCGTGTTCCTGAGGATGGTCTGGGTAATGGAATTGATGATCCCGTGCGGGATGATCAGGGTCAGAAAGTCCATGATGCTTTCCAGGAACTGGTGAGAAGGATCAAGGATCTGGCTGACGAATGCAAGGGTATGGTTTTCGTAATCCATGTCCGGATCGCTCCAGGAGGATCTTTCTTTTCCCTCCCGGAGGGCTTTGACCAGGTAATCCCCGAACCTGTTGATAAAATTGTCGTCCAGCCGGTTATCCATAGGGAAGTGGGCGCAGAGGGACTGATAGATCAGGTATTCGTCCGCCGCCGCGGGTATTTCCGTCCCGTGGATCGTTTTTTTAAGCCCCTTGTTCATCCTGCGCCAGCGGGTGGTGATCTTTTTCCACTGCTCCGGTATATCACTCAGTACATTGAGCCTTGCACGGGCATCTTCTCCCCGCTTGGTATCATGTGTGGAAAGGGCATTCAAGGTCATGGGATGGTTTTCCCTGCGTGCGGTCATCTGCCGGTGAAATGCATCTGTACCGATACCGAAATATGACGGAGAATCCCCCACTTCGTTGTGTGCAATGAAAGGATGAAAGGTATAGAATGCGGTATCTTCGATCCCCTTGGCCATCAGCGGACCGGTAAACTGCATCATGCGCCTGAAAAACCCGTCGATGCGTATCCGCTGTGCATCCTCTGCAGCATCCTTGAAAAGGATCATGCGTTCCAGCAGGGTGAGTGCCTTGTTGTTCCCGGGATCATCGCTCCTTGCCCGGGAAAATGTCTTTCTGACTGATTCTTTCTCCTTTTTTGTAAAGCTGGACGGTGCATTGTATGATCTGTATACCGGGAAGTGGATCATGAATGCAGCAACGGCCTTTCGCATCTCCTCGTGTTCCACTTTTGTATGCGGAGGCGTGCCGGCTGACTCTGCCGGTGCAACGGCGGACAGGCATTGATGGGTGAGCAGTTCGAGTTCACCACCCAGCCTGTTCAACAGGATGAAGCTTTTTTTCTCAAGGAACACCTGCTCCGGGTCCTCTTTCTTGCCGGTCCACTCCCCGTAATAATCGTAAAAGAATGATCCGTTGGAGATGTTGGTGAGCAGCTGGTTGACAGATGCCAGAAAATCGTATCCCGTGGTGCCCTGCACGGGCCATGATCCGGGGATGGTTTCCTCCTTTTCCAGGATCTTTTCCGCAACAATGTAGGTTTGACCGCCACACATCTCCCGCAGCTGATCCAGGTAGCCCGAAGGATCATACAGCCCGTCAACGTGGTCAATCCTGAGTCCGTCCACCACCCCTTTTTCCACCCACGATCTGATGAGCCCATGGGTCCGGTCGAACACTTCCGCCAGGTGTGAATTCACACAGATGAGCCCGTTGATGGTGAAGAACCTGCGGTAATTGATCCGTTTTTCAGTCTCCTTCCAGTGAGCCGGCAGGTAGCAGAGCCGGTCGGTCAGTGATCCCATCCGGTCAGGATCCCGGTTGATCGTCTCCGTACATTGCTCCATGTGCCGGGCGAATTCGGGATCCAGTGCAAATTCACCGCTTATTTCCTCCAATCCATCCGGCCCGGACAGGCGATCCGCTATGCCGCACGCCTCCAGGATATGGGAATAGGCCCGGCGGGATACCGGGTATTCCTGCTCGTAATAAACCAGATCGAAACCCTGTTTCCCGAATTTCAGTTTCAGCTCCCCGTCCCGGATAAGCCCCTCAAGGGATTTTCCGAAGAAAGGAAGCATCAGTTTTTCCCGCATTTCGCTGTCAGGATGTTCCGAAACAATGTCAAAAACCTTGTGGTATTCAGATTCTTTACCGTGAACCAGTACATCACGGATCCATGGATTTTCCGTGGAATAGGCCATGTGATTGGGCACAATATCCTGCAGCCAGCCCATTCTCATTCGGCGGACTTTTTCCGTCAGCTTTTCAAACTCCCGTTCCGTCCCGATCTCAGGGTTCAAACTGAGCGGATCGGTCACGTCATACCCGTGCGTGCTGCCTCTGACGGCCCGGAAGAGGGGGGAGGCATAGATGGTCCTGATCCCCAGTTTGTGCAGGTATCCCAGAATTCTTTCCGAGTCTTTCAGGGTGAAATCCCCGTTGAACTGGAGCCGGTAGGTGGATACGGGATGATAAGTTTTCATGGTTCCGGTCATGCTGAAGTATATATGACAAAGGATCTTCCTTTCATTGCGAACCTGTTGCCTGCGGTCACGGTGCCGGGGCTCGCTTCACCCGGACCGCCCCACTGAACAGATGATGAATCGATGCGTTTTTCCAGTTTGCCCTTAATTCCTGAGGGCACACTCACTCCCTGACTTTCGGTGCTGTAGTTCATACATGCAATGACCCTGTTGGCATCCTGCCATCTTTCAAGGATAAAAACGCCGTCCGTTTCATAGATACTCAGGTGGTGTTTGTCGGGTTTCCGCAACACCGGGTGGTCTTTCCTGAAGCGGATCAATGTTTGATAATAATCGAGCATCGCTTTCTGTTCACTGTTTTCAGTGAAGCCCCATGATAACTTTGACCGGCTGAATGTCTCAACCGACGAAGGATCCGGTGCCGGAACACCGTCTCCCTGAAAGGCTTCAAATTCCTGTTCCCTGCCCCTGCGTACCTGTTCGTTCAGCTGGTTGTCGAGGTGACTGACAAAATAGAGGAACGGATTTTGCTCGCCGTACTCTTCGCCCATGAACAGCATGGGTATATTCGGTGCGACGAACAGGGTCCCCGCAACAAGCTTCGCTGTCTCAAAATCGGTGAGGGAGATCAGGCGCTCGCCATGTTTGCGGTTACCGGTCTGGTCATGGTTCTGGCTGAAGATCACGAATTGTTCTGCCGGGTTGTTCTCCGCTGAATTCCCGTAGGTCTTTTTCCGGAAGGGGGAGTATTTTCCGTCATAAACGAAAGTTTCGTGAATGGCGGCGGACAACTGTTCCGCTTCTCCGTAATCCATGTAATAACCGTTTCTTTCACCGGTTATCAGGGCATGCAGGGCATGATGGAAATCGTCGGACCACTGTGCATCCAGTCCGTACCCGCCCCTGTCAGCCGGCGAGATGTACCGCACATCATTGAGATTGGATTCCGCGATCAGATGATATTCCCTTCCCGTCTCCCTGCTCAGATGTTTCAGGTTCTCGGCCATTTCCTGCAAAATGTGTTTCGCACCGAGATCGTAGATCGCATGTACCGCATCCAGCCGCAGTCCGTCTACATGAAAATCGCGGCACCACATAAGCGCATTCTGGATGAAATAGTTCCTGACCGCATCGCTGTAGGGGCCGTCAAAATTCACCGGTCTGCCCCATGGGGTGGAATAATGTTCCGAAAAGTAAGGTCCGAAACGGGACAGATAATTCCCTTCCGGGCCCAGGTGGTTGTACACCACATCCAGGATCACTGCCAGTCCTTTCAGGTGACATGCATTCACCAGCGCCATCAAGCCTTTTGTCCCGCCGTAGCTGTCATGGACCGCGAAAGGATAGACCCCGTCATATCCCCAGTTCCGGCTTCCGCTGAACTGCGCCACCGGCATGATCTCGATGGTATTGATTCCCAAATCCTTAAGGTAATCCAGGCGTTTACAGACCCCATCGAAATTCCCGTCCTGTGAGAATGTCCCCGTATGAAGCTCATAGAGGATCATGTCGGTCAGCGGAATATTATCCCATTGCCCGTCGGTCCATTTGAAATCATCCAGGCGGATGATCTCGGATGACCCGTGCACACCATCGGGCTGGGACAGCGAAGCCGGGTCGGGCAGCGGATCGCCACCGTCGATTTTGTACTTGTAACGTGTGCCCGGTTCAATTTCATGCAGCATCTTTTCCCAGTAACCGTGTTCCTTCCTTTCCATCGGCACCGCTTTTTCTCCGGGGAAAATGACCAGGCTAACAGCCCCGGCATGCGGGGCCCAGGTGCGGAAAAGGCACTGATTGTCACGGTCAATTACGGGATAAATGGTCTGATATGTCATCTGTATTCATGGTGAGTTATTGCGGTAAAGATTAAATTTATGAAATTTGCGGTTTAACAAAGGTATGGATATATTGTTTGTAGCAAGAAGAGATGATAGACTATAAAGGGACCATCCTCCCGGGTAAACCCTATCCACTGGGAGCGACTTATGACGGGAAAGGTGTGAATTTTGCGCTTTTCAGTGAGAATGCCACGGGTGTGAAATTATGCCTGTTCAATGATCCTGCCGATTCCCGGGAATGCGAGCATGTGAATATGGAGGAAGTCACCGACTATGTCTGGCATGTCTTCCTGCCGGGGATCAAACCGGGACAGTTATACGGTTACAGGGTGTATGGAAGATACATGCCCAAAAAGGGGATCCGTTTCAATCCCCAGAAACTGCTGATCGATCCCTATGCCAAGGCGATCCGGGGACGCATCGAGGTAAAGGACAGCATGTTCGATTATACATTCGGTCCGAATGTAAAAAAGAATGTGTTTGAAAAGAATATCCTTGACAGCTCGGCGGAGGTGAACAAATCCGTTGTGATCGATACAGCCTTCGACTGGGAAGGGGTCCGGAGACCCGAAACACCCATGCACAATTCGATCATCTATGAATTGCATGTGAAAGGCTTTACCGCCAGTCATCCCGGCCTGCCCGAGAATGAGCGGAGGACCTACAGGGGCCTTGCCAACCCGGTGATCATTGATTACTTCAGGAATCTGGGTATCACAGCCATCGAGCTGATGCCCATCCACCATTTCATGCATAACAAGTACCTGCTGGAGAAAGGGCTTTCCGATTACTGGGGGTACAACTCCATCGGTTACTTCGCTCCCCATGCGGAATACAGCGCATCGGGGATGTCCGGGGAGCAGGTCACGGAATTCAAAGAAATGGTGAAGGCCTATCACCGTGCCGGGATCGAGGTGATCCTGGATGTGGTTTACAACCATACCGGGGAGGGGAACCACCTGGGTCCGACCCTGGCTTTCCGGGGGATCGACAACCGGAATTATTACCGCAGGGAACCGAAGCATCCCCTGTATTATACCGATTACACCGGTACGGGAAATACGCTGAATATGCTGAGCAGCAGAACCCTGCAGCTTGTGATGGACAGCCTGCGGTACTGGGCCACCGAGATGCAGGTTGACGGGTTCCGGTTCGACCTGGCTTCCGCCCTGGCCAGGGGGCTGTACGACGTGGGAAAGTTGTCCACCTTCCTGGATACGATCCACCAGGACCCCACCATCTCCCAGCTCAAGCTGATCGCGGAACCCTGGGACCTGGGGGAAGGGGGTTACCAGGTGGGGAATTTCCCGGTCCTCTGGGCCGAATGGAACGGCAAATACCGGGACTCTGTGAGGAAATTCTGGCGGGGGGATGAGAGCCAGGTGAATGAGCTGGCCTACCGGCTCAGCGGAAGCAGCGACCTGTATGCGGATACCGGGAAGCGCCCCTCCTCAAGCATCAACTTCGTGACGGCCCATGACGGATTCACACTGCACGACCTGGTCTCCTACAATCAAAAATATAACGAGGCCAATGGCGAGGACAACAGGGACGGGGAGGACCACAACATCAGCTGGAACAGCGGGGTGGAGGGCCCCACCGATGATCCGGAGATCATCGCGCTCAGGGAGAAACGCAAAAGAAATTTCCTGGCCACCCTGCTGCTGAGCCAGGGAGTTCCCATGATCAGTCACGGTGATGAATACGGCCGGACCCAGCAGGGGAACAACAATGCCTACTGCCAGGATAACGAACTGGCATGGATGGACTGGGACTGGGACGACAACCGGCAGAGGCTCTTCGAATTCACCCGGAAGATCATCGGCATACGGAACGCACACCCGGTGACCCACCGCAGGCGGTACTTCATGAACCGTCGCATCCAGGGTGAGGGCATCAGGGACATCCGGTGGCTCAATTCAGATGGCACGGACATGAGCCAGGAGGAATGGGAGACCAGTTTCATCCGCTGCATGGGCATGCTGCTCAACGGGGAGTTTATGCGGGAAATAGACGAACACGGGAATGATCTCATGAAGGACATCCTGCTGATCCTGGTGAACAGTTATTGGGAACCCATTTCCTTCAACCTTCCCCATGAAGATCTGAGCAGCAGGTGGGAAGTGCTGGTGGACACGGACCGGGAACCGGTCCCCGAATCCCCGGAATATGCAGAAAATGTCTACAAGATCAGCGGAAGGTCGCTGGTCCTGCTGAAGAATATCAGGTAGCGCTGCTGCTAACCTGCCGTTTTGCCTCATGGCATCGCACAACGACAAATTAAAAGGGTATCTCAATGGAGGTCATTTGCACATCCTTGACACACCGTACTGTCATTCCTGTTTTCATGGGAGCACCGATCATCCATGTTGCCCGACTCGTCGCTGAAAAGAGATAGAAGCAGCCCGCTCCATCTGCTGCATTTTCAGTTGATGACCACCAGAAACCCGAAGAACCCAGGTGTTCAAATAAGGTGGTTGTGCGATATCCACCCGGAAGCGCCCGAAAACCGCTTTCATTATCGGCCTGGTTGGGGATCATCCAGTGTTTTGTCCCGGCCTCCTTCAATTTGCCGCCTGCAACATCAGCACCACCCAGTTCCGCGACCAGGTTACCCCAGTCCTCTTCCGTGGGTACCCGCCAGCCCGCAGGGCATAATTTTTCTGTATTCACCGTGTACCAGTTATAAAGGGCACCGCAGGTGACGGCGGAGTATGAATTTGCAGGTTCGTTCCCATACCAGCAGTAGGCCGGGGTCGTTAATCCTGCCCATTCCACCTGATTGGTCACATGGGGGATATGTATACCGTCATGATATCTGGTGGTTCTCAAATTTTCATTCATCCATACCAGGTCACCTATCCTGATCCCTCTGTAAAGATTCCCGTCGATATCTGCAACCAGGTCCCACAATCCGAATGTTCCTGCATACCTCAAAGGTTCAATTTGTTGCAGAAAGTAATACAGTGTAACAGCATCCTGGGCGTCTGTCGGATCGGTCACTTTTCTTATCTGGCTTCCGGCGGAATCATGCACGGCCAGCACGTCGGCCAATCCCTGTGTTTCAGTGACCGTTCCAATACTGCCTGCCGTTCGGGCGCAGAAAGCAAAGGGAACACTGAGCAGATGGCTCGTTCCTGCCAGTGTATAGGCAGTTCCGCCTGCCGGGTCTATTTCGGTATGCACATACAAAGGTCCCGAAGACCAATCAATATCTGTGAATGTTCCTGATTGCACAGTACCGGTTCCTATTTCAATGCTGGCAACACCGTCAGGTCCGGTTGCCGTGGTATGCGTTTCAGCATAAAGCACCGTATCTGCACCCGAATCCCTCGAGATGACAATATGCACGCCTATTTCCTGACCGGCAATGATATGGTGATTCAGATCACGGATCACCGACTGGTATCTGATGCTTTCGGGAGACTGGGCAGAAAGGCATACAGTTATGAATGCGGGTATTGCAATGATCAATAGTTTTTTCATGATGTTCGCTTTTTGATGTTTCAATGCCGCCTGAGCTCACTCAATCCTTTACGCACCGCACCGATAATCCGACTTCCTTGGCATAATTCTTCTCGCCATATGCACCCGAATTATTCAGAAGGACCGCACAAACTCCTGCTGCTGCAGAGTGTTCCGAAGAAGTCCAGAACAACGCAGCATTGCCGATGCCCGCATAACCACCATCGGCGTTGCGCATGCCGGCGGGAAGAGCGGTGAAGCCGCTCAGGTTCGTGGCCAGGGTATTGGGGCTGTTCCAGTGTTTTGTCCCGTTTTCCTTGAGTTTGCCACCTGCAATTTCCGTACCTCCCACGAAACTGACCAGGGAATTGTAATCATCCTGCGAGGGTACATGCCAGCCGTCCGGACACAGATTTTCCGAAGAGACCGTATGCCAGTTGTACAATGCCCCGCAGGTTACGGCAACTGGAGAATTCGATACCACATTTCCATACCAGCAATACCCTGGAGCAGTCAGGGCCGCCCAGTCAACGTCGGCTGTGACCGGTGATATGGCCGAATTGTCCTTCAGCGTGGTGGTCCTCAGGTTCTCCGCCATCCAGGTCTGTGTCCCGAGCCTGATGGTCGTATAGACATTGCCGTCTATATCTGTGATGAATCCGGCAAAATGCAGCGGAATAACGCCTGATGCCCATAAGACTATGTCGGTATATGCTTTTGTGACCACGTCCTGGGGATGGGTGGGATTAACCACATTTTTTATCTGACTGTGTGCGTTGTTGTCGATGGCCAACACCTCGGCCAGCCCTTGTTGTTCATTGTAGTCACCTGTGAAATTTTCTGCATGATCCGCATACAATGCGTATGGCACGCTCACGATCTGACTTGTTGCCGTGATCGCGTAACTTAACTCATCGGTGGGATAGATCACTGTTCTGATAAAGTATGGCCCGTCCAGCCAGTCGATGGTCCCGATGGTTCCGGAAATGACATCCCCGGCCCCGATCTCCAGACTGATGATCCCATTCGCATTGGTTTTGCGCTTCTGGGTTTCTTCATACACAACGGTTCCGGACTCGGATCCCTGGAGGATCTGAATCTGCATTTGAATTTTTGTGTCGATCAGTAAGGTTCCGGAGGTATCCCGCATCACTGCCTGGTAACCGATTTTTTCAGGAGCCTGACCATACAGGCTTGCAGCCAGCAGGATAAACGTGTAAACAAGTATTTTTTTCATGAGACTGTAATTTTTTTGGTTTTCAATGACTTCATTCCTGATCCTGGTATCTTTGGCACTTATCTCTCAGTTTGTGTGTGAATTGTTTCTTCAATGGCTTCCAGGCGTACTCTGAGCGACTCAATTTCCTCCTGCTGCGCCTTGATGGCCTCGAGTAAAAGCGGCGTGATCTTGCTGTAATCCATACCGCTTGCATCGACTCCGTTCTGTTCATACACCACTATTTCCGGCAACACCCTGCCTACTTCCTCGGCGATCATCCCCACATCATGCTGGCCTCCATGCTCCTGATCCCAGTCAAAATAAACTCCCCGGATCGCCTTGACTTTTTCAACAGGGTGGTCAATGGGGGTCAGGTTTTTCTTCCAGCGTATGGAGGAGCTGCCTCCGTAATTCACACCGGGCCCGTTGGCATAGAAATCGTAATTTGCCCCTTCGCCCCATACCCCGGTGCTGTTTGCTGCCAGCGCGATTCCGCGTACACCAATACTCATTGTTCCTGTTGCTTCTCCTGTTACCGCGCGACCCTGTGCTCCTGATGAAGTACCATAGACACCGTATCTGGGAGATTTTCCATAAACCCCATAACCTGAACCGGAACCTGATTCTCCTTTGACACCGCATGTTTCTCCTGATTCTGAATAATCTAGACCAAGTACTCCTCCTCCTCCTGTGTATGATATTGAACTGCCATAAACTCCCCAGCCGTGTCGATCTGCTACCTCCGATAGATATATACCTTGTACACCGGCACCACCTCTTGTGTTTGTTTTTCCTTTTACTCCATATCCACCTCCAGTACTGCCGGAGTTATTTTCGCCATATATCCCACAACCCTCACTTGCACCGTTATATCCCTCAATCGTATTTGATGAATAACCAGCGGTTGAAGTTATTTTCAGCAGGGAACCATAATCCGCTGCTGCGGCGCTTGATGAGTATGGAAGATCCAGGCCGCTGGCATCGTTGGAAGCCACCCAGGTGGTTCCGTTCCATTTTATTACCTGTCCGCTTGTGGCGCCCATGGATGCGAGTTTGTCGGCCGTTACTGCAGCGTTCTGAATCTTATCCGCACTCACAGCCAGGCTTTCCAGTTTGCTGTTTGATACCGCATTATCAGCCAGGTCTGCTGTAACAACGCTCCCATCCTGAATTTTTGAACTGTTGATGGCATTGTTGCCAATATCTGCTGTAGATACAGATCCGTCAGCAATTTTGCCGGAATTAACCCCATTGTCCGCAATCTTCAACGGTGTTACCGTGGTGCCATTGCCAGAAAGGGTGGCATCGGTTATCACGGTTTGTGTCCCCCAGTTGTCCCCTTCGTTGCCACCTGTGGGCAATGTCACTGATCCGCCGTTTTTATCGAGGGTCAGTACAGAGCCGCTGATGGTGATTTTTTGCAACTCGTTGGTCGCATCGCCGTCTGCTTCAATTTCCACATTTCTGGCATGCAGCGCATAGGGCACGCTCAATAACTGCGATGTACC
>Ga0209205_1000129_pt1 | contig 11341 bp, 4 predicted proteins | sample ZodSprso05mmetaG_FD_184133 | JGI IMG/M metagenome (GOLD analysis project Ga0209205, IMG submission 184133) | Hot spring sediment microbial communities from Zodletone spring, Oklahoma to study Microbial Dark Matter (Phase II) - Zodletone Spring... ... | reverse complement strand
GACCATCTCCAGCTGCAGCAGCAGCGCCTTCATACCTTCCACATCCAGCCGCTCCGTGTTGTGCGAGGTGTAATCCTCCATCTCCGCCATCCGGCCGCTTCCCCTGGAGAAAAAACTCTCGTAGTTCAGATCCCGCGTGTCCGCCGGGATCCGGTAGTACCTGTCCAGGTCCTCCGCCTTGATCATGTCCTCACGGGTCACCAGCGTCTCATACAGCTTCTCCCCGTGCCGGGTCCCGATATAATTGATCTCCACATCCGATTCATATAACTCCTTCAGCGCCTCTGCCAGGGTTTTGATCGTGGCAGCGGGTGATTTCTGAACGAAGATATCTCCGTTCTTGCCGTGCCTGAAGGCATACAGAACCAGCTCCACCGCCTCCTCGAGGGTCATCATGAACCGCGTCATCTCCGGGTCGGTGATCGTGATCGGACGCCTGTTTTTGATCTGCTCGATGAACAGCGGGATCACCGAGCCCCGCGAGGCCATCACATTCCCGTAACGCGTACCGCAGAAGATCATGTCCTTCCCGTTCAGGTTCCGCGACCGCGCGATCATCACCTTCTCCATCATCGCCTTGGATTGTCCCATCGCATTGATCGGGTACACCGCCTTGTCCGTGCTCAGGATCACCAGCCGCTTCACGTTGTACTTCTCCGCCGCGATCATCACGTTCTCCGCCCCCAGGATGTTGGTCTTCACCGCCTCCACCGGAAAGAACTCGCATGAGGGGACCTGCTTGAGCGCCGCCGCGTGGAACACGTAATCCACCCCGTTCACCACCTGGTCCACCGCCACCGGGTCGCGCACATCCCCGATATGGAACTTCACCGTGGGGTTGTTCAACCGCTTGCGCATGTCGTCCTGCTTCTTCTCATCCCGGCTGAAGATCCGGATCTCGCTCAGTCCCTCGCCCAGCAGCCGCGTAAGCACTGCGTTCCCGAAGGAGCCGGTCCCCCCGGTGATCAATATCTTCCTGTCTTTAAAATGATGCATCGTCATTGAGAATTTTCTGGTATTTGAAACGGTAAAGTATTGATAATTTGTATACATTCTGATGTTTGTTCCGAAAAATTTTAAACATCGCGCCGGTTCGCACCGGGAAATATTAATATGTTATTTTTGCGCCTGCGGGATATAATTTGAACCGTGCAGGAGATATGTGAACCGTGAAGGAGATATGTGAACCGTGCGGGATATATGTGAACCGAATGTCCGAACAAAGGAAAACATCCGACCAGCGCAAGAAGAAAGTCAATGAACCCTTCCTGTGGGAGTCCTTCAAAAAAGGGCAGTCCTGGGCGTTCAAGCGGATCTATATGGATTATTACGATGCCCTGTTCAATTACGGTTCCCGGATGCTGCATTCCGAAAGCGAAGCGAAAGACCTGATCCAGGACCTTTTTATCAGGTTATGGACCCGGCGAAGGTCCCTGCCGGGGATCCGGAACCTGAAAGGCTATCTTTTCACCGCGCTCCGGTCGGTGATCATCGATTATTTCAGGGCAGGCAGCCGGCAGGTAGTGGACAGTGATTTTCTTTCCGGGCATACCAACTTCAACATCAGTGCGGAACAGGAGATCATCGACCGGGAAACCACGAAGGAGACGGAAACCTTCCTCCTTCAGTCACTGGACTCGCTTTCAAACCGGGAAAAAGAGGCCATCTATCTCAGGTATTATCAGAATCTGGATCACAAAGAAATAGGCCGGATCATGGGCCTGCGCTATCAGTCGGTAAGGAACCTCATTCATAAGGCTTTGCGTTCCCTTCGGGAAAAAATGTAAAAAAAGCCTTCGTTCCGTGAGTACAATGAGACTTTTTCTTCGTCAAGTATATACAACAACAGCATGAACAATTCAATTGACCATTACAGGATCACTGATTTTCTGGAAGACAGCGGATTTGTAGCCTGGGTGAACGGCAATGATCCAGAAACCTCCGCGACCTGGGAATCCTGGATGAAGAGCGGTCCGCCCAACCTGGACCAGGCCGAGCAGGCGATCGGTCTCCTCCGGGCCATGCGGCAGGAAGGCGAACGGGAAGTCCCGTTTTCCAAAGAGGATGAATTCGCGAAAATCCTTCACCGCATCATGCACCGGGAACTCATCAGCAAAGATTACGGCAGTACTTCCCTCAGAAAGTGGTTGCGTGTGGCCGCTGTGATCATCCTGCTGCTCGTATCGGGAACAGGTTATCTGCTGATCCGTTCCGGATTTTCTCCCGGAAGAACGCTGACCAGTCACGAAATCACAGTACCCAAAGGATCCAGGACCCAGATCACCCTGGAAGACGGTTCAACCGTCTGGCTCAATGCCGAAAGCACCCTGAAATACCCGTCCAGGTTCGCCCGATCGGTCCGGCAGGTGGAACTGACCGGCGAGGCTTATTTCACAGTGACCAAATCACCGGACCGGCCGTTCGTGGTGCTTACGTCCGATGTGCGCATCAAGGTGCTGGGCACAAGCTTCAATGTAAAAGCCTATCCCAATGAAGATATCATTGAAACCACCCTGGAAAGCGGACTGGTGAATATCGAAAAGATCAGGGCGGAAAAGGGGGAAAGCGGAAAGATCATCCTGAAACCCAGGCAGAAACTGGTGCTTTATAAAAGTACGCTGAATGCCGAGATCACCGAAGTAAAGGATAAGGCAGGCACTGCGCCCGTTGCGGCGGAGGGCCGGGAGCCACAGGAAGTCAGGAAGCCCAGCCTTTACAGCAACTACGAAACGGAACTGGCCACTTCCTGGAAGGACGGGAAGCTGATCTTCCGGGGAGAGTCGCTGGACCTGCTTACGGCCAGGCTGGAAAAGAGTTACAACGTGAACATCCGGATCGCCGACCCGGAGCTGAATCAGAAAACATATACCGGCACCTTTGAAAATGAAACCATTGAACAGGCGCTGGAGGCATTATGCCTGGCCTCGGATATCAAGTTCACCATTGAGAAAAACGACATCACCATATACAAATAAAAATACACTGTTAACCGAAACCAAAACCCAACCGCGCCTATGAAAAGTCAACACTGACCGCTTTAACCAGCAAAAAGCCGGAAAATGAAAAATCACCTTCCGGCCCCGAGAATCAAGATTAACGATCAATGCCGGATCATCTGCGAAACAACACGGCACTGATACACATCAACCTTAACAAAACAAAAGTATGAAAAAAGTGCTTCAGTTCTTTGGTTTACTCAGCGAAAAAACGTTTCTAAAACTGCTGCTAATTATGAGACTGTCTTTTTTACTCCTTTGCGTGACGCTTATCAACCTGCACGCGATCACATACTCTCAAAATTTTACGATCCATCTGGACGACACCAGTCTTTCGGATCTGTTTTCCTACATAGAAAAGCAAAGCCAGTACAAATTCCTGTTCGAGGATGAGCTCGTCAAATCCAGTGCTTCCGTAAGCGTCCAGGCCGATGAACAGTCCATCAGCGGGATCCTGGATGAGATTTTACCTGCACAGGGTCTGAATTACACCATCTTTGAAGACAACCTGATCGTAATCACCCGGTCGAAAAGGGCCGGCATGCAACAGTTCACTGTTTCAGGCACGGTCACGGATGCGGAAACAGGAGAGCCGTTGATCGGCGCGAATATTTCCATCAAGAGGACCACCACGGGGACCGTCACCGATCTCTCAGGAAATTATTCCATGGACCTTCCCGACGGGAATGCAATCCTGCTATTCTCCTACGTGGGGTATCAGTCCCGCGAAGTCGAAGTCTCCGGCCGGAATATCCTGAACATTGCATTGTCGCCCGCGATCAGAGGACTGGATGAAGTCATCGTGGTGGGCTACGGAACACAGTCCTCCCGGATGGTCTCCGGAGCCATACAGCAACTGAATACGGATGATCTGCAGGATCTGCCGGTGGCCCAGCTGACCCAGAGCCTTCAGGGAAAATTCTCCGGGGTGCAGATCAACCAGGCATCGGGCAAACCCGGAGGGGGGATGACCGTGCGGATCAGGGGACAGGCTTCCGTCACCGCGGATAATCAACCGCTGTACGTGGTGGACGGCATGCCCATTGTGGGTGATATCAACAACCTGAATCCCAATGAGATTGAAAGCATCAGCATCCTGAAGGACGCATCCGCCACCTCGCTTTACGGCTCCAGGGCCGCCAACGGAGTGGTGCTGATCGAAACCATCAAGGGCAAGGCCGGGCAAACCAATATCGACTTCAATGCCTATGCCGGCGTACAGCATGTCCCCCAGCGGGGTCGTCTGGACCTGATGAATGCCCGTGAATTTGCCCAGTTCAAGAAAGAGATTGCGGAATTTAACGGGACTGCCGTGGATCCCGCCTTTGAAAACCCGGAACAGTACGGCGAGGGGACCGACTGGTTCGATGTGCTGCTGCAACCGGCACCCATACAGAATTATTCGCTGTCCCTGCGCACCGGCACGGAAAAATACAACACTTCGGCTGTCCTGGGCTATTTCAACCAGCAGGGTGTCATTGTCAACACCGGGTTTGAACGCTTCTCCATCCGGATCAACTCCAACTTCAAGCCGAACGACAGACTCACCTTCGGGTTTAACGTCGCCCCGAACCACACCATCACCAACAATCCGAATACGGACGGGACATTCCTGTTCGGGGCCATCATCAACAGTGCCATGCTGACCTCACCGATGGCTGTGGCCATTGATGAAGACGGCAGCCTGCCGCTGGCCTCCCCTGCCCCGGGCATGTGGCCCAATCCCAACTGGCTGCGGACCGCCAGGGACCGGATCAACGAAAGCAAAAACACCAGGCTGCTTTCCAATGCCTACATGGAAGTTGAACTGATCGATGACCTGAAGATCAAAAGCAGCATCAATGCCGATCTGGGGAACACCCATCAGAATATTTTCTATCCTTCCACAGTAGGGGGGATATTCCGGCCACCGCCCACCATCCCCAGCGGGAGCCTTGTCCAATCGAATTATCTTTCATGGGTCAATGAGAACACCATCACCTATGCTAAAACCATCAATGACCATCAGTTCGATTTCTTGGGAGGTTTTACCGCGCAGAAATACAGGATGTCATACAATTCCATCCAGGGAGAGCAATTTGCCGATGACAAGATCCAGCTCATCAGTGAAGCGGGCCAGATCACGAATGTGAACGCAGACGTGCAGGAATGGTCGCTTCTCTCTTACCTGGCCAGGGTGAACTATAACTACAAGATGAAGTATATGGTCTCGGCCGCCATCCGAAGGGATGGTTCTTCCCGTTTCGGAGAGCAGAGCAAATGGGGGAATTTCCCGTCCCTTTCCGTTGCCTGGATCCTCTCGGAGGAAGAGTTCATGCCCCGGGTCGATGCGCTGTCACTGCTCAAGCTGAGGGCCAGTTACGGGGTGGTCGGTAATTTCAACATCGGTAACTACACCCATTACTCCTATATCACCGCAACCAACTATGCCTTCGGTGAGACCCCCTATATCGGCAGGAGCGTAACCAACCTGGGAGATTCCCAGCTGCACTGGGAAACCAGCGGACAGATGAATGTGGGGCTGGATGTCAATCTTTTCAGCAACAGGATCCAGTTCACGTATGATTATTACAACAAGCGCACCACCGAATTGCTGTACAAAGTCGATATCCCCCAGGCCACCGGGTTCAGCAGCATCCAGACCAATATCGGGGAGATCAAATTCTGGGGGCACGAATTCCTGGTTTCCACACGGAATCTCGTGGGGGAACTCAAATGGAACACCGACTTCAACATCTCCTTCAACAGGAATGAGGTGGTGGCCCTTGGAAACAACGATGCACCGCTGCATACCGGGGAGGAGATCACCAATCCTTACATAACCATGGTGGGACATCCCATCGGTATCTTTTACGGAATGGTTCACCAGGGCGTCTATGTCGACCAGGAAGATTTTGACAGTTCACCCAAACACACCACTTCCCAGGTCGGTACCGTGAAGTTCAAGGATGTGAACCAGGACGGCGTGATCACGCAGGATGACCGGGAGATCATCGGCAGTCCCCATCCGGATTTCATATTCGGGATGACGAATACATTTTTCTTCAAAGGACTGGATCTTTCCATCACCATGGCCGGATCATACGGGAATGATATTGCAGCCCGTTCGGAACAGTTCCTGACGAACCTGGACGGAGTCTTCAATGTGCTTGCTGAAGTGCAGGACCACTGGAGGTCACCCGAGGATCCGGGCAGCGGCAAATACGGGAGCCTGGCCTCCGGGACCACCTACCTGGAGCGGGACTGGTTCAGCAGCCGCTTTTTGTACGACGGCAGCTACCTTGCCATCAAGAATGTTACCCTGGGTTACACCATGCCGGTCATGAACAGCAACGTGTTCAAAAATATCCGGATCTATACCAGCATCCAGCAGGCATTGATCTTCACGAATTACCCCGGCAACCCAGAAGTGAACATCACACGTACCGGTGAAGCAACGTCCAGTTCACTGACACTGGGCAGCGACTTCACGGGTTACCCCGTACCGAGAACGATCAGTCTGGGCGTTAATTTTGGATTCTAAAAACTAAGAAAATGAAAGTAATCAAGATATTTGAGATCGTAACTTTATTGTTACTGATAACGGCATTTCATGCCTGTGAATCATTCCTGGAGCTGCCTCCGGAGAATGCGGTTACCGTGGCCAATTACTTTGAAAATGAATCAGATTTCGAACAGGCCGTCACCGGGATCTATTCCCCGCTGCTGACCATCAACGATGCGGGGAACTATTCAGACTGGGCCCTCTCCGAGATGCGGTCCGACAATACCCATTTTATCTATAATCCGGCTGTCAGGGGACAACTGGAAGCCGAACACTTCGCCGATTTCCTGGTGGAGCCTGATAATCCGGGGATTGCCACCATGTATAACTATTATTACCTGATCGTTTCCCGGGCGAACCAGGTACTCGCCCATATTGACGGGGCGGATATCGAAACGGACGCCAGGGACAACCTGAAAGGACAGGCACTGTTCCTGCGGGCTTTTGCCTATTTCAAGCTGGTCCGCTATTTTGGCGGTGTTCCCCTGTACCTGACACCGGTGACCACCATGGAGGAATCTGTCCTCCCCCGGTCCACCGTGGAAGAAGTCTATGAAGTGATCCTGGACGATGTGACGGAAGCGGCCCAGTTGCTGCCCGGTAAGGCAGACCAGGAAACCGGGAGGGTTACCTCGGGCGCCGCATATACCCTGCTGGGAGATGTGAACCTGACCCTGGGGGACTATCCGGCGGCTGAGACGGCCCTGAAAAATGTGACCGGATACGGGTTGCTGACCGATTATGCCGGTATCTTCGATCCCCAGAACGAGGGAAACGACGAGATCATTTTTGAGGTGGAATTCCTGGAAGGAACCGTGCTCGGACTGGAGAGCTCATTTCCTTACGTATTCCTTCCCCAGCTGGAAGATCCGGCAGTGATCACGGGCGTGACCCCGTCCAACCCGGGAGGCGGAGGGTTCAATACCCCCACGCCCGATCTGATCGCCGCCTTTGAGGATACGATCAATGACCAGCGCTACACCGCTTCCATCGGTTATTATTCGGGCGCTTCCAGCATGTCGGGTATCGTCTTTGACCGGATCCCCTACATCAAAAAATACCAGCATCCACATTCGCTGTATGGTGAAACCGGTCAGAACTGGATCATTTACAGGTATGCGGATGTGCTGTTAATGCTGGCCGAAGCGGTCAATGAGCAGGGAACCCGCCAGGGCGAGGCCGTCCTGTTCCTGAACGAGGTCAGGACCAGGGCCGGGATCGTAGATGCAGAAGCCGGCAGCCAGCAGGAGATGCGGGAGCTGATCGCCAATGAGCGCCGGGTCGAGCTGGCTTTCGAGAACAAGCGGTGGCATGACCTGGTGCGGACCGGGAAGGCGGTGGAGGTCATGAACGCTTACGGGCAACGGATCAAGGAAAACCCAGAGCTGTATTATTACCTGCACGCCAATACGGGTCCCATCGGTGCCTCCTACAACGTGAATGAGAACAAACTGATCTATCCGATCCCGTTCCGGGAGACCGAGCTGAACCCGGACCTGGGACAAAACCCATTGTAGCATGCATATTTCCATCCATTCATTCCGGAGAAAACGGACCCTTGTTGCGGCATTCCTGATCCTGCTGCTGACCGCGGCGGCGCAGGAGCCCGGGGACACATACACCATGCTTCAGGAGGGCTTCCATCGCCCTCCTGATTCCGCCCGTCCCCGGACCTGGTGGCACTGGACCAACGGGAACGTAACCATGGAGGGGATCACGAAGGATCTGGAATGGATGAAGGCTGTCGGCATTGCTGGATTCCAGCTGGCGGATGTGGCATTCGGGATGGGACAGGAAATCGACGAAAAGCGCTTTTTCATGTCCCCCGAATGGCTGGATGCCGTCAGGCATGCGGCGGAGGAAGCCGATAGGCTCAGCCTGGAGATGAGCATGTTCAGCTCGGCCGGCTGGAGCCTGACCGGCGGGCCCTGGGTGAAACCGGAACAGGCCATGAAGAAGGCGGTGTGGAGCCGTACAGCGGTATCCGGACCGGGCAGGGTTCATGACACCCTGCCCGTTCCGCCCTCCAACATTGGTCCCATCAGGGACCTGAACCGCGGCGGCCGTCCCGGTCCGTCCGCAGCCTTTTACAGGGACCAGCTGGTGGTGGCCTTTCCCACCCCGCCGGATGCGCAGGGGGACGCCGCGCTAAAACCAGGTAGCGCGGGCAGGCCGGTCCATGGCGGCGATCAAGGTCATGGGGACCAACCTGCCCGCAGCGGCGATCCCGTGATCATCACCTCCGCCGGCCCCATGGATACCTCCCCGCTGACGGACCAGAGCCTGAATACGTCGGTCACCCTGCCGGGCACGGCTGACCAGTCACCGGCCTGGATCCAGTTCAGCTATGAACGGCCCGTGACGGTCCGTTCCTTCTCCATCGCTTCCAGGCAGGGGATCCCGTTCGGACGGGTTTTGGCCAGCGAGGACGGGATCAGCTTCCGGACACTGGTGACTTTGCCGGGGACCCAGAACTACCGGCCGGGGACCGTGCGGACCTATTCCGTCCCGGAAACCACCGCGCCTGTCTTCCGCCTCGAAATGAGCGGGGCACCCCCGCAGCCGGCCGAAGTGATGGCCGAAACCCCGCCCGCCTACCCCGAGGCTTTCACCCTGTCGGAGTGCAAATTCCACTCCCTGGCCCGGATCCATCGCTGGGAGGACAAAGCGGGCTTCAGCCTGCAGTTTGAATACGGATCCACCCCCACCCCGGAGGCCTCCCCCGGCTCCATTGTTCCCGGAGACCGGGTCATTGACCTGACCGGGCACATGGATGAGAACGGGGTGCTGGACTGGAATGTTCCGGAGGGTGACTGGACCATCCTCAGGATGGGCTATTCCCTCACGGGCGCCCAGAACAGGCCTGCCGTTGCCGCCGGTCTCGGGTACGAGGTTGACAAACTGAACGAGGACCACACCCGGGCCTACCTGGAGGGCTATTTCGGTCCCCTGGAAGAAAAACTGGGACCGCTGGTGGGCAATCCCCTTCAGTACCTGATGCTGGACAGCTGGGAGGCCGGCATGCAGAACTGGACCGACGACATGGTGGAAGAGTTCAGGGAGCGGAGGGGATACGACCCGGTCCCGTTCCTTCCGGCCCTGGCGGGATACATTGTATCCGGGTCCGAAAAGAGTGATCGTTTCCTGTGGGACTTCCGGCGGACGCTGGCTGACATGTTTGCGGAGAACCACTACGGGACGGTCACCCGCTTTGCCCACGAAAAAGGGATGGGCACCTACAGCGAGGCGACCGGGGTTTCCCTGGAGGTAATGGAAGATGCGCTGCTCAGCAAGAAGATGGTGGACATCCCCATGGGTGAGTTCTGGGTCCGTGACCTGCACCCGTTCCCCATGTACCACGTGGATGTCCGGGGCGCCGCCTCCGCCTCCCATGTATACAACAAGGGACTGGTGGCCGCGGAATCGTTCACCGGGGGGAATTTTGAATCCCCTTCCACCCTGAAACGGGTGGGCGATTACTGGATGACCCAGGGCGTGAACCGCTTTGTCTTCCACACCTCGGCCCATCAGCCGCTGGACACAAAACCCGGCAACACCATGGTGGGAACCCACCTGCACCGGAACATCACCTGGGCCCATCTGGCGCGGCCTTTCATGGATTACCTCTCCAGGTGCACCTTCCTGTTGCAACAGGGCCATTTTGTGGCGGACATTGCCTACCTGCTGGACGAGGGGGCCCCTTCCACCATGCCCTTCTGGGGGGACGGACTCACTCCTGCCCCGCCCCCGGGCCATGACTATGATTATCTGAACGCGGATGCATTGCTGCACCTGGCAGAGACGGATGACCAGGGAAACCTGGTACTGCCGGGAGGTGCCGCTTACAAGGTCCTGGTCCTGCCGCCCCGCTCCGTCCGCATGTCGTCCGGCGTGCTGGAAAAACTGCGGGACCTGGTGCACAGCGGCGCCACCATTCTCGGTCCCCCTCCCGAAGGTCCCGCGGGTCTGTCAGGATACCCCGAAAATGAGCCCGGGGCCGGTGAGCTGATCCATGAGCTGTGGGGCGATCTGGACGGGATCGGCCGCACCAGGCGGTATGTGGGAAGGGGAATGGTCGCATGGGGCATCTCGCTGCCTTCACTGCTGGAAGAAAAGGGCGTCACCCCGGATGTGGAAGGAGCGTTCAGCCGGGAGCAGGTCACCTGGATCCACAGGCATTGGAACGGAACGGACATCTACTTCATCTCCAACAGAACGCCGGAAGACATGGCCATCCCGCTTCACTTCCGGGTGAAAGACGGGCGACCTGAATACTGGGACCCGGGGACCGGGCAGATCACACCGGCAGCCTGGTCCGCGAACGAAACGGGGGTTACCGTCCCTGTCCGTCTTCCCGAATACGGATCGGTGTTCGTGGTCTTTCATCCTGCCACGTCCGGCGGGCTGGTGGCGGGGAGCCGCCCGGCGGAAGGCAACCCAACGAATGGATCCGCAGCGGCAGATCATCCGGCCTGCATCCACCCTGCCTACATCCACCCGGCCTGCATCCACCCGTCAGGCGAACCGGTAACCGTTGAACGCACGCTGTCCGGCCCCTGGTCGCTCCGGTTCCACGAAGGTCCCGGCAACCCCGGGTCTGTCACCCTGGATTCCCTGGCATCGTGGACCGATTTGCCCGATCCGGACATGAAATACTTTTCAGGTTCCGCATCCTACACCAATCAGTTTAAGGCGGACCGGCGATGGTTCTCCGGCGGAAAAAGGATCCTGCTGGACCTGGGTGCGGTCAGGGATATTGCCGAGGTCAAGGTGAACGGCACAGTGGCGGACACCCTCTGGA
>Ga0209205_1000128_pt1 | contig 11377 bp, 13 predicted proteins | sample ZodSprso05mmetaG_FD_184133 | JGI IMG/M metagenome (GOLD analysis project Ga0209205, IMG submission 184133) | Hot spring sediment microbial communities from Zodletone spring, Oklahoma to study Microbial Dark Matter (Phase II) - Zodletone Spring... ... | reverse complement strand
GTTTTCTATATTACAGGGTGTGATAATGAATATAAATGGAAGATGTTATATCTATATAAAATGCGTTTCAGGTAATGCTGCATGCAATGCTGATCATCCCAGCGGAAATAATCAATTTTCGTTATAGACTAAATAATATTACAAATGTGAATTATCGTAATTAACATATGGCAACTATTGATTTATTACATTTGTAAATAAACAATCATCATGAAAGATCGTCTGATTCAGCTTCTCGACCTGGAACAGCTGACTCCTTCCAAATTCGCAGATCTGATCGGCGTGCAGCGAAGCAGCATATCGCACGTTTTATCCGGCAGGAATAATCCGAGTTTCGATTTTCTGCAGAAAACGCTGCGGTCTTTTCCTGGTTTGAATGCGGAATGGCTGATGCTCGGCAAGGGAAAAATGTACGAACATATGGGCCAGACGGGCCCGGCTACCCTGTTTGACAGTGCGCCATCCGCAAAGGAAACGGATAACCGGTTCGAAGCAGAGGCAGGGGCGGAGGACCGGCAGGAACGGGAAGACAGGTTTTTACAGGGGGGTAAGAAGGAAGTGGAGGAACAAGTGCAACAACCCGCCGGGGATCAGGCGTCGGAAATTCAGGGAAACCAAACTGCAAAACGGATCGTGAAGGTGATGATCTTATATGATGACGATACCTTCAGATCTTTCGAGCCATCCCTGTAGAATTCTGTGTATATTTGCGGTTAAAAATCGGATGTACCGTCTATTCATCAGGCCCTTACTTTTTCTCCTTTCACCCGAGACCATACACCACATCCTGGTTTCCATGCTGAAGATCTTATTCAGGATCCCGGGTGTGCGCTGGTTCTGCAGCAGGCTCTTTGTGCTGAATGACAAAAGGCTGGAGACCGAGTTTTTGGGAATGCACTTCCGGAACCCGGTGGGACTAGCGGCCGGTTTTGACAAAAATGCAGAAGTATTCAATGAACTGTATGCCTTCGGATTCTCGTTCATCGAAGTGGGAACCATCACACCAAAGGGACAACCCGGAAACCCAAAACCCCGCAGTTTTCGCATACCGGCGGACCGGGGACTGATCAACAGGATGGGCTTTAACAACCTGGGCGCGGAGGCAGCCGTATCCAATTTAAGCCGCAGGAGGCCCAAATCGCTCATTTTAGGGGGAAATATCGGTAAGAACACCCAGACCCCCAACCAGCAGGCAGCAGCCGATTATGAGGCTGTATTCAGGGCGATTCACGATCATGTGGATTATTTTGTGATCAATGTCAGCTGTCCCAATATATCCGATCTTCACATTCTCCAGGACAAGGATTTTCTGGAATCCATCCTGAAGCGGATCCTGGAAGTGCGCAGTGAATTTCGCTCTGTTAAGCCTGTCCTGCTGAAGATCTCACCCGATCTGAACAACCGGCAGCTGGATGATACCATCGGGGTGGTATCCAGGCTGGGACTGGACGGGATCGTGGCCACCAATACGACGATTACACGCAACGGGCTCAGGACCAGTCCGGAAAAGCTTGATGCCATCGGAGAAGGTGGTATGAGCGGTGCCCCAATCACTGAGAGAAGCCTGGAAGTTGTGAAATACATTACCGAGAAGACCGGGGGCAGGATGCCCGTCATTGCGGTTGGCGGCATCATGAATGTCACGGATGCCCTGAACATGATCCGGGCCGGTGCCTCGCTTATCCAGCTGTATACCGGGTTCATTTATGAAGGGCCGGCCCTTGTCAGGAAGATCAACAGGGCGATTCTCAAAGCGCGCATCCGGCAAGGCAACTCTTCGTATCAGTAAGGATTCCCGGCGGGTGATTCCCCGGGCCACTCGATCATCCTTTCGACCATCTGGTTCCCGGGGACCGGCAGTGCATGGAATTCCGATGGGGCTGCCACTGCTTTTTTGGCCGGTAACACCACACCAACAATCTCCTGCAGCGCCGCTCCGAGCAATGGATCATCCTGACTGCCGAATGGTTTTGCGTACAACAGGTTTTCCTTCACAAAAATATCCGGTGCCAGTCCGTCCACAAAATCTGTAAAACCTTCGGCATTGGCATATTTCACGATGATGGGCTGCATGGCCCAGCTGTGCCTTTTGGGATCTTCAAAATCTTCGATGGTGGTGGATCCGTAACACTTGCCATAGGTGGTATCTCCGATGTGAACCACATCGGTATAGGGGTAAAGACCGGTGATAAGAGACTCACTGGCAGAGGCGGTCACATCCGTGGTCAGGACAAATACCTTGGAAAGATCCAGATTCAGGTCGCTTTGGGGAAGTTGAATCACCAGCTGCCGGGACGCTTCCCCGTCAGCTTTCCCGTCCCCGTCCAGGTCATATTCCCTCCAGAAGTCATTGTAAAGATCATTCCACTCCAGCTTCACAAAGGTTTCTCCGCGGCTCATGGCCGAAAAGGGTGCAAGCGTGCTGGCGATGTAAGCGGAAAGATCAAGGCTTCCTCCGGGATTGTACCGGAGATCCACCACCACATCGGATACACCCGCTGATTTGAACGTTTCAAACATTCCGTTCAGTTCGACCAGCCACTCGCCATTTTCTCCCTCTGTGAACTGTGTGTAGACGAAATAACCCACTTTTTTGCCTTCAACCTGGATTACCTCCCGGTACACCACCGGATTTTTATTCAGTTTTACGGCGGTCAGGGTGATGCTCCTGCCGTCGGGGATGATCCATGAACCGTTCCAGGTGGCAAAATCGAATGTGGCCGTGGTCTGGTTATACAGGGGATAATAATTATCCACAGTCAGCGCCTGGCCGTTTATGGCATGGATGATATCACCCCTGGCAATCCCTGCGTCTGCCGCCGGGGATCCCGGAGTTACATATTCCACAATGCTGATAACCTGTGTATCCGAGATCAGTCCCGGCCGGGCTGACATGCCTGTGGAGAGCTCGATACCCTTGAACATGTCCGCCAGTGCCTGGTAGTCATCCACGATCCACGAATCCCGGTCCTCCTCATACAGCAGGTCGTAAAAGAATTTTTCCGGATCCGGCTGGATATCGGGATCCATGTCGGGAATATATTCTTCCCAGAGGTACACCTCATTCATCCCTTCCCAGATCCAGTTGTTGATGATTTTGACTTCATTGGAAATAATCGGATCTTCTTCATCTTTCGGACAGGAGGTCAGAAAGATCAATCCGCCGATAAAAAACGATATGAGAATTGTCTGCTGTTTCATGGTCTTCAAAATTATGAAAATCCATCTACAATCTGTATGAAGTATTACCTAACAACTGCAATTGTGTTTGTTTTATTATTCCCCATGAACAATGTTTCAGTTTGCTCCGTTGTTAAGATAAAGTAACCATTGTAAAAATCCATGATCGCAATCACGCTGGAAATATTCATGGTGCTGACCCTTATCTCAGCCCTTCAATGCACGCGGGGAAGGCTCCCCGGTGATTCCGTTCAGCCTCTTGCGACCCTGGGTCAGCATGATACCATTCCCCGCCAGCATCCGGCTTTTCATGAAAGGATGGATGAACGGGAGCGTCTGGTCAGGGAGGGCATTGAGCATTATCCCTACCAGCCTGTGCGTGATCAAGGCGTCCTTGAAGCCATGAGGCGTGTGCCCAGACATGCATTCGTGCCGGAGGAGTACCAGCGGCAGGCCTATCAGAACAGTCCGCTGGTGATCGGTTACAACCAGACCATCTCCCAGCCGTTCATCGTGGCCCATATGACCGAATTGCTGGAACTGGAACCGGATCATAAAGTGCTTGAAATCGGTACCGGAAGCGGGTACCAGGCTGCGGTACTGGCAGAGCTTTGCAGTGAAGTCTATACCATCGAGATCATCCCGCCCCTGGGACGCCGGGCGGCAGCGTTACTGGAGGAACTGGGTTATGACAACGTGATGGTCAGGATAGGGGACGGGTATGAGGGTTGGCCGGAATATGCGCCCTTTGACCGCATCGTGGTGACCTGTGCACCCGATGATATTCCCCAGCCGCTTGTGGATCAGCTGATCCCGGGGGGACGCATCGTGATTCCCGTGGGGAAAGCCAACCAGATCCAGTACCTGGTGGTGGTCACCAAGGATGAAAACGGAAGGATCAGACAACAACGGCAATATCCCGTCCGCTTCGTACCCATGACCGGCAAGGCCTCCCAATGATAACTCCCGTATCCCGGTTATGTTGCCTGATCGCACGGTCGTTCAGTGGTACACAATGCTCAGGGCCAGGTACCGGTAACCGTCAGTGTTGCGGAACTGTCCGTTCGGGATGATCCCGTGATAGTACCTCACATAAAACCCGATATTCCGGCCGGCGCCTCCTGAAACATGTTCCCAGCCCAGATAGAGATTCAGGTTCCATGACCTCGCTTCCGGAATAGGGCTGTCGTAACTGAATTTCAACCGGTTGTATATTTCTGCCGAAAAGACCTGCATCCATTTCGGGGAACAGAGAAAACCTTTCGTGCGCTGCAGATTCAGCTGCATGAAATATGTATAGTTCTTCAGGCTGGGGGCAACCGCGTTGCCTTTCGTTTCGAGGCTGTCCGCGCTGTAATACCCCCCGGCATAGTTCCAGAGCCGTTGAAATCCGGCTTTCGCTGACAGAAGATTTGTTTTTATGGTTCCGGGGTCATTGATCACCGCGGCAATTTCCCATGCCTCGTAAGAAACATTGATTCTTCTGAAGCCGGGTATGTCATGGTAACCATGCAGCGCAAATTCGTCTCCCAGGTGGGTGCTTTCATGAAAGACCGGAATCAATATAAATCCGAAGTTTTTTATATGCCTGTAATCCAGATCTTTCAACATGCCTGCCTGGAGACCGAAGAAATAATCGGTATTGATTACCGGAGCCGTTGTTTCTTCGAACATATCGATCAGCAGCACATTTCCCAGAAATCCGCCCGCACTGAACCTGATCTTCTTCTGAGGGTTCGCCAGGTAGAGTAAGGGCAATGTGGTACCCAGGTGAACCTCCATAAAAGGTCTCCCGGCATGATCTGAGACATAATAGTTCTCATCCAGTTTGTTCAGGGATGCCAGTTCGACTTTGATCGCACTACTCCTTGTTTCGGACAGAAACGGCTGTAACATTTCCGGATTATCAAAGAATCGGTGCAATGAATCCTGTCCGGATACGAAGATTGAAAAAATGGCCGGCAGAATTGAAAGTAAGACAATTTTCTTCATTGTTCCGGTTTTATTCCCATACAGATCCTTAAATATAGGATATTCATCGAAACCGCAAGAGATATCCGGGACCCGCCGGTTGACTTGATCATCACTGGCTTCATAAAACCCAATCATCTCCGGAATGCAAAAATCCCCAACCGGAATCGGTCGGGGATCTCGTTGGGTGGTGATCCAGCTGGGGCTCGAACCCAGGACCCCCTCCTTAAAAGGGAGGTGCTCTGCCAGCTGAGCTACTGAATCATCCTATTATTACCGTTTGTGGCAAAAACGGATGCAAAGATAGGAACAATAATTTTTTCTGCAAACTGTTTTATTCAGCAATATTTCTGTAATGAATTTCAACGCTGTTCGTCCTGGTTATAGAGAGAGCATAAAAATGAATTGTTAACCAAATCAGGAAATCATGAAAAGAGTATGTGTATTACTGGCAATCGCTTCCCTCCCGGTACTTTTGGGTGCCCAGAACAGCGCTGTTGACAAACTTTTCAATAAGTACAAGGGCCAGGAAGGGATCACCACCGTCCAGATCAGTCCGGAACTCTTCCAGATCGTAAAAGCAATGGAGATCAAGGACGTGGAAGATCACGATATACCCCTGGATAAGATTGCGGGTGTAAAGATCCTCACCATTGAGGATGAAGAACGCTGGAAGGGTGTGAATTTCTATGAGGAGATCAAAAATGACCTTGATGTGAGCAAATTTGCAGAATTGATGACCGTGGACGACGGGGGAGAGACCGTTCGGATGTGGCTGAAGGCCGACAAAGACCTGGTCAGTGAATTTCTGCTGATCGTGGGAGGGGATGATAATGTGTTGATCCATATTACCGGAAGTTTCAGCATGAGCGATCTGGAGGGGCTGGCCGGGACATTTGGGGAGGATTTTGATATTGCGCTTTAGTTTTCATTAATTTACATGTTCTAAAATAGTGGATCAGACCCTGTATGAAGGCCTCAGATTTCAAATTGATGGTGATGCCTTACAGCTCCCGGTTGTACAGAATGGCTTTCCGCCTGATGAACAACCGGGAGGAGGCTGAGGACATAGTCCAGGAGGTATATATGAAACTCTGGGGGATGCGCAGCGAACTGACGGGTTATGATAATATCGAGGCACTTTGCGTGCGGATAACCCGGAATCTGTGTCTGGACCAGTTGCGGCGAAGGAAAGTGAATCATCATGCCCTCAGAAGTGAGCGGCTGGAAACCGGGAATGTGTCTGTTAACCCGGACAACAACCTGGAGAAAGAGGAGGAAAAAGCGGTCATTCACGCACTCATTGATTCACTGCCTGAGCCACAGCGGTCCCTGGTCCACCTGAGACATCTGGAGGAAAAGGATTATGAGGAGATCTCACAGATGGTCAATATGAATGTGAATGCCATCAGGGTGAGCATTTCCAGAGCCAGGAAACAAATGCGTGAAATGCTTGAAAAACAATATTCATCATGGAAAGCATAGCCCAGTTGAGAAAAATGCTGGAACGGTTTTACAGGGGGGAAACGACCCTGGAGGAAGAAAAACAGCTTCATGAATATTTCGCTTCCACCAAGGTTCCTGAGGAATTTATACCCGACAAGGAACTATTCCGGACCTTTCAGTCAGGGGATGACGCAGTGTCTGTGCCCGGTGACCTCGATCAGAAGATCATTGCATCCATCGATCAGGCAGAGCGGAGGGCGGTCAGGACCAGGAGGATCTCGGTCTTTTCCCTCTCGGGTCTTGCGGCAGGACTGCTTATCCTGATCGCGGTGTACCTCTTCTTCATACGACAGGATGATTCCCATTCATTCCTGGCCGCGAATGAATGGTCGGATACCTATGAAGATCCCGTGGAAGCATACGAAGAGGCCCGAAATGCCATGATGTATGTTTCTGAAAAACTGAATGATGGCACAGAAGAACTCAGGCATATCCGACAGGTGCAGAAGAGTGCTGAGCCGCTTCAGCAACTTTCAAAGATCAACAAAGGGACCAAAGAACTGAGCCTGCTTGGACAGCTACAGCGGGTAAGAGAAATAGACAGACAATAGCATAAAAACTTAATTACATACATCATGAGACGGATAATTATCAGCGGGGTGTTGATCTTATGCACACTTACCGCATTCAGTCAGCAATCAGCCGTGGACAGGGTATTTGATCAATATTCAGGGAAGGAGGGCTATACCACCGTGTATATCTCAAGTTACATGTTCAATATGCTGAGCAACCTGGAAAGCGATGACCCGGAATTTAATGAATTCAAAAAGGCCACAGCGGGGATCAATTCAATCAAGATCCTGACCCAGGAACAAGGCTCGACAGCTTTTGGGAAGGAACTCATCCATATGCTTCCAAGGGAAGAATACAAGGAAATGATGGTCGTGAAGGAGCAGGAAGAAGAAGTACTTTTCCTGGCAAGAGAGGAGGGGGGAAGGATCATTGAATTTCTGTTGATCGTGAGCGGGGATGGGGAGGATGTTTTGATTGCCATCCAGGGAGATATTGACCTGGAAAGCATCTCCAAACTTGCTTCAGGGCTGGATATGCCCGGGCTGGAGAACCTGGAAGACCTGGAAAAATAGATCAATAGTAGAGCATTTTCTCGACCCGGTTGTTCCTGAGCCAGTTCTTAAGGATCTGGCGTACATCCCTGTTATCCAGTGAAGGTTGAATACTGTCAAGCATCTGCTCAATTCCCAGATAAGCATTATTCACCGAAATGTAGCCATAACCCAGGTACATGCCTTTTTCGATCCGGACCAGACTCCGTTCTTCGGGCTCTCTTCCCCTGTCAATGATCAGAACATTTCCACGGTCCAGCTTCAAACTGTCAAGCAGCGCCTCTGCCCGCTTGTTGTATGCGGTCACCGCTTCATGCTGAATGCATGCTCCGTTGCACTGCCTGATGCTGTAATGGAAGCACGCCCCATCCGTCTGGTAGAGTCCGCTCAGTTTCTGGCAGAGCCAGTGTTTTTCCACCATCCGGGTAAGCGCCTCCCGCGCTTCTTTTTTGGTCTGATAGCAGGTTACCGGATCGTCTGCTGTTTCTGAGATCCGTTGAAGCCTGAAGGTGACATAGCCATATTCATCCCTGCCCGTATACAGGCCCCAGTAATACAACGATCTCTTCTGGGCCCTGTTAAATAAAGGTTTCAGTTCCTTGATCTCCCTGGATTCCTTCAGCAGGGCTATGAGTTCGCTGCCAGTCAGTTCGTATGTGACGGAATGAATCCGTTGTTTCATCTCCAGCGCCCGCCGGCTGGTGGCGTTCCCGAGATGTGAAAGCACCCGCTGTCTGATATTCCTGCTTTTTCCTATGTAAAGCAGTTGCTGTCTGTCATCGTGGAAATAATACGTGCCACATGCTTCGGGAAGATGCTCGATGTCCTCCACCGTGATGTGTTCGTTCAGATTTTTATAGCGTCCTGTTTTTCCTGATTCCAGTTCGAAAATGCCAGCTGCTTCCTGCTGGTCCCTGATCCGTTCAAAAAGCTTCACTGTGGCCATTGCATCACCTGCAGCCCGGTGCCGGTCTGTGACTTCAATGCCAAGTTCCCTGCAGATCTTACCCAGGCTGTATGACCTGTAACCCGGGAAAGCCCTTCTGCTCAGCCTGACCGTACAAAGGGTTTTTCTGCTGAAATCGAATCCCAGTCTTTTGAATTCACTCCGGATAAAACCATAATCGAACTGGACATTGTGGCCTACAATGACATGGTCCTCGGTCCGTTCTACGAGCTCCTTTGCCACCTCAAAGAACCGGGGTGCACCGGCAACCATTTCATTGGTGATCCCCGTCAATCCGGTAATAAAATGAGGGATGGGTCTTTCAGGATTGAGCAGCGTACACCATTCATCCACCACCCTGTTCCCGTCGTGGAAAAAGATGGCGATCTCTGTGATTTTTTCTGTGGCCGGACTCCCCCCTGTCGTTTCAATGTCAAGAATGGCAAACATGGTACATCATGCTACTCCTTCGTGCTTTCTTCCTTCCCTTTTTTGTCATTCTTTTTTGAATCCGCGGTTTTTGCTTTTGGCTTTGCGGTTGACCGGGCAGGTTTTTCCGGCGTTTTTTCTTTTTTGGCCTGTTTCGGCGTGTCCCTGGAAGCAGCAGTATCTTTCACTTCGGGGACTTCTTTCACTTCGGGGACTTCTTTCACTTCGGGGACTTCTTTCACTTCGGGGACTTCTTTCACCTCAGCGGCTTCCACCGGTTCGGCGGTTTTCTGCGGGGAGACCTGCTCGTCTTTACCTGCTGCTGCAGTCGGTTTACTGTGTCTTTCCGGCGTTTTTTTGGTGGATGTGACCACACTGAATGACCGTTTTTTCTTCCTGGGCCGCAATACACCGTGACTTCCAATGAACAGTTTGCCTCTCCTGGTTTTTTTATCACCTTTTCCCATGCTGATTCTTATTAACGTTGGAAGGGTGAAGATAAACAAAATTGAAGAGGCCGGCAATACTAATCTTCTTTGGGAATGAAACTCATGGAGATGGAATTCACACAGTGCCTCGTATTTTTGGGTGTGTAACCCTCTCCCAGGAACACATGACCCAGATGTCCGCCACAGTTCGCACACAGGATCTCCGTCCTTCTGCCGTCGGCATCCGGCACCCGTTTTACCGCACCTTCAATCTCATCGTCAAAGCTGGGCCATCCGCAATGACTGTCGAATTTGTCATCTGACCTGTAAAGGGGAGCATTGCACTGCTTGCAGACATAGACGCCCTTCTCCTTGTGATCTACATATTTGCCGGTCCATGGTCTTTCGGTTCCTTTCTGAAGGATCACATATTTCTCCAGTGCATTCAGTTTGTTATACTCATCAGGATTCATCTTGGTCGTTTTGATGGACTTTTTGACGGGTTCCTGTGCAACTGCCGCCACAGAAAAACCCAGTAAGCACGCGATAAGAAAAACGCTCAACTTCATCATCAGGTTCTCTAAAAAAATATAACACCGGAGTTGCGGAAGTGTTCATCCCCATCTGCCCGGGATCTCCTGGTTACAGAAGGAACAACGGTCTCCGGAAATATGGATCTCATCGATCCGGTAGCCCGAACGGTCCACCACCACTTTCTGACAGTTGGGACACAGGGTATCTGTTGCACTGCTTCCCGGCACATTTCCTATATAGACATAATTCAATCCTTCCTCGGCAGCGATTCTTTTTGCGGACTCCAGGGTATTCAAAGGTGTGTAGGGGAGACGCTGGAGCTTGTATTGCGGATGGAACCTGCTGAAATGAAGGGGTGTTGATGCGAATCCGTTCCCGGCCAGCCAGCCGCACATGCGCCTGATCAAGTCCATATCGTCGGTCCAGGAGGGCACAACCAGGTTGGTGATTTCCACCCAGACACCTTCATCTTTGTATATTTTCAATGCATTCAGCACGGGTTCAAGCTTCCCGGCGGTAAGCTTTACGTATATGGAGTCGTCCATGGCCTTGAGATCGATGTTGGCGGCATCAATGTACCTGCACAGATTGACCAGGGGCTCTTTGTTGATGTAACCGTTTGAGACGATCACATTTTTTATTCCTGCATCCCGGGCCAGTTTTCCCGTATCGACCACATATTCGTAGTATGACGTCGGCTCCGAATAGGTATAGGCGATGCTGGCGCACTGATATTTGCGTGCCTGTTCGATAACTTTATCCGGCATCAGGTCATAGTTTCGGGTTTCTTCAGGGGATGACTGGGAAATGGTCCAGTTCTGGCAATTCAGGCATGCCAGATTACAACCGGCTGTTGCAATGGAAAAAGCATTGGTCCCGGGCAGAAAATGATACAAAGGTTTTTTCTCGATGGGGTCCACATGGATGGAACAGGGATTTCCATAGGCGATGCTGTAGAGCTTTCCGTTATATACTCTCCGGTTCCGGCAATCACTCAGTTCTCCCTCCCCCAGGGTACATTCATTGGGACAGATCAGGCAGCGAACTCCCCTGGGGGTTTCTGTCTGGTACATGGCCTCCCGGCTCCATTTCCAGGGCTTGCCGGGAGCCGCAGCAGCTGATACAGAGGGACAGATCAATGCGCCAGCCGCACCGCAGATACCGGTTTTTATGAAAGTTCTCTTATCCATGTCGTCTCTCTCCTTTCTCTTTTAACGTTTCCGGTGGCGGGCAAGTATGTAGATGCCGGCCAGAACATTGATGCCACAGAACAGTATCAGTGTATTCGATACGCCTACCATGGGAAGAATGAATAGAGG
>Ga0209205_1000124_pt1 | contig 11876 bp, 6 predicted proteins | sample ZodSprso05mmetaG_FD_184133 | JGI IMG/M metagenome (GOLD analysis project Ga0209205, IMG submission 184133) | Hot spring sediment microbial communities from Zodletone spring, Oklahoma to study Microbial Dark Matter (Phase II) - Zodletone Spring... ... | reverse complement strand
ATCCATACCTGGACGCCTATTCGGAGGTTTACCCCAATCTCGTTCAGCATGATGAAGATTATCCCACACCCGGGTATTTAAGGTCCGTTACCTTCCTGGGCAATGTGAAAGCGGAGGGTGAAATGGATTCTGTCACCCCCGGGTCTCAGCATATCGCGAAGGTGCTGCTGGACCGGTCCGATGACCGGCCCGTCTGGATACAGGCCTGGGGCGGGATCAATACCATTTCCCGTGCCCTGAAGACCATCCAGGAGGAACACCCGGAGGAGATGGAATACGTGGCCGGGAAGATCCGGTTCTTCTTTATCTGGGAGCAGGATTCCACCTGCCAGTCCTACATTCGTCCTAACTGGGGGAAATATAACATCCTCACGATTGTTTCGGACCAGTTCGAGGCCATTGCCTATCGCTGGAAAAGGATCCAGCCCGAAGAGATGCAGACCTTCTTCACCGGAGCATGGATGAAGCAGAATATCCAGCAGGGCCATGGGCCGTTATGTTCGCTTTACAGGGCCCATTCCGGGGACAGCGAAGGGTTTGATGACGGGGATTTCCGGTCCGAAGGAGACTCGCCGGCCTTTATGCACGCCATCGGAACCGGTCTTCGGAATATGGAGTCGCCGGACTACGGCGGATGGGGCGGCCGTTATGTCAGGGTGCGTGGGAACACCTGGCTGGATCCGGTTCCCGTTGAGGGATACACCTATCCCGATGGGCGCTGGTATTCAGGATCCGCCTGGGGGAGGGAAAAAACAAGGGAAGAAGCGACATCTTCCACGGACAGTCTTTACCGGGAGTATTTCAAACCCATCTGGCGCTGGTCGGACGCCTTCCAGAATGATTTTGCGGCGCGGGCCGACTGGTGCGTGAAATCGTACGATGAGGCCAATCATCCGCCCGTGGTTATGTTGAAAAACCCGTCGGACCTGGAGGCAAAACCCGGCAGTAACTTAGCGCTCAGCGCAGAAGACACTTTTGATCCCGATGGGGACCAGCTGACCTTCCGCTGGTGGCGGTATGGGGAGGCAGACAGTTATGACGGAAAGATCGAGATCGAAAATGCCGGATCAGTGCATGCATCCATTCAAATCCCTGAAGACATTGAAGACGGTGCTGCCATGCATGTCATCTGTGAGGTCAGGGACAACGGAATACCGCAACTGACCCGTTATCAGCGCGTCATTGTTGCGGTTGAGTCCGGGGATTGATTATTTTTGCAGGGGTGAAACCTGGTTAATGATTTGTGATCCTTGATGTCCTCCAATCCCTTATACTCGGTACTCTGCGTCGACGAATCAGAAAAAAACCTGAAGCGTTTTCAGGCAGCCTTCAGCCAGGATTATCATATCTATACCGCGACCTCTGGCCGGGCCGGGCTGGAGATCATGGAAGAAAGGACCATCCAGCTGGTGATCGCCGGTCAGCGAATGCCGGATATGAGCGGTATCGAACTCCTGGAGCGGATCATGACCGATTACCCCGACTGCATGCGGATGATCCTGACAGAAGAGGACGACCGGGAAGCGATCATCGAGGCGTTCAACCGGGGGATCATTTACCGGTACGTGAAAAGACCATGGAACAGGGAAGATCTGAAAATGAGCATTGATAATGCCATGGAGTTCTATAATCTGAAGATCCAGAACAGGGACCTGGTGAATTACATGGAAGATGCCAGGAAGAACCTGGAGCAGAAGATGATGGAACGGACGCGTGAAATTGAACGGCAGAAGATGAACATCACCGACAGCCTTCAATATGCAACCCGGATCCAGAATGCCCTGATGCCTTCCCCGGAGGGACTGGACAGGATTCTGCCATCCTATTTCGTCCTGAACAAACCAAAGGACATTGTCAGCGGGGATTTTTACTGGGTGTCGAAGCAGGGCGACCGGCTGATCCTTGCCGTGGCAGATTGCACCGGGCATGGGGTGCCGGGGGCTTTCATGAGCATCCTGGGGATAACCTTTCTGAACGAGATCGTCGGTAAAATGGATCCTCCGCGGGCAGCAAGCATATTGGATGAACTCCGGGAACTGGTTATCACAGCCCTCGGTCAGACCGGAAAGAGGGATGAGGCCAGGGAGGGTATGGAAATGGCGGTATGCGTGGTCGATTTCCAGAGACACCTGGTGCAATTCTCAGGGGCATTCCGGCCGATGTACCTGTTCAGCGGGGGAGAGCTCACTGTGATCAAGGGCGACCGGATGCCCGTAGGCATCTACGAGGAGGAAATGACACCTTTCAGCAACCAGGAAATCCCGTTCAGGGAAAAGGACATCATTTACCTGTTCACTGACGGGTATGTGGACCAGATCGGGGGACTGGACAGGAAAACATTCAAAACCGTGCGGTTTAAAAAATTGCTCGAAGAGATCCGTCTCAGGCCCATGAAGGAACAGCAATCCATTCTGAGGGAGGAAATTGAAATATGGCGGGCGGGCCGGGAGCAGATCGATGATATCCTGATCCTGGGTGTTGAACTCACCACAGACCGGTAAATCCGCCACAGACCAACAGACCCGCCTGCAGTTTTCATTTCATCCAGCATCCTTATTGGTTCTGCTCAGTTGCGCTAAATACATTTATCCGACCATGGGTTACCGGTGATAAGGTTATCTAAGAATGCCCGAAAATGATATACGAATTCCGCTCCATTGGTTCTTTTATGAGATTCAAGGTCCAGGTAGGTGCAATTTTCCAATAGTGAACTCATTTTGAGCAGATCATCATGCCGGTGAAACTTATCCTTTGATGCAGTAACGAGTAAAATTGGGGTATGTACATATTTTAAATTGCTCCATATTTTATAGGGATAAATAGATAGTACAGTTTTTTTCAGCTTACCGGGATTGGCTGCATCAATAGCCCTGGAACTTATTCTGTACATTTCAAAATCCTCCTTCTTATTTACCCTGAGATTTTTGATGTACCATTTTGCAATTCTTTTTAATGCGGCACTGTTTCGCTCTTTTAATTTCAACGGTTTTCGCATCAAGGCCATCAGAATGTCAATTTTCCCGGAGAAACGAATTAACAATAGGCTCCACTTCGGGTAGTCAAATGATGCATTAGGCTCAATAAGTACCATACAAAACGGCATCACTTTTAAGTTCCTGTAACAATCAATAATGGCTGTGGCACAAAGGCTTGCTCCAAAAAGGATATATTGTTTGTCTTTTACATCCAGATCAGACAGTACCTCTATGATGTCTTTTCCAATCTGTGAAATACTGAAGTCAGCATCGTCGGGTGTCAAAGAAGAGGATTTCTCCCGTGTTTCCACATAATGGACTACAAAACATGAGGTTAATTCCAACAATAAGTATTTGAATGAAAGCATGACCGAAACAAGTCCGGGAATCATAATGACGGGCATTCGATACCTCTCTAATGGCGGATGAAATGAGATGATCCTCAGGGATACCTTGTCCGTAAGGGTGGCCCTTTGCTCCATTATTTTAACTCCGGGGCTGCAGAATTCCGTAAAATCTTCTTTTTCGGGCAGCATCAATCTAACATATTATTATAGCTTCATCTATCATAATAACAGCATCTCGATCCATGGGTAATCTTTGCTTTCAAAATCTTCTGTGGTTTCTTTTAAACCGGAAAAAACATGAATATCAGAAATAACCGGGACAGAAAATATATAGTCTGCTGCTTTCCCCAATGGATCATTCAATGCATGACCAAAAATCATGATATGATATTTTTTCTTCCTGTAATCATTATGGATTCTGTCTAAAAGAGTTTTCAATATCGCCGGATCCCGGTTTTTTACAGCATAATCAGTGATTGTTACATTACGAAATGGCTCTCCCTTGGGTGGTAATGGTGGATACCTCAGCAATACTGCCAGGCCATTGAATGCAAAACGTATTATTCTTAATTTCCTGTTGTATTCGACAACACGGTTCGTCTTTACCGCAGACATATCCCATGCGCAGCAAACACCTACTATTTCATTCTCCTGTTCAGCAAGGTAAAAGTTACTTACATCAAATCCTGGCAAAAATTTGGTATAACGGATGATGGCTTCTTTGGTCACGACAGAACCGAAAAGCCTGTTCCTGTTTTCATCCTGAAGCAATTTAACGATACGCTCAGTATCCGGAAGTTGTGCTTTTCGTAACCTGTATTTTGAGTTTTTCCTGCAACTAAAAAATAACAATCTATTATGAACCTTCCAGTATCCAATTAATTTTGAATATGGCACTCTGGGATATTTCGGATGAAACCGGTTCAGCAATCTTATTGCCGCGGTGTTCCCATGCATCACAATAAAATATCCAACACTGGCCGGATGGGAATACTCATCGAAGAAAAAGTCGGACATTTTATATAAAAATCCCCTGCCGCGTGCGTTTCGGCTCACAACGAGATACCCAAAGTATGGCACCAATTTTATATCTCCATTAACAAAAACTTTGCGGTTAAGCATCATAGCAAATCCCTCTAGCTTATTTCTCAGAAAAAAGCCACAGCAGCGTAGTTTTTCTGACATTAATGAAGGAAGGAAGAATATATCTGGATGGCGATCAAAAAAAATCTTTAAACCGTTACTTTCAATGGGCGAATCCTGCACAATGTTCAGCATATGCTCATTCCATCGTGTATCGATTTCCTTGAGCTCAAATATTCCTGGGTCCTTCATTATTTCCGGAAGTTCTTTGAATATACATAGGAATAAGGCTGTAAAACGGATAGCGATCCATGGATTCCAGAACATCTGCCACACTGGAATTCACGTGTATCGTATCTCTCAAATTCTCAGGCAGCGAATGCGGATAGTGTATATACCTGAGCAATATTTTTGATTCGCCCGGCGCTTTGTCTCCAATGTTTCTCATAAGATTGAAATATTCTTCCTTCGAGATCCAGTCCCCGATATTGGAAAGGGCATATTTATTAAAGTAACCCTCCGGATATTTAAGAATATGTTCGGAAATATCATCCTTATTAAATGTTAGCTGGTCCTTTCTTGCTCTCAGGAGATGAATACCCGGTTCCATAAGATACTCGGGCAGGGCCTCCTTGAAGAGAATTCTGTTGAATAGTGATAATTGCAGAAAGTAATTTTCCCTGGCAAGTGTTGAAGTACAGAAGCTTCTGAACCGACCGAAAAAGAATGCAGCAATATTTCGCTCTCCGCTAAATCTCAAACCTTGTGCATCCATCCCCCGGTTCTTATAGATTTTCGGATGAAAAGCCAGATTGAAAATGAATCGTATGTTTTTTGAATCAATATGTTGATCAAAATAATCCCTCTGTGCCTCTACATTTTCGAAATCGAGAAGCTCCCGCACCTTTCTTTTGCCTAATATTCTTAGGCCTAACCAATTAAACATAGAAAGATATCTTTCAAAACGGCCAAGGTGAATCGGACCCTTCACAAATAAACGGGAATGCTCACGCCAGAAATAGCTCTCTTCTCTTGTGAAATTCCGGGCAATGTGTCGGAATAATCTCATTCTTTCCGAACCCCGGCATGGGAAATAACCAATAAATCGTGCTGCTTCCTCGGGTTCAAAATGTATTGCTGCTGCCATTTTAAGCCTTGATAAATGCAACTGTGATTGTGATATATCAACTGCATTTATATGGACGTCGGAACATGAAAGCCAGATTTAAAGGAACTTCACCGGCACTTGCAATACAGATTAAATGGTCTCCATCCTTTATGTCCAGAGCTTTTCTTTCCGTCTGCACATCATCCTGAGTGATCCCGAAGTTATACAGGTATTTCATTTTTTTTTGATTTATAACTCACTATTCCTCCCATTCGTGGGAAAAACCTGTGTTTTTCTGCAAGGGCAGTTATTTTGTCCACTGCTTCTGAGCTGATTTTCCCAATTAACGGGATACTTATTTCTTCAAGACCGCACAGGATTGCCTCTGCCGCGCAGCAGAATGCCGTTCCAGGTGGGGTGTATGTACTGATCACAAAGTCAGGATCAAAAGGCAATTCAACGTAGGAAGCAAAAGGCAGATTGATCACATTGTTCATCCTGGTCACCTCAGAAGACAGGCCGGACGGAACGGAATTATCCACTATGAGGACTTTCCCATCTTTCTTGATATGATGAGGAAAAATAATGGGATCATTGGTATTGGTCGAATTTACAATGACATCGCATTGGATCAGGCTTCTCAGGTCTGTTTCCCTTTTAACGGATAAACCGTCAGGGATGATTTTCTCTTTTTCAAGATATTCATAAAATTGATTCAGTTGATTAATGCTTCTTCCAACCAGGATAACTTCTGAAAACAGATCTGGCCTCTGAATTAACCTGGTAGCCAGAATGGAACCGATATTCCCTGGAGAACCAACAACTGCAATTACTCCTCTCCTGTAATACCATTCCCTTTTTTTAAGTGCTTCAAACAGCCTCTTTAAACCCGATGCCACGGTTAGTGTATTGCCAGTAATGACTTTCACATTTTTCGGTGAGGTCAAAGCCAATCCGCTATTTGAGAGTATGGATGTATAGCCTCCGAGACTAATAACCCTGGAACCGTTCAGTGCGGCCATATCCACTGCCTTTTGTATTTTGTTAACTACCTCTCTCCGGTTACCACCCCGGTGCATACGCTCCAGTTCTGCTGAATCTAACGGAATAGCCATACAGGTAAAATGGATACGCTGGTTAACAATATTCTTCTGAAATATTGTTACGGGATTCATTTCCAACAGCTTTTGCATCCGCTTGAACAGAATTCTGAGACCGGTATCAGAAGCATGCTGAAAATCTTTTTCAAAAGCTCGCAATTCATCCACAGGATAAGCGAAATGACAGATAAAAGTCACCTGCACTGATCCGGGTGCTGGCTTATCCAGGTATTGATAGAAATGATTTATTTTCATTTCCCTCCTTACCGGCTCAGGAAATCGATCCTCTTCCATCAGGTGTTTAAAAAGCTGATAGTACTTCTTATGATGAATGAGATGCACCAGGTCTTTGATGGCAAGAATGAATCTGTCAATTTCATTGTCGGAAATATATGCAGATGGTTCGATCCTGAGAACATTTGAAGCGACCAGGGAGGGTAAAATGCGGATATTATGGTAATACAGCAAGTAGGATGCGAAAAGGTAGCCGAGCATCTTGTTTTGAAAAAGCAACCGTGGCACAATGGTATCGGACATTATATTATCATTGAAACAGAGACCCTGCATCAAGCCCCGACCTGTTATTGCTTTTATGACATCCGGGAATTCTAAGCGAATCTCTTCAAGTTTATGTCGTATCTTGTTTCCGGCGCACCACGCTTTTCCGGAGATATTATCTTTATGAACTATTTCCAAAACCTTTAATGCTACCGTAGCTGCCAGTTCTCCGTTAGCGAAAGTAGAGGAGTAGAATTTATCAAAGTTTGACTGGTAACAGGAAGATTCGATTAGAAGGGCACCTATCTTTTCAATTCCTCCCCCGAGGGCTTTGGCGAAGAGATAATATTTTGCATGAATCCCCTCCGACGCCAGAAAAGATCCTGACCGGCCAAGCCCGCACTGTATTTCATCCAGGATCAGGGGATATTCCCTTTCCGAAAAATACCGTAGAAAATCAGGATCAAGTGATCTGATCCCGCCTTCTCCATGGATCGGCTCAAAAAGGGATGCTATGATGGTGTTTACCCTGAAGGATTCAATGGCATATTCCTTATTTCTATATACAACCCGCTGGAGATCCAGGAATGCTGTTTGTTCATCATCCAACAGATCACTCTTCCAATCTGGTTTTCGATCATCGATATAAATAGGAGATATTGGCAGAATATTTGAGAAGCTGTCTCTCTTTTCACTCCTGGCGAGCAGAGATCTTGCTGCACTGGTATGGCCATGAAAACAATCATTTGAAACAATAACAAAAAGCCTGGTATTTTTAATTTTTTCCTGGTTCTTTTCCCATGTCTGCCTGATCATATCACTTGCTTCATTACCATACAACTGGGATTGCTGCACATGTATTTTTTCAAGTTGACGGCGCCATTGAAAGCACGCATGATGCAGCGCCATTTCAGTAATTTCTGCTCCGGTGGATCCAAGACAGACATGATATTGTCTATTCGTAATATTCCCGACTACACCATTAAGTTTGTCTGCCAGCATTCCTGAATGGTTTTGAATACTTCCCTGGTTGGATAAACTTACTTTTCCGGTTTGAATGAAATCGATGACCGCTTCTGTCAATTCCTTATGATTGTGCCCCAGAAGGTTGGTCCCAAAACCTCCTGTCATATCCAGTATTTCGAGTTCCTTTTGTTCCTTGAATGTAAAGAGAGAATCCTTGTAACTTCGATGATAGATATAATCCATCCTAAGTTCGTGAAGCATGTTGCCTATATAAGGATTTAAATGAAGGGTGAAAGGATCAAGGCTGTCCACTTTGTATTTCAATTTACGGATAATATCCCGTCGTGGAAACACACTGACCAGGTCTGCAATCAATTCTACATTCTTCAGGTTAATCTGGTGGTGGGAAATATTCCCTTTTGCGGTACATGGAGCAGCTTCATCTACCAGAGCAAATCTCCGGATGGTATAATGCCGGTAAGCGAAAGGATCGATACATCGGAAAAGCTCATCATTTGTTTGTTCTAAGATATTAGTATAATATGAGATTTCCCTGGGACTTCCTGTGAAAATAAGCACTGCAAGGCCGGGTTCACTGGAAATTGGGAAAAATTCAAGGTGGTCACAATCCAGGGCAACTTTCTTATAATAATCCCTGACTGTTGCGATTGGGATCTTGACCCCGAAGCCGTCCTTAAAAAAATCAGAACTTTCACGTCCTGCATAAATTAGTTTTTTGTTTTCGAAACGGACAATGTCACCCGTTCGGAAATAGCCGGCACTGCCTTTTTTCAGTCTTCCCTCTGAAAGAATGCATTTACAACCAAAAGGCGACTTAACATACAGGCGGTACAAATGATCCACATCGAATTTCTCAAGGGCTATTTTAACACCGGGTAGAGGAGCTCCCATGCTGGTATTCCCCATTTGTTCATCACTCCGGATAAGTAAGGTGTTTAATACCTGTTGCGTTTCAGTGGTCCCAAAGGCATTATTAACGTGAATGTTAAAGGTTGATTCTATATCGGAAACGACTTCGGGATTTATTTGCGCACCTGTTGAAATAATGGTTTTCAGATAAGGTTTTAATTCTGATTTTAATTCAGGGAAAGTCCGCATTAGTTCAAGAAGTAATTTAAAAATTGCCGGACCTCCGGTCAGGTTTTCAGGTTTCATTTGCATCAACAAATACCTGACCCGTTCCGGTTTTTCAATAAACCAATCTGTATTGATCAGACATACGGGACTTCCACACCAGATGGCATTAAAAAAAATACGAATACCTATCGTATGGGTAAACAAAGGAGTAAATCCTCTTCCTCCCAGTATTTCCTTTTTAAAGAAGCCAGCGCATTGCCAGCTGACGCAATTCCGAATGAAGGCCCCCTGATTATAATAAACCAACTGTGATTTTCCTGATGACCCCGATGTGGTTATGATAAGTGCATCCGTATCTAAATCTGTCAGATGCATGATTTCCCCCGCTAATTGGGACATATTTGGATTGATCAGATGATCTGTCTCACTGATCAATTCGTGAATCTTAAAATCTGCAAAAGTGTCAAATAGAGGTATTTTTTGCCGTTTAGCGGAAGCTCTGATTTCCTTTACCAGTTTCTTTTCTTTTTCATGATGATTCAGTAAGGATATTTCCTGCTCAGGAAATATAATCCCTCGGCTATTGGTTATTTCAAGCCAGCTATCCAGTTCGGAACTCTCCACAAACATTGGGAGAAATACCCGGACACCAAATGATGATAATGCAGCGAAAAGAATGGATAGGTAGCATTCATTGTTGCCAGACATACTTACAACCAGGATGGTATCTCCAATATTAATGCCCTTATTTCTGAAGGCAATATAAAGATTCAGCAGAATGGACCGGAATTGTGGCAGGGAAATCTTAAGTAAATTGGTGTTATCATGACTCAGTATCACATCACAATCTTCATTCCTATGATCCAGCTTTCTGAAAATCATTTCCGCGAGATTCCTGCAGGGCACTTTCGCCAGAGGGATCTCAGATTTTATGATTTGATGGAATTTCATTGGAATTCTGTTTATTCTGTTTCTTAGAAAAAAGTCTTTTGCTTTGCAGGATTAATGGAAGGATTATAATATCCCCATACAATGCAGCAATCATAGTGGTGATCGTCAAAACCCCGAAGAGTTTTACCGGATTTGCATCCGAAAAAAGAAATACGGAAAAACCGGCAATAAAGATGATTGAGGTAACTATTATACCGGGGCCGCCTTCTGCAAATGCAGTATAAACATTTTCAAATTTCCGGTACCAATAGAGCATATGAATGGTATCATCCACAATGATGCCCAAAACAAGACATCCTGTTGGAAAAGTCACCATATCCAGCGGAATACGGAACCAGCCCATAATCCCAAGTAGCATCAGGATAGGAACCAGGTTAGGAAATATTGCGGCAAGGAATAACCTTATATTGCGTAAATAAATAAAAAGGATCAGGAAGACGAACGAAAAGGCCATTAAAAGACTGTTCCTGAAGGATGTTGCCAGATGGTCTGATACAGAAACATACAGTGAAGCATAACCCGTTGGTCTGGGAATCTCCTGTTCTCCTGAAAACAGGTCATCAGCAAGCTGGCCTATTTTGAAAACCAGATCTTTTCCCTCTTTGGTTGTCAGTTCCCGGACATAAAAAACAATCCTCCCAATCTCCCCGTTCCCAGAAACAAAACCTAAATGCTCAATATTCAGCCAAGAAGGGAATGACAGATAGCTTATGCTGGCACCCACTTCATCAAGTTCAACCACATCATCTATCCAAAGCTGCAAAGTCTTTTTCTCAGTAGCCCTTATATTCACCTGGTATTCTACAGGCATTATGGGCCCGACATTATTTTCAATGAATTTGTAATCTTTAACTGCTTTGTTACTGGAGGGAAGGACCTTAAAGACATCTATTTCGGATCGGATCCGCACTATCCCGGGAATTAAAGCCAATGAAAAGATTACTGCATAAAACAATAAATGTTTATTCCAGTATCTTGGAACACAATCAAGATATCTTGTAATGGGCATTTCCTTTTCAGGGGGATCTATCCTGGGGTAATAAAAAACAATAGTCCAGAATATGCCCCCCAGAAGACCTGTGATAGCAGCTATGCCAAAATCTCTCAGGAGGCGGGATGAATCTAGAAGAAATGGAGAAAAACTTGCACATGTTGTCAACACAGAAAGAACTGCAGGCTTTAGAATCTTTCCAAGGTCGCCATGATGATTGTAGATATGTACTGATGTAGAAGTACTGTAAAATAATATCAAGATTGGCAGGGTTGCCATTATGGTATTAAACTTTATGTTCATGTACCATGCAAGGATAAATAAGAATGAGATACTTCCAATAGCGATAAAAATGGTTTTTAATATGATCCGTGCATTTCTTATTATTAATACCATAAGCACAATAAGCAGGGCTATTCCAATGATCAAAGAATGTTTTGTTGCAGTTCGCGTCATATCGTTAATTGCCTTATAAATGACCCCTGTTCCTGCGATATGAAATTCCAATCCCGTAACCTGGAGCAATTCCGTAATTTGCTGAACCAGTTCAGGTCTGTTTGGATTTAAATGGGAAGGTGGAAGGTATGTGAGATAATAAGAGTGAATACTATCAACTGGCTTTTTCTCATAACTTAAAAAAGGAGGAGGCCAGACACCGACATTCAGGACATGTTCCAGTTTTTTCAGTTTTTCCACCAGGCTGTCAAGCTTGTTTAAAAATACCCTCTGGTTGGATGATGGATCTTCGACAATAGAGAT
>Ga0209205_1000122_pt1 | contig 11961 bp, 11 predicted proteins | sample ZodSprso05mmetaG_FD_184133 | JGI IMG/M metagenome (GOLD analysis project Ga0209205, IMG submission 184133) | Hot spring sediment microbial communities from Zodletone spring, Oklahoma to study Microbial Dark Matter (Phase II) - Zodletone Spring... ... | reverse complement strand
CACGCAAATATAATAATTCTCACCGCATCAGGAACCTCCACGGCATATCGATCCATGGCTGGCCCGCATATTGGATCCCGATCCGAGGGCCGGTGGTGAACTCCGGAGGGTGAACGCTCTCCTCCACCCAGATGCGGTCCGAAGTGACCAGGTCCTCGCCGTAGAACGCCCTGTCCACCTCCAGCAGCCGGGTCAGTTTCCCCGGTCCACCCGCCTCGCGCAATCCCCTGATCAGCACGGCCTGGGGGACCCCTTCCTGTGCGGCGACCACATTCATCATCCAGTACATCCCGTAGATGAAGTACATGTACAGTTTCCCCCCGTCCCCGTACATCACCTCCGTTCTTCTGGTTTTTCCCCTGCAGGCATGGCAGGCCCTGTCCTCCTCCCCCCGGTAGGCTTCCGTTTCCGTGATCACATACCTGCCCTGTCTCCCGTCCGGCCAGACCCGGACCAGGTACTGTCCCAGCAGCCCGGGAGCCACCCGGAGCACATCCTGCCGGTAGAAATCCCTCGTCAGGCGGTCACCCATCGGAATCTGGATTTTTCGGCCGGAGCCACGGATAACGGGGACCGAACACGAAAATTGCATAGAAGAAAGCCACAAAAGCAACCCCGGCGGAGGTTTCCAGGGTGTCCTCGTTGAGCATGGAGAGCAGGATCAGGATCATGAAACCCGCGGCCAGAAAAGAGCGCTGACGGCCGTTGACAAAAAGCGGGGCCACCAGGGCAAAGAGACAGACGACCAGCCCCACCACCCCCAGCCCGATCATGAAGGTCAGATACTGGTTGTGCGCCCGCCTGCGCCATTTTTCATTCAGGGGGGAGTGGACCTCCTCGTAGTATTCCCGGAAAGCCTGCTTCACATCGCCGGTGCCCACCCCGAACAGGGGTTTTTCCCTGGCGATCTTCCATCCGGCCTCCAGGTAGAGGTAGCGCTGGACCACCGATTTTTCATTGGGACTGTAGCCCATGCGGTAGCGGTCGATTTCCCAGATGACCTCGTAGATCCGGGGATAGAGCCTGAAACGCTGCAGGTAAAGGTGGTTGGCGATCCCCTTCTCAATGGCTTTGATCTCGGACGGTTTCAGTTTGCTGAACCCGGCTGCATCCTTCCTGAGCCCCCTGGAGGTAAGGTACCGGATCAGGGTTCCGCGGATGGAATTGCCGTTGGTGGTGTGTCCGCTGTAATCCATGGAGCTCACCCTGTTCCATTCCCGCTCCAGTTCGGGTTCGCACACATGCAGCCAGATATAATGCCCGTTTTCCACCTCCATGAGTTCCGGGCGGTTCACGTAGGGATTCCCTTCGGCAGTCACTGTATCGATCGCTTCCGGGTTCATTTCATCGAAGGTGTAATATTTATTGATGGCGTGACCCAGGTAAATGATCGCGAAAAGGGGGATCATGATCACGGGGACGAACACCATGAACCGGATCACCGGGTCGCGGATCTCGAAGACCGCCCTGGCCATCAGGATGAAAGCAAGGAATCCCAGGATGACGATCCCGGAGAGTGACTTCAGCAGCACCAGGAAGGCGGGGAACCAGATGAGGAAGACCAGGTACACGATCCTTTCGAAGCGGGAAAGGGAATTCCGCTGGATAAAGAGAAAATAGACCACGGTAAGGATGGCGAGCACGATCATCAGGGAGAAGCGGATGTGGCTGATGAAAAGGGAAAGGTCGCGGTAACCCTCCACCTCCACGGGAAGCCATCCCGCCAGCGCCATCACAGAAGCCATGGAGGCGGCGAACACGGCCATGGTGAAAAGCAGCAGGATCCGGTTCACCTGTTGTTTGACCAGGGGCACCGAGGTTGCCACGATCAGGGGCAGGAAGAAGAGCGGCAGCTTGACCCGCATGTCTTTCAGGCTGTACGCTGCATCGGTCGACCACAGCAGTCCGGTCGCATGCATCAGGTAAAGGGCCAGGAAGATCCAGAGTGCCCGGTTCCCCCGGAAGCGTTCCCATTTTTCATGGAAACGTCCCTCGACAATCCAGTTGGCCAGCAAAATGATCTGGGCAAGCGAGGTGGTGAAGATGGAAAGCGGCAGACTGACCGCCATGAGGAGCAGTGCATAGAAATACACTTGCTCATGTATTAGTTTTCGGGTTAGTTTCATAAATACACAGCAGTCCTTATAGTAGATAACTAACCCTTGCCGTTTCTATTGTGCGACTCAGAATTTATTGTTGATATCTGCTTGTTTTACGGAAATTAATTGTATTTTTGCGATCCATTAAATCAGGCATCAAATAAGATCAAAGTGAACACATTAAGTTACAGGACAGTTTCTGCAAACAGGGATACGGTACAGAAGGAATGGTTTATCGTGGATGCGAGCGATGAGGTGCTGGGGCGACTGGCTTCCAGGATTGCTTACGTCCTGAGGGGAAAGCACAAGACCGACTTTACGCCCCACGTGGACTGCGGAGATCATGTGATCGTGATCAATGCGGATAAGGTGAAGCTTACCGGGGACAAAATGAACCAGAAGACGTACGTCCGGCATACCGGGTATCCCAGCGGACAGCGCATCGAGACCATCGAACACCTGAAGAAGAAGAAACCCGAGGCTGTGGTGGAAAAAGCGGTGAAAGGGATGCTCCCGAAAAACCGGCTGGGCAGCGAGATGTTCAGAAATCTTCACGTATTCGCCGGGGAAGCCCATCCCCATGAAGCGCAACAACCCAAAAAACTGGACTTAAACAGCATTAAAAAATGGAAGTGATCAATACCATCGGAAGAAGGAAAGCCGCCATTGCCAGGATCTACATGAGCGAAGGCAAAGGTCAGATCATCGTGAATAACAAGGATTACAAAGTGTATTTCCCCCATACAAAACTTCACTATATCGTCGAGCAACCCCTGAACCTGCTCGAGTTGAAGAACAATTACGACATCAAGGTGAACCTTGACGGCGGCGGGATGTCCGGTCAGGCCGAGGCCCTGCGCCTGGCCATCGCCAGGGCACTGGTCAAGGTGAACCCGGAATACAAGACCACGCTGAAAGCTGAAGGTTTCATGACCAGGGACCCCCGTGTGATCGAGCGCAAGAAGCCGGGACAGCCCAAAGCACGGAAGCGGTTCCAGTTCAGCAAGCGTTAGGAGAAAATTTCTATATTTTAAACATTGCGAAACCGGCAGGACTCCCGGATGGGGCTACCTGGTGGTTGACCAGCAAAAATTAAAAAAATGCCAGAAACAAGTTTCAAGGAATTATTGGATGCAGGTGTCCATTTCGGTCACCTGAAAAGAAAGTGGAACCCCGCCATGTCTCCTTATATATTTAAGGAAATGAACGGGATCCACATCATTGACCTGAACAAAACCGAAGCCAAGCTCAAAGAGGCATCCGCTGCCATGAAGCAGATCGCCAAGTCGGGCAGGAAGATCCTTTTCGTGGCCACCAAAAAACAGGCCAAGGACATCGTGGCCGAGAAGGTGAAACAGATCAACATGCCTTACGTGACGGAGCGCTGGCCCGGCGGGATGCTCACCAACTTCCCCACCATCCGGAAGGCTGTGAAGAAAATGGCCTCCATCGACAAAATGGCCACCGACGGGACCTTTGATACCCTTTCCAAGCGTGAAAGGCTCCAGATCACCCGCCAGCGTGCCAAGCTGGAGAAGAACCTGGGCAGTATCGTGGATCTGACGCGGCTTCCTGCGGCCATGTTCATCGTGGACGTGACCAAGGAGTACATTGCCGTCAGGGAGGCCAACAGGCTGAACATACCGGTGTTCGCCATGGTGGATACCAACTCGGATCCCAGGAACATTGACTTCCCCATTCCTTCCAATGACGATGCTTCCAAATCCATCTCACTGATCATCAATTACGTGACCGATGCGATCCACGAGGGACTGAAGGAGCGGAAAATGGAGAAGGAGAAAGAGGCTGCAGATGCCAAAGTCAAGAGCCAGAAAGCCAAAGAGGAAAAAGAGGCGAAAGCTGCCGCTGAAAAGGAAGGTGGTGAAGGAGGCAGAAGAGACCGGAAGCGGACTACCAAAAAAGTGGAAGTAAAAGGCGAAGAAGGTGGGAAACCCGCTCCAAAGCAGCCCGAAAAGGCAGTTGAGAAGCCCAGGACAGAAGAACCCGGGGCAGAAACACCCAAAGCGGAAAAGCCTGCAGCGGATGCACCCGAAGTAGAAGAGGCCAAAGTAGAAGCGCCCAAAGTAGAAGAGGCCAAAGCAGAAGAGACCAAAGTAGAAGAGGCCAAACCGGATGCACCCAAAATAGAAGAGCCCAGGGCCGAAACTCCCGGTGCCGAAGAGGCCGAATCAGAAGAGCCCGCAGCGCAGGTAGAGGAGAAAGCCGGGGAGAAGTCCGAGTAAGAGGCTGAGAAATAGAAAAATACAATTCAGAAATAAGAGGAAATTAAAATGGCTGAAATAAAAAGTGCAGATGTAGTAAAACTGAGAAAATCTACTGGAGCCGGAATGATGGACTGCAAAACAGCCCTCCAGGAAGCGGAAGGTAACTTTGAAAAAGCTGTGGAGATCCTCCGCAGGAAGGGTCAGGCCATTGCCAATAAGCGCGCCGACCGTGAAGCGACCGAGGGGAACGTCCAGGCAAAAGTGAAAGGCAATTTTGGCGCCATCGTGGCTCTGAACTGCGAAACGGATTTTGTGGCCAAGAATGAGGATTTTGCGAAGCTGACCAGCTCCATACTCGACCTGGCCCTGATCGAGAAACCTGCCAGTCTGGAAGCGCTCAGGGCACTTCCCATGAACGGCAAGACCCTCGGGGATGTGGTGACCGAACATTCGGGCATTATCGGTGAAAAGATCGAGGTGGGTTATTACGACTTCATCCAGGCAGAAAAAGTGCAGGCTTACAACCATTTCAGCAACATGCTCTCCACGCTTGTCGGATTCAACAAGTCGGATGTGGATGAGCAGGTGGCCAAGGACATCGCCATGCAGGTGGCTGCCATGTCGCCCGTTTCGGTTGACAAAGATGATGTACCGGAAGAGGTGATCGCCAGGGAAAAGTCACTGGGACGCGAGAAAGCACTCCAGGAAGGCAAACCCGAAAACATCGTGGACCGCATCGCGGAAGGCATGGTGACCAAATTCCTCAAGGAGAATACCCTGCTGAACCAGGAATTCACCAAGGATTCCAAAAAAACCGTGGGCCAGTATCTGAAGGAATCTGACAAAGACCTGAAAGTGACCGGCTTTAAAAGATATTCGGTGAGAGACTGACCAGGGTCAGATCCCATAACACAAAGGCTGTCCCCACCGGGATGGCCTTTTTTTTTACTGCGGTGCAATTTGTATATTCGGATAAAAATTCATCCCATGATCCAGTTCAACCGCATCCTGCTAAAGCTGAGTGGTGAAGCGCTGATGGCCGGCCGTTCCCACGGGATCGACCCGAGACAGCTGAATGACTTCATTGAAGAGATTTCCGAAGTAACACGCATGGGAACCCAGGTGGGGATCGTCGTGGGCGGGGGCAATATCTTCAGGGGGATTTCGGGCGTGGAAGCCGGATTTGACAGGGTGAAGGGTGATTACATGGGCATGCTGGCCACGGTGATCAACGGGCTCGCCCTCCAGTCGGCATTCCATTCCAGGGGGGTCACAGCCAGGCTGTTCACAGCCATCCGGATGGAACCGGTAGCCGAGTATTATTACAAACCCGCGGTGATCGGTGCACTGGAGAACGGGGAGATCGTGATTTTTTCGGGGGGAACCGGCAACCCTTATTTTACAACCGATACGGCTGCAACCCTGCGGGCGGTGGAGATGGAGGCCGACGTGATGCTGAAGGGTACCCGGGTGGACGGGGTGTATACCGCTGACCCTGAAAAGGATCCGGAAGCTGAGAAGTATGACGAGATCACCTTCGACGAGGCGCTGCAAAAAAAGCTCCGCATCCTGGACCTGACCGCCTTCACCATGTGCCGGGAGAATGACCTTCCCATTATTGTCTTCAATATGAACGAGAAGGGGAATCTGAAAAAGCTTATTTCAGGCGAAAAAATTGGCACTTTAGTCAAAATTTAAATATATTAGACCGTTTAACGCAACTTGCCTGCCAAATGAACGAAGACGTCCAGCTTGTATACGAGATGACCAGGGAACGCATGGACAAGGCCATTGAGCATCTTGATAACGAACTGGTGCGCATCAGGGCCGGGAAAGCCAACGTGCATATCCTTGACGGGATCATGGTGGACTATTACGGCACACCCACCCCCCTGAACCAAGTGTCCAACATCAGCACCCCGGATGCCAAGAACATCCTGATCCAGCCCTGGGAAAAGAGCATGATCGATAAGATCGAAAGGGCCATTCAGAACTCCAGTGTGGGCATCACCCCCATGAACAACGGGGAAGTGATCCGGCTGACCATTCCCCAGCTTACCGAAGAACGGAGGCGGACCCTCGTCAAGCAGGTCAAGAATGAAGGGGAAAATGCCAGGGTCAGCGTCCGGAACAGCCGTCGCGATGCCAACGACGAGTATAAGCAGATGCAGAAGGAAGGCCTGTCGGAGGATGATGCCAAGCTGGCCGAGGACAACATCCAGAAGCTCACAGACGAGTACATCGAGAAGATCGACAAGATCGTGGAGGCCAAGGAAGAGGATATCATGACCATCTGAGGTCCATGAAACCCGATCTGAGGTCCATGAAACCTGAACGGCCGTACCTCTTCTTTGCGATCATCCTGCTGATACACCTGGTCTATTTCCTCTTTGCGTTGATCCGTCCGCCCGATCCCCTGCCCGATACGGCGGATTACCTGAATGCATCGAATCATCTGTACAGTCAGGGGGTGCTTTACTGCGGCGATCTTTCCGAACCCATCAGGGAAGAGCTGTTCACCAGGAGACCACCCCTCTATCCGCTCCTGCTGGGAATTCATTTTCTGACCGGCTCACAGGCATTGGTCTACCTGTTCCAGATCGCCCTCTCCCTGATCTCTATTTTCCTGGTCATCCGCATCTTCAGGCCTGACAGCACGGACCGGCAGCCCCTGTACTTTGCCATCGCCCTGGTGCTGCTCCTGGCCACCCCGGCACAATTCATCTATTCCAGCCGCATCATGGCCGAGATCCCCTTCCAGCTGATGATCGTGCTTTCCGCCTGGTCACTCCACACCTATTTCCATAGCCGGCAGAAAAAATATATCTGGTTCTTTCAGCTTTCCCTCACCCTGGCCATGGCCACAAAGCCCGTGCTCTACCCCTTTGCGGCGGTGATGGTTTTTTTCTCACTGTACATGTCCCTGGTGACAAGGAAAATCATCTGGGTCCTGACCCTCAGCATTCCCCTGGTCTGGATCACGGGGTACCGCACCTGGAATTATCACCGTACGGGTTCCACCCAGTACGCAAGCATCCAGACCGCCAACCTGGTCAATTATAACCTGTATTATTATATCATGAACCGGGAGGATTCCGGTGCCGCGGCAGAAAAAGTAGACAGCCTCTATGCCCGTTGCGGGGAGGCTGATTCCTACCGGGAAAAGAATTTGTGCCTGGAATATGGGGCCAGGGAGATCATCCTGAATGAACCGCTGAAATATGCCCTGTTTCACCTGAAGGGAAGCGTGCGTTTATTCATTGATCCGGGGAGGTTCGACCTGGTGACGTTTTTCGGGACCGGGGAAAGGCGGGGACCGGGATTCCTGAAGGAGATGAACCGGGACGGGTTGCGGGGCGCCTTCCGGTTCCTGGGACAGCAGGGGCCCGTACTGATGACCCTGCTTTTGGTGCTTGCCCTGCTGAAGGTTGTGAAGCTGGCCGGCTTTGTCATATACCTCTTCCGCAGGGATGAATCGCTTTATCTGCGTATTTTCCTGCTGTTGCTCATCGGTTACCTGGCCGCGGTGACGGGCCCCCTGGGGGCCTCACGGTTCCTCCTTCCCGTGGAGTTGCTGCTGATTGGCTGTGCGGTGAAGGGATGGACGGCCATCCTGAAGCCTACATCTCCAGGATCCGGTACAGTTCGTCCAGATCCGGAGAAAGGATGATCTCCGTGCGCCGGTTCTTCCTGCGTGCTTCCGGGGTATCGGCCTGATCCACAGGCAGGTATTCTCCCCGTCCCGCCACCGTGATCCGCGTGGGATCAATGCTGGCCGCATCCAGCAGGATCCTGACGATGGAAGTAGCCCGCATTACGCTCAGGTCCCAGTTATCCTTGATGGAGGAACCTTTCCTGAAAGGCACGTCATCCGTATGCCCTTCGATCATGATATCGATGTCGGGATTATTGGCCAGCACGACCGCCAGCTGTCGCAGGGCCCGCACCCCGTTGGGGTCCACCACCGTGCTCCCGGTCTGGAAAAGCAGTTTCTCTTCCAGGGAGACGTATACTTTCCCGCCCCTGCGGGTGACCGACAGCCCCTGTCCCTCGAAACCCAGCAAAGCGTCCGCCACCTTCCGCCGCAGGTCATCCAGGATGGCATCCTTCTGGTTGAGCATCTGCTCCATTTCCATCAGCCTGGCATTCCGGGCTTCCAGCTCCGCCTGTAAACGGCTTACATCCTGGCGCTGGCCGGCCACGTTCGATTCAAGCTCCCTGAGCAGCTGCTCCTTTTTGGCCAGGTCTTCCTGGGTGGTTTGCAGCTCATTGAGCAGTCTCCGCGTCTCCCGGGCGTTTCCCCGAAGCAATTCCTCATGGGTTCCTTCCAGGTCGTTGTATCTCCGCTGCAGCTGGGCCACCTCTTCCTGCAGTTCTTCCACCTCCCGGTAGAGCCGGATACTGTCCCGGACAAACTTTTCCTGCTGCTGTGCAACCTGACCAATTTTTGCGCTCATCTCCCTGTTCTCTACCGTCAGGGCTTCATTCTGCGCCATCAATTCATCCCTTTCCTGCTGCAGTGTCCGGCCGTTCCTGCTCAGCCGGTTGAATTCTGATGCGGGTACGCAGGATCCCAGAAATGTGACTGCAACGATGAAATAAATGATCTTTCTCATCCTGTTTACATAACGGTACAATCGCAGAAAATTACATAAAAACCGGCGGGAATTGAAGGCAAGATATTAACAAAGCATAGAATTCTTATCTTTGCCATAGAATCAGTTACAGATGGAGGGTCAAACAGGCGACTATCCGCTGCTCAGGACCATCGACAGTCCGGCCGACATGAAGCATCTTACGCCGGAACAGCTTACGCAGCTGAGCAGGGAGTTGCGCCAGTACATCATCGAGATCGTATCCGCCAACCCCGGGCATTTCGGGGCCAGCCTGGGCGTGGTCGAGCTTACCGTGGCACTGCACCATGTGTTCGACGCTCCCCGTGACCAGATCGTCTGGGATGTCGGGCACCAGGCATACGGGCACAAGATCCTTACAGGACGCAGGGAAATCTTCCATACGAACCGCAAATACAAGGGTGTCAGCGGTTTTCCCAAACGATCTGAAAGTGAATACGATGCTTTCGGGGTGGGACACGCGTCCACTTCCATCTCGGCCGCCCTGGGCATGGCTGCCGGGAATGAATATCATGAAGGAAATGAGCGGCACGTGGTGGCTGTGATCGGGGATGGGGCACTGACCGGGGGGATGGCCTACGAGGCGCTTAACAATGCGGGCCATGCGAAGAAGAACCTGCTGGTGATCCTCAACGACAACCACATCGCCATCGACCCCAGCGTGGGTGCCATGAAGGATTACCTGCTGGACATCACCACCTCCAAAGCGTATAACAGGGTCAAAAACGAAGTATGGACCCTGCTTGGGATCCTGAACAAGATCACTCCCAATGCCAGGGAATATGCCCAGAAGATCGAGACCGCCATCAAATCCATCGTCCTCAAACAGAGTAACCTCTTCGAATCGCTCAATTTCAGGTATTTCGGTCCCGTCGACGGTCATGATGTACTGCACCTGTGCGATCTTCTCAGGGACATGAAAGGAATCCCGGGCCCCAAGCTGCTGCACATCATCACCCAGAAGGGCAAGGGATTCGCCAAGGCAGAAATGAACCAGACCGCCTTCCACTCCCCGGGAAAATTCGACAGGGTTACGGGAGAACTGATCCACGTACCATCCGACAAACCCCAGCCGCGCCTTTACCAGGATGTCTTCGGGGAAACGATCCTCGAACTGGCCCGGGACAACAAAAAGATCATCGGCATCACGCCGGCCATGCCCACCGGCTCCTCTCTGAAGATCATGATGGATGAAATGCCCGACCGCACCTATGATGTGGGGATCGCCGAACAGCATGCGGTAACCTTTTCAGCGGGACTGGCCACAACGGGGATGATCCCTTTCTGCAATATTTATTCTTCCTTCATGCAGCGGGCATACGACCAGGTGATCCACGATGTGGCCATCCAGAAGCTGCCCGTTGTTTTCTGCCTGGACCGGGGGGGACTGGTAGGATCTGACGGGGCAACCCATCACGGAGCCTATGATTTGGCTTACTTCCGATGCATCCCGGAAATGGTGATCGCATCACCGCTGAACGAGATCGAGCTGCGGAACCTCATGTTTACCGCCCAGCTCAGACCGAAAGGTCCGTTCGTGATCCGCTATCCCAGGGGACACGGGGTAACGGTGGACTGGAAGAAGCCCTTCACAGAACTGGAGATCGGGAAGGGACAGAAGCTGAAAGACGGCAGCGACCTGGCTATTATTTCCATCGGTCCCATCGGCAACGAAGTGGCTCGGGCCATTGTGCTGCTTGAGAAAGAGCATATCGGTGTGGCGCATTACGACATGCGTTTCCTGAAGCCCCTGGACAACATGCTGCTGAAGGAGGTCTTTTCGAAGTTCAACAAGATCATCACCGTGGAGGATGGCTGTATCGTGGGCGGACTGGGGAGTGCGGTGATCGAATACATGAACGACAACAGCTACAGGGCCAAGGTGATCCGCCTGGGGATCCCGGACCGTTTCATTGACCAGGGCACGCAGGAAGAGCTCTACCGGGAATGCGGGTATGATGCGGAAGGCATCGTGATGACAGCCCGGAACATGGTGGGCTCCAAGATCCTCACGCGGGCCATGTAGCCCCGCTTTCGCAGCTCCGGCAATCCTTTCATCACCAAATGCCCGTACCTCACGCAACTACCATTGCATCTGCTTCAGGCGGGTTTTTCTTCCTGACGGAACCGGCGGCAGCTCATCAAAGATTCCTCCAATTCGTGAAAACGCGTAATGACAGGGGTATCCCATTTCGTAAAATCCGGAGGTCACAGAGTAAGCATTTTTCCGGTTTTTGTGACTTTTTTGTTACCGGAATATCTCTTGGGGGAGCAATGTATAGACCTCATTTATAATGACATAAGAAAGCTGTAAAAAATAGGGGGAGTGTATAAAAATTCAACATATGAGAAATTAGTCCACTTTTTGTGACTTCCGGAAATGACCAAAACGCATACCCCTGGATCTCGTGGACGATAAAGCAGGACCCGTCCATATTCGTGAAGCGGGGCCTCAGGCAGCGAGGACCGCATCTGCGTCGGGCGGGTTCTGAACCCGGAGGCATCTCCGACCGCTGGTGTTGTTCCTGGCGGAATCCTGACCGCCGCTACGAACCTCCCTTCAAGATATACTCCCGGTGGCATCTCTGATGAGCTGCCTCCGGGTGGGCTCTCAGAGATCGAATTTGATGCCCTGGGCCAGCGGGAGATCGGAGCCGTAATTGATGGTGTTGGTCTGCCGGCGCATGTAGGCCTTCCATGCATCGGAGCCCGATTCGCGCCCGCCGCCGGTCTCTTTCTCCCCGCCGAACGCGCCCCCGATCTCCGCCCCGGAAGTCCCGATATTTACATTGGCGATGCCGCAATCGGAGCCCGCTCCCGAAAGGAATTGTTCGGCCTCGGGCAGGTCCCGGGTGAAGATGGCCGAGGAGAGTCCCTGCGGCACACCGTTGTTCAGGTCGATGGCCTCGTCGATGGTTTTGTATTGGATCAGGTAGAGCAGCGGTGCGAAGGTTTCTTCCTGGACGATCCTGAAATGGTTCTTCGCCTCAGCAAGGGCCGGAA
>Ga0209205_1000121_pt1 | contig 12034 bp, 7 predicted proteins | sample ZodSprso05mmetaG_FD_184133 | JGI IMG/M metagenome (GOLD analysis project Ga0209205, IMG submission 184133) | Hot spring sediment microbial communities from Zodletone spring, Oklahoma to study Microbial Dark Matter (Phase II) - Zodletone Spring... ... | reverse complement strand
AGCGAACTGATCAGGCACGAGGGCACAAAGATCTTCCAGGGTTACGATTCCCTTGAGAACATCCTTTTTGTGAATTCACACAGCCAGAAACAGATCGAGTGATATCAGAGAAATGAAACCAGCAATCCATCCTCCAGGTTCAGGGGAGTGATGGTACGCCTGCTGTTCTCTATTTCATGAACCATGTGCACCAGTCTCTCGTTAACCGGGGTTTCCACACCGCATTCCTTCCCCTTTTTCACAATATAACCGTTTAAAAAGTCTACCTCGGTTTTTCTGCCCCGCTCCAGGGCGTGCAGGCTGCTTGATCTCAGCTTCTTGTATTTCTCCCCGGTAAACCTGATGAAAAAGTGCTGCAAAAATGGGGGCATATGCAGCAGTGTCTGGTATTTCACCCTGCCTGTGAACGGGGATACTTCCAGGTGCATGGCACCGGCCACCTGCATGGCCTCCCCGGCCACAACAATGAACAGCTGCCTCGCCCTTTTCTTTCTCAGCAGCGAGCCCAGGGTAAGTCCGCTGATGGCCCCCAGGGTGGAGGTGCAGGCATTGAGGATCAGTTTGGAATATAATTCGGACATGATGTGGTCCGTTACACCCGCCGGCGCCACGCACCCCAGGATCCCTGCGATTTCAACAAGCGTACCATCGGCAGGTCTGTCCGTATATCCCAGTATGAACCTTCCTCCGGAAGTCATTTCCACCACACCCGGTTCATGCAGGGTGGCGCCGAATTTGACCACGCAGCCCACGGTCCGATCCGGTCCCACGATCGCTGAAAGTTCTTCTTCCACGATCCCGTTCTGCATGGAGACCACCCGGCTGGTGGCCCTGAGCAATGGCACGATTTGACGGGCAACCTGGTTCACCTGGTGGGCTTTGGTGGCGATGAACACCGTATCAACACGGTCCCCGATCTCATCCAGGTTTCCCACTGCCCGTAAGCGTACCCGGTGGTCCCCGCAGTGACCGAAAACACGGATTCCGTTCCGGGATATTATTTCAGCCTGGGCAGGATCTTTGCAGACCAGGGTAACGCGGATCCCTCTTGCTGTCATCAGTGCTGCTGTGATCCCTCCCACGGCACCCGCTCCAATGACCCATATGCCCGATCCCGGGTTCATCCGGGTTAGTCTACGATGGGCCATTGGATCCGTCCATGATGGAAATCGAACATCTTATCGATCTGGTCACGGGTATTTCTGGGCGTGGACAGGGGGGGGAGTTCCTGTTGTTTGAAGAAACCCGCATCCAGGGTCTCCATGCCCGTGGATATCCCGAAATCCTCAGGTTCACATTCCATGAAGATTTTATAGGTATAGAACAGGTCCTCCGGATGATCATGACATTTTTTATCGAAGATGGCCAGGAGCCTTTTGGCCTTCACCCGGATGCCTGCTTCCTCGAAAGCCTCTTTTTCAGCAATTTCCGTTGGAGTAAAACCCACATCACACCATCCTCCCGGAAGGGACCAGCGGGAGTCGACCCGTTCCTTGACCATCAGGATCTCATGGCTGTCGTTGAAGATGACACAGCGCAGATCCACCTTGGCCGTCCGGTAACCATTTTTTTCGGGTGTGACCATTTCTACGGTTTCCTGTGAGTGGTGGGTGATCAGTGAGAGCATCCTGGTGGCTATCTCTTCCAGGTTGCTGTACCTGTCCAGGTCGTAATCACTCTCCGTAAAGTGTATCCCGCTTTCTGCGATCGCCTGTATCCTTTTTACCAGCAATAAAAGCTCGCTCTGTTCCTTCATTCTTTTCTGTTATGGACCAATAAATGTAACAAAAATAGTCCACTGTGCTTTTCGTTCATGGGGTGCAGGGAGAAGAAGGTGCCGGAAAGCCTGTGACGGGTCGCTATTTCTGATTATCTTCGCAGCATCGATGGGATCATGATCTGCAACAGGGATGAGTAAACGGATGAAAACAGGGATACAGGAGCGGAAAAGACTTCCTTCCTGGATGCGCATGAAAATGCCGGGGGGTGATCGGTACATGCAGGTGAAGGAGCTGGTGCAGACCCATCATCTGCATACCATCTGTACCAGCGGCAATTGTCCCAATATCGGTGAATGCTGGGCAGCGGGGACCGCCACTTTCATGATCCTGGGCGAGGTCTGCACCCGTTCGTGCAGGTTCTGCGCCGTGAAGACCGGCCGGCCCGGACCGGTGGACGGGGATGAACCATACCGGCTGGCGGAATCCATGAAAACCATGGGGATCCGGCATGCGGTCATTACATCGGTGGACCGGGATGACCTGCCGGACAAGGGAGCGGGATTCTGGGCGGAAACCATCCGGATCCTCAAGCAGGAGGTACCGGGACTGACCATGGAAGCTTTGATCCCTGATTTTGACGGGGATCCCCGGCTGGTCGGCAGGGTCATCGATTCGGCCCCGGAGGTCATTTCCCACAACCTGGAGACCGTGGAGCGCCTTACCCCGCTGATCCGTTCAAGGGCAAAATACCGGAGGAGCCTGGATGTGGTCCGCCAGGTGGCCCAAACCGGTCTCATCTCCAAATCGGGGATCATGCTGGGGCTCGGGGAAACGGAAGAAGAGATCCTTCAGGCCATGGATGACCTGGTGGAAGCCGGATGCGAGGTATTCACCCTCGGCCAGTACCTCCAGCCCACCATGGATCATATGCCTGTAAAGGAATATATCACCCCCGAAAAATTTGATGCATACCGGGAAACAGGTCTTCAGAAGGGATTCCGGGCTGTGGAGTCCAGTCCCCTGGTACGCTCCTCCTACCATGCCGAAAAACATGTGAACCGGGGAAAATAGCTTCTTATCAACGGAACAGTATGCGGAACATCCAATTTCAAAACCTGGGGCTCATCGAGTACGGTGAAGCCTGGAACTACCAGGAAGAACGGTTCCGGGAACTGGTGGAATTCAAACGCGATCCTGTGGAGGAAAACCGGCCTGACCAGTACCTGATATTTTGCGAACATCCCCACGTGTATACCCTGGGTAAGAGCGGGAATGAGGGAAACCTCCTGATCTCCGGGGATTTCCTCCAGAAGATCCGGGCCACCTATTACAGGACCAACCGGGGAGGGGATATCACCTATCACGGTCCGGGTCAGATCGTGGGATACCCCATCCTGGACCTGGAGGACCTGGGAATGGGACTGAGGCAGTATGTGGAGCGCCTGGAGGAGGTGATCATTGCGTTGCTGCGGGAACATGGAATTGTGGCAGCCGGGAAGGAGGGTGCCACTGGTGTATGGCTGGATGCGGACCATCCGGCCAAAGCCAGGAAGATCTGTGCCATCGGAATACGGTCCAGCCGGTTTGTGACCATGCATGGTTTTGCGCTGAATGTGAACACGAACCTGGAGTATTTTTCATATATCAATCCCTGCGGATTCCAGACGGCAGGAGTGACTTCCATGGAAAAGGAACTGGGAAGCATACTGGATATGGACCAGACCAGAGATCAGCTCAGGCGGATCTTTATGGACCGTTTCCGGAAAACCGGACGGGGATAGAAATCGGGCGTATAGTTTTTCAGTTTTTCTTTGCGCTGTTTAACCTTCACATCATTCTCATAGAAAAGGCTTTCGTTGTGCTGGCTCATGTCCAGTCCCACATCTTCATACAAACTCGGTACCCGCATGGGGATGATCCAGTTGGTGAACCGGTACAGCAGGAATGAACCTCCGAATGCGTAGACCGCGACAATGACCAGGGCAAGCAGGTGGAACAGGAAGGTGGTCGTTTCTCCGTGGATCAGCCCTACATCTTCGGCAAACACCCCCGTCAGGAGCATTCCCACCATTCCTCCGATACCATGGGCCGGGAATACATCCAGCGTATCATCCAGCCCTCTTCGGGAAAAATAATAGATCATCAGGTTGCTTGCAATGGCAGCAGATCCGCCGATGAATATGCTGGATCCCACCGAGACAAATCCCGCGGCGGGTGTAATGGCCACAAGTCCCACCACGGCTCCCACGCAAGCTCCCAGTGCAGAAGGCTTTCTTCCCTGTACGCCGTCAAAGAAGATGTATACCAGCAGGGCGGATGCGGAAGCGGTGTTGGTATTCAGCAATGCCTTCACCGCCGTATGGGAAGATGACAGTGCTGATCCTGCATTGAACCCGAACCATCCGAACCAGAGCAGCCCTGTCCCCAGCAGCACGAAAGGAATATTGGCCGGGTAAAAAGGTTTTGCATAATCCCTGCGCGGCCCGAAGAAAATCGCTCCTGCCAGGGCGGCCATCCCGGCTGACATATGGACCACTGTCCCCCCCGCAAAGTCCAGCACTCCCCAGTTCCTGAGAAAACCATTGGGGTGCCAGGTCCAGTGGGCCAGCGGACAATAAATGAAAATCATGAACAGTACCATAAAGATCATCAGGGCTGTAAACCGGACCCTTCCTGCAAAGGAGCCGGTGAAAAGGGCAGGGGTGATGATGGCGAATTTGAGCTGGAACAGCGCAAAAAGCGCCAGCGGGATGGTGGCTGCGAAATTGGGATCTGGCGCGGCACCCACTCCCCTGAACATAAAATAAGTGGCCGGATTGCCGAAGAATCCGTATCCCTCAGTTCCCACACTTTTTCCAAAGGCCAGACTGAATCCGAATACCACCCAGAGGATGCTGATCAGTCCCATGGCAATGAAACTCTGCAGGATGGTGGAGATGACGTTCTTCGGTTTCACCATTCCGCCGTAAAAGAAACCCAGGCCCGGCGTCATCAGGAAAACCAGTGCAGTGGAAGCCAGCATCCATGCCACGTCCCCCGTATCGATCCCTGAGGTATCTCCCGTATCGAAACTGAAGGGGAAGAGGATCCCGAGCAGGGAAATCAATGCAAAAACAATGAGTGCAATCAACCAGTACTTTTTCATGTGAGATATATTTTAACGACAGGGTAAATATATAAAAAAAATATATACCCCCTTTTCAAATGGGGGTAATAATAATAAATTATAAAAGAAATTTAATTAAGGTATTGTTATTATAGGGGGTGGGATAAAAATAATAGTATTAAATCTTAAATACCCCCTTTTTGAAGATACCGGTCAATCCTTTGTGCAACCCTTCTGCCGGATGCGATGGCTGTGACCACCAGGCTGGCTCCGTTGACGGCATCTCCGGCTGCAAACACTTTCTCAAGGTTCGTGGCCATGTGACCATCCACACGGACATTGTTACGGCTGGTCAGTGCCACACCCAGTTCGTCGAGGAGCCCTTCATACACGGGATGGAGAAAACCCATGGCCAGCAGAATCAGGTCGGCCCCGATCAGGCGCCGTGTTCCCGCAACGGGTACCGCGGAGACACTTCCGTTCACATGCTCCATACTGACTTCCTCCACTTCGGCATGGGTGACCCGGTGCTGCATTCCCACAAACCGCACGGTGGAAAGTCCCCACATCCTTTCACATCCCTCTTCGTGGGATGTGGAGGTTTTCAGGGTTTTCGCATGATAAGGCCAGGGATTATCTGCCGCTCTGGTTTCCGGGGGCCTGGGCAGTATCTCGATCTGGGTGACACTTGCAGCTTTTTGCCTGATGGCGGTGCCCACACAGTCGGACCCGGTATCTCCGCCCCCGATCACAAGCACCCTGCGGCCTTCGGCGGTGATCCTGCGGTCGTAAGCCACGTAGGCACCGTCATTCACCCGGTTCTGCTGGGTCAGGTATTCCATGGCGAAATGGATACCATCGAAATCCCGCCCCTCCACCGAAAGGTCTCTCGGATACATGGATCCGATGGCCAGGCAAACCGCGTCATATTGTTGCATGATCTCCTTTCCGGAAATGTCTCTTCCCACCTGGATTCCCGTTTTCACCTCGAGCCCTTCGGCCATCATGATTTCCAGCCGTCGGTCGATGGTGCTTTTATTCAGCTTGAAATCGGGGATCCCGAAACGGAGCAGACCCCCGATCTTCTCATCTTTTTCAAACATGGTAACAGTATGCCCCGCTTTGTTGAGCTGGTCGGCCGCTGCCATGCCGGCCGGACCGCTGCCGATAACCGCCACCCGTCTGCCGGTCCTGTTCGGGGGAGGGACGGGCCTGATATAGCCTTCCGCAAATGCTTTCTCTACGATGGCCGCTTCGTTTTCCCGGATGGTGACCGGTTCACCTCCGATGTTCAGCACGCAGGAGTGCTCGCAGGGGGCGGGACAGATCCTTCCGGTGAATTCGGGAAAATTATTGGTAGCATGCAGCCGGTCACTGGCTCCCTTCCAGTCGCCCCGGTACAGCAATTCGTTCCATTCAGGGATCAGGTTGTCCACCGGGCATCCCCAGTGACAGAAAGGGATGCCGCAATCCATGCACCGGGATGCCTGGAGCATCCTGTCTTCCGAATTGAGTGTCTGCTCCACCTCACTGTAATCGCCGATGCGCTCATGAACCGGCCGGTTTCCGGCAGGTTTCATTTTTATTTTCATAAAACCTTTTGGATCTCCCATCATGCCTTCATTTAAATATCACCGATCATTTCCACATCCCTTTCCACTTCCGCCAGTTTTTTACGTATCTCCTCCAGGTTCAGCTCCTGCAGCACCTTTTTGTATTCGTAGGGAATGACCTTGATGAATCGTTCCATGTAGTGATCCGGGCTGGCCAGGATCTTTTCGGCAATTTTGCTTCCTGTTAATTCAAAATGTCTGGCTATCAAATCGGTAACCTCTTTTTTGTCGTTCAGGTCCTCCACCAGCGAAAGCTCCACCATTCCCATATTGCAGTAATAGTCAAAATCACCCTCTTCGTCGAGCACATAGGAGATGCCTCCGCTCATCCCGGCGGCAAAATTTCGTCCCGTTCTGCCCAGCACCACCACCCTTCCTCCGGTCATATATTCGCAGCAGTGGTCGCCCACACCCTCCACCACCGCCACTGCACCGCTGTTCCTGACCGCAAATCGTTCTCCCGCCATCCCCGAAATGAAAACTTCTCCGCCCGTGGCGCCGTACAGCACCGTGTTGCCCGTGATGATATTCCGGTCCGATTCAAAAGTGGATCCTTCCGGGGGGACCACGATGATCCTTCCCCCCGACAACCCCTTGCCCAGGTAATCGTTGGTTTCCCCTTCCAGGTAGAATTCCACACCGGGGACCAGAAATGCCCCGAAACTCTGGCCTGCAGAACCTGCAAAGCGGGCCCTGATGGTTCCGTCGGGGAGTCCCCCGCTGCCATATTTTTTCGCGATCCTGCCTGAAAGCATCGCACCCGTGGTTCGGTCCGTATTCCGGATGGAAAGGCGGATGGTGACCGGCTTCTGCTCCTCCAGGGCATCCTTTGACTGTTCAATAAGTTCACTGTCAAGTACACCGTCGATCTTATGCCGCTGTGGTTCCACCCTGTGCAGGGCGATTCCTTTTGCTGCCGGGAAGAATGTGGTGAGATCGCTCAGGTCGATATTTTTGATTTTCCAGTGCGTAATGGATTCATCCCGCATGAGCAGGTCGGATCTTCCCACGATTTCATCAAAGGAACGGAATCCCATCTCTGCCAGGTACTCCCTGACCTCCCTGGCCACAAACCGGAAATAATTCTCCACAAAATCTGCTTTTCCCCGGAACCTTTTCCGCAGTTCGGGATCCTGTGTGGCCACTCCCACGGGGCAGGTATTGAGATGGCATTTGCGCATCATGACGCATCCCAGCACGATCAGCGCGCTGGTGGCAAACCCGAATTCTTCGGCCCCCAGCAGGGCGGCCATGACCACATCCCTTCCCGTTTTCATCTGTCCGTCCGCCTGCAGCACGACCTTTCTGCGAAGGTTGTTCATGACCAGTGTCTGCTGGGTCTCTGCCAGGCCGATCTCCAGGGGAAGTCCGGCATGCTTGATGGATGAGGCGGGACTGGCTCCTGTGCCTCCCTCGGTGCCACTGATGGTGATCAGGTCCGCCGATGCCTTGGCCACGCCTGCCGCGATGGTCCCCACCCCGGTCTCCGACACCAGTTTCACCGAGATCCTGGCTTCAGGATTCACATTCTTCAGATCGAAGATGAGTTGCGCCAGGTCTTCGATGGAATAAATGTCATGATGCGGGGGAGGTGATATCAGTGTGATCCCGGGGATGGAATAGCGCGTCCTGGCAATGATCTTGTCCACCTTGTGACCCGGAAGCTGTCCCCCTTCCCCGGGTTTGGCTCCCTGTGCGATCTTGATCTGCAGCTCGTCCGCGTTGACCAGGTATTCCGTGGTTACCCCAAAACGCCCGCTGGCCACCTGCTTGATGGCACTTCTGGTGCTGTCCCCGTTTTCCAGCGGCCTGAAACGTTCGGGATCCTCACCACCCTCCCCGGTATTGCTCCTTCCACCCAGCCGGTTCATGGCGATGGCCAGGGCTTCGTGTGCTTCCCTGCTGATGGAACCGTAGGACATGGCACCGGTCACGAACCGCTTCACGATCTCGTCGGCGGGTTCTACTTCTTCGATGGGAATCGGATTCCGTTTGTACGTGAGGAGTCCCCTGAGAAATCCCGGTTTTGCCGTTTCCCGGTCCGCCAGGTTGCTGAATTCTTTGTATTTGCCATAATCGTTGTTCCGGGTGCTCCACTGCAGAAGCCCCACTGTATCCGGATTCCAGGAATGATGTTCGCCGTATTTGCGGTAGGAATATACTCCTTCGGTAAAGACCGCTGAAGACGTATCGGCCGCAAACGCACGGCGGTGGGGTATTAAAACTTCTTCGGTAATCTCTTCCAGCCCGATCCCTCCGATCCGGGATACCGTACCCTTGAAATACCGCTCGGTCACTTCGGGATGAATGCCGATGGCCTCGAAGATCTGTGCGGCGCGGTAGCTTCGCAATGTGCTGATCCCCATCTTGGAGAGGATCTTCAACAAGCCCTGGTTCACCGCATGGATGTAATTTTGCTGCGCTTTGTCAAAATCCTGCTGAATGACCCGGTTCTTTACCAGTTGCTCTATGACCGCAAAGCTCATATACGGGTTGATGATACTGGCTCCGTAGCCGAAAAGCAATGCAAAATGCATGACCTCACGGGGTTCGGCTGATTCCACCACGATATCGATCTGCATGCGCTTCCTTTCTTCGATCAGGTGGTGATGCACGGCCGAAACGGCCAGCAGGGAGGGGATGGGTGCCCGATCCTTTGAAATATTCCTATCGGTCAGTATGATGTAATTTTTTTTCTCATCCACGGCCCGGGCTGCCAGGCGGCAGATCTCATCCACAGCCTCTTTCAGTCCCGTTGCCCCTTTACCGGCATCAAAATGCATGGGGATCACGCTGTTGGAAAAGCCTTTATACCGCAGGTTCTTGACCACCTGGAAATAAGTGTTGTTGATCACCGGGCTTCTGAATTTTACCATTTTCACATGATCCGGGGACTCATCCAGCAGATTGGTCTGAAGAGAACCGATGTACCCGGTGAGGGTCATCACCAGTTCTTCCCGGATGGGATCGATGGGGGGATTGGTGACCTGCGCAAAATGCTGTTTGAAATAGTTGAAGAGCCTGTATGGTTTCTGGCTCAGAACGGTGGGGGGCACGTCGTTCCCCATGGAACCCAGGGGTTCCTTGGCAGTTTCAGCCATGGTCCGGATGATCGTTTCAATATCCTCCCTGCTGTAATTGAAGGAGACAAGGTACCGGTCGTACTCCTCGCCGAGTCCGGGTGGAATGATATTCCCCGTTTCGATTTCCTCCAGACTGACCATGTTCTTGTGGATCCAGTCAGGGTAAGGATGTGAGGCGGCAAGTTCCGCCCTGAGTTCCTCATCCCTGTACAGCCTGCCCTCCTTCACATCCACCATGATCATTTTGCCGGGTTTCAGCTTGCCTTTCTCGCGGATTTCCCCAGCGGGGAATTGTTGGACACCGGCCTCTGAGGCCATCACCATCAGGTCGTCGCTGGTGATCACATAGCGGGAAGGACGCAGGCCGTTCCTGTCAAGCATCCCTCCGATAAACCGTCCGTCACTGAAAACCAGGGAGGCAGGACCATCCCAGGGTTCCATGAAAGTGGAGTGGTACTGGTAGAAAGCTTTCAGCTCCGGAGAAATGGGATTTTTATCGTTCCAGGATTCGGGAATAAGCACGGACATGGCATAGGGCAGGGATTTGCCGCTCATCACCAGGAACTCCAGCACATTGTCAAGAGAGGCAGAATCGCTCTTTTCAGGTTCGATCACCGGGTAGATCCTGCCCAGGTCTCCCAGTATATCGGATTTGAGGATCGATTCCCTGGCTTCCATCCAGAAACGGTTACCCTTCACCGTGTTGATCTCCCCGTTATGGGCCAGCATGCGGAAAGGCTGGGCCAGATCCCAGCTGGGAAATGTGTTGGTGCTGAACCTTGAGTGCACCAGGGCAATGGCACTCTGGATCCTGGGATCCTGCAGATCGAGAAAATATTCCCCCAGCTGTTCAGAGGTAAGCATTCCCTTATAAATCAGGATCCTGGTGGAGAGGCTCGGCAGGTAGAAAACGGCCTTCTGTGTCAAACTGGAGGCCGCCACGTATTTTTCGGCTCTTTTGCGGATGATGTAAAGTCTGCGTTCCAGCTCTTCCCGGGCCAGATCGGCTCCCAGGAGGATCTGCCTGATCACGGGTTCCGAATTCCGGGCAATATCCCCGATGACACTGTTATCCCTGGGCACGTCCCTGAAACCGATGAACCGGACCCCTTCATCATGAACCAGCTGCACCAGGATCTCCTCACATTGCTTTGCTTCCGCAGGTTCTCCGGGCAGGAAAACCAGTCCGGTACCGAACTGACCCTCCGGAGGGATGGAATAACCCTGGAGGAGGTAAAAATCCCTGGGGATCTGGATCATGATACCCGCACCATCTCCCGTTTTGGAATCGGAACCTTCCGCACCGCGGTGTTTCATATTCACAAGGGTTTCCAGTCCCCGCCGGATGATCTCGTGTGTTCTTTTTCCCTTCAGATGCACCACGAAACCGATCCCGCAGCTGTCATGTTCGAACCCGGACCTGTACAAACCGTCCCGATCAGGTCTTATTCTTCTCATCGGATTGATTTTTTAAAGCACCATCACAAAAAAACCGTTCTCTGGATTCACGGGAGAACGGTTTTGAATCGTGCAGTTCATACCATTCTACCCCGACAACAGCATCCTTCCGGACCTTTCTTTCCCCGCTCTGATAGGTTCTGTCTTCATACAATGGTTGTTGCGGACAAATATACATATAAATATTACGAATCAAAACAAATTTAGGGGCTTTAACTATATTTTAATAAGAAATAATTGTTAATAACTTATAGATTGAAAGTATTTACAGAATTACAATGATATTCCCACTACCACATGGAACTGTCCGGTATCCGGATTGAGAATGACCGCACCGTTTAGCGGCAGCGTGAATGTGTCTGTGATCCTGATTTCCCTGGATGTGGTGATCCCGATATTACAGATGGAAAATTTACCGTCTGCTGTATACCATCCATTCCCGGCACCCAGCACGATCCCGAACGACGCGAATGCATATCCCGCTTCGAAATAGAGATCTCCTCCGGAGCTTCCCGCTCCACCAGCCTCATTGATGATATATCCGGCATCCAGGGAAAGTCCGCCGCTGGTATAGCCCGCACTGATTTCCAGGCTGTGGGCGCCGGTGGAATCCGTGAAATCAAAATAATCCAGTCCGGGAAAATAGTAATCGGTCAGTCCGAGACTCAATCCGAAACCGAACGCATAGGAGAGATACAGATCTGCTTCTGCCGCTTCATTGGTGGTGAAACAGTATGAGCCCCAGGAACCCACTGAAAAATTGCCCTTGCTCATTTCCACATAGGGCTGGATGGCCGGACCGGTCCCGAATCTGGTCCCCCGCCACACATAGCTGCTCACCAGGTCCGCCCCGGCGCTGAACGGGGAAGTCCCCTCCTCCTGGGCTGATGTTACCGGAGAAAGCAGGAGCATGTTTGCAACCAGAATTGTCAGCAGGGACATACGTGGAAATCTTCTTTTCATGTCTGTAATTTTTTTTAGAGAAGCATATAACATATCTTCGCAAAAGTATGAAAATAATTTACAAACCCTTATTATAAGAGGGGTAATATT